>Ga0126369_10001555_pt1 | contig 15950 bp, 15 predicted proteins | sample PanSoiMetaPlot_1_FD_109646 | JGI IMG/M metagenome (GOLD analysis project Ga0126369, IMG submission 109646) | Tropical forest soil microbial communities from Panama - MetaG Plot_1 | ecosystem: Environmental > Terrestrial > Soil > Tropical forest > Bulk soil | place: Panama | collected 2016-02-17 | reverse complement strand
TTCGACAGGCCCAGCATTGACCCTACCTTCAGTGGCAAGAGTCTGCCTGTTGGTTGCCCGAAGGCGGTTTAGAAGGCGGTTGTTATCCAACCTGTTCGTTGGCCCCTGCAATGGAAGGCGCGGCATTGGCTGTTCTACCCTCCGTCGCACCACGTCGCTGGTTTCTCGGAGCTGCACTGGAAGGTCCTGTGGAATTGGCGCATCCTGAGCGCTGAGTGAAGTGGCCAATAACACCATGGTGAAGAGAGATATTGGTGCTTTCATAGTCAGCTGCTTATACCACACGAATTTGTAGGCGTCACGCAGCGAGATGCCACCTGTCGTCCTCCGCATTCCAACAGGCAGCCGACTTGACCAGTTGTGTCCCCCCTGCTTCAAGTCAGGGATAGCAGACTGCGAAACAGCTTATCCCTGGACACGTCGCGTTTGTTGGAAGAAAATCCTGCGAATTACGAGGTGAAGCCAATGTTTACACGTCTCGCCCCTTGTACCGCATTTTTGGTAGCTGCAGCCGTTGCGTTATGCCACGCGCAGGAACCGGCTATCGGTGTTCCTGTTCCTCCGTTGGGCGCAGGCCCGTTCGTATTGGATACGGCGGAGCAGCACAAGATTCGAGTCACGGTTCTAGCGCGAGGCTTGTCGCATCCGTGGGCGATCGCGTTCCTTCCCGATGGAGGAATGCTAATCACAGAACGGGCTGGACGGTTGCGCGTCTTCCGCAACGGAGCGCTGGATCCGAAGCCAATCACCGGCGTCCCCCAAGTGCGAACCGATGGCAATGGCGGATTGATGGATGTTGCGCTGCATCCTAAATTCGAGGAGAACCGGCTCATCTATCTCACGTATACAAAACCGGTGGGTGGCGGACGGGGCACGCCTTCACTCGCCCGCGGAAAATTCGAAGGCGGCGCACTGACAGACGTGAAAGACCTCGTTGTGCCGGATGCGTTCGAAGGCAACGGCGGATTGAACGGGCGCGTCGTGTTCGGACGCGATGGCATGGTGTATATGTCCACAGGCGGCAATGTAGCTCAGGTTTCGCAAGATCCGAACAGCTTGCGCGGAAAAATTCTGCGCCTGCGCGATGATGGCTCGGTGCCAACCGACAATCCTTTCGTAGGCCGCGCCGGCTATCGGCCCGAAATTTACACACTGGGTCATCGAAATACGTTGGGTCTGATCGTTCATCCCGAAACGGGCGAGCTGTGGAATCACGAAAACGGGCCGAACGGCGGCGATAAGATCAACGTGATCAAGGCGGGGCGCAACTACGGTTGGCCGTTGATGAGCTTTGGGCGCGATTACTCGGGGCCGCGCATTTCCGAGTATCCGATTCGTGAGGGATTCGAGTCTCCATTAGTCACATGGATTCCGTCCATCGCGGTTGCTGGAATGGCGGTGTACACAGGCGACCGATTGCCGAAGTGGAAAGGCAATGTGCTTGTCGGCTCCATGCGCACAGGTGAAATTCCGGGCACGGGCCACATGGAGCGCATCGTGTTCAACAACAAGATGGAAGAGATCCGGCGCGAATCGATGTTGTGGGAATTGCGGCAACGTATTCGCGAAGTGCGGCAGGGCCCGGATGGTCTGCTTTACCTGCTGACTGATGAAGACGATGGAGCATTGTTGCGCCTGGAACCCGCGCCGTAGCGGTGCGAATATATACCACTCATGAGAATACGGGTTTTGAGATTACTGGCTGTCGTGCTCCTCGTCTTCGGTATCGCACGCTCAGTTTCGTCAATGCAGCAGACCGCGCCGGCTGTTCGTCCGCCGCTGTTGTTCAGAGAGGACTGGCGGCTACCGAAACACGCGGGCGCCGCAACCGATGAAAACATGCGCTTCACGCCGGAGGTCGTCACAAACGAGCGGCTGGAAGTGAAGCTGTATGGCGCCGGATCGGCGCCGGTCCGTGCCGCCGAACACGAAGGCCGTATCGATCTGTGGACTGGGCTTGCAACGTCACCGGTAGCCCTAACGCTTCGGGACAAACGCAACTATTTCGACCTGTCCGGCCTTGCGCGGCTGCGCTGGATCGTGCGCACCAACGCGATCCACACGCTTTATCCCGTCGTGAAGCTCGCGGACGGCGTGCTTGCTGTTGGCAGCCGGGGTATCTCCACCGATGGCGAGTTCGTGCAGGTGGAAATCGCCTTTTCCGGAATGAAGTGGTACACGCTCGACCAACAGAAGGTTGTCGTCATGCTCGAGGTCAAGAATCCCGACTTGAGCAAAGTTGACGAAGTCGGGCTGGCTTCGCTTGCGCCCGGCGGCGGGCATGGCATCGCGGGATCCGCCAACTTCTCTACTGTGGAATTGTTCGCGACGGCGGTACCCAGGTAGGTCCGGCCATTCTTAGCGGGAAACGAATCGGATGATGCGCTCCGCAGTTTCATCAGCGTCCTCGCCGACCCGTGCCCAGATTGTCGAGTGATTGCGATTGAAGATCATTGCGATCTCGGTACCATTGTGGCCGGCCGCCTTCATCGCCGCGGCGAACTCAACGTTTTGTTCCCGACGCCAGTCCTCGTCGCGTTCGGCGTAGAGGATGAGCATGGGCGGCGCGCCGGCCTGCAGATGATGTGCGGGCGAGGCGTCGACCCAGACGTTGCGATCGTCGCCCCACACGCTCTTGTCGCGATCCGGCGCGACGCCCCGTCGCTCGACCCAGTAAAACGCACTGACCGGAACCGTACCGCGGATGTCGCGTGGCGACAGGTTGTGTGCCGCGAGGTAACGCGCGTCCGTTGAGAGCAATGCTGCGAGGTAAGCCCCTGCTGAGTATCCGATGATGAAGACCTGGTCGGCATTGCCGCCGTACTCGGCGATGTGACGCTTCACCCAGGCAAACGAAGCTGCCGCGTCTTGAACGTGCGCGGGGTGTGACACGGCCGGCGAGAGACGATAGTTGACGACCACCGTCACGAACCCCGCGGCCGCAAATCGTCGTCCTATGTAGGCGTCCTCGCTTTTGTCCCCGCCCATTAGTTGATTGCCGTAGTACGAAACAATCACCCGGCCATTGCGGCGGTCTTCAGGCAGATAAATATCAAGCTTGTCCTTGTCGTCGGCGTAACGGGCGGCTTCAAGATACGGCACATCGCGCACGACGCGCACGGCGTGGGTCTCAGCGACGGCGGTCTTCTGTGTAGCAGCAGTCGCTGCAACGCAGAAGAAAACGACAACGATCCGGTTGAGCATCATGTGCCTTATTGTGGCCATTTAATTAACGGCTGCGCCCTATCTTGAGGCCGCGCGCTATCGCGCTTGCGCTTCGCGTCGGCTTGCATTCGCTCCGCTCATCTTACTTCCGTATCGTTCCGGTCAACCCCTCGGGTGAGCACTTGAACGGCTCGATTTTCAGATCGGAAGGCAAATACTCCATCACCGCCCGCGGGAACGGTTGCTTGAAAAACTCCGGATCTGTCATATCGACCTCGACGACGAGTCGCTGCCTTGCACTATCGACATGAAGTCGCTCGACTGTCATGAGGGCCGCCGAGTGCAAGAGGCCCTTCGTCGGCTGGCCTGGTTGCTCGACGTATTGGTTCAACACGCCTGCCGAATAATTACCAGTCTCAATGACCAACGTGTCGCCTTCCAAATGACCGATGGAATGCCCCAGCGAACTTCGCGCGACGTCTTTCGGGTGAGTCTTCATGTTCATGTGGATGACTCGGCGCACATCCATCCATTCATGATGCAACACGATGTCCGAGCCGTTCCGCACGATTTCCAAAGGCGTGCTCGGCGCTCCCCAAACACGGCGGATTGCAACTGGATCGCATCGGAAAACCGGATCGTCCTTAAACGGGTCATATGCCGCAACTGCCTTCTCGCCGGCCGGCGTCAGCAATTGAATCATCGGTTGTGGACCGCTGGTGCTTCGGTTCGGGATGGGAGCAAGCAGCCACGTTCCGAAGATGTCCTTGCGTGTCGGGAGCTTTGCCTCTTGCGGCGTCGGCTGAGAACCTCCAGGACCGTTGACGTTCAAGGTACGGCCGTCCTCCAACTCGAGCGTCTCGAAAAAACACATGTACGGACTGTGCCGCGACAGGGACCCGGTAACACGTAGTTTGGTCCCCGCCTTCAAGAGCTGCGGCGTGATACCGATGCGGCTGAGCTGCGTGACGCCATGCGATTCGCAGACGTACTCTCGAGTCCTCCCGTTCTCGTCGACGGCATTCACGTGGAGATAGCTATGCGGGTTCCGCGCTTCGTATTCCTTTACCGTACCCGAAATGCTGAGCTTCTTGCTGGCGTCAAAGTGCGGCGCGAAGCTGTGATGTGCCAGCGCATTCGGGGTGGCGAGCGTGAGGAACACGGTGCAGGCGGTCAATCCACGAATCGCAATTTTGGAAATCATGTGACGTATTATCGATTCGCAGATTGACGGTTGCAAGGATGCTGTGTCGCCGCTGCGAGAGCGGCGCGCGCTAGGGTGCGCGTTGAGTCGATGGCCGGCAGCGGCGATTCGTTCTCGGAGATAAGAAGCGGAATTTCGGTGCAGCCAAGGACGACCGCATCGCAGCCTCGCTCCCGTAAGGCCTCGATCACTCGAATAAAGTACTGCTTCGAACTCTCTTCGAAACGCCCATAGGTAAGTTCATCAAAGATGATCGCATTGATCCGCTCGCGATCTTCATTGCCTGGTATTTCGTAGGCGATGTTCCGCGCGGCGAGTTTTGCTGGATAGACGGGTCCTTCCATGAGGTAGCGTGTTCCCAGTATACCGAGCCGCTTGAAGCGTCGCTTTGCGGCCACCGCACCGACTTCGTCAGCAATGTGCAGCCACCGCATCGGTGATTGCTCGTACACCAGATCCAGTGCTTGGTGAACAGTATTATCCGGGCAGATCAATATCTCCGCGCCGGCGTCGACGAGTATCTTCGCGGATTTGAGGAGAAGCCGACCGACATCGTGCCACTGATTCGCCTCGATTGCACGCATGTACTCACTAAGAGGATACGTGTGCATGGTGATTTCGGGATGATTGTGCGCACCGAGTAGATCCGCCCCTTCAAGGCATATCGTGCGGTAACACAGCGCCGCGCCCTCAGCACTGACGCCGACGATTCCTATGTGCTTAGCAGGTGCCATTGTGTCGTCTCTCGAATTCAGTGATGTAGCACAACGCAAATCATTATCGCAGGCCGGAGACGAATGTGTGCAGGCCAGAAACATTCTAAGACGGCAATTTCGTGACAAAGATTTTGCAGCTGTATGAAGACTGGTCAAAGCCAAAGGTCCATTCTGTCGCGAGAAAGGGGAAACGATGATGCGTATGTGTTACTACATCGCCCTGTGTTGCGCTCTCATGGGAGCGAATGCCATGGCGAGCGACAATTCGCAATATTTGCAATTCGTACAACAGGGACGAATCGAGTATCGCAACGGACGATTCCTGGCGGCAGAAACATCGTTTATGCATGCACTGCATGCTCTTGAACCGAGCGATCAGGAGGAGCGTGCCGGCACATTGACAGAGTTAGGGTCCGTCTTTGCGAACGAGGATAAATTGTCAAAAGCCGAGCAGGCGTACATGGAGGCGTTGACGATTTATAAGCAGCTTGCGGATGGGAAGAAAATCGCCCTTCTGTTGCGACACTTGGGCGCTGTTTATTCGCTTCAACGCCGCGACGACGATGGTCTGCGAGTTCTCAACCAAGCGCTCAAGCTAAGTAAAGCGCATCAGGCCACAGCCCTCGAAGTAGAAGTGCTCAACAGCTTCGGCGTTGTCTATTATCGACAAGGCAAACACGGGAAAGCCGCAAAGTTTTTCAATACGGCGCTCAACGTCGCTTACAGTTCAGGAGTTCCGGCCGACTTTGGGGAGTTGTTGAACAACCTCGGAAATTTGTACCAGGCCGAGCACAAGTACAAAGAAGCCGAAGTATTTCTGAAGCAAGCTCTAAAACGCTCGGAGACTGAAGTAGGTCCCTTCCACCCGGACCTGACCTTCACTCTGGCGTCGCTGGGCAGGCTGTACACTGTCACGGGAAGGTATGCAGATGCCGAAGACCAATACCAGCGCGCGCTTAAAATACTGGAGCCGAGTCAGCCGGATTTCGATACGAGGGTAGCGCGCTTACTTCACGCCCTCAGCGCTAGTTATGCAAGGGCCGGCAAAAAACGAGAAGCCGACGCCGCCCTTGCGCGAGCTGCCGAAATTGCTCGCCTGAATCTCGCTCAACACGTGGACATGGCCGGAATTCTCGAAGACTATTCCGCATCTTTAAACGACCAGGGAAAGCGGAAGGAAGCTGAAGAACTCCGTGTTGAAGCCAAACGCGCTCGAGTGGCAGCGGGCCTCGTTGTCACGGCGCATCAGCCATTTTGAAAGCGCAGGCAATCATGCTGCCGCTTGTTTTTCCAGGGCTTTGTGAACGAGCTTAAGGTCGGCAACAAACCGCCGCGTTTCGAGCCGTCGCGTCTCTTCATCAGGTGCACGAAGCAGCGATGATGGATGCACCGTGGCCATGACAAACGGCGCCAGCGGCGATGGAACCCACACGCCGCGCTGCGTGCTGACCTTGAATTCCCGGCCAAGCAATGCCTGCGCCGCTGTTGCGCCGAGACAGACGATCACTTGGGGATGAACCACTTCGATTTCGGCTTCGATCCACGGTTTGCACGCTGTGATTTCGATCGAGTTCGGTTTCTTATGAATCCTGCGCTTCCCTCTCGGCTCCCATTTGAAATGTTTCACGGCATTCGTAACGTAGACGTCTTTCCGATCAATGCCGGCTTCGGCTAACGCCTTATCGAGAATTTTCCCTGCTGGTCCGACGAACGGGCGCCCTTGGATGTCCTCTTGATCGCCCGGCTGTTCGCCGACCAACATCACCCGCGGTTTCCCGCTGCCTTCTCCAAAAACAGTCTGAGTTCCACGTTTCCAAAGATCACAGGCTCGGCAAGTGGCGGCTGCATCGCGCAGTTTTGGGATCGTTGGCTCAGGCGGAATGAGTGGAGCAGCAGTTTGCTGTGAACGCTTTGGCATTTCTTTGCTCCATTGACATACCGAACAAATGTTCGGTATAAGTGGGACTGTCTCGGTGTACTTCGATGCAATCGGTCATCCTTACGCGCGCCCGATTGGAATCCGCGCTCGGTGAGCGGATTTCATCGCCTTTTACCGACCTCGATCGGCGTGTCTTTGAAAGTGTTCCAACGGGAATTGCTTCTCTCGACACGCTCACGGAAGGGTTGCCTCGCGGCGCCATCACGGAAATTTTTGGTCCACCCTCTTCCGGCCGCACTTCCACGATGGTTTCCATTCTTGCTGAAGCAATCGCACGCGACGAAGTGTGCGCGCTCGTTGACGGCAATGATGCATTCGATCCGAAATCAGCAGCGTCCGCCGGCGTGGACTTGAATCGATTGTTGTGGGTACGGTGCCACAAGCTCGATCAGGTTTTGAAATCCACAGACCTTTTGCTTCAAGGCGGCGGATTCGGCCGGGTCATCATGGATCTGACCGATCTTCCGTTATCGCATACGCGATCCATTCCGCTGGCCTCGTGGTTTCGCTTTCAACGCACGATTGAGAAAACTCCAACCGTGCTGCTGGTAATGAGTCCCGAAAGTGTCGTCCAATCCGCCGCCGCCCTGGTGCTGCGCATGGAAATGCGAACCGCCGAATGGTCGACTGTTCTGAATGGCTTGAACTTGAATGTTGAAGTGATTCGTTCCCGGAGATTCAGGGGACGGTTGCCTCAGGAAATTCCGGAACGGTTGCCTAATTACCTAAATTCGCCAAACGCTCGATTGAATTTAGGTAATTAGGCAACCGTTCCAGAATTTCTGAGGCAACCGTCTCAGAATTTATGTTCGCGTGCATCTACATTCCCAATGTACCTGGTGATACCGCCGCGGCGCTTGTCGATTGTGCGGGGACGTTCTCGCCCCGTGTCGAAAACACGGGCGCTGGGACGGTGGTCTTTGATGTCGAGGGATTGGAGCGGCTGTTCGGCGGATATTCGGAAATCGCGGAGAAGATTCGCGATTCCGTATGCACGCGTGGACTCCAGGCAAATGTCGCGGTAGCAGCGAATGCCGATGCAGCGGTCTGCGCGGCGCGTGGTTTCTGTGGAGTGACGGTTATTCAGCGAGGAACGGAAGCCGCGCGGTTGCGTGATCTGCCGCTCGATGTGCTGAAGCCATCACCGGAAATTTCGGAGGCGCTCGAGCGATGGGGCATCCGCACGCTTGGCGTATTTGCAAATCTTCCGGCTGTACAAGTCTCGGAGCGGTTGGGACAGGAAGGCGTCAAACTCCACAAGCTCGCGCAAGGTGCAGGTGCGCGGCCGATCGTACCGCATGTCGCGGCGTTGCGATTCGTGGAAGTGATGGAACTCGATTATGACATTACGACGATCGAGCCGCTGACGTTCATCCTGTCGCGAATGTTGGATCAAATCTGCTCTCGGATGCGATCACGAAATGTGGCCACGCATGAAGTACGCCTAGTGTTGGGAACCTACGTACGAACTTTGAATCTCCCGATTCCAGTACGTAATTCAAGATTGCTGACGAAGCTCTTCATCCTCGATCTGGAAGCGCATCCGCCCGGCATCGCAATCAAACGCGTTGAGGTGGAAGCAATCCCTGTAAAACCGCGCGTCGTCCAAAACGGATTGTTCGTCCCGCTGTCTCCGGAACCGGAAAAATTGGAACTGACACTGGCGCGATTGAAAGCCGTGGTGGGCGAGGAGAATGTGGGATCCGCAGAAATCATCGACACGCATCGACCTGACGCATTTTCGGTCATACCGTTTGGCCGCAGATTGCGCGAATCGACTCAGCTGAATTCGATTAATCTGCGTCTTACGCTTCGGTTATTTCGGCCTCCGTTCGATGCCACGGTCCAACTGCGCGATCAAATTCCTACCTGGATCGCATTTCACGGCAGACACGGCTCTATCGCAACGGCAAGCGGGCCATGGCACACATCGGGTGACTGGTGGCGTCCGACGATGTGGGATCGTGAAGAGTGGGACGTCGAAGTCGCCGACATGCTTTACCGCATTTACTATGACGTTCACCTCGATCGTTGGTACGCCCAGGGAGTTTACGATTGAGCGCGCACTACATTGAACTCCACGCTGCGTCGGCCTTCAGCTTCCTCGATGGCGCTGCCCTACCTGAAGAATTCGCCGGCGCCTGCGCCGAATACGGTATGCCTGCCATGGCGCTCCTCGATCGTGATGGCGTTTACGGCGCGCCACGATTCCATCTCGCGGCTAAAAAAGCCGGTGTCCAGGCCCACATCGGCGCTGAAGTGACTTCTACAACCGGCGTGCGCTATCCGCTCCTCGCCAAAACTCGCGAGGGTTATCAAAACCTCTGCCGTCTGATAACGCGTATGAAACTCCGCGCCTCTAAGGGCAAAGGCGCGATCACAGAAGGTGAGTTGGCCGCCCATGCTCGCGGGCTGATTTGTCTGACGGGCGGCGAATACGGTCCGCTGACCCGAGCCGTTCCGAACAACAATGGTGTCACGACACTGGAGCGGCTCATGGATATGTTTGGCCGTGAGAACGTCTATGTCGAACTCCAACGCCATTACGACCGTGAAGAAGAGGCCATCAACCAGCAAGCCATTGCGCTTGCCGGACAGCTTCGTCTTCCATTGCTGGCCACGAACGGCGTGCGCTATGCATTACCGCGTCAGCGAGAGATCCTGGATGTTTTCACGTGCATTCGAAATCATCGAACTTTGGAAACCACGGGCTGCCTGCTTTCGAAGAATTCGGATCGTGATCTGAAAACACCTGCACAAATGATGCGGCTTTTCCATGATGTGCCTGAGGCGATCGCTAATACGATCGAGCTTTCTCACCGGCTTCAATTCACACTGAAAGACCTCGGTTACGAATTTCCGAAGTACCCCGTCGGTGATGGTGAGACGATGGCGTCGTTCCTTTGCAAGCGTACGGAAGAAGGCGCGCGCAAACGTTTCCGTCCTTACGACGAAAAATCCCGCCGTCAGATTGAACGCGAGCTTCAATTGATCGAAAAACTCGGTCTCGAAGGTTACTTCCTCATCGTTTGGGACATCGTGCAGTTCTGTTTGCAGAACAATATTCTCATTCAGGGCCGGGGCTCCGCGGCGAACAGCGCCGTTTGTTATGCGCTGGAAATTACGGCTGTCGATCCGGTGAAAATGGAATTGCTATTTGAACGATTCCTTTCGGAAGAGCGCGGCGAGTGGCCCGACATCGATCTCGATCTTCCGAGCGGCGACCAGCGCGAGCGCGCCATTCAATACGTCTATCAGCGATATGGCGCGTTGGGCGCGGCCATGACTGCAAACGTCATCACATACCGAGGCCGGTCCGCTGCGCGTGAAGTAGGCAAGGTGCTTGGCTTCGACGCGGCGACATTGGACCGTCTGGCAAGCCTCGTCGGGCATTTCGAATATAAGGACGAGTCCGACACGCTCGAAGCGCAGTTTCGCACGGCTGGTTTCAACATGCGCGACCCGCGCATCCGCAAATTTCTTGAGCTATGTGTAAGACTTCAAGATTTGCCACGGCACCTCGGGCAGCATTCCGGCGGCATGGTGATTTGCCAGGGTCAGTTGGATTCCGTGGTTCCACTCGAACCGGCGACGATGCCCGGCCGCAACGTCGTGCAGTGGGACAAGGACGATTGCGCGGACATGGGCATCGTGAAGGTCGACCTGCTGGGGCTTGGCATGATGGCGGTATTGGAAGACTCGTTGAAACTGATTCGCGATCACTATGGTGAAGAAGTCGATTTTGCGCACCTTCCCGAAAACGATGCCGCGTCATATGCCGCGATGCAAAAGGCCGACACCGTAGGCATGTTTCAAATTGAAAGCCGTGCGCAGATGTCGTGTCTGCCGCGAATGCGTCCCGAAAAGTTTTACGACATTGTCGTAGAGGTGGCGATTATCCGACCTGGTCCCATCGTCGGCAACATGGTCCATCCTTATTTAAAGCGCCGTCAGGGCCGAGAGCCTGTGGAGTATCCGCATTCCGCGCTCGAGCCTGTTCTCGCCCGAACGCTAGGCGTTCCGTTGTTCCAGGAACAATTACTGCGCATGGCCATGATCACTGCCGGATTCAGTGGCGGCGAAGCGGAAGAATTGCGTCGCGCGTTTGGCTTCAAGCGATCCGAACGGCGCATGAAAGAAGTCGAAGTCAAGTTGCGCGAAGGCATGAATAAGAATGGAATCATGGGCGATGTGCAGGACCAGATTATCCATTCGATCACTGCATTCGCTCTTTATGGATTTCCGGAATCGCATGCAGCCAGCTTTGCGCTCATCGCGTACGCGAGTGCGTACCTGAAGTGTCATTACCTTGCGGCGTTCACCGCGGCCATACTCAACAATCAGCCAATGGGTTTCTATAGCCCTGCAACGTTGGTGAAAGACGCTCAGCGCCACGGCTTGAAAGTGAAGCCGATCGACGTTACAAAATCCGATTGGCTGTGCACGCTGGAATTTGAAGGACGCACCCCATTATTGCGGATCGGCATGCGGTATGTAAAAGGCATGCGTGAATCTGTTGCGCATGCGATCGTGGAGGAACGCAAGCGGTCAGTATTCACATCCGTGGATAATCTTGTGCGCCGCGTACCGGAACTGCAAAAGCGCGAATTGATTTTGCTTGCTGAAGTCGGCGTTCTGAATTTTGTGGGGAAGTTTCACCGCCGGGATGCGCTCTGGCAAGTGGAGCGCGCTTGCCGTCGCACTGGTCCGTTGCTCGAAACAATCGAAGAACCGGATATTCGTTCACCGCTTGACCAAATGACCTCGGAAGAGCGCCTCGTCGCCGATTTCCATGGCACCGGCATGACTGTCGGGCCGCATCCTATGACGTACTATCGTGCTGAACTGAACGCGCTAGGTGTTCTCCGCGCCGCGGATCTCGCAACCGTTCGCAATGGAACTTACGTCCGAGTTGCCGGCGCTGTTATTGCTCGCCAACGTCCCGGCACTGCGAAAGGATTTGTTTTCCTCAGCCTCGAAGACGAAAGCGGCATCTCCAATGCGATCATCACGCCCAACTTATTTGGTCAAAACCGTTTCACCGTGGTCGGAGGGAGATTCCTGCTGGTCGAAGGACGGCTCCAAAATATCGACAACGTGATCTCGGTAAAAGCCTCGCGCGTGGAGATCCTTCCTGTCAGCGAAGCTGCCGTGACCTCTCATGACTTTCACTAGCACGCACGCATCCCACAAGGCGGCACATCGATACCACATCGACTCTTGTAGCGGGCTTTGTGTGTAATGTAGAACCACGTAAGTTTTCCCGAACACTGGGGGACGCCTCCTTCCCTCAGGTCGATCATTGCAATCCTGACTCTCGCCAACTTCTACAGCACACACGTAAATGTCCATTAATGATCGTTTGGCAGGGTCATTGCCCGCAGATTCGCGTCGGTACTTCAGAATGAAAAGGAGAAGATGATGACCAATTTGGCGAAATGGGCTGGTATTTGTGCCGTCATCGTTTTGATGTTGGCATCGACGAATGGAATGCTCCTCGCGCAAGACGCCAAAATCTTTGAAGGAAGTTTGATCGGCGTTGATGCGAACGCCAGAATTCTCACCCTGAAAGCGGGTGACAAAGAAATGCAGTTCACATACAACGATCAGACGGAATTAGTGGGACCTCAAAAAGACGGACAGCCGGTGACAGTGAGACAGGGCTCAAAACTCAAGATATATTACATGGAAGGCGACAAGGCCAATGTCGCAACAAAGATCGAAATAACGGAACTGTAGGAGACATTTTCAGCGTAGCAGCAGAACCTCGTCGATGGCTCGCCGTCACATAGGGACCCCTTGGCGAGGTTCATCCGTTTACGCCGACGAACAGCGGCATACCCCTGGGAAATCAACTGCGAAGAAAGCCGATGATTCTGAAAAACGTTTGATACACAGCCATGTCCTCATCGTAAACTTCCCCGCCGATGAGGCACCTTCTCCTGGTAATCGTCTTGATCACCGCAAATGTAGGCTCCGGTCTGGCCGAGCGCAAACACGCCGCAATGAAAGGCGTTGCGGTCGCTTTCTTTGATGAAGAACGATTGCGGACGGGCAGCGGCCCAGCGGCACTCAGCAGTTTTGAGTACTTCTACGAGCTGATCGAAGACATCGTAAAGCGCGATTTTCCGGGCGTCGAATTAAGGATCCTGGGCCGTGGCGAATTGCTGCCTCTGCCGGATGGCACGCGCCTTAATGTTCAGACAATCCAACCCGAACTCGGGTTTGTATTGTCCTCGCCACGTAAGAAGCGACTCGTCTTGAGCGGCATTCGATCGGACATCGATTTCGCCTGTGCTGCCTCCACCTTTTTCGAACGCCACTCGACGGCTTGTCCCAAATAGCCATACCGAACAAATTTTGAAATGGGACGATGCGGGATAATTCTGGAACGGTTGCGTAAATCCCTTAATTCGGGAAGCCGAATTATGGGATTTACGCAACCGTTCCAGAATTATCCCGCATCGTCCAAGTTCTAAATTTGTCCTATCCGAGCGTCCCTTCGTCCGCTGAAGGACCGTACACGGATGGGACCGGGATGTTGTTCAGCCGTAGGTAAACACCGAGTTGGGCGCGGTGATGAATGATGTGGTTCAAGCAGAAGCTGCGCAGCACTGCGAATCGTGGCATCGTCATCAGCGTTTGGCCGCCACTCAAGAGAGACCAATTTTTCATGAGATGCTCGTCGCTCGCCTGCGAAATAGCACGCCGACTCTGTTCTCGGTTTTTATCAAATATTTCAAGGACCTGTTTCCTGGAGGTAGCGATTGTGGGTTGAAACGGCGGCTGTCCCGGAGGCCTGAAGTCGAGAAATTCCTGTTCTATTGTTGGAACAGCCCAACCTGCCAGTTCGGCAACATGGCCGGCGAGTCTGTCCAACTGCATTGATTTCTCATGTGGCTTCCACGAGAGTTTGTCCTCTGGGATCCGCTCTAAGGTTTTTCTCGCTGTGTCCATCTCATGGTCGAATTCGGACAGGAATAGTTCGCTGAGTTTCATTGTGTTTCTCCATTTATGGTTTGGCGCTTTAGTTTACTCCGTCAACAACCGCTGAAGCTGTAGCAGGAATCGAAGTTCTATTTCTTTCGCGGTCATCCTCGTGTCATCTTGAGCCCGTTGATCGCGCCCACCGCCGTGTAACAATCGAACGTCTTCGTTAAAGAACGGCTTCGGACCAGAGGCGACTTCGATTTGTTGTCTCAGCGTTTCTTGCCAGGCGGGAATCCGCGCCAGCAGATCCGCCAGGTTAGCGGGCTTGCGGGCTTCAACGAGGTGCAGCAATGTGATCGTATCGTCGAGAGTGTAGCTGCCACGATCGACGCTGGCTGTAAGGTACAGCACGAATATATCGCGAGCACTTTCGCTATCCCAGATCGACTGGCGGGCAATGGCTTTGAGCATGGGACCGCCGGACCGGGAAGGAATTCGATCCAGAAGATTGAGGAGCGATTCGGAAATCGTCGCATCAAGACGAAGACGATAGACGTAGCGCTCGATCGTCACCTCCCGCAAACCAACCGAATGCTGGAGGCCATCGGCCGTGACAAGCCGCGCCCGAGTCGGCCGGGCAGCGAGCTGTTGAACTAGTGCCGGCCATTCGTCTCGCGGGACGCATTCAGTGCCCAGTAAATCGGCGAACACTGCCTGGTCGGAAAGTTTTGGGGTAAAGACAGGTGAAAGAATCAGGTCGATTTCATCGTCTTCCAGCTTGGGCATCTCGCGGGCGAGAAAAGCACCGATCGCGTCATCATCAATGCCGTAATGCCCACTGATGTAGTTCATTACTCGAGCGGACAGCTCGCGCGGCCGTTCCAGGTCGGCCGCGATCGTTTCAATTAACTGAGACACGGACCTGCCTGTTACCGAAATGCAATTCGGTTCGTGGCGTGACGGTTCTGATCTATGCGAGGAGGGTTTTTCCGCTTGATGCTGTCACTCACATACGCGGCAATGAGCCAGATCGCGCAAACGGAAATGGCAATGATCGAAAACCAACTGCCGTAAATCCCCGTTGGAGACAACGGCTCTGTTGCCTCGTGCAAAACTGCACTGTTGGGAAGCACGCCGGCTTCAGAGAATTCGTGGAAAGAATAAATCCCAATCTGGACCATGAACAGCAGGAGGAAGATCGAGGTTACTTGGAAGAATCGCTTCACATTGATCAAATGGCCTAAGTGAACCCAGGCCCATGAGATCGCTGTCGCGCCGATTACACCGAGAACTATGCCGGTAATGAGGTTGGCGTCCTGAATCTGAAAAAGCATGAGGACCGTTTCCATACCTTCCTTAGTGATCATCACCAGCGTGAAGAGAAAAACGCCGGCCAACGCCCAACCCTTCGATGAACGCGCGGAGATCTGACTCAGCCTGCCCTCCATGTCGCGTTTCATATGCGCGCCCGCTTTCCACATGTGAATGACCAGCGACCCAACCAAAACGATAGTGACAACGCCGAACACGCCTTCCCATAGCGCTTCATTGACGCCCTTCGACAGCATGTACCCCAAACCGGCACTTGCGATCAGCGATGCACCAATTCCCCAGTACATCGCGGGTATGAGTTCATGCCGGCCAATGCGGCGCAGGTAGGCCAGGATGATTCCAACAATGAGAAAGGATTCGAAACCCTCGCGGAATACGACAATGAATGCCTGTAGTATGGTGCTTACAGACTAGTTGAAAACGATTATCATTTTCAACATTTAATTTCACGGAATTGGGGAAGCCACGGATGGCGCAAATCACGCGGATGTCCGTGTAATCCGCATCATCTGCTGCTAATTGGACTTAGAGCGGATTGTCTGGCATCGCGATCGCCCGCCACATATGGGCGACGGGGCTGTTGTCGTTCCCGAGACCTTCTTTCGGGTTCTTGAAATGCCGGCCGACGATGTCAATGAATGGATCGATCGTCACGACGACGCCG
>Ga0126369_10001554_pt1 | contig 15950 bp, 15 predicted proteins | sample PanSoiMetaPlot_1_FD_109646 | JGI IMG/M metagenome (GOLD analysis project Ga0126369, IMG submission 109646) | Tropical forest soil microbial communities from Panama - MetaG Plot_1 | ecosystem: Environmental > Terrestrial > Soil > Tropical forest > Bulk soil | place: Panama | collected 2016-02-17 | reverse complement strand
GAATGTCTTCGAGATCCTTTGGCTCCGCGGCAGGCATGTTGCACTGCTTGCTGAGAAAGCTGGTAAGGAACTCCTCCGTGACAAAGCCGTGCTCGACCAGGTTGGTGCCGAGCTTCCCTCCGTAGATCAGCTGAGCATTGAGTGCTTCTTCGAGTTGCTGTCGGGTGAGGATTCCAGCTTCAAGAAGCATCTCGCCGATGCGGAGTTTCTTGGCCATTTAGGCCAGTCTACTAGCTGGGCAATGAGCGCAATCAAACGCGGCGTCCGCCTACCTGCGCCCACCTCCGCGGACGGTGTCAGGACCGGCTACTTCTCGCCTTCGAGGCGGACCTCCTTGTCCTTGTCCCCGCCGCTCGGGGCGCCCGCGCTTTTGTCATCCTCGAAAGTCCATTTCCAGTTGAGAGTCTCTCCAGGCTTGAGGGTCACCATTTCCTCGTGCTCGTCGCGCTGATGCACGATCTTGATGGTGTGCTGACCGGGATCGAGAGTCAGCTTCTGGACGGTCGCTCCGGTTCCCTTCTTCTTGCCATCCACGTAGACCGTTGCCGCAGTGGGTTTGACGTCGATCTTGAGCTGAGTCTTCTTGGCCGAAGCCCCCTTGGGCGCGCCTGCGAGTGCCAACACCAATGCCATTCCAATTGCTCTCATGCGGCGATTGTACGCTGGTCAGGAGGTAGGACACGAGGGCGCAAGGTCCTTCACAATCGTTTCTTTCGAGCACGGGTCTCTTGAGGCAGCAGCGCGGCCCAGAGAAACTCGTGCACCGGGACGTTTACCTGGACCGCGGTCCCAGTCCGGATCACCGCGCCCGTTTGTTCCGAGAGCTCCGAGGGCCGATTCTCCATCAGATCTCGCTGCATCGAGGCGGTGGCGCCCGGGAGCAGTGAATCCACCCGCTTCAGCGCTCGTTCGAACGCGCCTTCGCGCAGCTCCACTCCTGCTCCCTTCGCGACCTGCGCAATCTCTAGCATCGCCGTGGTCAGCAATCGGCGGGTCTCCGGGATCGAGCGGACCACGTCGATGGTTTCGCGGGTGACCGCTCCGACGCTCCCAAGAGGCTCGACGAACAAGAGCTTCTCCCAAAGATCTCCCCGGATGTTTTCCGAGAGGGTCACCGCGCAGTTGGCCTTTCGCAGGACTTCGGCGACCGAGCGCAACCGGGCGCTCACCCCTCCGCCGAGCTCGCCGAGAGTGATCTCCGGAGGTCGGCCGCGGTAACTAATCTGGGCTGGTGCCTCGAGCGTGCTGATGACGTGGCAGATTCCTCCTGCGACGGGTTCGTCTCCCAGGCCTGCTCGCAGTTGGTCGGCCGCTTCCACGCCGTTCTGGACCGGAATCACCACTGTGCCTTGGGCAAGCAGTGGCTTGAGCTTGGGCGCTAGCTCTTTCACCTGCCAGGACTTCACCGCAACCAGCACCAGGTCGGCGCTCCCCAGCGACTGGGGCGACTCAGATGCCGCCAAAGGCCCAGTGGAGAACTCTTCGTCTGGAGCGCGGATTCGGATTCCATCGGTCTGGATAAGTCGAAGCGCCTCGCCGCGAGCCACGAAGGAGACCGGTTCGCCACTTCGCGCCAACATCGCGCCCACGAGTCCACCCACCGCTCCAGGTCCGACGACGATGGTTTTCATGGGCCCCTCATAATCGAAGATTTCCTTTCGCGCGATCCGCTCTGCCGTTTTGACCACTTGATCTCCACGGGTGACTGCCTATGTTCGCGCTCACTGAAACCGGAGGGACCGGATGAATCTCACGCTGCATTACGCTGTCTGTTCGCTAATCGCGATGCACGAGGTGGCGAGAGCCCAGGAGCCGGCCACGGATGCTTACCTCGATAAGACTCGCGCCCGCTGGGAACAAGTGTCGCGACAAATATGGGACTACGCGGAGACCGCGCTCCAGGAATCAAAATCTTCCGCCTACCTCGAAGATCTCCTCTCCAAGGAGGGATTCAAAGTGCAGCGCGGGGTTGGTTTGCCGACCGCTTTCGTGGCCAGCGCGGGCTCGGGCTCTCCTGTGGTGGCGATCCTGGCGGAGTACGACGCGTTGCCGGAGCTCTCTCAAAAGCCGGGAGAGCTGCAGAAGTCGCCGGTCTCGAAGGGCGCGCCCGGTCACGGTTGTGGGCACAATCTGCTGGGCACTGCCGCCGTCGCGGCTGCGGTTGCGGCGAACAAGGCCCGGATCGAGAAGAAACTGCCCGGGACCATCCAGGTGTTCGGCACTCCGGCAGAGGAGATGCTGGTGGGAAAAACTTTCATGCTTCAGGCCGGCGCGTTTCGGAACAGCGACGTGGCGCTCTCGTGGCATCCCTCCAATGACAACCTGATCTCGGTGGGCAAGCGCCTGGCGCTCACTGCCACCGAGGTGGAGTTTTTTGGCAAGACCGCGCATGCGGCGGCGTCTCCTTGGCTTGGGCGCAGCTCGCTCGATGCCATGGAGTTGTTCGAGCACGCGATGTCTTTGATGCGCGAGCACATCCATCCGACTGCCCGCATCCACCGCGTCATCAAAAATGGCGGAGTCGTGGCCAATGTGATTCCGGACTATTCGAAGGTCCAGGTGTGGCTGCGGGACGCGACCGGTTCCGCGGTCCAGGACTTGATCGAGCGAATGCGTAAGGCTGCCGATGGAGCGGCGATGGCGACGGAGACCCGCGCCAAAGTCACGGTGTTGGCGTCGGTACGCGATCCGGTCAGCAACGAAGTGGTGGGTCGTCTGATGCAGAAGCACCTCGAGCGCGTGGGTGCGCCGCACTGGGATGATCGGGACATCGCTTTTGCAAAAGCGCTCCAAAAGGAGGTGGGCGTGGAGCCTCGTGGGCTGAGCAGCGAAGTCGTGCCTTATGGTCCGGGTCATGGGAGCACCGCATCCTCGGACATTGGTGAGGTGAGCGCGGCGATCCCGCTGGCAGAGCTTTACGTCGCCTGCGAACCGATCGGCGCCGCCACCCATCACTGGGCCATGACCACCTGCGCAGCGCACCCGCTGGGGCTCAAAGGGATGCTGGTGGCGAGCAAAGTGCTGGCGGCGTCCGCTGTTGATTTATTGACGGACCCCGGGGCGGTGGCATCCGCCAAAGCGGAATTCACTAAGAGCACACAGGGCAAGCCTTGGGTTAGCCCGCTTCCTCCGGACTCCAAGCCGGTGGTCTTCTAGGCTGCGTCGGCAGGCCCGGCGAACCAAAGGCGCACATCCAACTTTCTGCCCGCGTGCTTTGCTCGTTCAACGTTGTTGGCGTATGACGGGCGCGATGCCTCGCACCGCTTCACTGGCGTTTGACATGGTCGATTACCCGGAGCCACACCTCGAGCGCACCCGAGCCCTGCTTCGAAGCCACCCCGAGGTGCGGTTGCTTTTCGGATACGTACCCTCGACCGCCTGGTTCGTGGTCGGCATCGTGGCCCTCCAGATTGTGCTCGCGGTTTTCTTGCGGCATGGACCCTGGTGGGCGCTGATTGCCGTCGCATATCTGGTCGGAGCATTTGCAGACCATGCGCTCTGGACCTTGATTCACGACTGTACCCACAACCTGGTGTTTCGACGGCCGAGGGACAATGCCCTTCTGCAGATGCTCGCAAACCTTCCGATCGTTTTTCCGGCCGCCATCTCCTTTCGCAAGTACCACCTGCTTCATCATCGGTTTCAGGGCGACTTGGAGCTGGACGCGGACTTGGCCAGCCCACTGGAAGCGCGCCTCGTCGGAAACTCCACTTGGCGCAAGGCATTTTGGCTGCTCACCTTCTTCGCCTGGCAAGCGGCACGCGTCCCGCGCCTGAAGAGAATCCGGATGTTCGATGGCTGGTACTTCGGCAATCTCGCCGCTCAGGTCGCCTTCGTCGCCGTGCTTTGGGCGACCGCCGGGGGCGGCGCGGTGCTCTACGTCACCCTTTCGAGCATCTTCGCGATTGGTTTGCATCCGGTCGGAGCGCGCTGGATCCAAGAGCACTACCTGACGTACCCCAACCAGGAAACCTTTTCTTACTATGGGCCGCTGAACCTGGTTTCGTTCAACGTGGGCTACCACAACGAGCACCATGACCTGATGATGGTGCCCTGGTGTCGCTTGCCGAAACTTCGTGCTGCTGCTCCCGAGTTCTATGCGCCGCTCCATGCACATCACTCGTGGACGCGGCTGTTGTTTCGTTTCATCTTCGATTCGGACCTGAGCCTGTACAGCCGCCGGGTGCGGCGCGGAGCCCAACTGCCCACCCCGAAGCAGGCCGACACCCAATTCATTGAATCGGTGATGCCGACGGCAATCTCCGACGCCCGCGCGGCCTAACGGGGTAAAAAGGCCAAAGGTTCACTCCGCGGGTCACTTTGGGTTGCGGGCCGTGCGGGAAAAGGCCAAACTTGAAGGGCTTAAAGGAGGTTGATGATGCATCTACGCGCCCTTGGTTTGGTTTCTGCTTCAGCAGCTTTTCTGGCATGTGCTCATAAGCCCGAAGTCTACCCAAATGATCGATTCGTCTTGGACACGCAGAGAGAACGAATCGAGGCTCGCATTGACCCGAGTGGAATTAACGGAACGATGATCCTGCTAGCGCAGGATGAAGAAAGCCTGAAGGGCGTCGCATTCAATCAACCCGTTTTCTTATACTGGACGGAGGGTCGGGCGAGCGGGTTGGTCGCGAATCTCCCTGTGGAACTGACCGTCACGCGTCGAGATCAGAGCCTCCGCGCGCGGGGTCTGTACACCGGTGCCCCGGTCGATCTGACGGTCTCGCCGAATGAAATTTCCGGGATCATTCGCGGCTGCAGCTACTGGCTCAAGGGCTCGAAGGCGGCATTTGAGGGATTCCGGCAATGCGACTTCAAGCATGAGCAGGAATCCACGACGGTAAACGTGCCCGGTACGCTTCAGAGCAAACCGGACGCGGAAAAAATGGTGATCCTCACCTTCCTGTTGTCGCAGTAGTCGAACCCCCCGTCCTCTTCGCAGCCGACGCGCTCTAGGGCGCACTGTTAACGGTCGGATGCCAAACCCCGTGCCGGCTCGCGTTGTTGTTCACATTGGTCGGGCGCTGTGCTTAGCAGGTGGGCTCTCGTCGGGGGGGATCCATGATCAAGCACAAAGCGCTGCTCGAGCTTTCCGAGCGATATCGCAATGGGACCATCAACCGCAGAACCTTTATCCAAAAGGTGGTGCTCACAGCCGGCGGAGCGGTGGCCGCTGGCGAAGCTCTCAGAAAATTGGGCTTCGGACCGGGGCTGATCCGGGAAGCGCGCGCCGGCAATTGCGACATTGTCACCGAAGACCTCACCTATCCGAGTGGCCAAGACACGGTGACGGCGTATCTGGCGAGGCCGACAGAGGGTGGGCCATTCCCCACGATGATCGTGATCCACGAGATCTACGGCTTGTCTGAATTCGCGAAGGCGGTGGCGCGCCTGTTTGCGTGCAACGGGTACTTGGCGCTCGCTCCCGAGTTGCCTGAATGTTGCGGTGGTGAGCTCCCCGACGGAAAGCATTCGGCTTGGATGCTGCAAACCCTCCAAACCGGGATTGCAGCGATCCCCGAGGACGAGCAGGTGAAGCTTCAGGACGGGTTCGTCTACCTCACCGGCCGGGACGATGTCGATCCGACGCACATTGGATCGGTGGGCTTCTGTTGGGGTGGGGCGAGATCGTTCACATTCGCCACCCGAAACCCCGATCTCTGGGCCGCTGTGGTTTTCTACGGCAGCACTCCGCCGTTCGAGGACTTGGACAACATTCAAGCGCCGGTGTTGGGTTTGTATGGTGGCCTGGATAACGGCTCCGCCACCAGCATCACCGGTCGTGCTGCCGAAACCGCACGTGAGATGCGAGCGAGAAACAAGGTGTTCGAGTGGGAAGTATACAATCGCGCTCCTCACGGATTTTTCCGTGGCGATCCGCCCCCCGGAAGCCGCATCGCGGACACTCGCGAAGCGAACATCGCCAAGGATCTGATGTTCGACTTTTTGCAGCGCTATTACTCCCCGACCTGAGGGCATCGCCATTTGGCGGCCAAGCTCGACTTCCGCCTGTAGGTTTGTCGTTCCAGGAGCTACAAAGTCCGTTTTGGTCGTTGCCCAATTGAAACGGCTTCGCAGCCGATCGACAGCCAACGTTACCGATTTCCTAACCTTTGGTCTGACTCGGTGTTGGGTGGCAGTTGGGCCTGAGTATTGCAGCTCAGGTTCGGTGGACGACGGCGGAAGGTGGAAGCAACGCGAGGTGGGCACATCCGTAGGTAGCTGCCGTGCGTTCGGGGGCAGAGGCTCCGCCGCATCACTCCGGCGGCGGGGCCTCCGCTCACTCTTCTCAATTAGCTCCGTGGGGCGGATGGGCCGGGAAGCAAGCCGCGCTCTTGCCGTCCGGTCCGGTGCGACAGGAACCGGTTATCTCGCGTCCAGCATGAGTGAAGGTGCAGGTATCACCGTTTTGAAGTCCACTGCAGGCTTGGATGGCCTCGGGAGGTGGACCGTGATGACCCTTAGCGGGCATGCACGCTGCTGCATCTCCACCGGGAGGGACGCGACAGGTGCCGCTAACCTGGTGCTCGTGGTGGGTGAAGCTGCAGGGAGTCCCCTCCTGCAGGCCGCTGCAGGCTTGAACGGCCTCTGCGGGAGGTGATGGATGCTGCGGTCTATCTTGTGCCAAGGCAGAAATTGCGTTGAGAGCGCCGAGGGCTGAGAGCGCCCACGCCAGACTGAGCCATCGTTTTGCCATGTTTTCTCCTCTGCCAATTTCTCTCGGGGGACTACCCCATTTGGCAGCGCAAAGACCTTCGGCGCTCCGAGTTCGTTAGGACCCAGCTGCGTACCTCTCGGACGGCTAGCGCGGCTTGGGAGGTGGCTCGTCCGGAGGCGGGAGTGGATGCATGCCTAGATGCGGCGGATGCGGGGGGTGCCGCGTGTACATCTCTTCGAATTTCTTTGCCTGGGCGTCGGTGAGGATTGCCCGCATCTCTCGATGCGCCTGCTCTTCCACCGACCGCACCCGCGGGAAGGTCTCCTTGATGACCGCCTCCACGCCGCGGCGTTGCTTCTCGAGAATGGCTTCTGCTTTTTGCTGCTGCTCGGGAGTGAGATCCAACTCGCGCAAGCGCTCGACTTGCCAAACGGGGGGCGGGTGCATTCGCATCCGCTGGGGTCGCAACCAAGCGAATGCGCCCGCTCCGGCGACTGCGCCGCATAGAAAGACTCCTAAGACGATCAGCCCCGACCACAGGTGGAGGCGCCGGGGAGAAGTGTCATTGCTCATCGAATGCTCCAAGGGTTTGAATCAGGTCCACGTTCGCGGGGACCTCGCCGGCTTGCGCCCAGTTCGAAACCAGTGCGACGGCATCCGTGGCGGCGTGCTGGGGGGTGTAAAGATTGGGCAGCCAGGCCCCCAGGGCAATCAGTGCTGCGGCCACCAAGCCGAGCCGACCCCATCGCAAGAAGTCCAACAGCAGCGGCGCGGGCGCGGGAGCGCTTTGAACGCCGCTCAACACGTTTCGCACCATCCGTTCGAATCGTTCGGGATCGCGCTTGGGATCGAGCGGGGAGAAATCAATCCGATCGCTACTCATGGTAGGCCTCCTGTTGAGAATCGTCAGCGAGCGCTCGGCGCAGCCGCTGGCGCGCGACGAACAGCGTCTGTCGCGATGCTACCTCGGAGATCTCGATGGCGTCGGCGATCTCTGGGTGCGTCCATCCTTCGAGGTCGTGAAGCAGCACCACCTCGCGTTGCACGATCGTAAGCTGCTCGAGGGCGGCAGTCAGGCGTTCACGCAGATCGATTCGGGCGGCGCTGGCCTCCACCTCTTCGCTGCGCCGAACACCATCGACCACCCCATCGCGGAAGCTGCGCTGGTGGAGCTGGTTGATCGCTCGATGACGGACACTGGTCAAAAGCCAAGGAGCGAAGCGGTCGGGATCGCGACACTGTTCGAGTCTTTGAAGAGCGACCATCAGCGCTTCCTGGGCGAGATCCTCGGCGTCTGCCACATTGCGCAGCAGAGCCAGCGCCACCGCGAATGCCGGCCGTAGATAACGTCGCACGAGCGCCTCGAGCGACGGTGCATCGCCGCGCCTTGCGCGCGCGATCAGGACCCTGTCCAACTCCTCTGCCATCCGGCCCTTATTAGACCGATACGCGCCATCGAGTGTTAGGAGCGTTTCGCATGCCGTTGACGGCCATCGGGGTGACTCCTATGGTCTGGACCCCTAAAGACGCAGGAGCAGGCGATGGCAGAAGAACGAAAGGCGACACTACACCGGTGGGAATCGATTCCGAAAGAGCGTCTGTCGCAAAAGCTGGAGCGCCGGATGATTACCGGGGATCGGATGATGATTACGCACGTGTACCTGAAAAAGGGATGCGTGGTCCCGCGCCATCAGCATCACAACGAGCAAATCACTTACATTTTGCAAGGCGCGCTGCGATTCACCTTGGGCAGCGATGACGGGCAACGGGTGGATGTCCGCGCGGGCGAAGTCCTCCACATCCCGTCCAATTTGCCGCATTCCGCCGAGGCTCTCGAGGATACGCTGGACGTGGACATCTTCGATCCCCCTAGGCAGGACTGGCTCGACGGTACCGACCAATATCTGCGTCAGACCTAGGAAAGCAGGCGCCTTCGTAGCGATTCCAATGGAATCGCGTCGTTGCGGACCCATCGAGATGAGAATTAGCAGTTTAAGCCGGCGTGGATGGGCCAACAGTGTTTGCCACTGACCCAACGGGTCCCCGGGCATTTGGAAAGCAATAGCAACTAGGGGTAGATCGACCCCGTCACGGTGCTGTGACAGGGCGGACCACACGACTCGTCAACTTTGCTCGAAGGGATCGCATGAAACGCAATTGTCTGTCGCTTTTATCTGGTGCGCTGATCTGCACTTACGCTTGCGATAACAGAACCGTATTGACAGGACCCGGCAGCAGCAACGTCACCGTCTCGCCAGCCTCCGCCACCGTCAACCTCAGCACCACTCAGCAATTTACCGCGACCGTCAAGAACAGCTCGAACCAAAGCGTGACCTGGAGCGTAACCGGCTCGGGGTGCTCCGGGGCGGATTGCGGGAGCATCAATGCGAACGGCCTTTACCGCGCGCCCGACACTTACATCGCGGGCGCCTCGGTGACCGTGGTCGCGACCTCGCAAGTGGATCCTTCGCAAGCTGGGACCGCGGCGGTAACCATCACTTCGTTGGTAACGGTTTCAGTGTCGGATCAGAGCATCGACATCGGAGCGACGCGGCGTCTTACCGCAACCGTCAACGGCTCCACAAACCAGGCAGTGACCTGGTCGATCTCCGGTCCCGGGTGTGATGGCGCGGGATCCTGTGGTTTTATCGACGCCGCCACCGGCGTTTACACGGCACCGGACGAACCCCCAGTTCCCGCCACCTTTACGGCGCAAGCGACTTCGGTCGCGGATACTTCAAAATCGGGCAGCGGCAGGGTCACCATCACCCTCACCAGCAATCAAGGGTTTGTAGGCTATTACGCGTTTGTGCTTAGTGGTTTCGAAAGCAGTGGCCGGGTGATTGCGATTGCGGGCGCTTTCCAAACTCAAATGAACGCCGATAACACCGGCCACATTACCGGGGGTATCTTGGAGATGGACCGGTCAACATCCTCGCCCCTGCTTCCGGTCGCGATTTCGGGCGGCACTTACTCGTATGGCGCTGACAACCGAGGAAGGCTTCAGCTCGATACTCCAGTGGGCTCATTTTCTTTCCGCTGCGCCATGAACAATCCGGGCGCTGCCCAGGCAGGACGGATCATCTTGTTTCAGCCGGACGATCCGAGCCACATCAGCGGTTCCGGGCTGATCAAGAAGCAAGATCACAACGCGACCACCCTGACTGGAGATTTCGCTTTTGGTTTTTGGGGGGACTGGACTGGCGGCAGAGGCGCTGCGATGGGTCGCTTCACCCTGGGCACTACGATCAGCGGAACGCTCGATGTGAATCTATCAGGCACAATCACTTTAGGTTTTTCTGTTCCCCCTGCAAACGTCGACAACAGCGGTGCCGGTAACAGCTATGGCCGGCGCGGCGCGATGCTCATGCCGCCGCAACCGGGGCCGCTTCCGGCGATTATGAATGTGTCCTTTTATATCGTTTCGTCGAACGAGGCTTTTTTCATCACCCGAGCGCGCGCTCAAGATGATCCTTTGTTGAGCGGCGATGCCGCCAAGCAATCCGGCACGCTTTCAATCTCCGGCCCCCTGGTGTTTTACACAACCGGTTTGTTGTCGCCCGGTACGGTTGCCACGGTTGCGCGATTCTTGGTCAGCGGTTCGAGTTTCCTCGGTGTGCTGGATCAGAACTCGGATGGTGTTATCACCTCGAATTATCCCGTGAACAACGGACAAATCTTGGGCCCCGATTCATCGGGGCACGGAACACTTAGCTTTCAAGTCGGCTCTGGTCCGTCGAACGACTATGCATTTCAGCTGGTCCAACCCAATCAGGCTTTCTTGATAGAGATCAATGCCGGCGACGGGGCGGTCACGCACGGCTCCATGGAAGGGCAAAGTGCGAACTTGTCCAGGGCCTCGCTGACCGGGTCGTACGCTTTGGGCACGGCGTCTCCCGCCGCTTGTGGATGCACCAGCATCGCTGGAGTCGTCACCTTGGACGGAGCCAACGGAAAATTCATCGGCGCGAGGGACACGAGCAGGCCCGGTGGTGTTTCTCCGCGCGATTCATTGACCGGTACCTTCGACCTATCGACTCTGGGTCGCGGGCAGATGACAACAGTGACCCCCGACATCGAGAACTCGGTGATGTACGCTGTTTCGCCGGATAAATTCGTCTCGATCAACGTCGATCCTGCAGTCATGTTGTCGGTGGTGACAGTCTTCGAGCGCTGACGCAGTCACAGCCGACTCGTCTCATTTGACCGCGCAGAAGTTTCGCGCCGCAACAGGTTCATGCTGCGGTGCAGCATTTGCACGGACGCGGTATTTGGCGGGCGCCGCACGCAAACGATTCAGCGACTCATTTTGCTGAGCATCCGCGCCGGATCCGAAATTCCTAGCGGAGTTCGCAGCCTGCGCGATGGGTGGGCACCGTGTCACCATTGGTTCACGCCTTGCATTCCTACCCCTACGAAAGGGGACCCTTATGAAGACCCAAACGCGGATCGCGCGCATCTTCTTCGCGACGATTTTTTGTGCCGCTGTCACGGGAGGTTTTCTCGGCTGCAAGGGAGACCCGGGAACCAATGGAACCAATGGCGTCGATGGCTTGAGCAAAGCGCCCAAGGACACCGGCACCATCAGCGGACGAGTTCTGATCAGCGGGACGACGTCTCCGGCAGCGCAGGTGAAAGTTGTCGCCAACCCTGGCGCTGTCTCGACCAACAGCGACAACGATGGCCAATATTCAATTCAGGTGCCGATCGGCATCTACACAATGACTTTCGGCGCCGGGCTCAACAACGACGGCTTCGATCCGACCACGGTGCAGAATGTTGACGTGGTCGGTGGCGCGTCTGTCACGGTCAACGCCAACGTGGTGAAGTCCAACCCGCTCAACTTGAGTTTCAGCCCTGTGGTCCAGGCGGGCTTTGGGAAAACGGTCAGGCTAGGGGTGACGGTAACAGGGGTCCCCTCGGGTGCCACACCCACTTTCGCCTGGACGCAGACCGCGGGCCCGCCTGTGACCCTTACCGGCGCCAACACCGCGCAGCCGACTTTCACCACTCGCAAGGTTGGCGATGTGATCGGTCACAACCTCACCAACGTCGTTGTGCCAGTGCGCAAGGGCTCGGTGGCGATCGCCACTCAGCACGAGACCGAGTTCTCGTACACTTTCAAAGCAACCGTGACCGCCGGCAGTTTCGTGAAGTCGAACACCACCTCGGCCCTTTCGGCGACCGTGACTGCGGGCGCGAACGCGGCGCCTGTGGGAGTGAACATTATTCTGGGTTCACCGGCGCAGACTCAATATGCCTGGGCGATCACCGCCAGGCCCGCCGGCTCGAATGCAACCCTCGACTATCCAACCGAGCAGTTCGCGGCCTTCGTACCGGACGTGGAAGGCCGATACACGGTGACCGAGACCGGCACCAGCACGGCTTGGGCGAAGACGTTCGAGGTGGCCTCGTACAAAGGCCCGGGTACATCAAATATCCCTGGTTGCACTACCTGCCACAGTGTCTTCACCCCGAATCAAGTCACCAAGTGGAACGCGTCCAAGCACAAGAGCATGTTCAAGAATGGCATTACCGGTGTTGCGAGCGACCACTATTCCGGCAGCTGCATTACCTGCCACACCACCGGCGATTTCATGCAGGGCACCATCAAGGGAAGCTTCGGCGCTGTTGCCAGCCAACTGCATTGGACATTCCCGACGACGCTGGCGCCCTCGAACTGGACCAACCTTCCCGAGCCCCTGCAAGACCTCGGCAGCATCTCGTGCGAGAGTTGCCACGGACCGGGCAGCCAGCACATGGCCGATCCGAGGGTTGCCGGCTCCATCTCGATCAGTATGGCGACCCAGACCTGCAACCAATGCCACGAAGCGATCGGCCATCATGACCGTGGCTTCCTGCTCTCGAAGGGTGCCCACCACGATCTACAATTGACGCTGGACGAAGCGACCGTCGAAAGCCGGGGAGAAACCGCGGCTCACTGCGGGCGCTGTCACTCCGCTCAAGGCTACAAGGAGTATCTGAACCAGCTGAGTCACGGGAATACTGGGCCGCTCACTGTGCCCCCCGGCTACACCGGCACGCTCACCCAATGGCTGACGGACCTGGGTCTTACCAAAGCCACCGTCGATGGGCCGGGCTGCGCCACCTGCCACGAGCCACATGCGGCTGAGCTACGCTTCGAGGGCTCCACGCCCGTGTTGCCCGCGGGCTTTGCGGTCAGCGGAGCTGGTAAGGGCGCCCTGTGCATGACCTGCCACAACACTCGCAATGGTCTGCACGACGCCACGCACCCGCCGACCAGCACCTCCGCGCCGCACACTCCATCTCAGACCGACATCTTTGCCGGTAAGAATGCTTACTTCGTCAACACCGATATGTCGCTCTCACGGCATGCGGCGGCGGCGGATACCTGTGCCACCTGCCACGTGGCCCTGATTCCGACCGGCCTGTCGATCCTGCCGGCCAACTACCAGTTCGGCGGCACCAACCATACTTTCATGGTCAACTCGACAATCTGCGCGAGCTGCCACTCCTCGAGCGTTACCGGCGAAGCGCTGCAAGCCCAGGTCTCCGCTGGCTTGACGAGTCTGTCGACCGCGGCTGGCCGAACCCTGTACAACACCTACCTCCAGCCGAACGTGGATCCGGGATTCGACGTCACCGCGTACGACCAAGCTTCGGATCGCTACAGCAACGGGCCGGTGACGATTACCGCCCTGCCCGCCAATTCGAGCTCGATCAGCTTCGCGCTGGAAATCCATGGTCAGGAAAGCGCGTGCTTGACGCTCCCGGCTCCGATCCCCGTCACCTGGACCGGCGATCCAGGGCCGACGATGATCACCAACCTCTGCTTCCAGCTGAACACCGTCAAGGTCAACGGAACGCCGATCATCCCGAACGACAGCAACTTGGTGAAGGCTTTGTGGAACTGGTACCTGGTGAAGAGTGACGGATCGCTCGGTATCCACAACCCAACCTTCGTGTTCCAAATCCTCGCGAACACGCAGGCACAACTGTGAAATAGCGAGTTGAGCAGCGCCGGCAGCGCGTTCCCCCCCGAGAGGCGTTGCCGGCTGTCCTGAGCGGCCCGGAACTGGCGAGAGTTCCTGGGCCGCTCTTTTTTTTGGCCGCTCAGCGAACCCACCTTTGGGTCAGTAGCCGTTAATCGATGCGCTTGACGAAGACTTCGCGCGCCATCTCCGGGTCGAGACCGATGGTGGTCTCTCCAAGATCCAGAACGTAGGCCGGGGCTTTCTGGCGAAGCCGGACTTCGCTTCCCGGCACCACTCCGAACGATGCCAACCGGTCCATCCGATCGTGGAATCGCGGCGCGACGAAGACAATCCGAGCGCGGGCGCCGACAGGCAGGCTCACCAGGCCGGTCACCAGAGGCCGGATGGTCTTTTGTGCGGCGGTGCAGCAATCCCCGGGCGGAATTGCCTTTCCATGGGGACAGGTGGGCGGATGCCCCAGCAGGGTGCAAACCGAGTCGGTCGCTTCCGACGAGAGGATGTGCTCGAACTCGCAAGCCTGACTCTCGACCTCGCCTTCCGCCAAATCCAACAGATCCCGCAGCAGCCGTTCCGCCAACCGGTGGCGGCGAACGATCAATCGTGCCCGTTGTTCACCTTCAGCAGTCAGAAGCACGTGAACGCCGTCGAAGCGCACCAGGCGCAATCGGGCCAGTTCGGCGAAGTCATCGAGTGACTTGTCCGGAGCATGGCCGGCAAAGACGCTGGCGAGAATCGCCTCGGCCTGGTCGCATCCCTTCTCGCGCTCGGTGAAGATCGTCTCGAGAAGCTCCTCGATTTTTTGATCGCGCATCAGCGGGGCGCCTCTCTGGAACGCCCGAGGAGCCTCCGCAAAGCACCTGCGATTCGACCCTCTTGCGGATAGCTGTACAAACACTGTGGGCAACAAGTGATTCGGCAACCCGAGGCCAGCGGACACCCAGTCACGCACCCTCGCGCGTTGGGATCGAAGACGAAGCCGCACATCGGGCAAGTCTCCTGGGTGATTGCGGGGGGCATCAGTAGAACCTCCGCATCAAGAAATTCACCAGTCCGCCGACCCCGAACGCAAACGGCACGATGAAGCCCATGATGCCCGCGGCCGTTTTCCAGCCTCGCTCCTTCACCATCATGAAGAAGTTGGCGATGCAGGGGATGAACAGAGTGACGGTGACCAGCGCCACCACCACTTCGATCTCCATGGTGCGGGTCATCGTCCCGGCGCGGATGAAGGGCTGGTAGTGGGCGAACAGTCCGGCGGCCGCATAATCCCGACGAAGGAAACCGATGATGAATGCTCCGGTGGACTCCTTCGGGAGGCCGAGGAAGCCGACAATCACCGGGGCCAGCGCCTTCTCTAGGACCGAGATCGCTCCGACTCGATCGAGCGCGAACAGAACGAGCGTGCCGAGCACGAACAGCGGCAGCGCCTCGCGCAAATACCATTCGATCCGAGCGAGCGTTTTCACCAAGAGGTTGCCCAGCTGGGGCATTCTGATCGGTGGCAGCTCGAGCAAGAAATCCGAGCCGCGCCCAGGAAACACCTTGGCGGCAAGCCAGCCGACGAGAAACAAAACCAGCGTCACCACCGCGGCGAACCAAAGAGCTGCCGCCGAGCCGACGCCCGCCAGCATGGCGAAGATGACGGCCAGCTGCGCGCTGCAAGGGATCGCGAGCGCCAGCAGCAGGGTGACGATCAGACGTTCTTTCTTAGTCTCCATGATCCGCGCCGTCATCGTGGCCATGGTGTCGCAGCCCAAGCCCAGAACCATCGGCAGTACCGCCTTGCCGTTGAGCCCCATCCACTTGAAGAGCCGATTCACCATCACCGCGAGGCGCGGCAGGTACCCGCTGTCCTCGAGCACGCTGAAGGCCAGAAAGAAGGTTGTCACGATCGGCAGCACGATGGCGAGTCCGTACGAAAGGCCCATCGAGATCAGCCCGTACCGGCCGATCAAAAACCCACCGTGCTCGCGAAAGGGAACGCCGCTCGGTCCAACCAAGAACTGCTGAAGTCCGCCCGCGGGCAAAACCGCGCGCACCAGCGAGTCAAAGAGCGGAACCAGGTGCTCTTCGAAAACGGTTTTCTCGAGGAAGTCGACGGCGACCTTGGCGCCCAGGACCCCCACGAACTGGTAGCAGAGCCAAAGGACGACGGCGAGAAAGGGCAGACCCAGCCAGCGGTGCGTCGTCCAGGCACCGAGGCGCGCCAGCCAGGGCGACTCCTGAGTTGGTTGAGCTCGAGCGCAAACCGCGGCGTACAGCCGGTCCACTGCCGTGAGCCTTTGCCGGGCGATGACGAAACGAAGCGATTCCGG
>Ga0126369_10001553_pt1 | contig 15951 bp, 9 predicted proteins | sample PanSoiMetaPlot_1_FD_109646 | JGI IMG/M metagenome (GOLD analysis project Ga0126369, IMG submission 109646) | Tropical forest soil microbial communities from Panama - MetaG Plot_1 | ecosystem: Environmental > Terrestrial > Soil > Tropical forest > Bulk soil | place: Panama | collected 2016-02-17 | reverse complement strand
TGCGGCTGTCGATGCTCTGCCACCAGGTGGAGGACGCGTTCGCCACGATATTCCGGCAGGTGGCGATGAACCGCTTCGAGGACGCGGTCCACACGGCACGGCGGAGCGAGGGCGAGCTGTCCATCGAGCACATCGGCCAGCTGTGGCAGCAGCGCGTCCAGGCCATGTTCGGCGACTCCCTGACGCTGACGGACGAGCACGAGGCGTGGTGGAGCTACGTGGAGCACTTCGTCCAGGCGCCGGGCTACGTCTACGCCTACGCGTACGGCAACCTGCTCGCCCTGTCGATCTACCAGCGCTACCGGGAGCTGGGCACCCCGGAGTTCGTCGAGGCGTATCTCGACTTCCTGGCCTGCGGCGGCTCGATGGCGCCGGACGAGGCCGTGCGGAAGGTCGGGATGGACATCACGGACCCGGGGTTCTGGGACGCGGGCCTGGACATCCTGGGCGGCATGGTCGCCGAGGTGGAACGCCTGGCCGCCGAGCGCGGCTGAACCGGCGCTGCTGGCTTCCGCCCCGCAGGGCACCGCGCCGTCAGCACGTTCCGCGCCGCTCCGGGCCGTCGTAGCCTGGAAGGCGCCTTACCGTGCCCAGCTTCGGCCGTTTCTTCCGGACCGACGCGGTTGCCGGCGGCGACCAGGCGACTGCGGAGATCGATCCCGAGCTTCGGGAGGACGCCCGCACCTCCTCCGACGGGAGCTGGTGGTGGGACGGACAGCGCTGGCACGCGACGAGCACGCCGGACGGCCTCTGGCAGTGGGACGGCGAGCAGTGGCGGCCCACCATCGAACTGCGCGGCGTCAGGTCACGCGACCTGGCGACGACGCTCGCGTTCCTGGCCGAGGACCGCTACGCCAGGGCTGGGGCGGTGCTGGTGGACCGGGCTCGGGAGTGGCGGCCCGAGGGCGACGCGCGCGACCTGGTCGGGCAGGCCGCGGCCATGCGGCGGGGCCTGCTGCGGGTGGAGGGCATCATCCGGGGAGGCGCGGCTGGCTCGCCCGGCCTGTTCCGGAGGGTGCGCGCCCGGCCGGAGGAGCGCCGGCGCGCCGAGGAGGAGCGGGTGCTCCTCGACACGCGCTATCGGGCGCTGCTGGTCCGACTCGGGCGAGGCGCGTCACAGCCCACCGTCAAGGAGGCGGACGACCTGCTCGAGGTCGCGCGGCTGCTGGACCAGCGCGCCGCGCGGATCACCGAGGCGCTCGCCGCCGGCGACGAGGCCGAGCGAGCCCGCACCAACGCGATCGAAGCCGCGCGGAGCGGGCTCCAGGCCGCGGAGGCCGCGCGGCGCGCGGCCACGGAGACGGCGGCAGCGGCGCTCGCGCGCGTCCGAGAGGAGCGGGAGCACGAGCGGCACGCGCAGCGCCGCCGGCTGCGCGCGGCGCTGGCAGCAGCGGGCGGCGAGCCGCTGGGGGCGGTCGGTCCGCTGCGGGCGTACGCCACCTCGATCGAGACGCCGGCCGGCCACCTGCCCGCGCCCGGCGCTGCCGCCTCCGTCGGGTCGGCCGTGGTGCTGTGGCGCGAGTCGCGCGACGTCCTGCAGGACCTGCTGCTGGTGCAGCGGCCCGAGACGGAGGCGTTCATGCGGTGCCTGGCCGAGCGCCGGCGCGACCTCTTCCTGCTGCTGGCGACACGCTCGCGGACGGTGCTCTGGTACTGCCCGCCGGGGGACGAGCGGCCCCTGCGCCAGTTCGCGACGGCGGTGAACCAGCAGTCGAACCGGGCCGCGGAGCCGTCGGAAGAGCGGCTGCGTGCCGCGGAGGGCGCGCGCGTGCAGCTCCTGAGCGGTGCGGCAGCGGCCGCCGGCCAGGTCGCCGAAGCGGAGGCGGCCGTGGCGAACGCCGAGGCGGACGAGCGCGCGAGGGCGGGCGTGGAGGCGGCCCGCAGGCGCCTGCACGAGGCCAGGGGCGATCCGCCTGAGCTGATGGCGGCCCGCCGGCGGGCGGCCGCCGAGGTCCAGGCCGTGTCGACGCCGCCGCCCCCGCTGGTGCCGGCCACGACGTAGGGTCCGAGCCCCGTCTCCGGGCGGCCCCGGCCGGCGCCAGAACCGAGTGCTAGTCCACCCGCCGGATGCGCGTGGCCGTCACCGCGTAGCCCGGCCGCGGCCACCGCTGCAGCCCCTCGTGGTTGGAGTCCAGCACGAGCCACTCGCGGCCCTCGACCGCGACCAGCAGCACGCTGTGCCCTCCCGTCTGGTACGTCGCAGGCCGGAGGGCGTGCCACCCCCAGGTGCCCACCACGCCCGGCCGCTCCTGGCCCCATGCCAGGTTGGCGATCAGCGCCTCGCCCGGCGCGGGCCGCAGGGCACCGCCCCTGGCCACCAGGCCGGAGCGGGACCGAACGCGGATCCCCGAAGCTGACGCCAGCGCCTCCACCCGCACGTCCAGGGGCGCCCGCCGGCCGGGCAGGCCCACGTAGTCGAGGAGCGCGGGCGCTCCGTACGGCTCGCGCGCGCCGAGCGCCATCGTGGCGGCCGCAAGGTCGGGCAGATCGCGGGCGCCGAGGGCGCCCAGACCGGCGAGAATGGAGGCGGTCGTGCAGGCCGCCCCCTGGTTGGCGACCCACACCCCGCCCAACGCTTCGGGGGGGAGCATGGCTATCGTTATTGTCGATCCTCTCAGTGGCACAGCCGGCGATCGCTACCGAATTCCTCGACCCCACGCTGGTGTCGCGCGCGCAGCGCTACGAGCGTGATGCCGTCGCATCCCTGTGCGACCGCAGCCTCGAAGCGCTCTATCGCATGTGCCTGGCGCTGGCCGGCGATCCGGCCACCGCCGAGCAGCTCGCCGGCGAGGCGCTGCGCAAGGCGCTCGACGGCCTGACCGGGTTCTCCGGCGACAGCGCCGCGTTCCACGTGTGGCTGCTCCGGCTGGCGGCCAGCACCGCGGCCAGGCGAAGGCCGCAGGGCACCGGCACCCGACAGGCGCTGGCCGAGCTCACGAACTTCGACTACGAGCTCGTCGCGCTGCGCGTCCTGGGCGAGGTCGACGTCGATCGGCTCACGCCCGCCCTCAACGCCCAGGCGCCGAGCCTGCGCGCCTGGCTGGTGACGGCACTGCGCGAGGTCGACGGCCGCTCCGGCACGGGCTGGGGTCCCGACCTGCGCAGCTTCGACGCCGCGGTCGACGAGGTGATCGAGGGCGCGGACCCGGCGGCCGCCGGCGCCGGGCTGTCGGCGCCCAGCGACGCGGAGGCGCTGCTCCGCCAGGTCGCCAACCTGCGGGCGCTGATCGGCGAGCCGGTCGACCCGCCCACCGCGACCCGCCTCCGCACCGCGATGCTGGCGACCGTCGCCGAGCGCCGCGCCCTCTGGGTCTACCGCAACCACGGCGCGGCCACCGTCCCCGGCATCGAGCACCGGCACTACCCGACCCGCACCGGCACGTTCATCGCCCTCGGCATTGCCGCGCTGCTGGCGGTGGTGGTCGGCGCCGTCCTCGCTGTGCTCAGCTCGTTCGCGGAGCCGACGTCCACGTTCTATCCGCTCAAGCGGCTCGGCGAGTCGGCGCTGGTGGCCATCCAGGTCGACCCGGTCGACCGCGCCCAGCTGGAGGTCAACCTGGCCGAGACCCGGGACCGGGAGGCCGAGGACATGGCCGCGCGGGGCGACGGCGACGCGACCGTGACGGCCGTCAGCGATCGCTACCAGCTGCTGACCGCGGCGGGGCGCGACCTGCTCTCGGTCTCGGTCCACGACACGCGCTGGCGGAGCGCCCGACAGCGCCTGTTCGACAAGTCCGACATCTCCATGACCTCGATCGAGCGGGACCTCGACGCGACCGGGCAGGCCCGCTCGCGGCAGGACGTCCAGACCCTCGCCGCCAACTTCGACCAGGGCCGGCGGCCGGTGGAGACCCAGCTCGGCCGGACGGCCCCGGCGCCCTCCCAGAACAGCACGCCGCCGCCAGCCACACCGCCTCCGTAGTGACCGTGGCCGGCGCGGACAGCCGCCCCTCCCGCGTAGTGGTCCACGTCGTGTTCCACACGCACTGGGACCGGGAGTGGTACCTGCCCTTCGCCGTGTACCGGCGCCGCCTGCTAGCCCTCATCGACTCGCTGCTGCTGGCGCTGGACCGGGAGCCCGAGCTGCGCTTCCACCTCGACGGGCAGATGGCCATCGTCGACGACTACCTGGAGCTGCGCCCGCAGCGCGCGGCCGCGCTGCGCCGGGCCGCGGCGGCGGGGCGGATCACGCTCGGGCCGTGGTACACGCTCCCGGACGAGCACCTGGTCAGCGGCGAGGCGCTGCTTCGCAACCTGGAGCTCGGCCTGGCCCGCGCCGCGCGGTTCGGGCAGCCGATGCGGGTAGGCTACCTGCCGGACCAGTTCGGTCACACCGCCCAGATGCCGCAGGTGCTGCGCCTGATGGGCATCGACCGCGCCGTGCTCTGGCGCGGCGTGCCGGCGGCGATCGACTCCCCGGTCTTCACCTGGGAGGCGCTTGACGGGAGCGCCGTCACGGCAGTGCACCTGGCGAGCGGGTACGGCCACGCCGTCGACCTGCCCGCCGACCCGCCGCTGCTGAGGCGCCGCGTGGACGAGCTGGTCGACGCGCAGCGGGGGCGCAACCCGGGCGGGCCGTGGCTGCTGACCAGCGGCGACGACCACACCCCGGTCCCGGTCGGCGTCGCCACGGCACTCCGGAAGCTGGACGGCGAGCGGCCGGCCGCGGCCAGCTCGATCGAGGACTACATCGCCGTCCAGCCCGCCCCCGGCGCCCGCTGGCGCGGGGAGCTGCACTCGGCGGCGGGCTCCAACGTGCTGAAGGGCACGCTCTCGGCCCGCTTCGCGCTCAAGCTGCGGCACGCCGCGCTGGAGCGCCGGCTCGAGCGCTACGTGGAGCCGGCGCTGGCGCTCTCGGCGCTGCCCTGGCCGGACCGCGAGCTGGCGTACTGCTGGCGCCAGGTCGTCCTGAACAGCGCCCACGACAGCATCTGCGGCTGCTCCATCGACCAGGTCCACGAGCAGGCGACCGAGCGCCTGGCGCGCGCCGAGGACCTGGCCGACCGGCTCTGGGATCGGCTCGGCCGGGGCCCGGGACGGTTCAATCCCAGCCTCTTCGAGCGGGAGGGCGTGCCGCCGCTGGGCGTCGCGGACGAGCCTCCGGCTGCCGACGTCGAGCCGGAGGCTCCCGAGCTCGCGCTGGAGGACTGCCCGGACGAGGGCGACGAGTACACGTTCGACCCGCCGCCCGGGGCGGAGCCGGCGCGCCGGCCGCTGGAGGACCCGCGCTTCGGAAGGAGAGCCGCGGAGCCGTTCACCCGCGTGACGATCGAGCTCTCGAACCGCACGCCGGACCATCGCCTGCGCGTGGTGGTGCCCGCCGACACGTCGGGAGGCGCGTGGGCGGGTGTGGCGTTCGGCGCCGTGCACCGGCCGTACCGGCGGCCCGGCACCGAGCCGGGAGTCGAGCGCGACCTGCCCACCGACCCGGCGCGCCTGTGGGTGGACGCGGGCGGCGTGGCCGTGCTGCTGGCCGGGCCGTTCGAGTACGAGCTGCTGGAAGACGGCATCGCGGTCACGCTGCTGCGCGGCGTCGGCTGGCTCTCGAAGGACCACCTGCGCAACCGGCCGATCGCGGCCGGGCCGCACGTGGCCACGCCGGCGGCCCAGGTGCTGGGCGAGCACCGGTTCGAGCTGGCGATCTACCGCCACGAGGGCGACTGGGCCGAGGCGCGGGTGCCGCGCTGGGCGGAGGTGTTCGCCCACCCGCTGGTGCCGGCGCCGGCGGCGCCGCTGCGTCGCGGGCCCGCCGAGGCCGACCCGGCCGTGCTGCTCAGCGCGCTGCGGCGGCGCGACGGGCACCTGCAGCTGCGCACGTACCGCTGCGGCGAGCCGTGGCGGATCGCCGAGCGCTGGCTTGCCGAATGAAGCACCGGCAGGTCATCCCTCCCCCCTCGCGAGGGAGGAGGCCGCCCCAGCGGCCGGACGATGGGTCCTCTCGGTCTGACTCGAAGGGCGCGACACTCGTTCGAGCGACCCCCCCTCCAGGTCCTGGCGGACCCACCTCCGCCGAGAGGGGGGAGGGACGTGTGGGCCGATGCTCGTCCTGACCCTCGACGTGGGGACGTCCTCGGTGCGGGCGCTGCTGTTCGACGGCCGCGGGCGCGCGCTGCCTGGCTCCGAGACGAAGCTCGAGTACCGTCCGGACGTGCGCGCCGACGGCACCGCCCAGGTGGACCCCGACCGCCTGGAGCGGCTCGTCCACCGCGCGATCTCGGGCACGCTCCCGCACGCCGGCGCCGAGGAGATCGCCGCGGTCGGGACGTCGACGTTCTGGCACGGGATCGTCGGCCTGGACGCGTCAGACCGCCCGACCACGCCGCTGGTCCTCTGGTCGGACACCCGCAGCTGGCGCCAGGCGGAGCGGCTGCGGGAGGCGCTCGACCTGGAGGCGGTGCGCAGCCGCAACGGCTGTCCGATCCACCCCAGCTACTGGCCGGCCAAGCTGGTCTGGCTGCGCGAGACCGAGCCCGACGCGTGGTCCCGCACCGCCCGCTGGGTGAGCTTCGGCGACCTCCTGTACCTGCGACTCTTCGGCGAGCTGGTGACCAGCGCGTCGATGGCCTCCGGAACCGGCCTGCGCCGGCTGACCGGAGGCTGGGACCGGGAGCTCCTCGACCTCCTGGGCGTCAGCGAGGACCAGCTGGCACCCGAAGCGCCCGAGCTACGCGGCCTGCGCTCCGGACCGCGACGGCGCTGGCCGGCGCTGGCCCGCTCCCGCTGGCTCTGCGCGGCGGGGGACGGAGCGCTGGCCAATCTGGGCAGCGGCTGCGTCGACCCCAGCCAGCGCGCGCTGACGGTCGGGACGTCGGGCGCGCTCCGCGCGATCACCGACCGGCTGCCGAAGCGCCTGGCCCCCGGGCTCTGGTGCTACCTGCTGGAGCCGGGCCGCTACGTCGTGGGCGGGTCGCTGAGCAACGGCGGGAACCTGTACGCGTGGCTGCTGCGGACGCTGCGCGTCGAGGAGCAGGGCCTCGAGACGCGCCTGCGGCGCATGCGGCCGGCCCGGACCGGCCTGACGTTCCTGCCCCTGCTGGCCGGAGAGCGCAGCCTGGGCTTCGCGCTCCACGCCGCCGGAGCAATCGCGGGCCTGACGCAGGCCACCTCCGCCGACGACATCGTGCGCGCGGGCCTGGAGGCCGTGGCGCTAACCTTCGCGGGCGTCGATGCTGCGCTGGACGAGACGGTGCCCGGCGCGGAGCGCCTCGTCGCCAGCGGCGCGGGGCTGCTCAGCTCGCCCGCGTGGGTGCAGATGATGGCGGACGCCATCGGCAAGCCGGTGGCCGTCTCCCGCGCCGCGATGGAGGCGTCCAGCGTGGGCGCCGCCGAGCTGGCGCTGACCCGGCTCAATGTACGGCGCCCGACGACCAGCCGGGCGGGTCGTAACGTTGAGCCAAGGGAGCAGGCCCGCGCGGCCTACGCCGAGGCCCGCCGGCGCCAGGGGTGGCTGTACACGACGTTGATCCAAAGGGAGTAGATGACATGGCGACCGCAACCGGTGGGCTGACCGCGCGGGACACGGAGTTCCTGCGCGAGCTCGGCCAGCAGCTTCGGGTCGACTCCATCCGCTGCAGCACGGCGGCGGGCTCGGGCCACCCGACGTCGTCGATGTCGGCGGCCGACATCATCGCGGTGCTGATCGCGCGCCACCTCGTGTACGACTGGCAGCAGCCGGATCTTCCCGGCAACGACCACCTGATCTACTCCAAGGGCCACGCCTCGCCGCTCTGCTACTCGATGTTCAAGGCGGTCGGCGCGATCGACGACGCGGAGCTGCTGACGTTCCGCAGGTTCGGATCGCGGCTCCAGGGCCACCCGACGCCCGCCATCCCGTGGGTCGACGTGGCGACCGGCTCGCTCGGTCAGGGCCTGCCGATCGCCGTCGGCGTAGCGCTGGCCGGCCGCTACCTGGACAGGCTGCCCTACCACGCCTGGGCGCTGTGCGGCGACTCCGAGCTGGCCGAGGGCTCCATCTGGGAGGCGATCGACAAGGCCGGGCACTACAAGCTCGGCAACCTGACGGCGATCTTCGACGTCAACCGCCTCGGCCAGCGCGGTGAGACCGAGTTCGGCTGGAACACCGAGGTGTACCGGCAGCGGGCGGAGGCGTTCGGCGCGCACGCCATCGTCATCGACGGCCACGACGTCGAGCAGATCGACGCGGCGCTGGCCGCGGCGCGGCGAGCCACCGACCGCCCGACGGTCATCGTCGCCCGCACGGTCAAGGGCAAGGGCGTCGCGGAGGTCGAGAACAAGGACGGCTGGCACGGCAGGGCGCTGCCGCCCGACCTGGCCGAGAAGGCCATCGTGGAGCTCGGCGGCGTCCGGCACCTCGCGGTCCAGACGCCCAGGCCCGACCCCGGCGCGACTCCCCAGCGGCCGCCGGCCGGTGAGGTCACGCTCCCCACCTACCAGAAGGGGGAGAAGGTCGCGACCCGCAAGGCGTACGGGGACGCGCTGCTGGCGCTGGGGGCGCGGCCCGACGTCATCGGCATGGACGGCGAGGTCAGCAACTCGACGCACGCGGACGAGTTCGCGAAGGCGTATCCCGACCGCTTCTTCGAGATGTACATCGCCGAGCAGATGCTGGTCGCGGCCGCCATCGGCACGAGCGTCCGCGGCTACGTCCCGTTCGCCTCCACGTTCGCGGCGTTCTTCAGCCGGGCCTACGACTTCATCCGGATGGCCGGGATCTCCGAGGTCGACATCCGCCTGGCCGGGTCGCACGCGGGCGTCGAGATCGGCCAGGACGGGCCCTCCCAGATGGCGCTGGAGGACCTGGCGGCGATCCGCGCCGTCCACGGATCGACGGTGCTGTACCCGAGCGACGCCACGTCGGCCGTGAAGCTGACCGCCGAGATGGCCGACATCAGGGGCGTCTCGTTCCTCCGCACCACGCGCGGCGGCTACCCGGTCCTGTACGGCCCCGAGGAGGAGTTCCCGCTCGGTGGCAGCAAGGTGCTGCGCTCCTCCGACCACGACCAGGTGGCGCTGATCGGCGCCGGCGTCACGCTGCACAACTGCCTGGCGGCGGCCGAACAGCTGGCCGGCGAGGGCATCGCCGCCCGCGTCATCGACCTCTACAGCGTCAAGCCGGTCGACGTGGACACGCTGCGGAGGGCCAGCGAGGCCACCGGAGGGCGGCTGCTGGTCGCCGAGGACCACTACCCGCAGGGCGGCATGGGCGCTGCAGTGCTGGAGGCGCTGGCGCTGGAGGCACGGCCCCCGCGCGTTGCCCACTGCGCGGTGCGCGGCCTGCCGACGTCGGGGACGCCCCAGGAACTGATGGAGGCCGCCGGCATCTCGGCGGCCCGGATCGCGGCCGCAGCGCGCGAGCTGGTGAGGTCATGAGCGCAGGTGGGGGCAGGCCCATGCTTCCGTCCGCGTCAGGCCTTCAGCCGAAGGAGGTGCCGCAATGAGCAGTCCCATTCAGGAGCTGCGCGCGCTGGGCCAGAGCCTCTGGCTGGACAACATCCGGCGACAGCTCGTCACCTCGGGTGAGCTCGCGCGCCTGCGCGACGACGGGCTCACCGGCGTGACGTCCAACCCCACGATCTTCGAGAAGGCGGTCAGCGGCTCGACCGACTACGACGAGGCGCTGGTCCGGCTGGTCGGGAGCGGCCAGACCCCGGACGAGATCCTCTGGGAGCTCATGCTGGAGGACATCCGGGCGGCGGCCGACGTGTTCCGCCCGGTCTATGACGAGACGGCGGGCGCGGACGGCTACGTCAGCATCGAGGTCTCGCCGAAGGTCGCCAGGGACACGCAGGGCTCCATCGACATGGCGGCCGACCTGTTCAAGCGAGCGGACCGGCCGAACGTGATGGTCAAGATCCCGGCCACCCGGGAGGGCCTCCCCGCGATCCGAGCGATGATCGGCGATGGCGTGAACATCAACGTCACGCTGATCTTCTCGACCGAGCGCTACGACGAGGTGGTCGAGGCGTTCATGGCGGGCATGGAGGACCTCCGTCAGCGGGGCGGGGACCTCAGCAAGGTGTCCAGCGTGGCCAGCTTCTTCGTCAGCCGCGTCGACACGAAGGTCGACAAGCTGCTGGAGGACCGACTGCAGGCCGCGTCGACGCCGGTCGACCGGGACCGGGTCAAGGCGCTGCTGGGCAAGGCGGGAATCGCCAACTCGAAGATGGCGTACGACCACTGGCGCCAGCTCCACCAGGGCGGCCGGTGGGAGCTGCTGCGCACAGAGGGCGCGAGGCCGCAGCGCTGCCTGTGGGCCAGCACCTCCACCAAGGACCCGCGCTATCCCGACACGATGTACATCGAGGAGCTCATCGGCCCCGAGACGGTCGACACCATCCCGCCCGCCACGCTGGCCGCGTTCCGCGAGCACGGCGAGGCGCGCCGGAGTCTCGACGAGGACCTGCCCGGGGCACGCCGCCAGCTGCGCGAGCTGGCCGATCTCGGCATCGACCTGCGCGAGGTCACTGCCCAGCTCGAGACGGAGGGCGTGGAGCTCTTCGTGAAGTCGTTCGACACCCTGCTCGCCGCCATTGCGCAGGAGGCGGCGAACATCAAGGCGGGCAAGGGCCCAAGGCAGTGGCACGCGCTCGGCGCCCTGCAGCCGGTCGTCGACGGGACGGTCGCGAAGCTCCAGGCGGACGACGGGCCGCGGAAGGTGTGGTCGCGCGACCCGTCCTTCTGGGTGCCCGGCACGGAGCCCGAGAAGTGGATGGGCTGGCTCAGCGTCGGCGAGAAGATGCTGGAGCAGGTCGACAAGCTCGAGGCCCGCGCCGAGGAGGCTCGCGACTACTCGGACGTGGTCCTGATGGGCATGGGAGGCTCGAGCCTGGCCCCCGACGTGTTCCGGGCGACGTTCGGCCCGGTCGAGGGGCGCCCGCGGCTGCACGTGCTCGACACGACGGATCCCGCCTCGATCTTCGCCGTGCGCGAGGCGATCGACCTCGAGCGGACGCTGTTCATCGCGGCCAGCAAGTCCGGCGGGACGACCGAGACGCTCTCCCACCTGGCGTACTTCTGGGAGGAGGTGCGGCGGGCCGGGATCGACAAGCGGGAGCGCCAGTTCGCGGCGATCACCGATCCAGGCAGCGGCCTGGAGCAGCTGGCCGCGGAGCGCGACTTCCGCTGGATCTTCCTGAACCCCACCGACATCGGCGGCCGCTACTCCGCCCTGTCGTACTTCGGGCTCGTCCCCGCCGCGCTGATGGGCGTCGACGTGCGCGAGCTGCTGGAGCGGACGCAGGAGATGGCCCACTCGTGCGACACGGCGGTGCCCGTCGACAAGAACCCGGGGATCTGGTTGGGCGCCGTGATGGGCGCGCTCGCCAACCGCGGGCGCAACAAGCTCACGCTCCTGATGTCGCCGCAGGTGGCCACGTTCGGCTACTGGCTCGAGCAGCTGCTGGCGGAGAGCACCGGCAAGCAGGGGCGGGGCATCGTGCCCATCGAGGGCGAGCCGCTGGGCGCGCCCGCGGCCTACGGCGACGACCGCCTCTTCGTCCACCTCCGGGTCAACGGCGAGTCGGACGACCCGGCGGTGCGGGCGCTGGAGCAGGCCGGCCAGCCGGTCGTCACGCTGACGCTGCGCGACCGGCTCGACCTGGGCGGCGAGTTCCTGCGCTGGGAGCTGGCCACCGCGGTCGCGGGCTCGGTGATTGGCATCGACCCCTTCGACCAGCCCAACGTGCAGGAGAGCAAGGACAACACCAAGCGGGTGCTGGCCGAGTTCGACTCCACGGGCCGGCTGCCCGAGGCGCACGCGGTGCCGGCGGGCGAGGCCGGAACCGCGGTCAACGACCTGCTGAAGCAGCGCCGCGACGGCAGCTACCTGGCGCTGATGGCATACACCGCCCGGACTGACTCGTCGGAGGCGGCGATCCGGCGGGCCCGCGAGCGGGTGCGCGACCACACCCGGCTGGCGACCACCGCCGGCTACGGGCCTCGCTTCCTGCACTCGACCGGCCAGCTGCACAAGGGCGGGCCGCCGGTGGGGCTGTTCCTGCAGATCGTCGAGGCCGACGGGGTCGACGTGGAGGTGCCCGGCGAGCCGTACGGCTTCTCGACCCTGAAGCAGGCGCAGTCGCTGGGCGACCTCCAGTCGCTGCAGTCGCGCAACTACCCGGTGCTGCGCGTCGACCTCGGCTCGGACGTCGCGGCCGGCTGGCGAGCCCTGGCGGACTCGATCGAGGAGGCGACTCGCTGAGCCATGCAAATAGGCATGATCGGGCTGGGAACGGGCAAGTGGGGGCAGGCCCCCCCTTCCAGAACCCCCCCGCTGTCCGGGACGTTGGGGGCGCCTCCGGCGCATCGCTCCGCGTCTGAAGTCGGCGGTGGGCGATCTCGGGAAGACGGACTCAAACACAGGGCGGAGCCCGTGTTTCCGGCGACCCCTGGATCGTCCGAGGAGGCACTGCGGTAGCCATGCAGATCGGCATGATCGGGCTGGGAAAGATGGGCGGGAACATGGTCACGCGCCTCCTCAGGAACGGCCACCACGTGGTGGCGTACGACCGGTCCGCCGACGCGGTGGACCGGTCGGCGGGCGAGGGCGCGGCCGGCGCCCGCACGCTCGAGGAGCTGGTCGCGGAGCTCACTGAGCTCCCGCGGGCGGTCTGGGTGATGGTGCCCGCCGGGGACCCCACCAGCAGCACGATCCGGCGGCTGTCGGAGCTCTGCCAGCCGGGCGACATCGTGATCGACGGCGGCAACACGAACTGGCGCGACGCGCTGCTCGACGCCGAGGTGCTGAAGAGGGCCGGCCTCAACTACCTGGACGCGGGCACCTCGGGCGGCATCTGGGGCCTGAAGAACGGCTACTGCCTGATGATCGGGGGGCCGCAGGAGGCGTACGAGCGCTGCGAGCCGGTCTTCCGAGCGCTGGCGCCCGAGGACGGCGGGCTGGTCCACACCGGCCCCGAGGGCTCGGGGCACTTCGTGAAGATGGTCCACAACGGCATCGAGTACGCGCTGATGCAGGCGTACGCCGAGGGCTTCGAGATCATGAAGCAGAGCACGGCCTACCCCGGGATGGACATGCACGCGATCGCCGAGGCGTGGCGGTCGGGCAGCGTGGTCCGCTCCTGGCTGCTGGACCTGATCGCCGACGGCCTCAGCAAGGACCCGGACCTGGCCGACATCAGGGGCTATGTCGAGGACACCGGCGAGGGCCGCTGGACGGTCGCCGCGGCGATCGACGAGGCCGTGCCCGCCCCCACCATCACGATGGCCCTCTACGAGCGCTTCAGGAGCCGGATGGACGACACGTTCGCCGACAAGATGCTCGCGATGATGCGCAACCAGTTCGGCGGCCACGCCGTGAAGACCACGCGCCCGTGACCGCCGAGCAGGCGGTCCGCCCGGAGGACAACCCGCTCGCCACCGGGCTGAGCGAGTACCGCTCGGCCGCGCCGGCGCTCATGGTCATCTTCGGCGCGACGGGCGACCTGAGCGGCCGCAAGCTGCTGCCGTCGCTCTACAACCTGGCCCGCAGCCGGCTGCTGCCGGCCGGCTTCGCGCTGGTGGGCGCGGCGATCGACGACATCGGCGAGAAGCAGTTCCGGGAGCAGGCCGGGCAGCACATCCGCGAGCACTCGCGCACCCAGCCGGTCGACGAGCCGACACTGGAGGCCTTCCTGGCCGACCTCTCGTACGTGCAGGTCGACTTCGGCGACGCCGCCGGGTTCCAGCGCCTGGCGGGCAAGCTGACCGAGCTGGACACCGCCCGCCACACCGGCGGCAACGTCGTGTTCTACTGCGCGACCCCGCCCCCGACGTACCGCATGATCGCGGAACAGCTGCGACACGCCGGCCTGAACCACGGCCACGGGTACCGCCGGATCATCGTGGAGAAGCCGTTCGGCAGCGATCTCCGCTCGGCCCGCGAGTTGAACCGCGTCCTGCGCCGGGTGTTCCCCGAGGACTCGATCTACCGGATCGACCACTACCTGGGCAAGGAGACGGTCCAGAACATCATGGCGTTCCGGTTCGCGAACTCGATCTTCGAGCCGGTCTGGAACAGCCAGCACATCGACCACGTCCAGATCACGGTCGCCGAGCCGCTCGGCGTCGAGCAGCGCGGGGCGTACTACGAGCACGCGGGCGCGCTGCGCGACATCGTCCAGAACCATGCGCTCCAGCTGCTGACGCTGGTGGCCATGGAGCCGCCGGTCGCGCTGGACGCGAGCAGCACCCGCGACGAGAAGGTCAAGGTGCTGCGCGCCATCCGGCCTCCGACGCCCGCCGAGGTCACCCTCCACACCGTGCGCGGCCAGTACGCCGAGGGCTGGGAGATGGGGGAGAAGGTGCCCGGCTACCGGGCAGAGCCGAAGGTGGCGCCGGACTCGAAGACGGAGACGTACGCCGCGCTCAGGTGCCTGGTGGACAACTGGCGCTGGGCGGAGACGCCGTTCTACATCCGCACGGGCAAGCGGCTGCCCAAGCAGGTCACGGAGATCCGCGTCCAGTTCAAGCGGCCGCCCCACCTGACGTTCGGCCGCGACGCCACCCGCGACCTCGAGCCGAACGCCATCACGCTGCGCATCCAGCCGGAGGAGGGCATCTCCCTGCGGTTCGGGGCCAAGGTGCCGATCTCGGCGATGTCGATCCGCAGCGTGAACATGGACTTCCTGTACGCGTCGTCGTTCCTGGTCGACGCGCCGGACGCGTACGAGCGCCTCCTGCTCGACTGCATGCTGGGCGACCCCACGCTCTTCACCCGCTCCGACGAGGTGGAGGCGGCGTGGACACTCATCGACTGCATCGAGGAGGTGTGGCGCCAGGACGAGCCGCCGCTGGAACCGTATCCGGCCGGCACCTGGGGCCCGCCCGGCGCGGACCGGCTCCTGGAGGAGGACGGCCGCAAGTGGCACCGACCCTGAGCGGCGTGGCGCCGATAGACAAGGACCGGGTGCGTGTCCGGCGGTGGTCCGCGAAGAACACGGACCTGGAGACCGTGATGGCGCACCTGCGCCAGCTCCACCAGGACGTTGCGCTGCACGAGATCGACCCGCACGAGCACCCGCACCCGAAGAACTGCGTCATCAACCTGGTCGTCGGGATGGACGACCTGCACCGCGTCACCGCCTGCGACAAGATCGTCGCCGGCCTGGCGGCCAGCCACCCGCTGCGCGCGATCCTGATCCACCTGCACGGTGGCGGGGGCGCCGGCACGCTCGACGCCGACATCACGGTCGAGGCTCACCAGCTCCTCAACGGCTTCCCGGTGCAGCGCGAGCAGGTCCTCCTCCACGTCCGCGGAGAGGCGGCGCACCACCTTTCGAGCCTGGTCGAGCCACTGCTGGCGAACGACGTGCCCACCTATCTGTGGTGGTCGGGCCGCCACCGCCTGGATGACGCGATCGTCCGTGACGCGATGTCGTTCTCGGACGTGCTGGTGGTGGACTCCTCGAAGTTCGACCAACCGATCCCCGCACTGCTCGAGCTGGCCCGCCTGGTCGCCGACCCCGACGCGGCGGTCGGCGTCGCGGACTTCCGCTGGGGCCGCGTGCGGCCGTGGCGCGACGCGATCGGCCAGTTCTTCGGCCCGACCGACCGCCACGCCCTGCTGGCGGGCCTGCAGGAGATCACGGGCGAGGCGGCGGGCTCGGGCCCGGACGCCCGCGCGGGAGTGGCGCTGCTCGCCGGCTGGGCGGCGTCGGCGCTGGGCTGGCGCTTCGAGTCGGCCGCCGGCGCCGGGGCGGACGCCACGACCGCGGTCGCCCACGCCGGCGGCGACCGGCGCGTGCGCGTGACGCTCCGGTCCGTCCCCAACGAGCGGCTGCGCCACGGCGAGCTCCTGACCGTGCAGCTGGCCGGGCGCAGCGGCCACCGGTCCTTCACGCTGACGATCGAGCGCGACCCGGAGGGCGACAACCACGCCCACGTCACGATCCAGCTCGACGGCGGCGAGCCGGTCCGGCAGCGGCTTACGCTGCCCCGGCTGGGGGACCCGGACCTGCTGATCCACGTGCTGTG
>Ga0126369_10001552_pt1 | contig 15954 bp, 23 predicted proteins | sample PanSoiMetaPlot_1_FD_109646 | JGI IMG/M metagenome (GOLD analysis project Ga0126369, IMG submission 109646) | Tropical forest soil microbial communities from Panama - MetaG Plot_1 | ecosystem: Environmental > Terrestrial > Soil > Tropical forest > Bulk soil | place: Panama | collected 2016-02-17 | reverse complement strand
AGTCGAATACACACCACCGGATAAATTCTGCCCGGTCGCGCCAAGCAGCATGGCACCGGTCGGCGTCGCGCCGGTCGGCCCAGTTGGACCCGTAGCACCAGCACCGGTCGCACCGGTTGGCCCCGTCGCACCCGTATTGGCAGCGGCCCCAGCAGCTCCCGTGCTGCCAGTCGCTCCGGTCGGTCCTGCGGGTCCCGTTGCTCCGGTATTTGCGGCTGCACCGATCGGCCCCGTTTGACCGGTCGGCCCGGTAAAAGCACCGGCTCCTGTCGACCCAGTCGCTCCCGTGACTGACGGCCCAATCGATCCCGGCGGTCCCGTTAAACCTGTCGGCCCGGTCGGTCCGGTAAAAGCCCCCGCTCCTGTCGATCCCGTCGGTCCGGTGGTGCGTGCTGCCGTCGGCCCCGTCGGACCGACAACTGAGATCCCAATTGGACCCGTCGGCCCAGTCGGTCCGCCAGCAGGTCCAGTGCTTCCGGTGGGGCCGTGAACGACAACAACCGGCTGAGCCTTGATCCGTGCAGGGTCAGAATCGATAATTGGACTCATCCCAGTTTGACCTTAGAACGGATCAACAATGACGGTAATTACGAGCCTAACAACGTCAAATGGGATACTCGAAAAAACCAATGTGCTAACCAACGCCCACGAAAACGACGTCGCACTACATACTCTATGGCGAATACGTAACTCCATGAGACACTTCTACTACGCCATGCATTAACGGCACTCGCACCGGAGGGACACTCGAATCTAACATCACCAAATCATAAACATACGTGCCTGGACGCAACGCTGCCTGAATAGCTGCCGGATCGACTTTAAGATGAATCACACGTTGATTAACATCATCAATGACAATTTGGCCAGCACCCGACGTCAGCGACAATTTTGGTATGGCATCATAATAGTTCAGCTGTACATCCATGGCAAAGGTTTGCGCCGTCAAGCTCCAAGTGGTATCAGCCGGCTCACCGAACTGAAACGCATCCATCCAAGTACCGTTATCATCAATCGACAGATCGACATGTGCCGAAGTAACACTGTGACCATTACACCCGCAGCGCACACACTCGGCCATAGTCTACCTCAAATGCATCGGCGTCGGATTGACATTGAAGGTGCTGACACCACCACGCTGACTGGTGGTGCGATATTGCTGCGGATAGGCCCAGGCCTGCGCGCCAACCTTGTTAGCCAATCGTGTCGCCACCCGCGCATGCATCATGGCATCGCGAAACCGCTGCAGGTGATACATCGCCGTCGCGCGATCCGACCAGCTATTGCCCGGCTGCGCCATCATCTTGCCGAGGATGCCGTCCTGCACGCCGAGGCCATACATCGGCAAAAACCAATCGGGAAAATCAGGCGGGAAACATTCCAATGGCTTGTCGACGTTTTTGACAACGGTCGCCGTCATCTGCTGAGTATTGGTGTAAGGATACAAAAAATGCACAATGCCAGGCATCGGCATGACAGCGTTCTGCTGGACATTGTTCTGATCTACCACACCAGCCAGACGCAAAATTCTACCACTGATCGGCGTCAATGGATAATCGAGTGAATTAGCTACAACGACAAAATTGATGCTCTCCAACCAAGCATTTGAATTATCAAAAAACTCGCGCAACACATCAAAAAACTGCGCCTTCACACTGGCATCAGACGCACCAGTTAAAATACTTCCGACTTGAGCCAACAATTGCTCAAGAAAGAGATCGCAATCTTCCGTGCTCATCGACCACCACCTGGTCCTGATCCACCTGCAATTCCAGGCAAGGCCCGACCGATCAAGCCTGTACTGAACAGCGCTAAGAACATGGTCGCACGAGCGTCCTGATAATCTTCCTGGTCACGCTCTATGGCATGACCACAAATCCCATGCAGGATGGCCAAGCGAAACTGCGGCTCCATCTCGACATAGGTACCATCTACCGCTGTAAATGCTTGGGTCTGGCCTTTGACTTTAATGTTAAACAGAAACAAATCTCCACGCAGGCGGCGTGCTTCCAACAGGGTGGTATTCAACGCTATCAGCAGTGAAGGATCGTCATAACGATACGGCGAGATTACATCCTGTAGCAGGGTGCGCGCGTCAGCGATATAGTCAGCGACGCTATTCAGCGTCGGCTGGTCCTTGTCCGAATAGTTGCCGAAATATGAAGGACTTGTTGCCATCGGCTAGGCTCGCTCTGTTGCAGCGAGCCTAGCACGAGAATCTTAGTAGATTGTTAACCCGCGATCACGGACGCCTGGGTCAAGGCTTTGCCATCAACGACTTGATAACCGTAGACTTGTAACCCTCTAAGGATTTGACCAAAGGTAAGTTCTGACCTTAGCGTCTCGACCTTAGAAATTTGCGATGCGAATGTCAACCCATGCGCATGACCAGCATAGATCGGCCATTCACCAGCTGCGAAGTTAGTCGAATTCGAGCTGCTGTTCGGCAGCAGATTGCTCACATAAAGCGTGAACCGATCCACCATGCCCAACCGGCCATTGCGTAGCATCGACACCGGGTCACCAGACAAATAGGCCTGACGAAGCTCGGACTGTTTGATGAGACGGCCAGCCCAAGACGGCATCACCGCCCACCTTCCGATCTCCGGAATGTTTTGTTCGTCAAGCACTTGGCCCATGCGCAGCAAGAGATCAATCAGATTAGACTGACCTGTCGTTGCACCCGTTGCCACCACCGTGACCGGCGTGCCCTTGATACCAAGATTCAAGTTGCCGGTGACGAAACCAGCCGTTGAACCACGATTAACCGAAGCACACTGATTCCAGATGCCGTCGAGCACATCCTGATCAACAGCAATCTTGAGTTGCTGCGCGGCATCATCGGACCAAATTGAGAGAATATTGAGATCCGATTGTACCTCCATCACATCATCGAGGATGAGCGAGAAATACTTACCATTGCCAATGTACAACTCGACGCTGCCACCACTGGGCCGATCGAGACCAAGCAAACCATCAGCCAAGTAGTTGCGGATGGTGATGGTGGGCTTGGTACGAATCCGCACGCGGTCACCTTGGTTTTGGATCTCGCCTTCGTAGTCGGTATTTGAGATCGCCGCGAGCACGGTGCTCGCATAGAACTTCTCAACCAACTTAGCCGACCAAATTTCGGGTATGAAACCAGTCGCCTGAAGGGTGTTACCAGTCGAACCGACCGGAGTCAGTGGAGGGGTTGAGCCTGACGTTGCGCCAGCAAAACCTGCACTCGGGATAGCCATTTCGATAGCTCCTGGGTCAGGGAGCTACCAATCTCCTAAAACGGCAGCCCCCGGTTTACCGGACGCGCCCTTCAAGCGGTGCCACGATCATGTCGCGTTCCAGCCGATTCCACTCGGCTTCCCTACCGACCCAGCGACCTTGCTGATGCTCTCGGTAGTTCTGCTTGATCTGAGCGCGCGTGTAAAAGGGCTTGTCGGACGGCAGTGAGGTGTCGCCACCTCCGGCCGGCCGCGCCCTACCAGGAGCCGCTAATGAAGCCAGGGGGACTGCCGGCTCCCGAGGCGGCGCTGCCGGCTGGGAAGCGGGCTCTGGCTGCGAGTGGCCCAAGGCTTGGTCCTCAGCGAGGAACCCTTTGAAGAACGACAATACGCGTGGAGCAGATGCTGCAGCGATAGCGTCATTCATCAACTCTTGTCTTATACGCCCGGAATAAGGATCTGGCAATCTCAACCATTGATGCCAGCGCGGATTACTGTCGATCTCGCGATAGTTTGGGATCGCAGCCTCAACCAGCATATCAAGACGCATGCGCGCTTCCCGCGCCAATTGCTGGCGGAGATCCTCATTCTCACCCTGCAGATATTGCAATCGTGGCTGCACCGCCTGAATCGCCGCCCGCTGGGTAAAATCAATCAAATCGGTGCCATAATTTTGCACGTCGCGATCGGTGAGATATTGCTGCGACTGCGCCGGAGCTTGCGGCCGCTGCTGCGGCGACGGTCGACGCAACTGCAAGAGCTCATCACCGAGCTGCGTCATCTGCTCCTGCATCTCGCCAATGGTCTTTTGCGAGGCGCTATAGCGTCCCTGCATATCAAGAAACCGCTTCTGCCAACTCGCGTCATTGGGATCAAGCTGTTTAAGATCGAGACCCAATGGATTGGGAAGCTCAACCGACGCTGGCTCGGCAGCTTGTTCTACCGGTATATCTGTTGGCATATCTGAAGAAGCCGCAGGCGGCGGTGTTGGCTCAACCGCCTGCGCAGGTGGAACCTCAACCGCCTGCGATGGCTGAGATTCAAACGCGGGCAGGGAGGTCTGCCCGTTCGCAGCATAATAAGCGTCAACCGCAGCTGCACGCTTTTTTACTGAATCTGGAATCTTAACATCCGGATCGATCGGCGGCAGCGGTGCGCGTTTCTGATCAACCGTGACATCAACCATCGTCACACTCCTATTTTACCTGCTCAAGCAACTGCGCGATCTTGTGACATTGCTGCGCCTGCCCTTGGGCGCGCTCCAAATTGAGAGTAGTATCAATGAGATCTTTAGTTACACTACTAGTATACTGCTGAAAGGCAGTTCGGAATTGATCAAACTCACGTGGCGCAGCATTCCGCAAAAATTGCGCCGTCTGCATCAAGAGATCCCGAGACACTACCCCTCATCAGGCGGCATTGGACCCATCGGTGTCATAGGAGCCGGCGCGACCGGCGCGGAGGCTGGTGGAGCGGATTTAGGATAACTGCCCATGGCACGTCCCACCGACGGCGGACCGGTAACCGATTCCTGCATTCCACCAGTCAACCGCTGCTCAGTCGCACCTTTACCGCGATGCTTGGTAACGGTACCGCGCGCGGTCAAAGGCTTGAGATCTTTTTTAAATACCATTCCGCCGTCCTCCATAACCAATCCCGGCACCGCGCACGCCGAGGTCAGGCGCGCCCGACAACGGCGTACCGCCTTTGCCATAGTCACGCGTGGTGGTCGGCCGGAGCCTGGGCGGAGCCAAAACCGCCTTGTTGGGATCGAACGACTTCGGTGCTTTTGGTAGTTTCGGCGTCTTCGGCAGACCAGCCATTATCGTGCGCTCGTAATACCAGCCTTAGCCGGAACAGACGGACTGAAGCTAAACATCTTATTTTTGCCGCCCTCAGCGTATTTTGCGCCCGGTGCTGGAGATTGATCCTTGCCAGTATTGCCCGGTTTTTCCGGCCCGGCCGCTTGCTGGCTAAACATCGGCGTGTCGCCACCCTCGGCGAACTCAACATCGTGTTGGGATTCTTTCTTAGTCTTGTTCACAGAAAGCTTATTGCCGCGCATTCGGGCTCTCCTTGTTCAAGGCAAGCCTAAACTTAGCGCAAAATTCTTAGTAAATTATTAACTGTAAAATGCCGCATACCCGGAAAATTCCGAGCGCCCTATTGCACAACAGTCAAACGCCAGTATGAATAACAGCGCGCGGCTAGGGAGCTTGTTAGCCGACCCCCTCGACCCAAGCCCCCGAAAAGCTAGCTCGTCCACCCCGTCCCCGAATCCCCCAGATGAGCTGGGCCTGCCGCGCGCCTCAAGTCTATTGCGCGGAGCGGCCAGATTTGGGCGAAGGTGTGGGGATTTTTCGTTCAACCCGTTCAATGAGCTGTACATCATTGACAGCCGCAACGAGTAACCGACGAGCAAAAACACTGTTTGGCATATTATAAAACTTAGCCCTGTCGATAATCCAATCAATAATATTCGCCGGTAGTCCTATCGTCATCATGCGCATTGAATCGCCACGATAGGTAACACATGGAGCGCTATGACGGTTTCTCTCACGCATGCCCAAAAAAATGCACCATCGGGCTACCTAACAAAAGACCGATCACGCAAATGATGAACACGATCAAAACAATCAACAAGTAAAGCCGCTGAATATTCCATGGAATCGGCCACTCGAACAGGCTCGCCACCCACGCCACGACTGCACCGAGCAGCACCAGGATCGCAGTAAGAAGGATACAATTCAACAACCCGATTAGTACGCCAGCAAAGCTCATGGCGATTTCTCCCACGAAATACGATCTATCGTAGTTGGTCCAGTGTAACCTTTCTGCCACGTAAACCACGCGAAAACGATCGCACTGCTTGCTTTCGGGCCAGTCCAGCCTTCCCGATGAATCATTGGTAGTCGATTTGCAAACACATGAATGCGCGTCAGCCCGCTCTCCTCGAGCAGCTTGCTGCGTCGCTGACCCTCATAGAATGCCAGCCTGGCCAGGATGATGACCAACGGGCAGAGCTCCAAAGCACGCTCAACAAATTTCTGAATCAACTTAAACGGCGGATTGGTGACAATCGCTTCTGCCGGCGGAATGGCATCCGTCGTCAAAAAATCCACACCAGGCTCACCGCAGCCGTAGTTATTAATGTCAGACGCATAAACCGTGTGACCGCGAGCGCGCAACACTTTGACAATGTTGCCTGAGCCGCAGGCTGGCTCCCAGATCTTCTCCGGCAATGTCTCGACCTGCAATAAAGCTTCGACAGCAACCTCGGGCGTGAAATAAACATCATCACCACGTTCTTGATACGTGTGCTGTCCCGCTTGTGCAGACTTATCCAACATCAAACGTCCTCTTGATGCCGCAGTCGAAGGTCAAGTTTCTTCGACTGCGGCAGACATTACAACTCATGCGCGGTCAATACTATCAGCAGCACCACCTCCTTCGGATAATGAGCGGCGCGGCGGTGCTTTGGTGACTATCCACCGCGCCGTCAGTCAGAGTTCAAGACGGACGATACCCGCCTTTGGTCACCCCCGACAGGTAATCAAGTAGCCGGCGGCACGATCGGGTTCGGCACCAGCACTTTGCCGACACCCGGATAGTTCACGACAATAGCCGCCGGGGCAACGATAGGATTGACCGGCGAAACAGGAAGAAGAAGGACCGGCGGTGAGCCAGGCGGCGGAACCGTCACATCAGGCGGCGGTGCCTCAATCGGCGGCAGCGGATGCCCCGCAACCGGCGGATAACCCGACCCTGGCGGCAGCTCGATTCCAGGCGGCCCCCAAATTGGGAATATCGGGGTGCCGGGCGGTCCACCGACAGGCGGTTGATCCGGCGGCACAATCGGACCGCCACCAACACCAAGACCGGTAATCCACGCCGAACCAATAATAGTGCACGGAACCGGTGCGTCAGTCCCGGAGCGACCTTTGGGATAGAGCACGCCATTGATGGTAACAGGAACTTCAGCCATTTCCACTTCTCCTTTCGAGTTTAAGTTTCACTTCTCACTTCCACGTCTCATGCGATCCTGTCTTCGCCGTCGAGATAATCCTGCACCGCCTGGAACATCCGATCGGCGTCAGCTTTCAACTCAGTCTCCTTGCGAATGATAGGACCGTAATGGTTGGCAAGATTGCGCAGCGTCAGCCCCGCGGTTTCAACCGCGAAAGCAGGGCATTCTTTACATAACTGTTGGAACCAAAACCCGTCGCCACTACCATAACATCCCCACTCGTCAGTTGTACAGGAAACTTCGTCATCGAATTGCGTTAAATAACAAGTCGCTTTGTTCGCTGGCTGCGAGTATTCGGTCATAAGAATGTCAAACTCGGGATCACTGGCGGAGTGCGCATTATAGCTGGTTTGGAATAATCCAGCCTCTGCAGTATCGCTCGACACATTGCCAGCACTGAGATCTCGCCCCTCACAATGCCTGCCTGAACTCTCTCGCATGCCATGGCCCAGCATGAGCGCATAAAGATGCCGCAAGGTGTCACGGCCTTGGCGCTCATTAGACATATCGAGCGTGTCAAACTCCGCGCGGTAAATGTGTAAAGCGTCCTTATCATCCGGTCGACGCGCCTTCGCCATATCCAACGCAGCAGGGTGCCGATGCTGTAATTTTTTGTAAGATTGCGCAAACGCCAACGCCATACCTTGCATATACCCAACCGGAGCGACCCCTCTATCCTCCCACGGGTACCGTGCAATCTCGCTCTCCAGCGCAATGGTGCAGATGGTTGCGATCTCATGTTCTTTAAGTGCATGCGGTGGCGGCGGTAATGCCGGCGCGTTGTCATACAACGCACCCCAGGTCATTTGACCAACAATGCCATCAGCTGCCAGCCCACGCGTCGCCTGATAGGTAATTACCGCCTGCTCAGTGGCAGAACCGAAAATACCATCCACCTCCAAATCCGGTCTAAGTTCCGTGCCATTGAGCAACTCTTGCAGATCCTCGACATCGTCGCCGACATCGCCCTTGCCGAGAACCGGTCGCTCATCCATCGGAACATCAGTCGGATCACCATCCGGCAGCGGCACCTCTGGCCGCCATGGCGGTCGCATTGGCGGCTGCTCTGCCTCACCTGTGATCGAATCGCAAATCGCCTGACAAATATCTTCGAATCTCTCACGAAAGCGATCAGCGTCACTAGCCGAGTCTACAAAACAGACCTCAATCAAGATACAAGCGGCGGTTGTATTATTAATTACATACAAATCGTCACGGTACTTCGGCCCTCTGTCGGCCCAATCTGCAGCTTCAGCAATCGCTGCCGACACCTCGTCCGCTAATTCTTGCTGGGTCAAATACAGCACTTCGGTGCCGGTCCCGCCTCCAGCGTTGAAATGCACGCTAACGTCTAGCTCATGTGGCGGCCTGGAATTATGCCAGGTCGTGATTTTTCCGAGGTTGTCAGAACTATTGGTCGATGCCGTATCATGAAATTTCCAGCACTCGACACCGCGAGATTGCCAGATCTCATAAACCCTATCGACCACGCGAGTTGCTTCGGCCACTTCATTCAAATAGCCGACGGCTCCTTGGCACTTAGTCGAGTGCCCCGAACTGATCGCGATTTTCATACTGAAAAATACTCCTTGACGCACGCATCACAAAATCGCGCATGCGCGCCAGTATCACGAGAGATCTCCAACGGAATCTCATCCCGCGTGATCTTGCCGTGGCAGTAGGCGCATAAATCACGGGGCTGCGTGCCAGGCCTGTTCCAAGCGATCAACCGCCAATCGAAACCATTTTTTGTGCTCAGTGTCGCCATGTCATTTCCCTATACACCGTTCCACCATCACCTTGAGAACTTCATTGATCTCTTTACGATTTGTCTGCACCCCCGAATAAACGAACCACATGAAGATCACTGTGATAACAATCAACGCTAGCGTCATCGGATTGACCTTGAGCGCCTCGACCACCTTACCGAAATTGCTGCCGTTCGTGCTCACGGCGGTCCCTCACTGGCTTCGAGCAACTTGCGCACCTCACCACACGTCTGCAACACACCAATAAACTTGCCGTCACCGGTAAAAATCAAACATCGCACATCCTTATGGAAATGCTCCCGTACCTCGCCACGCGGTTCACGCAAGCTAGCCACCTCTTGCGGATTGATCACAATGCGCTGCCGATCTGGTCCAGTCAGCTCGACCAAACGAAATGCCAGCATCAAAACAGCAACACTGATCTCGCTCATACCGCACCGCGAACACCCCCTCAGTCAACATTTAAATCCCCGTTGGTAAGTAAATGCACACCCCATACGGTGATGCCCCCGACCATTCCGGTCGTGCTACACAAACGTGACAATCATTATCAGGACTATAACGTAAAAGTTTACGCCCAAAAGCAATCGTTTCATTTTGATGCGCCCAAACAAAACCATCATATGTGCTGACAATCTCAGCACACGGAACTGGCTTGCAATCCTTCCCCCCGCAACAATCCGCAGTGTAAAAACTGTGGATCAGTAAAACGAAGGTCATCGGTATCATTTCCACTTCCCACGCTTGCTCAGCTTCGCCTGACCACGCTTGTCTTCAGCTCTGTCGCGAGCCGAACGTTCATATTGCTTCAACGGCACACCAAGCTTCTTGGCCCCGCGTTTGTCCTCAGCGATATCAGCTGCTGAACCTTCGTAAACTTTCCGCTTCCCAGCCATCGAGATCTCCTCTTCGTTTGAACACCACCAATTGCTCGCCCTGATCACAACCACACTGACAATGCGCCCGACCAATGCCATGACCGGTCGGCATGGCTTGCCATTCAAACGTACAACAATCATCAACAACAGGCTCGCCAATCAATTCCGGTCGGCAATCCGGTTCAATATCCTCGATGACATAAAGCCCGTCCGGCATCAAAAAGCGCAATAATTTTCGTGCCGAAAAAATCTGATCTGCAGGCTCATGCGACCCATCATCGACAACAAGATCGAACGGACCATAACGAACCTCATGCATCGCACGATGCAGATCGAGAGCATTACCCTGATGCGCTTGGTAACACCGAATGCGCTCTTCCTGAAAAAGACAGCGCTCGTCAATATCAATGCCGACAATCTCAGCATTAGGGAAATAATCTCGCCACGCCCGCAAACTGCTGCCATGGGCGATGCCAATCTCAAGAACATGCCTGACTTGATGACGGCGATCCTTGAAAATATCGTGGTAAGTAACCCCGTAATTATGACAAGTATCAGACCGGCCAAAGCTCAAATGCTCGCCACCTTTATCCGACCCATACTTTTTAAACAGCTGGGATAACGGATCCATGGAGATCTCCCTCAGTGCGAGTTTACCCCAACCGGTTGGTAATTGGTAAACATTTCAGCCGTGTGATCGGCTTTATAATGCCAAATCGGCAGCCGTGGCTCGCTCCGTTCCAACCGACTTAGCGTGTTAACCTCCCAACTGATGTGATTGTGCAGAGTGATCCAACGCATGTACTCAGATTTCATAGCAAAATCGAATGGCATGACCAACGGCCGCGGCACCACAATCACCCCACCGCAAAATCGCCAACATGGTTGGGAATCATCATAGGTGTAATCCGGATCCCAACAGCCAGGAATGGCAATCGCTTTCTCAAAAGCAGCACGGTGTAAAAAATCGACAATGATATCTCCAGTCACCCCTGGTAAATGAAAAATCCCACAATCAATCCAGACCAAGACATCCGGCTCCTCATTGTCTTCTGCAGCACGGTGTAACCATTCCGATTTCTGCGCTTGGACAATGTGATAAGCCAAACTATTCTTCTGCGGATTGTCAGCAATACTATGAGTAACTTGTGGTCCCTCGCGCCAGCACAAATAGCGAAACAACCAGCATTCCGTTACCGAAACATCACACGACATGATCGAGATCGGTAACCCATACAATTGCTTGCGTAACGCCCTATATTCCTGCTCCGGGCGCGGATGACCTGGGATCGGCACGTAAGCCGTCACGACGGTTGTTCTTGGTGCCATACAAACCTCCACACTTCATCAAGCCGCATCCTTGCCAGCCAAGCTTCTTCGTCTCTGACACCGAAACTGACAACTAATTGATCGCCGAATAATGCCATGCCGGCGGCAAACTCGATCTGCCGATCCTGAAAATAGAATGCCGGCGACAACGCCAGCACCTCGCCGATCAATGACAACAACGCAAACCGATGCTGATAAAATCGACGCACACCGCCGGGAATCGTTCCCGATTCGTGCACCAAAGCCAGATAAGTATTTGTGGCAGGCAACTGAATAACCTGCGAACCACCGCTAATATGATCAACTGCTAATTTAGATTCGTTATTGTGGATAACTTTACCGTCGCGATCGATCACCGTGCCGAGGCGATAAACAAACCGCATCTCGTTATCAAGAACCCACGGCATCCAATTTTTCTCGTGAAAACGCCCCATTTCCGGTTGAATCTGCCAGTGATTACCATAACCAACAAAATCACCAATATCGGTAAGCCGAGCCACGACCTGCTCGCACCATCCTTGGTGGGTTGTTTCGCGCACCGTCGACAACGTCCACAGTTGCCCGTGCCACTCAAACAGCCGACTGTCCTCAAAACCACGAACCAGCTCGAACTTCGCTTCCGGCCAAAGCATTGGCATCTGCAATTCGACCTGATGCTCTACCAATCCAGCAAGACTGCTACGAGCCAAAAAATTACGAGTGCGAATAATAGGAATGCCAGTAGCAGAAAATTCACCCGTCCGAGACTCATAACAACCCTCCGGCGTAATCTTGTAATTGACCGTTCGTACCAACACGAGCGGTTTACCGTTATGATTGATTATCGAAGGATTCATTGCCACATAATTGTCTGATGGCGTGAAATCCAACCGCGTCAAAGTCAATGAGCCGATGTACGCTGATAACGGCCGAAGGTACCAAAACAGATTATTCCTCGCCTGCTGCCGCGAAGCATCAGTACCGTTACGATCCAACGCCAACCAATTACAAATCTCAGCACCGCGCCGTTGTCGCGACGGATCATAATAGGCACAAATCGAAAACTCTTCTTTCAAGCCGGTTCGGTAAACGTAATCATTAACAAACAACATATCGTTCGGACGAACTGATTCCAGGCCTGCCACACTAAACAACAAAGACCGGAAATTACTGCCGCCACGTTCACGAAACATCTTAGCCAAATCATAAAGCGTCTCCGCTCGTTGTGGCCGCATCTCGTAAGCTTCCAACAACGCCCAAACCGCACCCGGCTTATCTCCCATATTGTCGAGGCAATGCGCGTAATGCAGCTGCGCGTTCCAACATTCTTCGTCCCAACCACCTAACGCAACACGCCGTTTGTAATACTCAGCAGCCTCCTGCCATCGACCCAGATCAAAAAACGACTGCGCCAAGTAAAAATTGTAACGCTGCAACAGCCCGGAACTGGTCTCGGTCTGCAGCGCCGCCTGCAACAATGCAATATCGCGCTCTAGTTTATTGGGCCGGTTGGCCCCGTCAGCGTGATCAAGAAAAAAAGCGCCATCAATCCGACCAGCACCAGCAACGTCCAAGTATTCGTGGGTGACACCAACATAATCGCCTCGCGCTTGACGGCTGACAACGCGACGATTCCAGTAACTGACATTGCCGGCGGTCTGCCGCATGTCATAGGCCAAGCCATTTGCGCCATTGAGCCAGTCCGGCCGCTCGACCTTGAGCTCCATGTCGGCATCGCACAACAGCAAATGCTGCCATGGCAAGCTCGAGTCCCGAGCAAACTGCAGCGCCGCATTGCGTGCCTGGCTGAAATTCACAAACGGCACGGAATAAAGCTCAACCGGCTTGCCTGCCGCTGTGAACTGCTCCAAAATCAACGCTGATGTATTATCGCTCGAACCGGTATCAACAACAATCGCACCGTCAACATATGGCAATAGCGATTTAACACAGCGCTCAATACGCGCCGCTTCATTTTTAACAATCGCGTTCCATACGATATTCACATCAATGCACCGCGAAAATCGCTACCCCGATTACGCCGAACAAAAACAAAAACAACAACGCAAACCAAATCCAATCACTGTTGCACGGTAACACTAACCCGGTCCCCCACCCGGCATCGGCGGTCGCGCGCCTGGTCCCGGCGGCTTCGGCTGATTTCCCGTCAATGTCGTCGGTTGCGCGTTCTGTTGATTGAACGGCGTCGGTTGATTGCCTTGCGCTTGTGCCGCCGCCTGCGCCAACGGTCCCGTTCCAGGCAGAGTACCCAGATGAGTCGGCATACCCTCTGGCATAGCTTGCTGCTGGGCCAAAATGCCACTGGTCAGCTCCGAGGTGATCCGCTGCACACCTTGCTGCACACCTTGTGCTACGCCTTGATCGATCTTCTGCGCGATCGCCTGCTGCGGTCCTTGTTGCTGCGCCGCTTGCTGGCGCTGCTCCAGAACATCGTCATCCGGCACGATATCTTCGTCGGTAATGCCGATATTCTGCCCAACGCTGCGCAACACCGCACCGCGGCCTTTGAGTCCGACAATCTGCATGTCGGTCGGATTATTGGTAATTTGAAGAAATTCAAGCTGTCTCTGTCTCTGAGTTTCACGCTGTACCGCCACCGACACGCCTTGCACCGAGATATTTTCTTGCCCGGTCAACAGGCCTGAGGTGTCGGTCAACATGATCAGATCGGTCAGCTGCTCAAGCGCCTGCTCGAAAATATCGCGATCGATATTGGCTGCAACGGTCTGCAAAATCTTAGCCGCTGACGACATCAACATGCTTAGACCAGATGCGGTGCGGCCCGCCCCGCCAGGCGTCTGACCACCGATATAGCGCGGAATGGCGCTGACATCGTCGGCCAAATCAACGAACGCCTTGAACACCAGGATCAGCTCCTGGGCACGGCTGTCAGGCTGATAAAACTCAACCGGCGGCTTGGCATTGTTGCCAACCGGATCGTTGGTAACGTGCCAGCGTTTCCACGGATACAACTGGTCGGCATCATCTTCCGACCGCACTCGGTCATCGTTGACCACGGTCTGCGGACCACTGGCCATCGCCATGTTATTGACCAGCGAGCGCAAGGTCGCATTGGCCGCCTCCTGCAGGTCGGCAATGATATCGACCAAGCCATTACCGATCGGCGTCCCCGGAACCTTCTCAAACGACGTTAAATAATACGGATGCCGCGCCCGTGGCGACGGCGACATCTGCGCCTTGATAATGTGCGAGCCAATGCAAAACGCTTGAATATGATAATCGCGCAATGGATCAGGCGCTGCCATGCCGTATTCCTGCAGCACCTGCCCCTGAACGTTGCCGTGATATTCCATCTGCGTTATAAGATTGGATCTGTTCCATGCGGGGTTCTCCCGAGACTCAAGTACGGCACGCTCGGCGTCAGTTGTGTCCCAATTGTCGTAGAGCCCGCCGCGGCCATACTCCTCCAGCACCGCGCGCACCGCCGTCTGGTCAAACCCCGGTAAGTCCAGCAGATCGTTGAGCTCGGCCCGCGTCAGCCGCGACTTCTCGATGATGGCCGCATTGGCAATATCGCCAACTCCCGGTGTCCACCATAAATCGAACGGCGAGATCCGCTGCCAAGTTAGCACCGGACGTTGCTGCACCGTCGGCCGGCCGCCAGCCGGCGGCCACACCACCTCGGGCAGGATCTTGACCACCGGTCCTTTGATACAAGCAAACGGAAAAATCGAGATATCAACCAAAAATTCCGCCAAAGCGTGATAAAATCCACCCTCGCGCAGGATCTCCTCGACCTTATCCTCGGACACTTGCGCCTGATCGGCCGCCTTCTTCTTGGCTACCAGCCGCGCCGCCTCGAGCAGACCGCGACGGCGTTTCTCAATATCTTCGCCGCCCGGCGACTGACCCAATGTCTGGGTCACCATCTGCTGCTCGTGCAGCATCAAGTCATGGATTTTCTGTTGAATATCCAATGGCACCTCGGGATCAGCCGGCGGCTCGATGCCCCATGGCCGATCAGCGCCCAGATAGATGTCACGCAGTAACGAGGTCGCCGCCCGACACTTTTGCGCGCTGATGCGTGCGTAGATCTGCGACCCGCCAAACCTCATCACCTCTTGCAATTTGGTCGGATTGTACTGGCCGTTATAGGTCCGCAATGCCTCGAGCATGCGATTCGACCAACCCGACACGGTGTTGCGATGGTTGCGAAAGATCTCAAACTGACCACGAATGTAAGCGATCAGCTCAGGCGGCGCAGGGGTCGGCGGCGCTTGCGCTTGCGCCGCAGCCAATTGCTGCTGTTGGAAATGTGCTTCCAACGCAGCGGGGGGGACGACCTGCAAGACGCCTTGAGGTGCTAAGCCGTTGGCCATAGCGCCATAATTACCGCAAAATTCTTATCGAATTGTTAAGCAAATGGACGGCCCCGGCGTTTCTCGTTAGGATCTCAACATGATACCCGACCAACATCTCATCGCCAAGCTCGCCCGCGAGGTGGCGATGAACATCCGTAGCCGGGAAGAAATTAAGGCCATCTACAGTCTCGATGAGGAACAGTTTGTCGTCATCGAACAATTAGAGTTCTACCAGCGCGCCCTGCAGCAGTCGCTGATCGAATGGAATAGCCCGTTGTCGACGCCACAACGCATCCGCTTGATATCGCAAGCTTATACCGAAAATAACCTGCCAATCGTTGCCGGCCGTGCTGCCCAGCCCAAAGAACCATTGCCGGCCGTAGTCGAAGTCATGCGCTATCTCGCCAGGCT
>Ga0126369_10001551_pt1 | contig 15955 bp, 19 predicted proteins | sample PanSoiMetaPlot_1_FD_109646 | JGI IMG/M metagenome (GOLD analysis project Ga0126369, IMG submission 109646) | Tropical forest soil microbial communities from Panama - MetaG Plot_1 | ecosystem: Environmental > Terrestrial > Soil > Tropical forest > Bulk soil | place: Panama | collected 2016-02-17 | reverse complement strand
GCGATAGGCGACGCCGCGCTCGATGCGGTCGATCGAATCAAGTGCGCAGCTGTGCGCGATGTCGGTCGCCTTGGAGGCCCAGGGCGAGATGGTGCCGGGCCGCGGTATGACCAGCAGGAGCTCGCCGTCACCCTCGTCTGTGGGGCCCTGCGGGCCGTAAGTCAGGATGCGATCGAGCGTCGCGCGTTCGCCCGCGGTGAGGGCGCGATCCGACTGAATGAAATGCCAGAAATCGGCGGTGATACCGGTGATGCGGGTCCCGGCGAGATTCGACAGCAGCTTCGCGATACGGAACGGCGACAGGGCGTTTCGCCCGCGGAGCGAAAGCAGCACGGCCATCGATGCGGCGGTGGACGTAAAGTGAAATTATACGCTGTGTGGCGACACCGTTGGGACGATCATGTCGTCGCCGCACGTATAATGCCGCATGCTTCGTGCTGGAGTGTTGTTCGTTGCGACGGTCGCCGCGACTTCATGGTCGTTCGCCGCGGACGTCATCGCTCCCAACACCAACTTGAAAGCCGACGGCATCCCGCCGATTCCGGCCGAGCTGGCAACGAAGATCGCGCCGTACGCCGAGTTCAAGCCCGCCACGGTCGTCGACTGGCATCCGGAGAAGCGCGAGCTGATCGTCTCGCGGCGCGCGGGCAATGTCACGCAACTGCATCTGGTCGCCGCTCCGGGAGCAGAGCCGAAGCAGCTCACTAACTTCCCGGACCCGGTGCGTTACGGTACCTATCTCGCGAGGAAGCCGGATGCGCTCGTCTTCTCGCGCGACAGGGGAGGCAACGAGCAGCGCCAGGTCTACCGTCTGGACCCCGGCGCTGACCCGGTGCTGTTGACCGACGCAGCGCGCAAGAACGACGCCCAGGGGTTCAATCACGCCCGCGACCTCCTGCTCGTGGCGACAACCGACGTCGATGCGAACGGCAAGCGAGAGGACCCAAGCACCGACCTCACGCTGCTCGACCCGCTCGAGCCTGCGAAATCGCGCAAGGTCGCAACGCTCCCCGGCACCGGCTGGGGCGATTTCTCCTTCTCCTTCGACGACAAGCGCGTCGCATTCCTCGAGTTCAAGTCGGTCAACGAAACCTATGTCTGGCTCATGGACCTTGACAACGGCAAGCGGCAGCGCGTGTTACCTGCAGCGGGCTCTGAGCCGAGCGCCCGGATCGCGACATTCGGCGTCAATTTCTCTCGCGACGGCAAAGGACTCTTTCTGTCGACGGACCGCGACGGCGAGTTCAGCAAGCTCGCCTATCTCGACCTCGCGAGCGGCAAGCTCGAGTACTTTGGGGAGGGCGGCGACTGGGACGTCGAGAGTATCGTGCTCGCGCCCGACGGGCGCACGCTGGCGGTGACCAGCAACGAGAACGGCGTCGGTGTGCTTCGCCTCTACGATGCCGATACGCGTCGCGCCCTGCCCCGGCCTCCGCTACCGGTCGGAACCGTCAGTGGCGCCACGTGGCACCACAACTCGCGCGACCTCGCGGTGACGGTGTCCAGCGCGCAGAGTCCGAGCGACGTCTACGTGATCGACACCCGCGACAATCGGGTCGAGCGCTGGACGGAGACCAGAGTGCCCGGCCTCGATGCATCGACCTTCCGCACCCCGGAGCTCATCTCGTGGAAGAGCTTCGACGGCCGCACGATCAGCGGCTTCCTGACGCGGCCGCCGGCGCGGTTCACCGGCAAGCGCCCGGTGATCGTGATGATTCACGGCGGTCCCGAGGCGCAGGCACGACCGGGATTCATGGGACGCTGGAACTACCTTCTCGACGAGCTTGGGATCGCAATCATCGAGCCGAACGTGCGCGGCTCGACCGGCTACGGCAAGACTTTCGTCGCGCTCGACAATGGCATGAATCGCGAGGATTCGGTCAAGGACATCGGCGCGCTCCTCGACTGGATTCGAACCCAGCCATACCTCGACGCCGATAGAGTCGGCCTCGAAGGCGGCAGCTACGGCGGCTACATGGTGCTGGCCACAGCCACCAACTTCCCTGATCGCATCGCGGGAACGGTCGACGTGGTGGGCGTGGCGAACTTCGTATCGTTCCTCGAGAGCACCGAGAGCTACAGGCGCGACCTGCGCCGGGTCGAGTATGGAGACGAACGCGACCCCGCGATGCGCGCTTTCCTCACGCGCATCTCTCCGGTGAACAACGCCCAGAAGATCAGGGCGCCGCTATTCGTCGTCGCGGGGCTCAACGACCCGCGCGTGCGCTACACCGAAGCCGAGCAGATCGTCGCGGCGACGCGCAAGAACGGCATCCCGGTGTGGTACCTGCTCGCGGACAACGAGGGACACGGATTCGCTCGCAAGGCGAATGCCGATTTCCTCTTCTACGCGATGACCGTGTTCTTCCAGGAGCGGCTGCTGAAGCCCTAGAGCTTGCTGCGCCAAGGATGCGCGCGACAGGTCTACTAGTGATGCAAGATCTTCGACAGGAAGAGCTGCGCCCGCTCCGAGCGCGGCTTGCCGAAGAAGTCGTCCTTCTTTGCGTCTTCGACGATCTTGCCCTGGTCCATGAAGATGACACGGTGCGCGACCTTGCGCGCGAAGCCCATCTCGTGGGTGACGACCATCATGGTCATGCCTTCGCGCGCGAGTTGCACCATCACGTCGAGCACCTCGTTGATCATCTCGGGATCGAGCGCTGATGTCGGCTCGTCGAAGAGCATGCAGATCGGGTCCATCGAAAGCGCGCGGGCGATCGCGACCCGCTGCTGCTGCCCGCCCGAAAGCTGACCCGGGAACTTGTCCTTCTGGGCGCTGAGCCCGACGCGCTCGAGCAGCTTCAGGCCCCGCTGCGTCGCCTCCTCTTTGCTGCGCCCGAGCACTTTCATCTGACCGAGCGTCAGGTTCTGCGTGATCGATAGGTGCGGGAAAAGCTCGAAGTGCTGGAACACCATGCCGACGTGCGAACGGAGCTTGGGCAGATCGGTCTTGGGAGCACCGACCGATACCCCGTCTACGGAGATCTCGCCCTTCTGGAATGGCTCGAGGGCGTTCACGCATTTGATCAACGTCGATTTGCCCGACCCGGAGGGACCGCAGACGACGACCACTTCGCCCTTGTCGACCTTGGTCGTGCAGTCGGTAAGCACCTGGAACTCCCCGTACCACTTCGACACGCTCTGAATCGAAATCATCGATCTTCTCCCTTGGGGCCCGGCCGCGGCCTCCTTGACTCGCTGCTCGGGGTCGCTAGCGTATGACCGCGATCTTCCTCTGCAGGCGCTTCACCAGATACGACAGCGTATAGCAAAGCACGAAATAGACGGCCGCCACGAAGAGGTACATCTCCACCAGCCTCCCGTCGCGCTGTGCAATCTTGGACGCCGCCCCGACGAAATCGGTCGCCGAAATGACGTACACCAGCGAAGTGTCCTGGAACAGGATGATGGTTTGCGTGAGCAGCACCGGGATCATGTTGCGGAACGCCTGCGGCAGGATGACCAGTCGCATCGCCTGGCCGTAGGTAAGGCCGAGGGCGTACGCGGAATTGACCTGTCCCTTGGGAATCGACTGGATGCCCGCGCGCATGATCTCGCAGAAGTACGCGGCCTCGAACATGATGAAGGTTATGATCGCCGTGCGCTCGGCGCCGATCTGCACCGGACGCTCGGCGCCGGTGATCGCCTGGAACACGAGCGGCATCAGGAAGAAGAACCAGAAAATGACCAGCACCAGCGGGATCGAGCGCATCAGGTTGACGTACGCCGCGGCCGGGAGCGCCAGCCACTTTTTCGATGCCAGTCGTGCCATGGCGAGCAGCGTGCCGAAAAACAGGCCGCCCAGCGCAGCGATTGCGGTGAGCTGCACCGTGTACAGGAAACCCTTCCACAGAAAAGGCAGCGCCGATGAAACGACTCCGAAGTCCAGATGCATGGTCGCCTCCTACTTTCCGCCCGCGATGTAGCCGGGCACCGCAGTGCGGCGCTCGACCACAGCCATGACCCGGTTCGCGGTCATCGCGATGACGATGTAGATGATCGTCGCGGCGGTGAAGGCCTCGAAGAAGTTGAACGTGTACTCGCCAAGCTCGCGGGCGCGGAAAGTGAGCTCCGCAAGCCCGATCGTCAGTGCCACTGACGAGTTCTTGATCAGGTTCATCGTCTCGCTGGTGAGCGGCGGGATGATGATGCGAAACCCCATCGGCAAGAGCACGAAGCGATAGACCTGGGGTGTGGTGAGTCCGATGGCCATCCCGGCGAAGCGCTGGCCTCGTGGCAGCGACTGAATGCCTGCACGCACCTGCTCGGCAATCCGTGCCGAGGTGAAGAGCCCGAGGCAAAGGACGGCGGAGACGAACTGGGCATTGGCCGGTGCCGTGTGAACGATCCAGCTCTTGAGCGGCGGAATGAACTCCGGAATGACGAAGTACCACAGGAACATCTGCACCAGCAGCGGGATGTTGCGGAAGATCTCGACCCAGGCGTTGCCGAACCGCACCATCCATGGCGTGTCGGTGGTGCGAATGGTGCCGATCACCGAGCCGAGCACGAGCGCGATCACCCAGGCGCAGGCCGACACGGCCAGTGTCCAGCCGACGCCCCACAAGATCAGCTGCCAGTACTCTTCGCCGCCGCCTGGGAGTTCCTGGAAGAAGACACCCCAGTTCCAGTTATAGTGCATGGCTCAACCCCCGCTGTTGCACCGAACGGGCCTGCCAACCGCGTCGTGGATCACGCCACAAGAAACAAGGGCCGGAAGCAGTTCGCTCTCCGGCCCTCTTGCATCCTCGACGGCGCAGCCCTACAAGCTACTGGACGCCCTTGTCGTTCGGGTTCTTGAATGCTTCCTTGATCGCCGGCGTCTCCGGGAAGTTGATGTTGACGCCCTTCGGCGGGATCGGACTCGTAAACCACTTCGAGTAGATCTTGTCGATCTCGCCGGACTTCATCACGTCGCCGATCGTCTTATCGACGACCGCCTTGAACTGCGGGTCGTCCTTGCGCAGCATCATGCTGTAGGGCTCGGTCCGCAGCGACTCATTGGTCAGGATCATGTAATCGCCCGGGTTGGCCGAGTTGGCGATGAGGCCCGCCAGCAGGATGTCGTCCATCACGAACGCTGAGGTCCGATCCTGAGTCAGCAGCAAGAACGACTCGGCGTGGTCCTTGGCATCGATCGACTTGATATCCGCGTTCTTGGTCTTGTCGTACTGCCTGAGCAGCGGCACCGAGGTCGTGCCGGCCGTTGTCGAGATCGTCTTCCCATTCAGATCGACCAGACTCTTGATCCCCGAGCTCTTCTTCACGGCGGCGGTCACGTTGATTACGAAGTAGGTCGGCCCGAACGCAACCTGCTTCTGGCGCTCGACGCTGTTGGTCGTCGACCCGCATTCCAGATCGATCGTCCCGTTCTGCAGGAGCGGAATGCGATTCGACGACGTGACCGGCTGCAGGCTCACCTTGAGGTTGGGCATCTTGAGGTCCGCCTTGACCGCGTCGACGATCTTCATGCAGAGGTCCATCGCGTAGCCTACGGGTTGCTGCTTGTCGTCGAGGTATGAGAATGGAATCGACGACTCGCGATAGCCGATCGTGATCGCACCCGTGTCCTTGATCTTCTTGAGCGTGCCGGTCAGATCCTGCGCCGACACGGCCGCGGCGACGCACACCGCGAACACGCCCAGCACGATCCTGGTAACGAATTTCATGAAGCCTCCCGAAGAGAATTACCGTGAATTTGCTGCCGGTGGTATCCCGGATCGCGCCGCTCCCCACCTGACCGGCGCGCCTGTCACGCTAGTGTAACGACAGGTCCTGTGAATGTCCACGCAGCACCCGAGGCGCGCCCCTGCGTGGGCACGCCAAGCGCCTGTCCTATAATCGTCCGCATGGCTCTCGAGCCGATCTTCCGCGTCGCCGGCATCCGCGCGATCGAGGCTGCGAATGGCACGGTGCCTCTGATGGAGCGCGCCGGGCTTGCGGCGGCGACGCACGCACGCGAGCTGCTCGCCGATCGCGCGCCGCGCGCTCTCATCCTCGCCGGCCCCGGGAACAATGGCGGCGATGCATTCGTCGTCGCGCGGCTGCTGAAGTCGTGGTTCTTCGAGGTTGCGGTGGCATTCTGCAGCGAGGTGGCGCGTCAGCCGCGCGACGCTGCGTTCGCTGCCAAGGCATGGGCCGAAGCCGGAGGCAAAACGCTGGGCTCGTGGCCGGACCACGACGACTGGGGACTCATCGTCGACGGGCTGTTCGGCATAGGCCTCGCGCGTGCCGTCGAAGGGATTGCAGCGCAATGGATCGAACGCGCAAATGTGAGCTCCGCGCGCATTCTCGCGCTCGATATTCCGAGCGGGCTAAACGCCGAAACCGGCGTCGCATACTCGCCCGCGATCCTTGCTGACGCGACCTCGACATTCATAGCCCTGAAACCGGGATTGCTCACGGCCGATGGCCTCGATCATTGCGGAGAAATAAGGGTCGATCGACTGGGGCTGGACTTCTCGACGCAATCCGCGGGTCGTCGCCTCGACTGGAAGTCCCTTGCGCTTGCATTGCCGGCGTCCCTGCTTCGCCTGCAGAGCAATGTACACAAAGGAACATTCGGGACGCTCGGCATCGTCGGCGGCAACGATGGCCTGGTCGGCGCCGCCATTCTTGCCGCGCGCGCGGCGGTGCATCTCGGCGTGGGCAAGGTCTGGGTGGGGCTCGCGGCAAGCGAGCGGCCCGCCGTCGACTGGGTGCAGCCGGAGCTCATGCTCCGCGCCGCGCCCGACGTGCTCTCGAGCAAACCCGACGCTCTGATCATCGGACCGGGACTCGGCACGGATGCCAAGGCGCGCGCGCTCTTGACCCAGGCAATCTCGCAATCGTGCCCGATCGTCGTCGACGCCGACGCGCTCAACCTGATCTCCGCCGACGCGACGCTCTCGAGCGCCGTTGCCGCGCGCACTGCACCGACCGTCATCACGCCGCATCCGACCGAAGCGGCGCGGCTCGCGGGCTCGAACACCGCAACAATCCAGTCCGATCGGATGGAAGCTGCGGGTAACCTCGCCGCGCGCCTCAACGCGAGCGTCGTGCTCAAGGGCGCGGGGAGCGTCATCGCGCATCCGGACGGAAGCTGGGCGATCAATGCAAGCGGCAACGTCGCGCTTGCGAGCGGCGGGACAGGCGATGTGCTCGCCGGCATGCTCGGCGCATTGCTCGCTCAGGGCGTTCCGGGGACCCAGGCGCTCGAGATCGCCGTGTGCCTTCACGGCGCGGCGGCGGATGCACTAGTCGCGGATGGTGTCGGACCCGTGGGCGTTACCGCGTCGGAGCTGCTTCCGGTTGCACGACGACTACTGAATGCTGTACGAGGCGATACGCCGCGGTAAGCGCAGGCGCGATGTGGCGCAGTCGTCGCTAAGCGGGTGGTTTGTGCGCGGCGGCCTCTTGTATGGTACTCGTCATCCTCACGGCGACGTGTCGGCCGCGCACGCGACTCGCCACGCGCGATCCCCGCGCTACGCGCGGGGGCCCTCGCTGCGGGCTCGCGCGGCTACTCGCGTGTTGCGTGGCCGCCGCGGTGCGTCGCCTCGTCTAGGGCAGGAGAACCGTCGAACCTGTCGTTTTACGCGACTCGAGATCGCTGTGCGCCTTTGTCGCGTCCTTCAGCGGATAGGTTTGTCGAGCGTCGTTGACGATTTTCCCCGCCTTTACCATGGAAAAAACTTCCTCTGCCATCTTCAGCAGGTCGGCGCGCTTCGCCGTATAGGTTACGAGCGTGGGCCGCGTCACGTACAGCGAGCCTTTCTGCGAAAGCAGCAGCATGTCGAACGGGGGCACCGGACCGGACGCGTTGCCGAAACTGACGAACATGCCGCGCGGACTCAAGCAATCGAGCGAGGCCGGAAACGTATCCTTGCCCACGGCATCGTAGACGACCGGCACGCCCTTGCCGTCGGTCAGCTCTTTCACTCGCGCCACGAAATTCTCGCGCGTATAGACGATCGTGTGCGTGCAACCGTTCGCCTTGGCAAGCGCTGCCTTCTCGTCCGAGCCCACGGTTCCGATCACTGTCACGCCTAGCGCGCGCGCCCACTGGCAGGCGATGAGCCCGATCCCGCCGGCCGCGGCATGCAGCAAAATGGTCTCGCCGCTCTTGACCGGATAGGTCTGTCGCAGCAGGTACTGCACGGTCAAGCCCTTGAGCATGAGCGTCGCTGCGACACGATCGCTTATTCCTTCGGGAATTTTCACCAGGCGCTCCGTCGGCATTACGCGTGCCTCCGCGTACGCACCCGGCGCTCCACCCTGATACGCCACGCGGTCACCAGGCTTGAACTCGGTCACCCCGGAGCCCACCGCTTCGACGACTCCCGCCGCTTCGCTTCCGATGCCCGTGGGGAGCGGTAGCTTGTACAGCCCGCTGCGATGATAGGTATCGATGTAGTTCACTCCTACCGCGTTGTGGCGAAGGCGCACCTCGCCGGCTCCTGGATTGCCCACCGGCACTTCGTCCCACTGCATGACTTCGGGTCCGCCCGTCTTGTGAATGCGGATGGCATGAGGCATCTGTCTCTCCGTGGTGGTGTCGCTGCGGTATGCGGTACGTCGGAGCGCACGCTCGTTATCGTGCGGTCGAGTTGCGTGGCCAATGAAATGATGCGGCAGGCGCGTCGTATTGGCAATCGGCGAATATTCCGTTCTCAGTTTTCACGGTCGGTCGCGCCAAATTCAGCAGTCGTACGGGCGTAGAAAACGCCCACGCGCTCGTCGCGCAGCAATTCAAGGAATTTGTCCGCCTCGTCGTCGCTTACCACGAATTCGACCGCGATCGTCAGATCATTGGCGAGCTCGAAGAAATGCTCCTCGTGCAGAACGCCATGGCGCCCGAAACCCGCGATCGCACGAAACGCCGATCCGCCATGGATGCCGACCTTCTTTGCCTGTTCGAGCAACCACTCGAAGAGCGCCACGTGGTGATGGGTGTGGTTCTCGTGAACATAGAAGCGCAAGATCGTGCCCTTCATGATGATCCCCTGTCCTCAAGACGCGGCCATCGCATAGAGCGCGCGAACCACTAGCAAGCCCGCAATGGTCAGTACGAGCGACCCGACGACGTGAGCCGCGATCGCCAGCACTCCCCAGAAATATTCCCGGCGCAGAAGAAGCGTGACGATTTCTCCCGAGAATGTCGAGAAAGTCGTCAGCCCCCCGAGAAATCCGGTGGTCACGAGCAACCGGACCTCGGGTGCCAGCACCGCATGCCGGTCGAGCAACTCCATCGCGAAGCCCATGAGCAGACCGCCAATCAGGTTCGCGCCAAGCGTGCCGAGCGGGAACGTCGGAAACAATGGATTGAACAGGATACCGAGGCCCCAGCGCATCCATGCTCCAATGGCCGCTCCCCCACCCACGACAAGAATCCCGGTCCAAGGCATGCAATTCTCCTTCGCGCGGCGAAGCCGCAACGATCAGTCGAGCACGGCGATGAACGTGGGGTGTCTTGAGAAGACGCCTACCGCGTCACCGCGTATCGGGTGCTGCGTGTAGGCATCATCAGCCTTGCGGCGGTTGGAGGAGGAATGCCATCTCCTTGGTCGGAAGTATAGGGTTGCCTCACTCGCGCGGCAAGCTCCCCCGCGGAGCGGCGCCGCTTAGCGGATGAATTGATCGATGTAGTTGGGCCCCAAGCCGACCTCGGCATAGTGCCGCCGACACATCTCGATCTTGGAGAACACGTCCTCGTAGCCCATTTGCCGGCCGGCGTCGTCGAGATAGATCATGGCGCCGCCGATGTTGAAGAACGTGATCATCTCGGCGCAATCGTCGGGCACGACAAGCGTGTGGATCTCGCCCGGCGGCTCGTAGACGAAGCTCCCCTCCTCCGCGACCCAATCGTGCTCGAGATAGCGCCATCGACCTCGAAGGACATAGCCCACGACCGCCATCGGATGCCGGTGCCGATGCAGCACTCCGGCGCGGCGCACGCGCAGAAGGTTGCACCAGCCGCCGTTGACGGTATTGAGCAAGAGCGGCCTGAACCACACATCTCGCGCCTGAGGCACCCAGACCCGTTCGTCGTCGGGGATGGCGCGCAGGGCGAGCTCCGGCACGATACCCGCCGAGGGCAGGATGAGCGGTGCGTTCACTGCTCGTCTTTTATTGCGCGGGTCAGTTCTGCGACCTCGCGGTCGACGTCGCGGTCCTTGGGGAACGGCCGGCCGGCGCGGCGATACCAGTAGCGCGCGTTGCCGAGATCGCCCTCGACGATGTGCACGATGCCATGCGCCCAGCACCCGAACTTCGTCTCGTCTTGCTGCACGATCGCGTGGGCCTTGTCCCATTGTCCCTGCTTGAGATAGCGGATTGCGCTATTGAGCGGCATGGCTGTTCTCCCCCCTACATCGCGAGATAGCCACCGTCGACCGCGAGGATCGCGCCGGTGATGAACGAAGCTGCAGGCGAACAAAGAAACACCGCTGCGCCCGCTACATCGGCGGGCTTGCCCCAGCGGCCCAGAGGCGTGCGCGAGACGATCGCTTGGCTGCGGACCGGGTCATCCTGAATGGGCTGCGTGAACGGGGTCGCGATCCAACCCGGGGCGATGGCGTTGACGCGGATGTTGTCCGCGGCGTACGCGATCGAGAGCGATTTGGTGAGCTGCGCGACGCCCCCCTTGCTGGCGCTGTACCCGGGGACGAGGGCGCCGCCGAAGTAGGACAGGATCGAGGCCGTGTTGACGATGCAGCCCTGCGCTCGCGCCAGCAGCGGACGCGCTGCCGCGCAGAGCCGCATCGTACCCGTGAGGTTTACGTCGACGACATCGGCGAATACCTTCGGGTCATGCTCTTCGCCACGGCGGATGACGCCGGCGCAATTGATCAGGATATCGAGCTTCTCCAGAACACCGAAGCAGGCAGCGATCGCCGCGGCGTCTCGCACATCGAGCGCGATCGCCGATTCGAACCAGAAGCCGCAACGGTCGCGCGCCGCTGCCGCCTCGGCTGCAGTCGCGCCGCTGATGGTCACGCGCGCGCCGAGCGTGGACAGTGCCCCGGCGATCGCAGCGCCGATGCCGCTCGTGCCGCCGCAAACGAGCGCCACGCGGTCGCGAAACGATGCCTCCTGAAACGTCTCGGCGATCATGCTGCCGCCCGCTTGCCCAGAAGCGCCTCGACCTGGGCATGACGCGGCAGCGGTGCCACCGCCCCATAGCCCGTAGTGGCGAGCGCGGCCGCCGCGTTGGCGTAGCGAGCGGCTGCAATGGGATCGTCCCCCGCGAGGATACGCACCGCGAATGCGCCATCGAAGCAATCGCCAGCACCCGTTGCATCCAGCACCTCGACCCGATGCGCGTCAATTCTCTCGCGACGGCGGCCATCGGATACGACACACCCCTCCGCGCCGCAGCGCAGTACGACGAGTGGCGCACCCGCTTCGTGGCAGGCGTCGATGACCGCATCGATGTCGTCGCGCTCGAACAGAAGCTTCGCATCGTCCAGGCTCGGCAAGGCCCAGTCGGCGAGCGCGAGAGTCGCCTTGACGATCGCCCGCGCCCGCGGCAGCGGCCAGAGCTTCAGGCGCAGATTCGTGTCGTAGGAGACTTTCGTGTCTGCCTTGCGCGCCGCATCGATGGCGGCAAACACCGCGTCGCAGGCCGAGGTGGAGATCGCCTGGCTGATGCCCGAGGCGTGCAGGACGCGCGCTCCGCGAATCACCTCGAGCGGCAGGTCTGCGGGCCGCATCCGACTCGCGGCCGACCCAGCGCGCAGATAGCTGAATTCGTGTCCGCCGGCACCGTGACTGACGAAGTAGACGCCGGTCGGCGCATCCGCGTCGATGCCTACCCCACGCGTCTCGACGCCCTCGCTGCGCCAGAGCTCGAGGAGTCTTCGCCCGAACGCGTCGTCGCCAACGAGGGTGACATACGCCACGCGTGCGCCGAGTCGCGCCGCTGCGATCGCCATGTTCGAGGTATCGCCCCCGAATCCGAACAGGAAACGATCTTTCTCACCAGCTCGCGTCTGGTTGAACTCGATCATCGGCTCGCCGACCGCGACGATGTCGTAGCGTGCCCCGGTCATGAACGAGCCAAGAGCCCGGCGAACGCCGCCGCGTAGTCGGCCGCGACCTTGCGCACTGTCGCCGCGGGAGCTCCGGGCTGGTAGAGGTTCGAGCCGGTGCCGAAGCCGTTGGCGCCGACGGCCCAGTACGCTGCCATGTTGTCTGGCCGAATGCCGCCCACCGGGAATACGAGCGCCTCCCTGGGCAGCACGGCGCGCCATGCTTTGAGCACCGCGGGCGTCAATTGCTCGGCCGGAAACATCTTGAGTCCGTCCGCGCCTGCGTCGAGCGCCGCAAATGCCTCTGTCGGAGTCGCCACGCCCGGAAGGCAAGCGAGCCCGAGACGCTTGGCTTCGCGAACGATGGCCACGTCGCCGTGCGGCATCACGATCAGCCTGCCACCGACTGCCGCCACGCGCGCGACATCCTGGACCCGCAGCACGGTTCCGGCGCCGGTGAGACAGCGCTCGCCGAACTCCTTCGCGAGCAAGCCGATGCTGTCGAAGGGTTGCGGCGAGTTGAGCGGAACCTCGAGGATGCGAAACCCGTTGTCGTACAGCGCTGCGCTCACGCCTGCGATCTCGGCCGGCGTGATGCCGCGCAACACGGCGACGAGCGGCAGCGGCTTGAGATAGGGCTGCAGGGAGACGCTCGTGCTCATCGCACCATGCCGGCCTGCACCGCAAAGCGCCACAGCCCTCGCGCGGCGGCGTCGCTCGGTCCGCTCGCAGCCGAGATGTCGGCGGCCTCCAAGGCGCGCCGGTAGCGGTTGCAGAGCATGCTATCCCCGATGAGCGTTACGGACAGGTCTTGTGCCGAGTGAGCTTCAATCCAGCGGCAGCCAGCCGCGACCTCGGCGCCGAGCAGCAAACCCGAAAGGTAGTCGGCCACGCCTTCGGGCGCAAGCTCGGCGGTCAGTGCCAGCGTGCGCGCCGAGAACAGGTCGTGCGACAGGACCGCGCCGTCGCGGAGACTCGCGCGCATGCCCCGGTCGAAGGCAGCGGAGTCCGATCCGGGCGCCGCAAGCCGACCGAGGATGCTGTGCTCGCGCAGCACGGCGTACAGCTCACCCGTCATGAAGGTCGAGAACGTCTCGATCCCGCCATGATCGACCAGCACCCACTTGCTGTGCGTTCCGGGTAAAACGATCAGTTGTCGGCCGTCGTTGTCTTCGACGGCGCCGAAGACTTGTGTCTCCTCCCCACGCATGACATCGGGAACGCCTTCGGCGTCGCGGCAGATCAGTCCCGGGACAATGGCAAGCGGGCCGTCCGGAAGATGCGCCAGCGCGCCGGCCATCGCGACAAAGTTCGCAGGGCAGTCGACGTAGGGCGCCTCGAGCCAGCCCTGCCTGCTGCCGATCATTCCGCACGCAATGAGCGGCGTGGCCCGCGGAAGATCCCTGCCGACCAGCGTGGAGAGCGCGTCGCGAAAGCGACCTCCTTCGATTTTCTGTACCCCCAGCGGGGCGCTCTGCTCAGCGACCACGCTCCCGTCTCGGTCGAGGCGATAGGCGCGCGCCGTCGTCGTCCCCCAGTCGATCGCGACCAGCGCAACGCTTCGCGGCCGACCTACCAACGCGAGGCTTTCTCTTCGTCGCTCGCGCGCGCCTCGACCCAGCGTTCGCCCGCGGGTGTCTGTTCCTTCTTCCAGAACGGGGCGCGCGTCTTGAGGTAATCCATGATGAACTCGCACGCGGCAAAGGCCTCTCCACGATGCGCGCCCACGACCGCAGCGAGCACAATCTGGTCGCCCGGCTTGAGCTCGCCCACTCGGTGGACGATCAGCGCATCGTAGATGTCCCAGCGCTCCCGGGCCTGATCGATGATCTGCGCCAATGCCTTCTCGGTCATGCCCGGGTAATGCTCGAGCGTCATCGTGCGCACTTCGGTTGCTTCGTTGACATCGCGCACAAGGCCAACGAAGGATGCGATCGCCCCGATCCGTGTGTCCGCGGCGCGAAGTCCCTCGAGCTCGCGAGCCACATCGAAGTCTTCGGTCTGGACCCGCACCGGCATTCAGCCCCCGGTCACCGGCGGGAAGAGCGCTATCTCGTCGCCCGCGCGCACCGGAGTTTCGCCGCGCGCGATGTCGTGATTGACAGCGACGCGCACGGCGCGGCCGGGTGCGAGCTCGGCGGCCCACGCGCCGCCTCGGGCGCGCAGCCAGGCGAGCAGAGCGGCGACCGTGCCGACTTCGCGCGGCAGCTCGACGCTCTCCGCGGCGACGCCAAAGACCTCGCGGAGGCGGGCCAGATAGACGAGCTGAACCATCGGGCTAGTCTACCGCTTGGCAGCACAGACAAAAACGCCGGCGAAATAACGCGCCGGCGCCGTGTGCCGAAGATGCGGCTCTAGAATCGGAATTGCACCCCGACGGAAACCTGATCCGAATCGGGCAGCCCGCTGCCGACATTTTCGCCGGCGAACCGGCCAAAGCGCGCGTACTCGACCCGCAGTCCGAGCGCGTGCGTCACGTCGTATCGCAGACCGACGCCGTAATTGACACCGTCGCGTTGGCGACGCGGATCGCCGGGAACGAGCGATGCGCCGGAGAGGAGTTGACGCGCGTCACTCTGCGCGTAACCGAGGCGCCCATACAGCGACAGGCTGCGGATCATTTCCCAGCTCGTGTATACGTCGGCGTTCCATGAACGCGTGCTCGCATCGGTCAACGCCAGCCCCGCTCCGGGACCGATGATCGACGTCGGCGCGCCCTGACGCAGCGCATATTTGTCCGCAGAATTGTTGGCTGTATTGACGGCGGCTTCGAAGGCGACATCGTTATGCCAACGATATCCACCGAACAGCAGGGCGCGCTGCGAAGCATCGTCGGAAGCCGGCGCTGCAAAGCGGTTCCAGGCGAGCGGCGTATCGCCGAGCTGAAGACCGTTCGACTCGGCTCCGTTGTCCCGCATGGAGACCCCGCCGTAAAAGCCGTTCTGACCGAGCGCGGCGCTGCCGGCGCCAAGGGAAAACAGCGCCCCCAAGCCAATCAGAAGTAATTGTTTTTTCATGACTTTTACTGCGCCATCGCATCCCATGTGCACAACGAGTGCACAGACTTCTCCACAGGTAGAACTTACGCCGCCCCTACATTCAAGTCAATGCGAACGCCGGGGTAAGCCCAGGTAATGCAGAACGAATGTTGCAATCGCGCCAACGTCATCCAGGGCCAGCACGGGCAGGCTCGTGGTCAGTTGCGCGTTGGTCGCAACGGCGACGATGTGACGGTCCCCCGGGTGCAGTAGCGGCTTCCCGATATCGGCCCTATAAACCTCGAGCTTCGGGATGGGCGCCGCCTTGAAACCCTCTACCAGAGCGAGGTCGCAGGGAGCCAGCCGTTGGAGCGCCTCCTCCAGCTTGAGTTCCGTGGCCCCTCGCAGCTCATGCTGCAGCGCCCACCGGGCGGCCGAGGTGACCAGGACCTCGCGGCAGCCCGCCTCGCGATGCCTAAAGGAGTCCTTGCCGGGCTGGTCGAGGTCGAATTCGTGGTGGGCGTGCTTGACCAGAGACACCGTCAGGCCCTGTCCGACGAAGCGTGGGATCAATTGCTCGATCAGCGTCGTCTTGCCGCTGCCGGACCAGCCGGCAAATCCGAACACGGGGATCGCCATGCTCTTCAGGTCGGTCCAATCACGGACCGGATGAACTCTCCCTTGGCATGGGTGTAGTCGGCGCGCTCGCGCACTCCGGATTTGATTATTTCGCGCTTCTTCGCTTCGTAGGCGTTCCGCAGCGCTGCGTTGTCGCGCAGCGTGTCGCGGAACCGTCGCAGCGACGACACTTCAGGACTGTCCATCGCGATGACGTGCACATGGCTCTGGTAGCGCGTGTCGCCATGGTCAAACGCGCCGATGCGCATCGGCCTGTCCTCGGGAAACGCGTGACCGGTCTGCTGGTGCTGAAACCCGAGGCCGTCGAGAGCATCGCGTGCAGCCGCG
>Ga0126369_10001549_pt1 | contig 15965 bp, 16 predicted proteins | sample PanSoiMetaPlot_1_FD_109646 | JGI IMG/M metagenome (GOLD analysis project Ga0126369, IMG submission 109646) | Tropical forest soil microbial communities from Panama - MetaG Plot_1 | ecosystem: Environmental > Terrestrial > Soil > Tropical forest > Bulk soil | place: Panama | collected 2016-02-17 | reverse complement strand
GGCGGCTGGAGCTGAAGGCGCAGCTGATCAGCGGCCGCCTGGCGCTGCTGCGGGGCGACCTGAACGCGGCGGAGGCCACGTCCGGCGAGCTTGTGGCACGGGCGACGGCCCTGGGCGTGCCGAGGTATGTCAGCGTCGGCAGGCTACTGGCACACCAGGCGCGGCACCGGCTCGGCGGTACGCCGGACCGCAATGAGGTCGCTGCGGACCTAGACCTGCTCGACGCCTCGGTTGGCGTCGAGGCCTGGCGGTGGACTGGTGAGGTGGCCGCCGACCTCGGCGTGGCGGCATGGATCGACCGGGCGGCCCAGCGCGCCGACCGGCTGGCCAGCTACGCGGGCCCGTATGCCGCTGGCCTGAGGGCGGCGGCGCGGGACAAGGTGCGATCCTGGCGCGCGGCGCTGCGCTGACAGCGCGGGGTCAGCGGCTGGCCCAGGTCGGCGCTAGCCAAGCAGCGCGGCCGCTTGCCCGGCATGCCGCTCCCACCAGCGCAGCTCGTCGTCGTAGCCGCCGAGCGCCTTCTCCCAGCCGAACTGGACCAGCGCGCCGAGCAGGCACAGCGCAAGCTGGCGATCGAACCAAGGCTCGGTGTCGATGCCGTGCGCCGTGAGCGCGCCCCGATAGGCGGCGATCGACGCTTCCTTCGACGAAGGGAGGCGGCGGCAGTTGATGGCCAGGTACCAGGCCAGGTCGCTGAGCGGGGCGCCGAGCCCAGGCACTTCCCAGTCGAGCAGCACCGTCCTGCCGCGGTCATCGGTGCCGAGGTTGTCCAGCTTCCAATTACCGTGCACGAACGTCTGCGGCGTGTGGGCCAGCGCCTCCACCAGCGGCCCGGGGTCCAGCGCCAGCGGTCCCGCGATGGCGGCGGCGGCGGGCGCCACCTCCGCCAGCCGCGGCCAGCCTTCGGCCACCAGCTTCGGCACCAGGCGCGACGAGCCGTGGGACGCCTCAGCCTGCGCCATCCACGGCGAGAGCTCAAGGTATCGATGAGCCACCGGCACCACGTCGAGGTCGGCGCCGCCGCCCCAGAACGACGCATGCAGCGCCGCCATGTGCCGCAGGAATCGAGCGTGCTGGGCCCGCGGGATCGGGTCGTCGGTGGCGGGCACAAGCCAGCTGCTCACATCCCGCATCAGCAGGTCACAGCCGCCCGACGGCGCCGGGCCGGCGGGAGTCTGGATGGCCACGGACACGATGGGCTGGTTGAAGCAGCGCGGAAGCCGCCGCAGTATGCCCCGTTGCCAGAGTTCGAACGGGGCGCCGCGCAGGCAGCCCGCCGCTCGCATCGTCCAGTCCTCAGCCAGGTCCAGACGCTTGAGCACATAGGGCTGGCCGCGAATGATCACCCGTTCCAGCGTCGCGCCGGACTTGCCTGGCGCCTGGCCGAACGGTGTCCGCTGGGTCGCCTCGCGGAGCAGGCCGGCCAGATCGCCGTAGTCCCGAGGCGGCCCGGGCCGGTCAGGCACGCGCCGCTTCCATATCGGCAAGCAGGGAGGCGGGCCAGCGACCACCGCACATGACGGTGTCGGCGACGATCTTGCCGTCCCGGATGGTGAGCAGGTGCATGTGATGCGCGGCATGCGGCACGCCGTTCTCCTGCCAGCTCAGCGAATACTCCACGACCTCTCCCGTTCCGTCGGCGACGGGCTGCCTGCGCAGTTCGTCGAAACGGCCGGGGTCGGCAAACCAGCGCCCGTACTCGGCGCGGATCGCGTCCGGCCCGGTGACGCTGAACCGCCAGTTGGGGACTGTCGCGTCGAGCGTCGCATCAACGCTCCACGCCTGGCACTGCGCGATCGTCGCGGTCTCGATCGCATGCAGGAACTCGTCGATCACCTGTGTGGTTGCCATCGTCGCTCCTCAGTTTCGGCTCTGTCACATTCCGATCGTGCCCGGGCACCTTGCAATCAGCTTGCAGCGGTGCGGCCGGGCACCGCGGAATGGCCGCCTGCACTGCTCACCGTGCGTGACATCTGCCGATACCCCGGGGCATCTGGGCCGGCCCTATTACATTGATGTGCTGTGAGCCGACTTGCCAAGGTGTCCCGGTCGCGCTTGGCGCTGGGCGCCGCCGCCGCTGTGGTCGTGCTGGCGGCGCTGGTCCGGCTGGCTGGCGTGCTGCACACCGCCGGGCAGGTGATCGCATTCGCCGCGACCATGCTCGCCCTGGGCGCGGCCGGGCTGGCAGCCGGGGCGGCCGGGACGTACGCAGAGCTGCGGCAGGCGAACGAGCACCAGCAGCAGGCGGCTGCCAGGCAGCGGCTGGCCGACATCGCGCAGGTTGAGATCGAGCGCCTGACCGGACCGGGCGACATGCTGCAGGTCAGCTTGCGCAATGGCAGCGCCCGGGCGATCAGGAACATTTACATCTGGGCCGACGTGCGTGGCAGGCCCGGCCACATCGCCGCCGGGATCCCGGTCGGTGATGCCCGGGTACGGAGGATGACCAATGTCCCGCACGCGGAGGAGCTGCAGTGGCAGCTGCGCTCGCTCGGGCCGGGTCAGCAGGCGTTGTTCGCCCAGATCGCGCACCTGGACCCGCATCCCGTCCAAGCCATGTCCGACGATGACATCTGCGCCTACGCCGAGTTCACCGATGCCGAGGACGGATGGTGGCGCTGCGACGAGGACGGCAACGTGACCAGGCGTCACCCCGCTGAACCGGCGGCCACGGGCCCCGTTCGGGCGTTGCCGGCCGGACCCGGACCGGGTCCTGAGGACGGGCGGCGCCCGGGTAACGTGATTGGCCGGGCGGCGCGCGTTCCTGGCATCAGGCACGCCCGGCGACGGTCTGATTCGCCCGGACCGACAGTCAGGCCGGGCCCGCACCCCTACCGTGATCTGTCGTGACGCGCAGGCCGCTCGCCGAGATCATCGACCCGGGCTGGGCAGCGGCGCTGCAGCCAGTCGCGGCCCGGATCGCTGAGGCGGGCGACTTCCTGCGAGCCGAACTTGCCGCGGGCCGCTCCTACCTGCCGGCAGGCGACAAGGTGCTGCGCGCGTTCACGCAGCCGTTCGACCAGGTCCGGGTGCTCATTGTGGGCCAGGATCCGTACCCCACGCCAGGTCATCCGGTCGGCCTGAGCTTCTCCGTCGCGCCGTCGGTCCGGCCGCTGCCGCGCAGCCTGATCAACATCTTCCGCGAATACAGCGCCGACCTGGGCCATCCCACTCCCGCCACGGGCGACCTGACGCCATGGGCCGAGCGCGGCGTGCTCATGCTCAACAGGGTGCTGACCGTGCAGCCGGGCAAGCCGGGCTCGCACCGGGGCAAGGGCTGGGAGCCGGTCACCGAGCAGGCGATCCGGGCACTCGCCGCGCGCGCGGGTCCGCTGGTGGCCATCTTGTGGGGCCGCGATGCGAGGAACCTGGCGCCCATGCTAGCCGGGGCGGGCCTGGTGGAGTCCGCTCATCCCAGCCCGATGTCCGCGGACCAGGGTTTCTTCGGCTCCCGGCCGTTTAGTCGGGCGAGCCAGCTGCTCGTCGCGCGCGGCGGCGAGGAAATCGACTGGAAGCTTCCCTAGCGGGGCACGGCCAGCCACGACAGCGGCGTCTGTGGGGTACTCGCGGGCGCGCCGCCATTACTCGGTGGCAAAGTTCACCCCGTGGATGCACCTTATGGATCAGCTCGCCGCTAGCGCCCAGTGGCGCTACGGGACGGCCCTATCGGGTGTGGCATACTGGTATGCGCAGATCACGCGTGCTCCGGGGTCGGTGAAACTCCGAACCGGCGGTGACAGTCCGCGACCTGGTCGTGGGCGATTTCCTGGGATCGCACCCGGGAACCTCGCCAGCAAAACGGCCGGCTGAACCGGTGAAATTCCGGTACCGACGGTGAAAGTCCGGATGGGAGGCGGCACGCGGACGCTGGAGGTCGGCCTGCAACGATCGGGTCCGGCCGCAGCTGAGCGTCCACGCGCCCCGGAGCCGCCCGAGCGGCCGGCGGGAGGGCGCAGGTGTTCACCGGGATCATTTCCGACCTTGGCAAGGTCGCCGCACTCGAGCGGCGGGACGATTCGGCGTTGCTGACGATTGACGCGCCGTCCATCGCTGCGTCCGCCGCCCACGGCAGCTCCGTTGCGGTCAACGGGGTCTGCGTGACGGTCATCCGGACCGCAGACGGCCAGTTCTCGGCCGACCTGATGGGCGAGACGCTGGCCAGGACCAGCCTCGGCGGGCTCGCTCCGGGAGCGCTCGTCAACCTCGAGCGCCCGCTTCCGGTAGGCGGGCGGCTCGACGGCCACTTCGTCCAGGGGCATGTCGACGGCACCGGCGCGGTCGCCGAGCGCCGTACCGCACCCAGCTGGGAAGTGCTGCGCATCACCACTGGCCCCGAGCTGCTGCGTTACATATCGGAAAAGGGTTCGGTCGCGGTCGACGGGGTGAGCCTGACGGTGTCGGCAGTCGGCACCGACTGGTTCGAGGTGAGCCTGATCCCGGAGACCTTGGCGCGGACCACACTCGGTGGCCGTGCTCCCGGCCACAAGGTGAACATCGAGGTGGATGTGCTCGCCAAGTACGTCGAGCGGCTGCTAGCCGGGGGTGAGCGGTGATGCGCGCGACGGCCGGCGCGATCGCGCTCGACAACGTCCAGCGCGCGATCGATGACATCAGGGCGGGTCGGCCGGTGGTAGTCGTTGACGACGCCGACCGGGAGAACGAGGGAGACGTCATCTTCGCGGCTAGCAAGGCGACCCCCGCCTTGCTCGCTTTCACGATCAGGCACACCAGTGGGGTGATTTGCGTTCCGATGCTCGGGGAGGAGCTCGACAGGCTGCAGCTACCGCTGATGACCGCGGAGAACAACGAGCGGATGCGGACGGCGTTCACGGTGAGCGTTGATTCCCGGCACGGCGTCACGACCGGCATCTCGGCGGCGGACCGGGCGCGTACCGTGCGGACCCTGGTGGACTCAGCGACAGAGCCGTACGAGCTGGTCAGGCCCGGGCACGTGTTCCCGCTCCGGTACACCGAGGGGGGCGTTCTGCGCCGACCCGGGCACACCGAGGCCGCGGTGGACCTGGCCCGCCTGGCCGGCTTGCCGCCCGCTGGCGTGCTCGCCGAGGTGGTCAACGACGACGGAACCATGAAGCGCCTACCGGGCCTGCGGGCCTTCGCCGATGAGCACGGCCTGGCGCTGATCTCGATCGCCCAGCTCATCGAGCACCGGCGGCACTCGGAGCGAATGGTGACCCGAGTAGTGCGGACCCGGGTGCCGAACGAGTACGGCGAGTGGCAGGCGATTGGGTACCTGAACATGCTCGACGGGACCGAGCACCTGGCGCTCGTGCTCGGCGACGTCGCGGCTGCAGGGGGTGCCGGCCGGTCGTCCCTTCCCGGCAACGGCGACGTGCTGGTGCGGATGCACTCGGAGTGCCTGACCGGCGATGTGTTCGGGTCGCAGCGGTGCGACTGCGGCACCCAGCTCAACGCTGCAATGGCGGCGATCGCCGGGGAGGGCCGCGGCATCGTGCTGTACCTGCGCGGCCACGAGGGCCGCGGCATCGGCCTGCTGTCCAAGCTGCGCGCCTATCAGCTGCAGGACGCCGGCGCCGACACGGTGGACGCCAACACCGAGCTCGGCTTGCCCGTGGACGCCAGGGAGTACTCGACAGGCGCCCAGATCCTGGCGGACCTCGGCGTGAGCTCGCTGCGGCTGCTCACCAACAACCCGGCTAAGGTCAGGGGCCTGGCCGAGTTCGGGCTGACGGTGACGGGCACGGTCTCGCTGCCGGTCAGCGCGACGCCGCACAACCTGCGGTACCTCATGGCTAAGCGGGACCGGCTCGGGCACCTCATCGAGCTGTCCGACCTGGCCAGCGGCCCTGGGGCCGGTCGCCGCGGTACGTACCAGGCCGACCTGGCGAGTGATGGGTGAGCGGCACCGGCAGGCCCGCGGCGGAGCCACTGGATGCCAGCGAGCTGCGCCTGGCCATCGTCGCGACCAGGTGGAACGGCGAGATCACCGAAGTGCTGGTGGAACGGGCCGTGGCAGCCGCACGGGCATGCGGCATCGGCTCGCCGCGCGTGGTCAGGGTGGCAGGCGCGGTCGAGCTTCCGGTCGTGGCCGCTGTGCTGGCCAGGGCCCATGACGCCGTCGCCTGCCTGGGCACGGTGATCAGGGGAGGCACGCCGCATTTCGATTATGTCTGCGACGCCGTGACCTACGGGCTGACCCGGGTCGCGCTCGATACCGGCACTCCCGTGGGCAACGGGGTGCTCACCTGCGACACCGTCGAGCAGGCCTGGGAGCGCAGCGGCGGTCCAGGTGCGGTGGAAGACAAGGGCTGGGAGGCAGTGCTTGCCGCGCTGGACACGGCCCTCGTGCTGCGCAGCCTGGACGACGTACGCTGAATTCCAGCCAGCCATAGCGGACGAGTCGCCCTAGACCGCGAGCAAACTCAGCCCAAGAGGTGAGGTCGTGCGGGACATCCTGGACCAGATCGGCAAGTGGTGGGATGCCGGGGACACGTTCGCCCTTGCCACCGTGGTCGAGACGTTCAGCAGCGCGCCTCGGGAACCGGGCGCCGCCATGGCCGTCTCGCCTGGCGGCGACGTCGTTGGCAGCGTCTCAGGCGGATGCGTTGAAGGCGCCGTCTACGACCTGGCCGGAGAGGTGACGGCAAGCGGTCGGCCGGTGCTGCAGCGGTACGGCGTGAGCGACGAGGACGCCTTCAGCGTGGGCCTGACCTGCGGAGGGATCATCGACATCCTCGTCGAGCCGGTGAGCGCGGACATTTTCCCTGAGCTTGGCGAGATCGCCGTGGCGGTCCGGGCGGGCGAGCCCGTGGCTGTGGCCACCGTCATCGCTGGACCGGGCACCGTCGGGGCGCGCCGCGTGATCTGGCCTGTGGGCCGGACCCCCGACGCGAACGGCACGCTTGGGTCGGGCGATCGGCTCGACCAGGCGGTCGATGACGATGCCAGGGGCATGCTCGCTCAGGGCTTGACCGGAGTTCGCCGTTATGGCCCCGAGGGCGAGCGCAGGCGCGATGAGCTATCGGTGTTCGTTCAGTCGTTCGCCCCGCCGCCGCGGATGCTCGTCTTCGGCGCGATCGACTTCGCCGCCGCCGTGGCCAGGATCGGTAAATTCCTCGGGTACCGGGTCACGGTGTGCGATGCGCGGCCCGTGTTCGCGACCGCGAGCAGGTTCCCCGAGGCCGACGAGGTGGTGACGGACTGGCCGCACCGCTTCCTGGCCAAGGTGAGCACCGATGAGCGGACGGTCATTTGCGTGCTGACCCACGACCCCAAGTTCGACGTGCCGCTGCTCGAGGTCGCGCTGCGGATGCCCGCCGCCTATATCGGCGCCATGGGCAGCCGCCGGACGCACGACGACCGCCTCGCGCGGCTGCGCGAGGCCGGACTGACCGAGCCGGAGCTGGCCAGGCTACGCTCGCCGATCGGCCTTGACCTCGGCGCCCGTACCCCGGAGGAGACCGCGGTGGCGATCGCGGCCGAACTGATCCAGCTCAGGTGGGGTGGCACGGGCCAGCCGCTCACGACGACGCGGGGCCGGATCCACCACGAGGCGAGTCGCGAGCGCTAATGCCAGCTCCGGTGGTGGCCGGGCTGCTACTGGCCGCCGGGCAGGGCAGCAGGTTGGGCAGGCCGAAGGCGCTCGTGCAGTTCGGTGGCCAGACTCTCGCCGAGCGCGGCGTCGCGATGCTGCGCGATGGCGGGGCCCGCCCGGTCCTGGTGGTGACCGGGGCGGTCGCGCTGGCGCTTCCCGGCGCGACCTGCGTGCACAACGCGGACTGGCAGACCGGGATGGGCTCCTCGCTGCGGGTCGGGCTGGCGGCGCTGCCGCGCGGGTGCGTTGCCGTGGTGATCGCGCTGGTCGATCAGCCACTGGTCGGGCCGCTGGCGGTGCAGCGGCTGATCGCCGCGTTCCGGTCAGGTGCGGCGGTGGCGGTTGCCTGCTACGACGGACAGCCCCGCAACCCGGTCCTGATCGCCCGGAGGTTCTTCGCCGAGGCAGCAGAGGCGGCGCAGGGTGATGTGGGCGCGCGGGCGTTCCTGCGCGCCAGGCCGGACCTGGTCCGCCGGGTCGAGTGCGGCGACACCGGCCGAGCAGACGACCTGGACACCGCACAGGACCTGGCCAGGATCGCGGCGCTGATCGTTCCCGAAGAGCCAGCCTGACCAGCGCGTGAGTGTTACATTGCCTGCGACATTCCGGCGTGCCTCGAGATGCCGGTGCGTGTCCTGCGAGCAGATCTGGTTTCGAGCAAGGAGGTCGTATGAAGCGCGGCGCGGTATCCCGAGCGTTCGTTCTTGTGGGTCTGGCCGGCGTGGTTGCGCTGGCAGTCGCCGCTGCGACGCCGGCGGGGGCAGTGGATTCCGCCACCGACTTTCCCGCGTACCTAGGCGGGCCGACCCATCAATCACATGCGGGAAGGCAGACCGCCATCACCCCGACGACCACAGTGACCGAGAAGTGGCACGTACTCGACTCCTTCCTGTCCAGCCCGGTGGTCGCCGACGGGGCGGTCTTCGTCGGGTCGTACCTGGGCAACTTCTACAAGATCGACGCCACGACAGGCACGGTGGACAACAAGATCCCCTTGGGCTTCGTCCACTCCACCCACTGCGGTAACTTCGGGTTCGCTACGGTGGCGACGGTGGCCAATGATCCCAGCCGCCACGAGGACGTGGTCTACGTTGCGGCGCCCGACGGTTTCCTGCACGCGTTCAGCGAAGCGACCATGACGCCGCTGTGGAAGTCGCGGATCATCCCTACCCCGGGCAACGCCTACTTCCAGTGGTCCTCGCCGACCGTCGCCAACGGCAGGATCTATGTCGGCATCTCGTCCAACTGCGACCTCCCGCTGGTGCGCGCGGGAGTGGCTGGATTCACCCAGAGCTCGGGCAAGCGATTCGCCACGTTTTACACGGTGCCCAAGGGCCATCTTGGCGGCTCTGTGTGGTCCACTCCGGCAGTGGGCGGCGACGGCGTGTACATCTCCACCGGCAATGGCTTCACCCGGAGAAACCCCTACCTCACCGACTCGATCGTGAGGCTGTCTCCCAAGCTGCGCAAACTCGGGTCGTGGACGATCCCGCTGGGCCCCAACGTGGGCAGCGACGACGACTTCGGCGCATCGCCGACCCTTTTCAAGGCGACGATCCACGGCCATGCCACGCACATGGTCGGCGCATGCAACAAGAACGGGATCTACTATGCGCTCAACGCCCGGACGATGAGGCTCGTCTGGAAGGTTCGGATCGGGGCTACGGCGAATGGGCGGACGCAGCAGGCCTGCCTGGCCGCGGCGGCGTATGACGGGAAGCACCTCTTCATGGGCGGGACCGCCACTACGATCGGCGGCACGAAGTTCGGGGGCTCGGTGTCGGAGCTCAATCCGGCGACCGGCAGGGCCGTGTGGCGGCAGGGCGTGCCCGAGGCCATCATCGGTAGCCCGGACATTGACGGCGCGGGAGTGGTGGCGGCTGGCACCTTCTCCCTGGGGCACGGCGTTTGCGCAGACTGCGCCGCGTACCTGTTCAATGCCTCGAACGGTCACATCCTGGCGACGCTCCCGAGCGGCTCGTCGGTAACGGACGCGAGCCAGATGGTCTTCGCCGACGGCCGGGTTTATGTCACGACAGCGTTCGGGACGACGGCCGCGGGGGTGTACGCGTTCGGGCCCTAACGCGCCCGCTCGCTACGCTGAGCGGACCTCGATGCCCCAGGCGTGCGCGACGCGGTCGCCCGGTGCCAGGGTCAGCAGATCCTGGCTGGTCACGAAGGCGTTGGGCGGACAGGTCATGGGCTCAACGGCCAGCGCGCGCCGCCGGTGCTCGGCTGGCAGCGCGTCGCCGGTGAACACCTGGAGCCAGTCGTAGCCTGGCCCGGCCCAGAGCCCAATGGCGACGCCGTTGCCGCTCAGCCAACTCCAGGCCAGCCCGTCGGGATCGCGGGTCAGCCCGGTGAGGGCGTGATCGAGCGCGGTTCCGCCGATTCGGTGCCTGGCGCGGAAATCGAAGCGGGTGCCCGCCACGTCCTGTGCGGGCCCCGAGGGGATGCCGCGGTCATCGGCGGGGAGACAGAGCGAGGCGGGCAGCTGAAGATCGCACTCGTCAACGGACGTCGTCCCGGCAGAAAGGTACGGGTGACTGCCCGTGCCGTAGGGGGCTGGCCGGGTTCCGGTATTGACGGCGCCGACGGTGACCGTGAGGCCGCGGCTGGCGTGGAGCCGGTAGCTGACGGACAGGTCCAGGCAGAACGGGTACCCGGGCCGTCCATGCAGCGCATGGGTCAGCGTGACCTCGGACGAATCGTGACGGCTCGGGGTCCAGTTGGCCCACCGGGTCAGGCCGTGGATGGCATTACCCCTCGCCGCCTCGCTCAGCTCCAGCTGGTAGCTGAGCCCGCCAAAGGCGTACCGGCCGCCATCAATCCGGTTCGGCCACGGCAGCAGTAGCTGGCCGGCGCCACCGGGCGGCAGCTGGTCAGGCTCATAGCCGGTGAGCACCGGGGTGCTCGCACGGCTGAGCGTGCGCAATCCCGCTCCGAGCTCGGTCACGCTCGCCCGGTAGTCGCCCGCGGCAATCTCATACTGGGCTCCCGTCAGCGCGGTTGCCATGGCCGGCTACTGCGGGCGCGGCGCGAGCGCGCCGGTCCTGACGGCGTCGGCAACGAGCACGCCGAACAGGTAGAAGTACGCTGACTCCTCGTCCGCAAAGACGCGCACCTCGTGCCTGGCGCCCGCGGCGGAGTGGAACACTTCGAAGCCATCGTCGGTCCGCAGCAGGCACAGCGCGCCGTCGACGTCCTCGCCGATGGCGTAGGCGGCGGACGGGATCGAAGCAAGCGCGGCGAGCTCGGCGAAGATCCGCTGCGTCGGCATACGCCGTTTGGTGGCACGCCGTCGGCGGGCCGTGGGCGGCGCTTCGGCTTGCCGAAGCGGGGGAGCAGCGGCCAGTAGCTGGCCGTCGTCCGATGGCGGAGGGACGACCGGCGCCGACGTGACCTCGGCCAGCGGCGCTGCCGCGAATGACGGATCCGCGGGCGCCACCATGACCTGCGCGGCCTGCGCCGCGTCGGCGGCCTGCGGTGACCACGACGGCATGGCACCGACCGCCGGATCCTGGCCTCCGCGGGCCCCAGTCGGCGGTTCCGATATCCCCGTGGTCGCCGCGGATGCGTCCTGCGCCCGGCGGGAGGCAGCGGCCTTGCGCGCTTCGGCCTCTAGGGGCAGCGGCGGCTCGTCGACCGGCGGCACCGCCACCGCGGCGCCCGAGCGGGCCAGGAGGGACACTCCGCCGGAATCGGCAACCGGCCCGCCATGGCGGCCTGCGCCGACGGGGTGAATACCACCCGGGATCGTCGTGCCGGCCGCGACGGGAGCCACACCGTCGTCAGTGCCCGGCCAGCTATCGGTGGCGGGCTCCGCGCCATCGAGGATGGCGAGCGGCAGCCGCTGCTCGACGATCTCGGAGACTTCGTGGCGCGGTGTGATGAGCTCGAACACGCCGCGATCGATCTCCCAGTAGCCGAGCTTCGCCGCGCGGATGGCGTCGTGGCCCAGGTACACGATGTGCAGGCGGTCGCCCAGGTCGTCGAGTACGACGCAGGCGTCCCCGCGGAACACGCCGACCGGCCGCGACTCATGCAATGTCTGTACTTCGGACCGGCTCACGCTCTTGCGCCAGTGGCCAGTAGCCGGCTCGAAGCGCAGGTCCTCCGGCGGCGGGCAGGCGGCGAACAGGACGACGTCGGCCTCGGTCGGGCCGATCCCTGCCTCGTAGGGAGCCCCCTGGTAGCTCGCGAGCAAGCGGTATCGCATGTCAGACCCCCTCGGCTGGACGCAACCAGACCTGCCCGTCATAGCGGGCGATGAATTCCGTATGGCCGTTGGTAATGCGGTAGATCTCAGTTCCGACCGGAATCGGCATCAGGTCGATGTAAAACTCGGGGATCGGCTTGGCCGCCCACGAGGTGTAGCCGGTGCCGGTGAACGGTGGTTTGCCGGTCCAGTCGCCCCCGTGATCCGCCGAGTAGGGGACCTGATAGATGTCCGGCGCCGTCGCCAGCCACCGGAGCACGTAGATCTCCTCCAAGTCCGCGGGGAACTCCGAGCCCTCGTAACCGAGATCGAGCGCCGCATAGAATTCTGCGGGCTCAGTGAACGTGACGTCTGCGGCACGGTAGACGAATCCAGCCACGACCGCCCTGCGGCCGGTCAGGTAGGGCTCCACCAGACGCGGCGGGATCGGCTTTTGCATCAGCGTTCCGGCCTCGACCCGAGTGGGTGGTCCAGGACTGTTGCGCACGCGCTCCCCTGTCGGTCATGCCCATGTAGGTCGTTCAGCAACGGTCCCATGAGCATCTCACGTCCCGAGGTGGTCACTCGTCCCTCGGCGGCTGGGGCCAACTGTCCGGCCTAGGGTCCCCGCGGGCGATCCGCCACTGATCGCACGACCAGACTAAGATGCCGGGTTGCCCGGCGTCGCCGAAGTCCGGCCAGAACAGCCCGGTAGGCGCGAACTACAGTGAGGTGATGCTCGGCATCAGCGGCGGTGACCCGGCGTTCGGCGCCGACGATGGCTCCGCCGACCCTGGCGTGTCCGGCAGCTTGTCCGCCTTCGCCGCGGGCGAAGGGTGCGAGCATGCGGCGCTGACCGCGCTGGCAGGCAGCCGCCTGCTGGTGCCCGTGGTAGCGATGCTGGCCGAGGAAGGTGTCAGCGAACTGGGGCAGCCTTCAGCATCGAAGCCACCCGCAGGCGGCGAGAAGGGCAGCGAGATGGCCATGCCCACGCTGATCGGGCTCGATTCCAGGCGCGCGATACCGGCCTTCACGTGCGTGGACTCGATGCGGCGCTGGCACGCTGAGGCCCGCCCGGTGCCCGTGGCCGCGCGGAACCTCTGGCAGGCGGCGCTTGCCGATGACTGCGCCGTGGTCATTGACGTCGCGGGGCCGGTTCCGTTCGCAATCGAGGGTGCCAGGCTGGCCGCGCTGGCCGGGGGCGAGCCCGCTCCCGAGCCGTACCAGGACCCCGATGTGCACGAGATCGTGGCCGCGGCGCTGGCGAGCAAACTCGACATCGCGTCGTTTGACCTGCGGCCCGGCGAGGACGGGCGCGACCTGGAGATCGTGCTGGCGCTGGCGGACGGCCATCGGGGAGGCGACGCGAGCGAAATAGGCGCAGCGATCGCGGGGGAGGTCATGACCAGACTCGGCGGCAGGCTACGGCGCGGCGTAGCGATCTGGTGCGAGCCGCCGCCATGACATCGCCGCGCTGGCCATGACAGCATCGTCACCATGTTGCGCTGGCTGACCGCCGGGGAGTCGCACGGTCGCGCGCTCGTGGCGGTCTGCGAGGGCTTGCCGGCCGGTGTCGAAGTCACCACGGGCGACGTCGCCGCCGCGCTGGCCCGGCGGCGAGGCGGCTATGGCCGCGGGGCGCGGATGAACTTCGAGCAAGACGAGGTGGAGATCACGGCAGGCGTCAGGCATGGCCTGACGCTCGGCGGTCCGGTCGCCGTCCGTGTGGCCAACTCAGAGTGGCCAAAATGGGAGTCGGTGATGTCGGCCGACCCGGTCTCCGAGGACGAGCTGGCGGGCCAGGCAAGGAACACGCCGCTCACCCGTCCCCGTCCGGGGCACGCCGACCTGGCGGGCATGCAAAAGTACGCGCATGACGACGCCCGCCCGATCTTGGAGCGGGCTAGCGCCCGGGAGACCGCGGCCCGCGTCGCACTCGGTGAGCTGGCCCGCAGGTTCCTGGCCCAGGCGCTTGGCGTGCGGATCGTCAGCCACGTTGTCGCGATCGGGGCCGTTCTGGCGGCCGACGTCACGATGCCAGGGCCGGACGATACCGGCCGCATCGACGCCGACCCGGTCCGCTGCCTCGACCCGGCGGCGAGCGCGGCCATGGTGGCGCAGATCGACCAGGCCCGCAAGGACGGCGATACCCTCGGGGGCGTGGTGGAGGTGGTGGTGCACGGGACGCCCGTTGGCCTTGGCAGCTATGCACAGTGGGACCGCAGGCTCGATGGCAGGCTGGCTGGGGCGCTGATGAGCATCCATGCCATCAAGGCCGTGGAGATCGGGGACGGGTTTGCCACCGCCGCTCGGCGTGGCTCGGCGGCTCACGACGAGATCGAGGCCGGGCCGGACGGGCTGCGCCGCACCTCGAACCGGGCGGGCGGCATCGAGGGCGGAATGAGCACGGGCGAGCCGATCCGGATGCGGGCGGCGATGAAGCCGATCTCCACAGTGCCGCGGGCGCTGGCGACGGTGGACGTACGCACCGGCGAGCCAGCCAGGGCCATCAACCAACGCAGCGACGTGACCGCCGTGCCAGCGGCCGGCGTGGTCGCCGAGGCCATGGCAGCGCTCGTGCTCGCCGACGCGGCACTCGAGAAGTTCGGTGGCGACAGCGTCGCGGAGACCCGCAGGAACCTCGACGGCTACCTCGCCGCGCTGGTGATCAGGTGACCGCTCCCGTCGCGATCTTGATCGGGCCGCCGGGGGCGGGCAAGTCCACTGTCGGTGCCCTGCTCGCCGCGCACCTCGCGGTCGGCTTCACCGACACCGACGCCGAGGTCGAGCTGGTCGCGGGCAAGCCGGTCAGCGACATCTTCATCGAGGACGGTGAGCCAACGTTCCGCGAGCTTGAGCGCACCGCGGTGGCGCGCGCCCTGGCAGATTCCGGCGGCGTCGTCGCCGTCGGCGGCGGGGCCGTCCTCGACCCGGGCACGCAGGAGAGCCTCGCCGGGCGGCCCGTGGTGTACCTGTAGACCGGCTTCGCGACCGCTGCCAGGCGCGTCGGCCTCGGCCAGGCCCGGCCGCTGATCGCGGGCAACCCGAGGGCGACGCTGAAGGCGCTGCTCGAGCAGCGGCTGCCGATCTACCAGCGGCTCGCCCGGATCACCGTGCCCACCGACGAACGCGCCGCTGAGGACATAGCCGCCGAAATCGCCCGCCAGCTTACCCCGGCATGATCGCGCGAGCCGCGCTCGGGGCGCGATGCGGACGATGAGCGTCACGCGCATCCCCGTCGGCGGCGAGCGGCCCTACGAGGTGCTCCTTGGCCACGGGATCACCGCGGAGCTGGCGGGAATGGCCGGCGACAGGCCGCGCACGGTCGCGCTCATCCACGCCGAGGGCCTGGATCACCTGGCCGCGCCCGCCCGCGCGGCGCTGGCTGGCGCGGGACACGCCGTGCACGCGGTAGCCGTACCAGCGGGAGAGGCTGCCAAGGACATCACTGTCGCAACAGCGATCTGGTCGCGGCTGGCTGAGCTCCGCGCGTCCCGGTCGGACCTGATCATCGGGGTCGGCGGCGGGGCGGTCACCGACCTGGCTGGGTTCGTGGCGGCGACCTGGCTGCGCGGCATGCCCGTCATCTTCATGCCGACCACGCTCCTGGCCATCGTGGACGCGGCGATCGGCGGCAAGACCGCGATCAACATCACAGCCGGCAAGAACCTGGTGGGCGCCTTCCACCCGCCGTCGGGCGTGCTCGCGGACTTGGCGGCGCTCGGCACCCTGCCCGCCCGCGACTACGCGAGCGGGCTCGCCGAGGTGATCAAGGCCGGGTTCATCGCCGACCCGGTGGTGCTCGACCTGGTCGAATCCGACCCAGCGGGCGCCGCAACTGCGGGCGGGCCGCACGAGCGTGAGCTAGTGGAGCGGGCGATCCGGATGAAGGCCGAGGTTGTGGCCGCGGACCTGCGAGAGGCCGAGGCCGGGCGGCGGGAGCGGCTCAACTACGGGCACACGCTCGGCCACGCGATCGAGCGGGTCGAGGGGTACCGGATCCGGCACGGCGAGGCGGTCGCTGTCGGGATGGCGTTCGCCGCCACCGTGGCCAGGCTGGCTGGTCGGCTGGACGAGCGGACGGCCGCTCGGCACGCCGCGATCCTGACCTCGGTGGCGCTGCCCGTCAGCTACGGCGGCGCCTCGTGGCGGCTGGTCAGGGAGGCCATGACGGTGGACAAGAAGAGTCGCGAG
>Ga0126369_10001548_pt1 | contig 15976 bp, 13 predicted proteins | sample PanSoiMetaPlot_1_FD_109646 | JGI IMG/M metagenome (GOLD analysis project Ga0126369, IMG submission 109646) | Tropical forest soil microbial communities from Panama - MetaG Plot_1 | ecosystem: Environmental > Terrestrial > Soil > Tropical forest > Bulk soil | place: Panama | collected 2016-02-17 | reverse complement strand
GATCCCGCGCGGCCCGGGCAGGATCACGCCCGCCGCCGGCACCGGGTTGCGGTAGTGGATGAACCCGCACGCCGGGCAGGTGGCGCGCGGCCGGCCGTGCTCCTCGCGCATCACCATGCGCGTCCCGCAGCGCAGGCAATAGCGGGGCTCACGGTGGCTCGGCATGGGGCGCCGACACTACGGGCTCACGTTCGCCGCGCGCAAACCGGAGCGCGGTTCGGGCGGCGCGGCGTCGGGCGCCCAACGAAGGAGCCCGGCCGCCGTCGCACGGCCGGGCTCTCCGGCTGCCGCCGCGTGAGGGGAGCGTCGCGCTGCACCGCACCGGCCGTGTTTCGCCCCTTGCTTTGGCACCCTGCGGGTGGGCCGGGTCGGATCGACGCCCCCCTGCCGCGGCGGCGGCTCCCGCTCGCGCGGGGTGGGGGATGCAGCTGGCTTACGGCTTCTTCTTGGTGGTGGACGACTTGGGCGCGGGCGCCTTGGTCGTCGCCTTGTCCTCCTCGATCTGCTGCTTCAGCTCCTGCAGCTCCTGGCGCAGGTCCTCCATCTGCTTCTTGATCTCGGCCTTGTCGTCCTCGCTCATGTCGGGATTGATCCGCATCGTCATCGGCGGCACCGGGGCGATGGTGATCCCGTGGCGGCCGCCGTCGTACCAATACGTCGAGCGCCGCTCTTCCAGCACCGGCGTGACCGTGCGCTTGACGCCGCGCCGCATCAGGGTGATCGACGTCTTGCCTTCGTGCCTGCGCAGCTCGCGCGACAGATCGTCCGTATCCTCGATCGTGGCGCCCCCCACGCCCACGATCACGTCGCCGCCCTTGATGCCGACCTTGGAGGCCGGGCTGTCGTCCACCACGCTCGTCACCAGCACGCCCTTGCCGCCCGGCACGTTGAGGGCATCTCCCAGGTCGCTGTTCAGATTCTGGATCTGGACGCCCAGCCGGCCGCGGCTGGGGACCACCATGTTGAAGTTGTCCCCGTCCCAGCTGTAGCGATAGGCGCGGGGCGCCCGCGGCGCGGACGGCGGCGAGGGCGGGGTCGGCGAGTCGTACACGTCCGAGTCATCCGCCGGCCACTCGACCAGCTTCGCCGTGACCGTGCGCTTGACACCACCGCTCGAGAGCACGAGCGAGACGCTCTGCCCGACCTTGCACGAGCGCACCACGTCGGTGAGCTCGTCGGGCGTGTCGATGGTGCGCGAGTTGAGGCTGACCAGAACATCCCCCTTCTTGATCCCGGCCCGGCTCGCCGGGCTGTCGCTGACGACACGGCTCACCAGCACGCCGCCGGTGCCCTTGTAGTTGATCCCGTCGCGCAGATCGTCCGTGATCTCCTGTGTGCTCACGCCCAGCCACGGGCGCGAGTCGCTGTTTTGCGCCGCGGCGCGGGCGGCCACGCCCCCCGTCAGGGCCAGCGCCGCCAGCGCGGCACCCATGAGTCTCCACGCCATCCACCGCTTTCGCATCGTCGTTCCTCCTTGTGCTAGCGTGCGAGCGGTGACGTCGATCTGCGGGTGTGCAGATATACAAACGCCCCGCCTTGCACTGTAGTTCCCGGAAGTTGCCCGCCGAGCCGGTGTCCCCCGAGCGCAACCCCAATGAAGGTCAATGACCTGTTAAACCTGACGGTCACCGACGTGGCGCTGGGCGGCAAGGCGCTCGCCCGGCACGAAGGCCGGGTGATATTCGTCGACCGCGGGCTCCCAGGGGACGTCATCGAGGCCCGCGTCACACGGATTAGACGCAATTGGGCCGAGGCAGGGTTGGATACCGTCCGCACCGGATCGCTCGAGCGGGTGGCCCCTCCGTGCCCACATGTCCAGCAGTGCGGGGGGTGCCGGTTCCAGGACCTGGCCTACGCCGCCCAGCTCCGGATCAAGGAGCGCCAGGTGCGGGAGACCCTGGCCCACCTGGGCGGTATCGCGGACCCGCCGGTCCGCCCCATCACCGGGGCGCCCGAGGTCTTCCACTACCGCAACAAGATGGAGTTCAGCTTCCACCCGGGGGATGGCCGTGGGCCGATCCTCGGGCTCCACGAGCGCGGCACGTTCGACCGCATCTTCCCGGTCGAGACCTGCCTCCTGCCGAGCGCTCTCACGCTCGAGATCGTGCGCCTCACCCAGCGGGTGGCGCGCGAGCGGGGCTGGCGCGCCTACCATCCGCGCCACCACGAGGGCGTGGTGCGCTTCCTCACCGTGCGCCACCTGCCGATCCCCGATCAGTGCGCGGTGCACCTGGTGGCGGCCTCGGACGACATTCCCGGACTCGCCGAATGGGCGAAGCAGGTGGCGGCACTCTCGCCCGCGGTGCGCACGGTGACGCTGCTCGTGAACCGCGCGCGCGCCAACATCGCCTTCGGCGAGGAAGAGCGTGTGCTCGCGGGCGACGGCGTGATCGTGGAGCGGCTGCTCGGGCTCGAGTTCGAGGTCTCGGCGAACGCGTTTCTCCAGACCAACAGCCGCCAGGCGGAAGCGCTCTACACCGCGGCGCTGGAAGCGGCGCGGCTCGAGGGCGGCGAGACGGTGCTCGATCTCTATTGCGGCACCGGCACGCTGACGCTGCTGTTCGCGCGGGCGCTTGCGGCGCTCGGGCCCCAGGGTGGGGCGGTCGGCGTGGAGAGCGCCCCGGAAGCGGTCGAGCGCGCGGTCCGGAACGCGGCGCGGAACGGGTTGCCCGCGACCCGCTTCGTGGCGGGCGAGGCGCGGCGGGTGCTGCGCGAGTGGGCGCGCGGCGAGCGGCCGGGCAAGGTGGCGCCCGGGATCGTGGTGGTCGATCCGCCGCGCGCCGGGCTCCACCCGCGCGTCGTGGCGCGGATCGCCGAGCTTGAGCCCCGGCGCGTGGTCTACGTGTCGTGCAACCCGGCGACGCTGGCGCGCGACCTCAAGGATTTCGCCGCACTCGGCCTCTCGCTCGCCGAGGTCCGCCCGTTCGACATGTTCCCGCACACGCCGCACATCGAGTGCGTGGCGAGGCTCGAGCGGGCGTAAGGCATCCATTGACAGGGGCTTCGCATTTCGCCGGGCGTTTCTGTGCTAGCCTCTTCGCTCCCATGAACGCCCGGCCTCTCTGGATCGCACTCATCCTCGGCGTGCTGTTGCCCGCCTTCGCCCGCGCGGAAACGGTGGACGAGGGCAGCTTCCAGGTCTACCGGCACGACCAGTCGCTCGGCGCCGAGACCTTCCAGCTCACGCAGGGGCACGACAGCCTGGCGGTCATGGCCCGCCAGTACCTGACCCTTCAGACCTCCGAGGGTCCCGCACCGATCGAGCGCGATGCGGATCTCCTGGTGAACCGCTACGACTTCTCGCTCCGCAGCTTCACCTCGGAGCGCACCTTCCAGGGCGCGACCATCAAGCGCGGGGTCGTGGTCGCCGACACGCACTACGTCTGCTACCGGCAGGACAACAATGGCGGCGAGGGGGTCTCCTACATCCTCCCGCCCGGCCGCATCTACGTGATGGACTCCCAGCTCATCACCATGTTCGACCTCATCTGCCGGAGCTTCCAGGATCGTGCGTTCCGGAGCCGCGACATCAACCTGCTGGCGCTCGGGCCGCGCGACACGATGCTCACCGCCCACGCCAAGGCGGTCGGGACCGAGACCATCCAGTGGGCCGGGGGCCCGGTTTCCGCGCGCAAACTCCTGCTCCAGGTCGACAGCCAGACCACGTTCACCCTGTGGATCGGCCCCAAGGGCCGGCTCTTACGCCTGCTCGAGCCGATCGGCGGCCTGCGCGCGGAGCGCGCCCCTCCGGAAGGAAAACCGGAGGGCAAGTCCACGGCTCCTCCCAAGCCCGGCGGCTGATCCGCCGCCCACCCCAGCACGCTGCTCGCGGGCCGCTCCAGGCCCGGTTCAGCCCCGCTATCCATGTCGGTCCATGCCTGACGGGCCGCGCCGATGGGAGGCGGGCGATCCGGACCAAACCGGCCCATGGGGCACCTGCTCTGCCTCGCGCCCACCAGCCGCCCTCGGCTACGGGTGCGAAGTGGACGGCCAGCCGCTCACCGGACTGGACCAGTACCGCTTCGCTCCCCCGGAGTTCGGCGCCGATCTGCCGGACCAGAACATCTGGCAGGCCTTCGGCGGCTGTCCCACGCCCGCGGGTCATTACCAGCCGCTGGTTCCGGATGGCATCTACGTGATGCTGGCGCCGCTGTCGGTGGGCCCGCACACCATCCATTTCCGCGGCACGATCGGCGACCCGGTCAACTTCACGCCCGAGGCCACCTACGATCTGAAGGTGCGGAACGGCGCCGACTGGATCACCGCCGGCCACCCGGCCTCGGCACTCGAGGGCACGGCGCCCCAGGACGTGCAGGCCACGCCGAGCCCGGCCACGAGTTGGGGCAAGCTCAAGATGATCTACCGGTAGCGCGCAGTACTCGGCGCGGGCCGCACCGCGCCACGTTCGGAGGGAGGCCGCTCACGGGACCGGGGGCGGAGAGGTTCTGCCGCCCCCGCCCGATACCGTTCAGGCCTCTGCCCGCCGGCTCAGCCATTCGAGCAGGAGCCGCACGCCATAGCCGGTGCCGCCGCGCGGCTCGTGCGGGCGATCGACCGGCGCCCACGCGGTGCTGGCGATGTCGAGATGCGCCCACGGCATCCCGCCCGCGAAACGCTTGAGGAAGATCGCGGCGAGGCACGCCCCGCCTTCGCGCGCGGCGGAGTTCAGGATGTCGGCGGTGTCGCTGCGCATCTCCGGCGCGTAGTCGTCCCAGAGCGGCATGCGCCAGATCCGCTCGCCGCTCGCCTCCGCGGCGGCGCCCAGCTCCGCGGCCAGCCGTTCGTCGCCGGTGAAGAGCCCGGCCGCGAGGTGACCGAGCGCCAGCGTGATCGCGCCGGTCAGCGTCGCGAGATCCACCACCGCCACCGGAGCGAAGCGGCGCGCGTAGCCCAGCGCGTCCGCGAGCAGGAGTCGCCCCTCGGCGTCGGTGTTCGTCACCTCGATCGTGGTGCCGTCCATGCTGCGCACCACGTCCCCGGGCTTGAGTGCCCGTCCGCCCGGCATGTTCTCGGCGGACGGAACGATCCCGACCACGCGGAACGGCAAGTCGAGATCGGGGAGCGCCGAGAACACCCCCAGCACCGCCGCCGCCCCCGACATGTCGTACTTCATGCGGTGCATGTTCTCGCGCGGCTTGAGCGAGATGCCACCGGTGTCGAACGTGACCCCCTTGCCGATCAGCACCACGGTGGGCACGTTCGCGGCGCGGCGGCCGCGGGTGCCGCTCGTCCCGCGCGGCGGGCGATCGAGCACGATGAGCCGCGGCGGATGAACGCTGCCGCGCCCGACCGCGAGCAGTGCGCCCATGCCGAGGCGCTCGAGCTGCGCGACCCCCAGCACCTCGACACGCGCCCCGCGGTCGCGCCCGATCTCGCGCGCGCGGGCGGCGAGCCGCTCGGGCACGAGATCCTGGCCGGGCGTGTTGATGAGATCGCGCGCGAGGCATACGGCTTCCGCCCAGCGCGCGCCGCGCTCGACCGCGGGGGTGAGCGCGCGCGCGAGTGCGGCGTCCTTCTCCAGTACTTCGATGCGCTTGAGGGGTGGTGTTCCCGCATCGCGCTTGTACGAGGTGAAGCGGTAGTGGCCGAGGATCGAGCCCTCGGCCGTCGCCTGCGCGGCGCGGGCGGGATCGAGGCCGGTCTTGAGGTAGGCGGGGCCCGCGCCGTGCGCGACCGTGACCAGCGTGCCGGCTCCGAGCTCGCGTGCGCGGCGCGCCGCGAGTCCGGCCGCGCGACGCACGCGGCCCGGGTCCAGGTCGCGTGCGCGTCCGAGCCCGACCAGGATCACGCGCTGGGCGCCGAGGCCGCGCGGATAGAGCACGACGCTCTCGAGAAAGCGGCCGGAAAAGTCGCCGCGCTTGAGCAGCGAGCGAATCGCCCCGCGCGTGGCGCGATCCACCGCCGCCGCGGCCCCGGTGAGCGCCGTCGTCCCTTCGAGGATCCCGAGCGCGAGTGCGCCGGCCGGTCTCGCGGTCACCTCGCCGCGTCTCAGCAGCACGTTCATTCTTACCCTCCTGGTCAGTAAGTCGCCGCCCGTCGAGGTCATTTCGGGCGGTTCAGAGTCGCGGAACGCAGTGTCTCAGAGTTTGCATCTCGTGAACGAATCGTCGGTTGGCGCGGCATCGCCTTGCGTTATCACGCACGCTCCGGCCCGACGGGCCGCCCCGGCCCGTGAATTGCTTGAAACCGGCGGTTCGCGGCTTGTCCATGTCCGGATGGGCTGGCATTCTAGCGGTCGCGAGTCCTTCGCGTCGCCACGGGGCAGCCAAAACCGTGGCGGCCACGGATGCCCCCGGCAGAGGGCCGGGGGGAGATGGTTGCCGGCCCGGACGCCGGCTCAGGAAAGGGAGTGATTGCGATGCGCAAGACCCTGTGGGTGACATGCGTCGTTCTCGTTGCGGCCGCGATGATCGCGGGCTGCGGCGCCAAGAAGAACGAGCAGGCGGCGGTATCGAGCAGCGACAGCCTGCTGGCTTCCAACCCCACCGAGCCGGCCTCGGGCAACATCACGCCCCAGACCCAGTATCAGCAGCCCGCGCCGGAAGCGCCCGCAACGCCGGCGCCGGCCCCGAAACACAAGAGCAAGCCGGCCGCCCCGCACGCCGAGGCTCCCAAGCCTTCCGCACCGGTCAATCCGGGCGTGACTGTTCCCGAGGGAACGCCGATCAAGGTGGCGGTGGACGCGCAGATCACCTCCGAGACGGCGCAGCCCGGTGACAGCTGGACCGGCGTGGTGAAGGAGCCGGTCGTGATCGGCACCGCGGCCCCGATTCCCGCGGGCAGCGTGGTGCACGGCGTCATCACCGGAAGCCTCGCGGCCGAGAAGGGCAACCGCGCGGTGCTGTGTCTCTCAGTCAAGAACATCACCGTCGGCTCGACCGAGTACTCGGTCCCGGCCGGGACCGACAGCATCATCGCCGGCTCGCCGCGCGCGCGGAACCTGGGCGCGATCGCGGGCAGTGCTGCGGCCGGTGCGCTGATCGGCAAGGCGGTGGGTGGCGGCAAGGGTGCGCTGATCGGCGGCCTGATCGGTGGCGGTGCGGCGACCGGTGTGGTGGCCAAGTCCAAGGGCTACCAGGTCGTGGTCAAGCCCGGCACCGAGCTGACGTTCACCGTGAGCCACGCGGTGGTGATGAAGTAGGGAAGGCCTTCCCAAGCGGGCGGGGCCAGCCGGCTCCGCCCGCTTTCGTTTGCTCTTCGGATCGCGCCGGTGAGAGAATCAAGTGCCGGTGTCCCGGTGCGGCCTCCCGGTCGACGCCGATTGACCCTCCGGGTACACCCTTGTTCGGAAGCCAGCCTGTCACCTGTTGTGCCGCAACGGGTTATGCCTCCGACCGTTGCGGCACATGCGCTGCACTGTGTGGCGAACGCAGCACGCCCACGCCCTATTCACCCTGCCGCGCCCGGCCCAGCCCGGCGCGATGGAGGCAACCGATGAAGCCGCAGTACCGTTTCGCCCTCGCCTTTCCGCTCCTGATCGCGCTGCTCACCGGGTGTTCCACGCGGGGTACGCCGAGCGGCCCGTCCGCCGCCACCGGCGCGAGCGCCGATCAGGCCGACGTGGCCGCAACGCTCGCCTTGGATCCTTCATACGTGGACGACGAGGTCTCGCAGTCGCCCGACCAGACCACGCTCCAGGCGACCGCGACCACGGCCCGGGCCCGCACCGCGAACCCCGCCACCGCCGTCCGGCCGCTCACGTTCTGGCGGCAGATCCGCAACGTCGAGCGCACGTTCGAGTTCGCGTTCGCCGACACCGACTCGACCGGCCGCCCCACCCGCTGCGTCGTGACCGTGCACAAGCACATCACCGGCTCGTTCAACCTGCTGGTGAGCGACGACGTGCCCGAGGGGAGCCCGCCCTCCGCGCACGTGATCCATAAGCCGCTGGTCGACAACGCCGTGCGGCGCGTCCTGCTCCGGCGCGTGCGCGTGGACGGTCCCGACTTCGAGCGCAGCGCCTGGCGCGTGGTCGCGACCTCGGGCGTGCGCATCACCTCGCGCGACGCCCAGAGCCACATCGCGAGCCTGCGCATCCAGAGCGGCGCCCTGGACACCACGATCACCGAGCCGCTCGCGTTCTTCCGGCTGCGCCAGATCGTCCAGCTCGACCCCACGGCCTACGTGACGCTCACCGCCACCACGCTGCGCAACGACGACGTAACGCTGCTCTACCTCGCCGATCGCCGCGTGCCGTTCCACAACAACGGCGACAACACCTACAGCATCACGTTCCGCGTGCCGGACGCGGACGGTCTCCACCACGTGGGCGTGAACGCGCTCTCGAACGGCACGCTGTACGACGACGTGGCTCCGTACGACTCCCAGTCCTGGATCGAGCCCTTCATCGTCCACCCGCTCCTGATCGCGGCCGACACGCCGACCGAGTAGTCGCAGCGACATAACAAACCGGGCAGCCCGTTCCGAAAGGACGGGCCGCCCGTTGTTTCGTCCGGCCGCCGCGCCATCTAGTGTTCCGTCTCCGACGGATCGTCCGGGGCGGACGACCGGTTCTTGAACAGCTCCGCCCACTCCTCGAGCTCGCGTCTGGAGAGCGTGGCCGGCTTCTCCGGCGCCTCGGCGGCGCTTTCCTTCGGCCCGAGAATGCTGGAAAGGAACAGGTCGGCGAGCGCGATGTCGGCGCCCATGGCGCGCGCGTGGCGCGCCACCTCGAGGTCCGAGGTCACCACGGTGAGCCGCTCGACGCGGCGGATACGATCCTCGACCAGCGTCCGGATCAGGTCGTCCGCCTTCTCGGGCGGGCGCGAGAAGCGCACCTCGACGCGGCCTGAGCCTTCGTCCGCGCCGCGCTCGTCGCCGCCGTCGAAGACCACGAGGAACCGAGCGTCGCCCGAGCCCACCGCCCACGAGAGCAGGTTGATCAGCTTCTGGCGGGACTCGCGGAGCGTGCGGTCCGGGCCGGGTTTCAGCGCCGGCGAGCGCAGGACGAGGTTGTATCCGTCCACCACGATCAGCCGCGACTCACTCATCGCTGACCCTCCGTGGCGCGCGGTCGATCGCTCAGCGCCCGCCGAGTGCGGTGTGGATGATGGTGCCGGACGTCCCGACCGCCCAGCCGCGCTGCGTGTCGACGAAGTAGACCGCGTTCAGGTTGCGGCTCGTGTTCGACACCTGCCGCGTCCAGCTCAAGCCGCCGTCCTCGCTCTTGAGCACCGCGCCCGAGTTGTTGAACCCGACCGCGTAGCCGGTCAGATCGCTCGGGAAGTGAATCCCGTGCATGTCGTAGTTCAAGCCGAGAGTGCCGTTCTGCCAGGTCGGCTGGCCGCTCATATCGGTCGTGAACGGCGCCGCACCCTGCGCCCCCACCGCCCACGCGGCGAACGTGCTGCGCCGCGCGACGGCACGCAGCTGGGCGTTCGTGACCGAGGGCGAGATCCGCGTCCACGTCACTCCGGCGTCGATCGTGCCCCAGGTGTCGCCGCCATCGCCCACCGCCCAGCCGTCGTGCCCGCCGGCGAAGGCCACGCCGCGGAGCGTGATCGCGGTCAGGTTCTGCTTGGACCAGTTGCGCCCGCCGTCCACGGTGCGCACCGCGGCTCCCGAGCTTCCGACCGCGTAACCGGTGTCGCGGTTGACGAACGTGACCGCGTTCAGGTTCTCACCGAAGGTGACGGTGAGTCGCTTCCAGTTGTCGCCGCGATCGAACGTCTGGAGGATGGTGCCGCCGTTGCCGACCGCGAAGCCGGTGTCGGGATCGGCAAAGAACACGCCGTTCAGGTTGGCGGTGGTGGGGCCGGTCTGGGCCTGCCAGGTGACGCCGGCGTCGATCGTGTGAACGACCATTCCGCCGTCACCCACCGCCCAGCCCTCGCGCCCGTCCGGCTGGAAGAACACCGCGTTCAGGTTCCGGGCGGTGTTGCTGGTCTGGATGATCCAGCCCGAATCGGGATAGACCGCGATCGAGGAGCTGTCCTTGAGCCCGCCCGCCTTGGCGTAGAGCCAGGCCACGCCTTCCCCGATTCCGGTCACCTTGCCGCTGGGCGTGACCGTGAAGACCCCGGTGTTCCCGCTGATCCAGGTGAACCCGGCCCCTGCAACCGGCTGGTTCAGCGTGTCGTAAGCAACCGCAGTGAACTGCTCCTGCTGGCCCACCCGGAGGGTGTCGGTCTCGGGGGTCAGGGTCACGGCCGAGAGCGGCGGCAGGATGATGGGGGTCACGGGGTTGGTGCTGGAGCAGTCGCAGCCCCCGATCGGGGCCAGGGCGGCGAGGATCAGCAGGGCGCGGGCGACGTAACGGCGGGAACGGGATCGATCTGGGGAGGGATGCACGGATACCATCGTAAGAGAGAGTGGGGTGGGATGTCATGGTCGCGCCGCTTCGGGGCTTCCGGACCCCCCGAAACGCGATGCACTCCGCACGAAATGGTGCAAGACCGGGGCCTGAACCCGCCCATGCCATTGCGTGACTTGGCGGGCCGAATTGAGGGCTCCATGGACGCCGGTCGTCCGAAAGGCCCCGGGACGGCGCCGGAATGCACCGCCGCCCGGGCGATATTCGGCCGCCGGCAGACGCTCCGGCGGCCCGCGGGGCGCTTGTGAGCCGGAAGGCCGTTGGCCTACTGTCCCCGCTTCTCCGCGGCATGCCCGGGCTGAGCGACGTTCCGGTCGCTGGTCTTTCAGCCGCCGAACCACCGAGGAAGCCATGCTGGAAGTTCGCGAAGTCCTGAAGAGTTACGACGGACGCGCGGTGGTGAATCGCGTGACGTTCGAGGTCACGCCCGGCGAGATCTTCGCGCTCCTCGGCCCCAACGGGGCCGGCAAGACCACGCTGATCCGCATGATCACCGACATCCTGCGCCCCGACAGCGGCACGATCCTTCTCGACGGACGCGCGATTACCGATCGCGCGCGCAACGAGATCGCCTACCTGCCGGAAGAGCGCGGCCTCTATCGCCGCCAGAAGGCGGTGGAGACGCTCGCCTACTACGGCGAGCTCAAGGGGATGCCCGCACGCCAGGCGCGCGACCATGCGATGGCGCTGCTCGAGCGCGTGGAGTTGCGCGACTGGGCATTCAAGCCGGTGCAGGCGTTCTCCAAGGGCATGCAGCAGAAGGTGCAGCTCTGCACAGCGCTGATCGGCGATCCCAAGCTCCTGATCCTGGACGAGCCCTTCACCGGACTCGATCCGCTCAACGTGCAGATGTTCGAGGAGTTGCTGGGCGAGCGCCGCGCCGCGGGCGCCACGGTGCTGCTCTCCACCCACCAGATGAACAAGGTCGAGCAACTCTGCGACCGGGCGCTCATGATCAACCACGGGCACATGGTGCTCTACGGCGCGGTGAAGGACATCCGGCGCCGGTACTCGGACCACGCGGTGGTGCTGAGCACCACCAGCCGCCTCGGCCCCGTGCCGGGCGTGAAGTCGACCGTGACCGGCAGCAACGGCGACGTGACGTTGCTGCTCGAGAGCAACGCCACGCCACAGGCGGTGCTGCGCGAGCTGCTCGATCGCGGCGTCGAGGTGGAGTCGTACTCGCTCGCGAGCCTCCCGCTCGAGGACATCTTCGTGAAGGTGGTGCGCGAGGGCCTGGGACTCGACCAGGGGCAGAGTGCCGCGGCCGAGCCCGAGCCCGCGCTGGCCGGCGGAGGTGTGCGATGAAGTTCTCCTGGTCCCGCATCGCGACCATCGCGCGCCGCGAGTTCCTCACCACCGTGCGGCGCAAGGCGTTCATCCTGACCCTGGTCGGCACGCCGGCCTACTTCGCGTTCGTGATGTGGATCTCCTCGGCGGGCGAGATGAAGGAGCGGAGCGAGGTGCTGAAGGAGCTCTCCTCGGTGGGGGTGGTGGATTCCTCGGGTCTCTTCCGCGACGCCCAGAGCGAGTTCCGCACCGAGGTGAACAACGAATCGGGCGGCATGTTCGGCAAGAAGGTCCCGGAGGGGCTGATCCCCGCCACCGTCTTCCGCACCCAGATCCGGCGGTTTGCCGGCTTCGCGAGCGGCGACTCGGCGCTTAGGGCGCGTGAGATCAGCCAGCTGGTGGTGGTCTCCGCCGACTACCTCGAGAGCGGCCGGGTCCGGCGCTACGCCCGCACCAGCAGTCTCTTCTCCTCCGCCGACCAGCGCGCCGTGGCGTCGTGGCTCGCCAACGGGCTGGTGCGCGGCCGGGTGGATTCCACGCTCGCGGCGCGCGTGGCACGGCCCGCCGAGAAGGAGCAGCTCTTTACCATCGGTAAGGACGGCCAGTTCGAGCTCAAGGACGACCGCCGCCAGATGATGGACTTCATGGTGCCGTTCATGTTCGCGATGCTGCTCGGCGTCTCGATCGTGCTCGGCGGCCAGTACCTGCTGCAGGGGGTCGCCGAAGAAAAGGAATCGCGCATCCTCGAATCCCTACTGTGCACGGTGAGCCCCGAGGAGCTGATGTTCGGCAAGCTGTTCGGCCTGGGTGCGGCGGGGCTCCTGGTGGTGGCGATCTGGGCCTCGGTCGGGGCCCTGGCGGTCGGGCCGATCCTGCTGCTCGCCGGCGTCAAGCTGCCGACCGGCCTGATCGGGATCGCGCTCTGCTACTTCCTGCTCGGCTACCTGTTCTACGGCAGCATCATGACCGGAATCGGAGCGATGGCCGGGACGATGCGCGAGGCGCAGCAGTTCTCGGTCTGGTTCACGTTCCTGAACTTTGCACCCTTCATCATGATCACCTTCCTGCTCGGACGTCCCAACGCGCCGCTCGCGGTCGGGCTCTCGATGTTCCCGCCCACCGCACCCGGGGCCATGATGCTGAGGCTCACGGCGCCCTCCTCGTCGGTGCCGGTGTGGCAGGTCGCCCTCTCGCTGGCGATCCTGGGCACCGCGGCCTGGCTCGTGCTCAAGATGTCGGCGCGGATCTTCCGCATCGGGCTCCTGCTCTACGGGAAGACCCCGAACCTGCCCGAAATCCTGCGCTGGGCGCGGCAGGGCTAGACACCCGGGGCTTCCGCCGCATTCCCAGGGGGTTCCGGGTGGCCGGGTCGGGGCCCCTGGCCGCCGGTCCGGGGGGACGGCATACCCGCACCCCACTGGATGGCAAAATGCCGGTTCCGGCCGCTCCCTGGCCGGCCGAAATTGGGGCTTGGCACGCCCTGCCCTCGGTGCGACAATGGTTTAGCAATAAGTTGAGGCGTCCGACCCGGGAGGAATGGCTCTTGCCACTCCCCCGAGCCGGTGGCCGGACCGAGATCCGGCGCCTCACATCGGCAGAAGCCCTCACGCGGCACGTAAAGACCCGGGTCCTGAGAGGCCCCGTGCGCGAGCGAGGGACGGAAGCGTGGCTTGCAGGCACCAAGCGCCGCGATCAATCGCTTCCCTTCTGCGGAGCGGGTTCCAGTGTCCGCTCCGATAACGGGATCGCCCGGTCCAAGGCCGGGCGCTTTCGTTTTCACCTCGCAATCACAACGAGGGCCCGCGGTCACCCGCGGGCCCTCATCCGTTTGCGGCGCGAATCGAGCGACGTACGGCTCAGTGCTTGGCGGCGGTGTCGGCCGCGGCGGGACGCGGCGCGTCCCACGCGGACGGCGCGGGAACCACCCAGTCGTTCTTGCCCGGCTTGGTCTTGGGCGGCTTCTTGTCGGGCACCTTGTGGCTCACCGGCGGCAGGCTCTTGAGATACGCGGCGATCGCGTAGGCGTCCTCGTCGGTCAGGTTCGAGTACATCTCCCACGGCATAGGCGGGAGGAGCTGCGAGCCATCGGCCCGCATGCCGGTCCGGATGGTCTTCACGATGTCGTCCGCGCTCCACTTCCCGATTCCGGTTTCCATGTCGGGGGTCAGGTTGCGGGCGTAGCTCGTGCCCCACGGGCCCACCCAGCCCAGCTCGCTGCCCGAGAGCTTGCGGGAGTAATCCGGGGCCCCGTAGAAGGTGCCCGGCGTATGGCAGTCGTTGCACACCATGACGGTGGTGAGATAGCGGCCGCGCTCCACCTTCTCCGCATCGGTCATGGCGGCGGGCGTCGCGGGGGTGGCGGCCTTCTCGGCCGGCTTGGCGCACGACAGTGTGACGGCGGCGACGGCGAAGGTGGCGAGTGTCGAGGTGACTGCAGTCCATCGGGTCCAGCGCATATGGATCCTCCGCAACGAAGAACCAGCGACCAGGGCGACTGGAACAGCTCAGGGTGGTGTACGATATCCGCGATCGCATGGTTCGTACAATCACCATCCACCCGAGGACCCGACATGGCACGCCGCGAGAGCCCCATCCCGGGGCTGGCCGTCCGTCTCTTCACCGTGACCGTTCTCGCCACCGCCGGCCTTGCCGCCGCGGGCGCCACCGCCCACGCCGGGCTCGGCAGCCTCACCAAGTCCGCCAAGGACAAGGCGACCAAGACGGTGGAAAAGGCCGCCTCGCCCGGGACCGCCGGTGCCGCGCCCCAGTTCGATCAGACGACGCTCGAGCTGACCCCCGCGCGGCTCGACCAGCTGATCGCCTGCCGCAAGGCCGCGAACGATGCGCTCAAGGACCGCCCGAAACTGGTCGAGCGGGCGAACCAGATCCAGAAGGAGCTGGACGAGCTGCGGGCCAAGAACGGCGATGCCATCACCGCCAACGACAACCAGCGGCACGAGGTCGACAACTGCCGCTCGTCGGCCTTCGAAGTGCTCAAGCAGCAGAAGGTCCATGAGGCGATCACCAACATGCAGGCCAACCCCGAGATGATGCGCAAGGTGAGCGAGATCTCGGCCCAGGCGGCCCAGGCGAGCGCCGCGGGCGACACCGCGAAGATGCTCCGGCTCAATGACGAGCTGTATCGGGCGATCGGCATCGGACGCGCCGACACGCTCGCGATCGACAAGAAGTGCGGCGTGATGCCGCCGGTCCATCCCGCCAAGGCGAAGATCGACGCGCTCGACCAGGAATGGCGCGACATCATGGCGAAGATCCGCGCCATGGACGAGCAGGCGCTCAAGATCCAGAAGGAGAAGTGCGGGATGACCGACGAGCAGCTCGGCATGGCCTGGGACCGGATCCAGCAGTTCCTCGAGGGCAAGGGGAGCTTCAGCGACGCCGAGCGCAAAGCCTTGACCGAGCGCAAGGACGTGCTCAAGCCGCTGGCGATCTGAGCCGCTCCTCCGGGCTCGCGCGCCGGCCCGGGCCACGATTCGCCCCGGCCGGCGCCGCGCTGTGCGCCCTGCTGATCGCCCCCTGGCTCCCCCCGTGGCTCCCGACATTCGCCCACGCCGCGGGATCCACGCTCGCGGTCCGCACCGGCGACACGCTCCAGGTGTGGTGGAGCGCCGATCGCGCGCCCGAGCGCTGGAACGCGCCCGATCCGCGTCTCACGAGGAAGCTGGCGTTCCAGCCGCTTGCCGGCGGCGTGTCGTGGGCCGAGATCGACCTCGAGGGCTCGGCACCGGCCTGGCGCACGCGCCTGATCGTGGTGCGCATCGAACCCAGCCGGGTGCGGCTCTCGCTCGAGATGGCACTTTCATCCAGCGACGGTCGTCCCGCGTGGTCGATCGATCGCGCCCCGGCCGATGCGCTGGTCGCGGTCAACGCCGGCCAGTTCCTGATGACCATGCCGTGGGGCTGGCTGGTCATGGATGGCATCCAGCGCCTCGCCCCGGGGAAGGGACCGCTCTCGACCGCGATGGCGGTGGACACGGCGGGCGTCGTCCACTGGACGCCCGGGGATTCGCTCGGGGAGGCTCCACCTGCGGCGGTCACCGCGTTCCAGTCGTACCCGACGCTGCTCGAGGCCGGCGCGATCCCCGTGCCGCTCCGCACCGCGGGATCGGGCATTGACCTCGAGCACCGCGACGCGCGGCTCGCGATCGGCGGAATGCGGGACGGCCGGTTGCTGATCGTGATGACCCGCTACGCGACGCTCGGCGACGTGGCCGAGGCGCTGCCGATCGGCCCGACCACGCCCGAGATGGCCGCGATCATGGGCGCCCTGGGCACCGCCGATGCCGTGATGCTGGATGGCGGCATCTCGGCGCAGATGGTCCTGCGCGATCTTAGGACCGGGCAGCGCCAGCG
>Ga0126369_10001546_pt1 | contig 15982 bp, 14 predicted proteins | sample PanSoiMetaPlot_1_FD_109646 | JGI IMG/M metagenome (GOLD analysis project Ga0126369, IMG submission 109646) | Tropical forest soil microbial communities from Panama - MetaG Plot_1 | ecosystem: Environmental > Terrestrial > Soil > Tropical forest > Bulk soil | place: Panama | collected 2016-02-17 | reverse complement strand
GCAAGTGAAGTCGTGCAGGAAAAACTCGGTCAATGTGCGAAAAGGAAGTCGATTTGGCGCGAGACCGGTCAGGCCAAACCGAGCTCTGCGAATGCCCTCAGGTAGGGGTCGGCCGCGCCCCGAGCAAAGCAGCAAAATACGACATGGGCGATGCCGCGGTCAGAGGCGCCCAGCTCCGCGGCGACGGTGCCGACCGCGATGCGTGCGGCCCGGTCGGCCGGGAAGGCATAGACGCCAGTCGATATCGCCGGAAAGGCGATCGACGCGAGGCAGGCCCCCGCTGCAAGCCCGAGCGCGGTCCTATAACAGGACGCGAGCAAGTCCTCTTCTCCAGCATGCCCGCCTTGCCAGACCGGCCCCACAGCATGGATGACGTGGCCGGCCGGCAGTCGATAGCCGCGGGTCATTTTTGCCGAACCGGTTTCGCAACCACCAAGCGTTCGGCACTCGGCAAGCAAGTCCGGTCCGGAGGCGCGGTGAATGGCGCCGTCCACTCCGCCGCCGCCGAGCAGCGTGCGGTTGGCAGCGTTGACGATGGCATCGGCGTCAAGCGTCGTGATGTCGGCGACGCAGACGTCAAGCCGCGCCGAACCGATTGCTGCGGCAGCAAGCGACGAGATATTGGCGATCGCGGTGGGCACGAATGCGAGCTTATCACGCCCATTCGGCCCGCGCTTCAGCGTGCAGATCGACCGTGGTCCTAATGCCGATGTCGTCAAAGTGCTCGTCGAGGAAACGCCGCGCAGCGCGTTTGCCGCTGATGTGGAGCATGTCGAAGAAATCGTAATCGGTCGAAAGCCTGCTGAACGTGTCGAGATGCGTGCCGAAGCGATCGAGCACGATGCGATGCACGTTGATGCGGCGATACTCCCCGGGACCGATGCCACGCGGCAGCCGGCCTTGATCGATCAGACGCGCGACAAAATCGATGGCGCGATATTCGGCAAGGAGCGACGAGTTGAACGTGATCTCATTGATGCGATTCATGATCTCGCTTGACGACGTCGGCGTCGATTGCCGCACCAGCGGATTTATTTGCACCACGAGTACGTCTTCGGTCGCGGTCGTGCGGAAGAAGGGGAAGATCACCGGATTGCCGAGATAGCCGCCGTCCCAGTACGGCACGCCGTCGATTTCAACGGCGCGGAATAACAGCGGCAAACAGGCCGACGCCATGACCGCGTCGGCGGTTATCTTATCGCGCGGAAAGATCCGCACGTGCCCGGTCTGCACATTGGTCGCCGAGATGAACAGTTGCAGATCGCTGTTGGCGCGCAGCGTTTCGAAATCGACAAAGCGCTCGATCAGATCCTTCAACGGATTGATATTGAGCGGGTTGACGTCATATGGCGAGAAGTAGCGCGACAATGCATTGATCCAGGCCTGTACGGGCGTGCCCTCGATCGGGGTAAACGACAGCAGCCGTTCCATAACCGCGCGCTGCAACGCCGGAAGATTCCCCGTGCTCGACGCCGCGCGCCAGAAATCGCCGAGCCGCTTTTGCGCCTCCTCTCGCCCGCCGCGGCAAAGCCCGTCGGCGAGCATCACGGCATTCACCGCTCCGGCGGACGTGCCGGAAATTCCTTCGATACTGAGCCGCTCATCGCTGAGAATTTGCTCGAGTACGCCCCAAGTAAAGGCGCCGTGCGCGCCGCCGCCTTGGAGCGCCAGGTTGATGCGTTTGATGGTCGCCGACGCTTTCTTCTCCGCCCCGCGGGCAGGCATCAGCGAAGCCAGGACGTTCTTCATTGCGGGTAGCCTTCTTGTGTTCGGCGACCATGACGGAAACGGCGGACAGACCCGCGCAAATTAAGTCGCGCGATCGGGATCCGCCTGCAATCACATCAACAGACGCATTCCGCCAGCGTGCCCCGCATCACTCGGCGGTCCAGCCCCCATCGATCGAAAGATTCGCGCCGGTAATCGCCTTCGCCGCATCGGAGCAAAGATAAACGGCAAGGTCGGCGACCTCTTCGACAGTGACAAATTCCTTCGTCGGCTGCGCCGCTAACAATACGTCGCGCTTGACCTGCTCTTCGGTCATGCCGCGCGCCTTCGCGGTATCGGGAATCTGTTTTTCAACGAGCGGCGTCCATACGTAGCCCGGGCTGATACAGTTGCAGGTGATGCCAAAGGTCGCTGTTTCGAGCGCGACCGTCTTGGTCAAGCCGGCAAGGCCGTGCTTGGCGGAGACGTAAGCAACCTTGAACGGCGAAGCGACCAGCGAATGCGCCGACGCGGTATTGATGATGCGACCCCATTTGCGCGATTTCATTCCGGGTACCGCGGCGCGGATGGAATGAAACGCCGACGCCAGATTGATCGCGATGATCTGGTCCCACTTCTCGACGGGAAACTCCTCAATCGGCGCGACGAATTGGATGCCGGCATTGTTGACGAGAACATCGACCGATCCGAAGGTCTTCTCGCCGGTGCGGACCATGTCGGCGATCTCACCGGCTTTGCTCATATCGGCCGGCGAATAGAGCGCCTTGACCTTGTAGTCTTTCTCGATCGCGACCCGTTCTTTCTCGATCGCGGTCTTGTCGCCAAAGCCATTGATCGTGACATTGGCGCCCTGCGCGGCCATCGCGCGGGCGATGGCAAGGCCGATTCCCGACGTGGAACCGGTCACCAGTGCTGATTTTCCCTGCAACATGCGGATCTCCAATGAATTCCGGTGCCAATGGGCACCTGGGACCTGCGGACGGAACTCGCCAAGGAATGTGGGCGGCTTCTTGCTGCGGTGCAATATCAAAATCGCACGCTTTTTCCGAGCCGATTTTCGAACGAGCGGTGACCAATTAGGCTAGTGCAAACGAGACCAGCACGGCTTAATGCATAAGCGCTGCGCCGGCATCGCCGGCCGGGGCATTCATCCAGGCACTCATGTCGCGCGTCATTTTTCCCGCCCCCGATCACGACCATGAGCGCTGCACCAGCGCCGCCATCGCCCATGCCGAAGCGCAATGCGCCGCGCGCGCGCAGCGATTGACCCCGATGCGGCGTCAAGTGCTCGAAGTGTTGCTGAGCAGCCATCGGCCGCTTGGCGCCTATGAAATCATCGATCGGCTGCAACAAGAAACGCGCCCGGCGCCGATCACGATCTACCGAGCGCTCGAATTTCTGTGCGACAACGGTCTCGTTCACCGCATCGAAAGCCGCAACGCCTTCGTCGCTTGCGTGCACAATCACGGCGCCGGCGATCTCGTCATTTTCCTGATTTGCGAACGCTGCGGCGCAGTCGGCGAAGCACCAGGAGGCGCTGCCGCCGAGGCGCTCAAAGCTTCTTCGCGCGCTGCCGGCTTTTCGCCGCGCAGTCCGTTGGTCGAAATCGCCGGCGTTTGCGCGCACTGCCGCGAACGATAAGCGGCTGCAAATCGACTGATCGCAGTGCCGCCCTCCCCCTCGTCGCGCCCGCTCGATGCGACTGCAATTGCAGTCACGATCGGACTCTGCTTGAGCTGGGGTTTTAACAACGTCGCCATCAAGCTCGCGATTCACGACATTCCGCCGCTGATCCAATCATCGGCGCGGTCGCTTGTCGCGGCGGTTTTGGTCGGCGCCTGGACGCAGGCGCGCGGCATTCCCTTGTTCAAGCGCGACGGTACGCTGGGTGCCGGAGTTCTCGCCGGTGTGCTGTTCGCGCTTGAGTTTCTGTTGATCTATCGCGGCCTGGTTTGGACCACCGCGACGCGTGGCGTTTTGTTTCTCTATCTTGCGCCGTTCTTTGTCGTGATTGGATCGCGCTGGCTTGTTCCGGGCGATCACTTCCACCTTTCGCAATGGCTCGGTCTGTCGCTGTCCTTCGTCGGTATTGTGATTGCTTTCGGGCTGCCAACGCCCGCAGCCGATTCGCGGCAGATCCTTGGCGATCTCATGCTGGTCGGCGGTGCCGCTGCATGGGCAGCGACGACGCTCACTATCAAAGCCAGCGCGCTTAACCGGATCAGCGCGGAAAAGACCCTGCTTTATCAGCTCGTGGTCTCGGCGCCGCTGCTGGGTCTTGGCGCCATGGTCTTCGGCGAACGGATCACGGCCATGCCTTCAGCGGTAGCGCTCGGCGCTTTTGCTTATCAGACCATCTACGTCGTCAGCATTACCTTCACGATTTGGTTTGTCCTGGTGGTACGCTATTCGGCCGCGCGCCTGTCGGTCTTCACCTTCTTGGCGCCGCTTTTTGGGGTGGCGGCTGGTCACCTCGTCCTTGGCGAACCGCTTACTCCAGCTTTCGCGCTGGCGGTCGCGCTGGTCGCCGCCGGCCTCCTCCTCGTCAATCGACCTCGGTGAGGTTATATCCATGGCGTCGGAGCATTGCCCGTCGCACTCCGCAGCCATGGAAATCCCGCTAAGCTACAGAATTGTTGAAGGAATTCTCATGATCGCGTTTCCCGGTCCAGCCCCTAGGCAGTACACGATCGGCGTCAAAGTCGGTGGCGTGACCGTCGGCGGCGGCGCACCGATTGTGGTGCAATCGATGACCAATACCGACACCGCAGATGCCGAGGCCACCGCAAAGCAGGTGGCGGCCTTGGCGCGCGCCGGTTCGGAGATCGTGCGCATCACCGTGGATCGCGACGAGGCAGCTGCGGCCGTTCCCCACATCAAAGACCGGCTTGCCAAGATGAATGTCGACGTGCCGATCGTCGGCGATTTCCACTATATCGGCCACAAGCTCCTTGCCGATCATCCGGCTTGCGCCGAAGCGCTCGACAAGTACCGCATTAATCCGGGCAATGTCGGCTTTAAGGAGAAGAAGGACCGCCAGTTTGGCGCCATTGTCGAGACTGCGATCCGGTGCGACAAGCCGGTACGAATCGGCGCCAATTGGGGCTCGCTCGATCAGGAGCTGCTCACGCATCTGATGGATCAGAACGCGCGGTCCAATGCGCCGGTCGATGCCCGCGATGTCACGCGCGAGGCGATGGTGCAGTCGGCGCTGTTGTCGGCGGCGCGCGCCGAGGAAATCGGATTGCCGCGTTCAAAAATCATTCTTTCGGCGAAGGTCTCCGCGGTCCAGGACCTGATCGCGGTCTATAGCGAGTTGGCGCGTCGCTGCGATTACGCCGTGCATCTCGGCCTCACTGAGGCGGGCATGGGCTCCAAGGGCATCGTGGCGTCATCGGCGGCAATCGGCGTGCTGCTTCAGCAGGGCATCGGCGACACGATCCGCATTTCGCTTACCCCCGAGCCAAACGGCGATCGCACGCTCGAAGTTAAGGTCGCACAGGAATTGCTGCAAACTTTGGGTCTGCGCACTTTCGTGCCGCTGGTCGCGGCCTGCCCGGGCTGCGGGCGCACGACCTCGACCACTTTTCAGGAGCTCGCCGCCAATATCCAGACCTTCATCCGCGACTCGATGCCGGAATGGAAGACCCGTTACCCGGGTGTAGAGGGCCTCAACGTCGCGGTAATGGGCTGCATCGTTAATGGTCCGGGCGAGTCCAAACATGCCGACATCGGCATTTCGCTGCCGGGCACCGGCGAGCAGCCAACCGCGCCGGTTTTTATTGATGGCAAAAAAGCCATGACGCTCCGCGGTCCGACGCTGGCCGCCGATTTCCAGAAGATCGTGGTCGATTACATTGAGCGCCGATTCGGGTCGTCCTCCGGTCAGGCGGCAGCGAAATAGATCTCGGCCAAGCAAACTCGTCGGCGACCGGTTCGCCGGCGGCGATCCAGCACGGTGCAGGGCTTCCCGCGTTGAGCGTCACACCAGTGCCGCGTTGCCAAATAAGCACAGATTTGAGAAATCTTCTCCTCATCCTACCGAAGGCTCGACACTGTTGGGCGGCTCATTCACGATGACCAACCATATCGTCCGTCCCCCCATCATTTTGGACAGGCGGTATGGAGGGGGTCCTCGCAATGAAACGCTTTCTTCTCGCCGGGCTAGCCCTGGTCTTCGTGATCGGGCTGCAGGCGCAGCCTGCGCGCGCTCAAAACAATAATTGGAACGCGTTCTGGACTTGGATCAGTCACGGCCAGGATCCGCGGCTGACCGTGGTCGGGATCGGCGTCGGCGCCGCCGCCACTGGCGCTTCCTACGCCATGGTAAAGAAGCACGGTAATCCGCCGGTACGCCACGTCAGTTATGGCACCGCCTTTGGCGTGACGACTTTCGGCTGCATGGTCGTCTATCCCATGGTGGCCACGGTTGTGCTCAATCGTCCGCTTACACCGCGCGAAGCTTATATCGGCATGGCCGAATGCGCGGTGCCGATCCTCGGCGGCTGGTTTGTGGATTCCATCCTGCCGCATGACGCGTGGACTGACGGTCTTCCACCAAAGACGGCTCGTCGCTAACATCGCGAATTGCGTTTCAGAAAGCATAAAGCCGGCCAAGGGGCCGGCTTTTGATTGCTACTGTCGCAGCGCGACCACGCGACGATCAGGGACTACCGCTTCTCCAAGCGCCGCAACACATCGTCAAGCTGATCAAGACTGCGGTAGCGAATGCTCAAAACGCCGCCGCGCTTGGCTTCATGGATGTTCACTGCGAGGCCAAGCGCATCCGATATACGTTTTTCCAGCGCAACCAAATTGGCATTTTTTACAGCGCCACGACGCATCGCCCGCGCGCGCGATTTACCGCCGCGCTCGGCGGCTTCGCGCGCGAGGTTTTCGACCTGGCGCACATTAAGGCCGTGGGCGACGATTTCCTCAGCCAGCCTTTCGGCGTCCGGCTGTCCAATCAACATCCGCGCGTGGCCTGCAAAAAGCTTGCCGGCATGAATGTACGATTTGATCGTTTCCGGCAGCTTCAGAAGCCGCAGCGTGTTGGCCACATGACTGCGGCTCTTGCCAACGATCTTTGCGATCTCGTCCTGGCTATTGCCGAACTCCTCGATCAAGGCGCGATAGCCTTCGCCCTCCTCAAGCGGATTGAGATCGGCGCGTTGCACGTTTTCGATGATCGCAAGCTGAAGCGCCTCAGCGTCGGTGGCTTCGATGATAACCACCGGCACTTCGTGCAAGCCGGCGCGCTGGGCGGCTCGCCAGCGGCGTTCGCCGGCGATGATCTCATAAACATCCGCAGCGCCCTGCACCGGCCGCGCCACGATCGGCTGAATGATCCCGCGCTCGCGCAGCGAAGCGACCAATTCATCAAGCTCGGCATTAGGAAAGGCGCGGCGTGGATTGCGCGGATTGGGCCGCAAGGCGGCTGTCGGCAAACGCCGTTGGCCGCGCGGCCGATCGACCGACGTTTCCGCCGCCATGTCGCCGATCAGCGCCGCAAGTCCGCGGCCCAGTCGCGATCGAGCGTGATCGTCGGCCAGCTTCCCGGGATTAATGCTCATGGCAACGCCTCATGGTGCGCATAGTTTTTTCTCGCGCTGGATGACCTCGGCGGCGAGCCGCAAATAGGCTTCGCTGCCGCTGCATTTGAGATCGTAGACCAGCACCGGCTTGCCGTAGGACGGCGCTTCCGAGACCCGCACGTTGCGGGGAACAATGGTGTCGTAGACTTTCGCGCCCATGAATTCGCGGACGTCCGCGACCACTTGCGAGGACAGATTGTTGCGCGCGTCGAACATGGTGAGCACGATGCCGTGAATGGTGAGCTCCGGATTGAGCTGAGCGCGAACGGACTCCACGGTCTTGAGAAGTTGCGACAATCCCTCGAGCGCGAAGAATTCGCACTGCAGGGGAACGACGATCGCATTGGCGGCAGCCATGGCATTGATCGTCAGCAAATTGAGCGACGGCGGGCAGTCAACCAAGACGTAAGTGAAATGCGTGCCGTCCTGTCCGTTCAGGCTCGAGAGCGCATTACGTAAGCGAAACGCGCGATCGCGCGCTTGTCCGATCTCGAGTTCAAGTCCTGAGAGGTCGAGAGTGGACGGAGCGATCTGCAGCCGCGGCACTGCGGTGGGCGCGATGGCATCGCGCAGCGTCGCTTGTGCGGTCAGCACATCGTAGGTGGAATAGCGGCGGTTGCGGCGGTCAAGACCGAGCCCGGTCGAGGCGTTTCCCTGCGGGTCGAGATCGACGATGAGCACGTCTTCGCCGATCGCTGCGAGCGCGGTGCCGAGATTGATCGCGGTCGTGGTCTTGCCGACACCGCCCTTTTGGTTGGCGACCGCGAGTACCCGCGGCGCTTTGGTCGCAAGTGCGAGCCGCGCCTGATCCGGCGCTGAGAAGTCCGTCACTCGCGATACGGCAGCTTCTGTCATCGGTGTTCTGTCATCGACGCTCTGTCACGAGCGCTTTACAACCGGCGCGTGTTGCTTGCAACCTTAGATCGTAGAAGCCGACTATTTGCGCTTCGGCTCGGCTTCGCGAATCACCACAACCTGCGACTTTGGATTAGTCCGACTCGGAACGAAAGAGGCCTGGATGCTCCAACATTTAGTCGCTTGGGTCAATTCAGCTTCCACATCTTGTCCCTTGGGGAACAGGCCTCGGGCTCCGCTTTTCAACAGCGGATATGCGATCGAAAGCAATTCAGGCAATGGCGCGAGAGCGCGCGCTGTCACCGCATCAAGTTCGCCGCGAAATCCATGGGCGAAGTCGGCAATGCGTTCGGCGTGAACGATGGCCGGCGCGCCGGTGACGCGAACAACCTCGTGCAGAAAGCCCGCCTTCTTCTTGTTGCTTTCAATCAGATGGACTTCAGCTGCGCTTTGTTCGGCCAACGCACACGCAATCGGTACACCGGGAAATCCACCGCCGGAGCCGAGATCGACCCATTTGCGCGCCTGCGGCGCGATGACGAGTAGCTGGAGTGAATCGGCGATATGGCGGGTCCACAGCGTCGGTACGGTGGAAGCCGCGATCAAATTCATCCGGTCTTGCCAGTCGAGCAGCAGAGCAACAAAGCGGTCGAGGCGAGCCGCTGTTTCACGTGAAACAGGGACGAGCGCGAGCGCGCGAGCGCGATCGGCCGTGAGATCAGGCCGTGCCACTTGCAGCTTTGCGCGCCCGGTTTCCCCGCGCGCGGCGCAGATACGCTGCCAAGAGCGTGAGCGCAGCTGGCGTCACGCCATCAATTCGGCCCGCCTGCCCGATCGTGCGCGGGCGATGCAGCTCTAATTTCTGGCGCACTTCGTTGGAGAGGCCCGGCAGGGTCGCGTAATCGAGATCTTCATCAAGGATAAGGCTCTCGTCGCGGCGATACGATTCCACGTCAGCCGCCTGCCGGCTGAGATAGACGTGATATTTCGCATCGATCTCAAGCTGGGCAGCGATCTTGGCATCCACGTCTTTGAAGGCCGGCCAGATCCGCGCCAGCTCAGCGATGCCGATTTCTGGATAAGACAAGATTTCAAAGGCGGAGCGGCGCTGTCCGTCCCGGCGCAAAGCGAGGCCCTTCCGCGCGGCCTCGGTCGGCGTCAAGTTCAGCGAGCGCGCCATGTCTCGCGCGCTTTCGAGCGCGGCCATTTTGGCGCGATATCGCCCTGCCCGCGCTTCGCCAACGCAACCCAGCGCAATCCCCCTGCCCGTCAACCGCTGATCGGCATTGTCCGCGCGCAAGGTCAGCCGGTATTCAGCGCGCGAGGTGAACATCCGGTACGGCTCGCTGACGCCGCGCGTGACCAGGTCATCGATCATCACACCGAGATAGCCCTCGGCCCGATCGAACAAGATCGGCGCCGCGCCTCGGGCGAAAGCCGCAGCGTTCAGTCCAGCGAACAGACCTTGGGCGGCCGCTTCCTCGTAGCCCGTGGTGCCGTTGATCTGACCAGCGAGAAACAGGCCGGGCAGCCGCTTGGTCTGCAAGCTTGGATGCAGCTCGCGAGGGTCGACGTGATCGTATTCGATGGCATAGCCAGGTCGAACGATGCGGACCCGTTCGAGACCCGGGATGGTGGCGATCAGCGCCGCCTGCACGTCCTCCGGCAGCGATGTCGAAATGCCATTGGGGTAAACCGTGCTGTCGTCGAGTCCCTCGGGCTCAAGAAAAATCTGATGACCGTCGCGCTCGCCAAAGCGCACGATCTTGTCTTCGATCGACGGGCAGTAGCGCGGACCACGGCTCCTGATCTGACCGGAATACATCGGCGAGCGATGCACATTGGCGCGAATGATGGCGTGGGTTGCCCCAGTCGTGCGGGTGATGCCGCATTCGACCTGACGGTTGGCGATCCGCTCGGTGAGCATGGAGAAAGGCTCCGGCGGATCGTCGCCCGGCTGCATTTCGACGCTTGCCCAGTCGATGGTCGTGCCGTCGAGCCGTGCCGGCGTCCCGGTCTTTAGACGCCCCAGCTGAAAACCGAGACGCTCCAGCGTGGCGGAGAGTCCGAGCGCCGGTCCCTCCCCCATCCGCCCTGCGGGGATCTGCCGCTCGCCAATATGGATGAGACCGCGCAAAAATGTGCCGGTGGTGAGAACGACGGCCCCTGCCTGGAAGGCGCGGCCATCGCACAGGCGAACGCCCGTTGCCCGTTCGCTTCCAAGCAGATCGTCGACCTCGCCCTCGATCACGCTCAGATCGACCGTGCCGCGGATCGCCTGCTGCATTGCCGCGGCATAAAGCTTGCGGTCGGCCTGCGCCCGCGGGCCGCGCACCGCCGGTCCCTTGCGGCGATTGAGCGTGCGAAACTGAATCCCGGCGGCGTCGGCGACCTGGCCCATCAGACCGTCGAGCGCATCGATCTCGCGCACCAGGTGGCCTTTGCCCAAGCCCCCAATCGATGGATTGCACGACATCGCGCCGATGCTTGCGAAGCGCTGCGTGATGAGCGCCACGCGTGCGCCCATGCGCGCGGCCGCGGCCGCGGCCTCGCAGCCGGCGTGGCCGCCACCAACCACAATCACGTCGAAGCGACAGTCCATTGGTTCACCAATCCGCTGCCGTTCTAGTGAATGCACCTTGACCGGTCAAAACGGTGTTTCACGTGAAACACCGCCCCGGATTAACGATTCATTTACCAATGCAGAAGTCGCGGAAGATTTTGTCCAGCACGTCCTCGACATCCACACGGCCGATCAGTCGGCCAAGCGCCCACGCCGCCTGACGCAACTCTTCAGCGATCAACTCCTCGCGTGGTGTCGGTGCGTCGCTCTCGGCCAAACTACGGCTCAAGGCGGCGGCAGTCTCCTCGAGTGCGCGACGATGGCGGGCCCGCGTTACGACGGCCGCTTCGCCAGCGGCAAAATAATCTTTGGCGAACTCGGCCAGCGCACTGAAAAGTCCGTCGAGCCCCTCGCCGCGCTCCGCTGAGATCGAAAAAACGAATTTGGATTCATCTTTTTTAGGGCGCCGGCGGGATGTTGCAATCGATCGCTGGCGCGTGCGCTCTTCGAGCAAATCAATCTTGTTTTCCACGAGCCATTGCGGCGCGTCGCTCTTCACTTGCGGCACCTGCGCGCCAGCTCGGCCTGCGACCGATACGTCAGTGACCCACAGCACCAAATCGGCTTCAGCGGCGCGAGCGCGGGCGCGGCGCACGCCCTCCTGCTCCACCGGCTCGGCGGACTCACGAATACCGGCGGTATCCAGAACCGTCATGGGATAGCCGTCGAGCTCGAGATGGACTTCAATCACATCGCGTGTGGTGCCGGCGAAGGGCGAAACGATCGCCGCTTCGCGCCGCGCCAAGCGGTTTAACAGGGTCGACTTGCCCGCATTGGGCGGCCCGGCGATGGCAACGACCAGACCCTCGCGCAGCCGCTCGCCGCGGCCGCCGTCGACCAACGCCGCCGCGATTTCATCGCGCAAACCGGCCGCGATTTTCGCCGCGGGCTTTATCAAGTCTTCCGGCACATCGGCTTCGTCGGAGAAATCGATGCGCGCCTCGACCAATGCCAGCGCTTCGATCAAGCGCCGACGCCAGGCTTCGGCGCGCTCGCCGATGAGCCCTTTCAATTGACGGAACGCTTGCCGCCGCTGCGCCGCCGTTTCGGCGGCGATGAGATCGCCGAGTCCTTCGACGGCGGTGAGATCAAGCTTGCCGTTTTCAAAGGCGCGCCGCGTGAATTCGCCCGGCTCCGCCATGCGGCAATCTTCGACCGCGCTCAGTGCCTTCAGCACGCCAGCGACCACCGCGTGACCGCCGTGCAATTGCAATTCCGCGACGTCCTCTCCCGTCTCGCTCGCCGGCGCCGGAAACCACAGCGCCAGCGCCTCGTCGATCGCCTCCCCGCTTGCCGGCTCGCGCACGCGCACGAGTGCCGCTTGGCGCGGCGCCGGGACGCGGCCGGTCAGCTGCTCGAGCGCAAGCCGCGCCCGCCGGCCGGAAATGCGCACCACCGCAATAGCCGCCGGCGGCCGGCCGGAGGACAGCGCGAATATGGTGGAACGATCGGCCATGGTGCAGGTTGGCGTCCGTTGAGGTCGGCGCTTCGCGCCACGCGGGCTACTTGCTACGGTGCGTCCATGTCAACGCAGCCGTCAACGCAGCCGCCCGCCGAAACTGGCCAAAACCGTCTCGCCGCCGAGACGAGTCCTTACCTCCTGCAGCACCAGAACAACCCAGTCGACTGGTGGCCCTGGGGACCCGAAGCACTGGCGCAGGCCAAGCAAAGCAACAAGCCCATTCTTCTCTCCGTTGGTTATGCCGCGTGTCATTGGTGTCACGTGATGGCGCACGAGAGCTTTGAGGACGAAGCGACCGCGCGGGTGATGAATGAGCTGTTCGTCAATATCAAAGTCGATCGCGAGGAACGGCCCGATATCGACCAGATCTATATGGCGGCGCTGCATCACCTCGGCGAGCAGGGCGGCTGGCCGCTAACGATGTTTTTGACGCCCGCTGGCGAGCCGATCTGGGGCGGGACCTATTTCCCCAAGACGCCGCGCTATGGCAAGGCGGCCTTTGTCGACGTCTTGCAGGAAATCGCGCGGCTGTTCCGCGAAGAGCCAGCCAAGATCGAGCGTAATCGCGCGGCGCTGATGGAGCGGCTTGCGGCCGCGGCGCGGCCCGCCGGCACGGCAACGATCGGGCGCGCCGAACTCGACAGTGCGGCGCGGCAGCTTGGCGGGCTCATTGATCCGGTCAATGGCGGCACGCGCGGGGCGCCAAAATTTCCACAAGCCGCATTGTTCGAATGCCTCTGGCGCGCTGGTCTCCGCACCGGCGAGACGCGTAATTTTGCGGCCGTCGACATCACGCTCGACCACATCTGCGAGGGCGGCATCTATGATCATCTTGGCGGCGGCTTTGCCCGCTATTCCGTGGACGAGCGCTGGCTCGTGCCGCACTTCGAAAAGATGCTCTATGACAACGCCCAGCTTCTAGAGCTCTTGGCGATCGCTTATGCGCACACCGGCAAGGATCTGTATCGACGCCGTGCTTACGAGACTGTCGCTTGGCTGACGCGGGAAATGACGACGGAGGAGGGCGCATTTTCAGCGTCACTCGACGCCGATTCCGAAGGCGAAGAAGGAAAATTCTACGTCTGGTCGTATGACGAGATCATCCGCCAGCTCGGCGTCGAGGACGGTGAATTTTTCGCACGCCATTATGACGTCACGCCCGCCGGCAATTTCGAAGGCCACAACATCCTCAATCGACTAAAGCCGTTGCCGCGCAGCGATGCCGACGAGGCGCGGCTCGCCGCTCTGCGCGATAAACTCCTGTCCGTGCGCGCCACACGGGTGCGACCCGGCCTCGACGACAAGGTGCTCGCCGACTGGAACGGGCTGATGATCGCGGCGCTCGCCAATGCCGGCTCGATGTTCGACGACCCGAGCTGGATCGAAATGGCAAGCCGCGCCTTTGATTTTGTCGCCAACACCATGACCCGCGGCGATCGGCTCGGTCATTCCTGGCGCGAGGGGAAACTCAAGTTTCCCGGGCTCGCTTCGGATTATGCCGCCATGATCCACGCCGCGCTCGCGCTTTACGAGGCAACGGGCAGCGCGCGCTTTCTCGATCATGCGCTGCGGTGGCAGCAGGCTCTGGACCGCGATTACATCGATGCCGCGCTCGGCATCTATTATCTGACAGCGGCGGACGCGGAAGGGCTGGTCATTCGTCCAGCCGCCACGACCGACGAGGCGACGCCGAACCACAATGCCGTCGCCGCGCAAAATCTAATTCGCCTGGCGACGCTGGCGGGCGATGATGCCTGGCGTGACAAAGCTGATCGTTTGATCGCCGCCGTTGCGCCGCTCATCGCCGAGAACCTCTACATGCATATGGCGATGCTCAACGCTATCGACCTGCGGCTTCGCGGCGCCGAGATCGTGGTGACGGGGCAGGGCGCGGGGGCTGACGCGCTCCTCGCCGCGGCGCGGCGCCTGCCGCCGCTCGACCGCATCGTGCTGCACGCCGCTTCTGCCGAGGCGCTGCCAAGCAAACACCCGGCGCGCGAGAAGCTAAACGCTGCACGCGCACCGCAAGCTTTCGTCTGTGTCGGGGAGATCTGTTCCCTGCCGATTACCGATGCCTCAGCGCTGCCGGAAGCGATCGAGGCGATGCGGCGCAGCTAAGCTCCTGCCTAGGTATTCATCGAGTCGAAGAACTCGCCGTTGTTCTTGGTATTGCGCAGCTTGTCGAGCAGGAAGTCGATCGCATCCATCGTGCCCATCGGATTGAGGATGCGGCGCAGCACGTACATTTTCTTGAGCTGATCCGGCGGCACCAACAGCTCTTCCTTGCGGGTCCCGGACCGGGTGATGTCCATCGACGGGAAGGTTCGCTTGTCGGCGACTTTGCGGTCGAGGATGAGTTCCGAATTGCCGGTGCCCTTGAATTCTTCGAAGATCACTTCGTCCATGCGGCTGCCGGTATCAATCAGCGCGGTGGCGATGATCGTCAGCGAGCCGCCTTCTTCGATGTTGCGCGCCGCGCCGAAGAAGCGCTTCGGCCGCTGCAACGCGTTGGCGTCGACGCCGCCGGTGAGCACCTTGCCGGATGACGGCACCACGGTGTTGTAGGCGCGGCCGAGCCGAGTGATCGAATCGAGGAGGATCACCACATCGCGGCCATGTTCGACCAGGCGTTTTGCTTTTTCGATCACCATCTCGGCCACTTGGACGTGGCGCACCGCCGGCTCATCGAAGGTCGACGAGATCACCTCGCCTTTCACCGAGCGCTGCATGTCGGTGACTTCCTCCGGTCGCTCATCGATTAGAAGCACGATCAGGTAGCATTCCGGATGATTGTGGGTGATCGAGTGCGCAATGTTCTGCAGCAGCACGGTCTTTCCGGTGCGCGGCGGCGACACGATCAACGCGCGCTGGCCTTTACCGACCGGCGCGACAATGTCGATGACGCGCGCCGAGAGATCCTTTTTGGTCGGATCCTCGTATTCCATTTTCAGCCACTCGTCCGGATAGAGCGGCGTCAAATTGTCGAAATTGACTTTGTGGCGCGCCTTTTCGGGGTCCTCGAAGTTGAGCGAATTGACCTTGAGCAGCGCGAAGTAACGCTCGCCTTCCTTGGGGCTGCGAATGTGTCCGTCGATCGTGTCGCCGGTGCGCAGCCCGAAGCGCCGAATTTGCGACGGCGAAACGTAGATGTCGTCGGGCCCGGGCAGGTAATTGGCTTCCGGCGATCGTAAAAAGCCGAAGCCGTCCGGCAGTACCTCGACGACGCCTTCGCCGACAATGTCAGTCTCGCGCGCAGAAAGCTGCTTGAGGATGCCGAACATCAGCTCCTGCTTGCGCATGGTCGAGGCGTTCTCGACCTCCAATTCTTCGGCAAAGGAGACAAGCTCGGCCGGAGTCTTGGTCTTGAGTTCTTGAAGTTTCATTTCACGCATAGAATGTCCTATGGAAATTGGGCCAGCGAAATTCAATTGTGGTGTCGCTGGCTGGAGAAATTCGCAGGTCTTGGGGCTGGTTGGGACTAAGGACCCTTAAGCCCGATGCACTGGTGGCTCCAGTCCGCTGGAGCCGAGACGCAACTGCATCCGCCTACGTAGGGTGGGATGGCCTGAAGATAAGAAAAGACCGCACTTCAGGCAAGAGCCGAACCGGAATTCGCCTTAGCAACGCGTTACCGTCAGAACGGTTTCACCACCGCAAGAATAACGATAACGGCCATTAAGATCGCCGGTATTTCATTGATAATGCGATAGAATTTCTGAG
>Ga0126369_10001544_pt1 | contig 15987 bp, 10 predicted proteins | sample PanSoiMetaPlot_1_FD_109646 | JGI IMG/M metagenome (GOLD analysis project Ga0126369, IMG submission 109646) | Tropical forest soil microbial communities from Panama - MetaG Plot_1 | ecosystem: Environmental > Terrestrial > Soil > Tropical forest > Bulk soil | place: Panama | collected 2016-02-17 | reverse complement strand
CTATCAGAACGTCGCCACCTCGCCGGACGTGGACAACGTGCTGGTGCCCGAGGTGCGCTTGACCGGCAAGAACCTGCGTTCCTCGCTCGGGGCGGTGGACGCCGAGAAGGGCAGGCAGTGGTCGCTCTCCACCTCGGCCAACATCAACCGCGACTTCCGCACCGGGACCGCGCAGTGGCATGCATTCCCGTTCCTCGAGGGAACGCTCGATCTCGGGACGCCGCTCCCGATCCGCAACAGCTCGCTGTGGCTCCGGACCGCGGCGGGGTGGGGGGACGGCGACCGCGCCGAGCCCTACGCCAACCTGTTCTTCGGCGGGTTCGGCAACAACTACGTCGACCGGCTCGAGGTCAAGCGCTACCGCGAGAGCACGAGCTTCCCCGGCGCCGAGATCAACTCGGTGGGCGGGACGCGCTACGCCAGGGGGATGCTCGATCTCAACCTGCCGCCGCTCCGCTTCCGGCGCGCCGGCATTCCCGCCTTCTACGCCAGCTGGCTTCGGGTCTCGGTATTCGGCGGTGCGCTCACCGCCAACCCCGACCGCTCCGAATGGCGGCGCGACCTGCTGGATCTCGGCGTTCAGGCCGACCTGCGGCTCCAGCTCTTCACCCAGCAGCCGCTCACGTTCTCGGGCGGGTTCGCGCGCGCGTTCGAGCACACGCTCTCGCCGACCGACGAGTGGATGGTGTCGCTCAAGATATTGTGATGAGCCCCCTGTCGCTCGTGGTCGGATTCCTCCCGGTGGTGCTGTTCCTCGTCGGGCTGGTGGCGATGGACAGCTACCGCCTGCTCGCGCGACGGCAGGTGCTGCTCTCGCTCGCGTGGGGGGCGCTGGCCGCCGTCCTCGCGTTCGGGGTCAACCGCCTGCTGCTGGACCGCGGGCTCGATCCATTGGTGCTGCGGCGCTACGTCGCGCCGGTCATCGAGGAATCGCTCAAGGCGGCGCTCGTGGTGGCCCTCATCGCCCGGGCCCGGGTCGGCTTCCTGGTCGACGCCGCCGTGCACGGCTTTGCCGCCGGCGCGGGGTTCGCGCTGGTCGAGAACGCGTGGTACGCCCACGCGCTGGGCGGGGCGAACCCGTGGCTCTGGGTGCTGCGCGGCCTCGGCACCGCCGTGCTGCACGGATCCACCACCGCGATCGTCGGAATCAGCACCAAGTCCCTGAGCGACCGGCACGCCGGGGCGCGCTGGCCGGTCGCAGCACCGGGGCTTCTGATCGCGATCGCCATCCACTCCGCCTACAACCATCTCGCCCTCAATCCGCTGCTCTCGACCGCGCTGGTGCTGCTCGCGGCTCCGCTCGCGATGCTCGCCACGTTCGCCGCCAGCGAGCGCTCGACCCGCGACTGGGTGGGCCACGGGCTCGACCGCGATGCCGACCTGCTGGAGCTGATCCACACCGGGGCGATCGCGGACAGCCCGGCGGGTGAGTACCTCTCGTCGCTGCGTCATCGCTTCCCGGGGCCCACGGTGGCCGACATGCTGTGCCTGCTCGAGATCCGGCTCGAGCTGGCACTCCGCGTCAAGGGCCTGTTGCTCGCGCGAGAGGCAGGCTTCGAGCCGCCGCCCGACCCGCATGTGACCGCCAACCTGCGCGAGCTGCGTCACCTCGAGCGCGTGATCGGTCCCACCGGGCGGCTGGCGATGCGGCCGCTGCTCCCGGAAGGGCGCGAGCGCTGGCAGATCCGTTTGCTGGAAGGCCGGCGCTAGAAAAGGGGAACTCGCGCGCCCAGTCGAAGTTGAGGTGCGCAACGCGTGTGCGATGGGGAGGGCGCGCGAAAAGGACGCAGGAGGCACCGCGCGAGGTCGGGGGCCGCACCCGAACCTCAGCCGCAAGCACCCCCTGCGCAAAGGCAGAGCGATTCTTCCCGCAATTCCCGGGCCACGCGCCGAACCGATTGTCGTGTGGTGGAAGCCCCTGCACGAGTGGAGCGATTCGCTACAGTTCTTCGGCTCCCACGCTACAAACATCCGCTTCCGGTCACCGGGGGGCGGTTCACCATTGAACCGCACCCGCACCGGGGCTTAGCCTTTCTGCCCGTGAGCGTTGCCCTGCAATCACCGGCCGTCACCCTCCAGCTCTGGGAGCGATTCCAGGCAGGACATTGCGCGGCCGAAGAGGTGACCCGGAGCCGTGTGCTCCAGCGCTGGCAGCGCTGCCGCGACGCAGGACTGGTGGCCGAGCGCCCGGACGAGCCGGTGATGGCGCTGGAGAGTCTCGAGGGATCGCGCGAGCGCTTCGCCCCGCTGCTGGCCCCGGGCGCGCCCTTCGATGCGTTCGCTTCCGCGATGGCCGAGGCCGGCTACTCCGGACTGTTCTGTGACGCCGACGGCGTGATCATCTCGCGCCGGATCTCGGAGCCGTTCGAAAACGCGGTGGCTTGTGCCCGGCTCATCGAGGGCGCGGTGTGGAGCGAGAGCGCGCGCGGCACCAACGGCGTCGGCACCGCGCTCTTCGAGCGGGCGCCGGTGACGGTCGTGGGCGCCGAGCACTTCGAACGGCGCAATCACATCCTCGCGTGCTATGCGGCCCCGGTTCGCGACATTTACGAGCGGGTGGTGGCCGTGCTCGATGCCTCGGGGTTGGCGTCCGAGGCCGCCAACTTCGTGCAGGCCTCGGTCGTTGCCACCGCCGCCGCAATCGAGGCGCTGATCATCGCGCGGACCTATGATGCGGCCGTCCCGGGAGGGCTGTTCGAGCTGGAGCGGCTCCTCTCGCGCATGCCGCACGCGGCCGTGCTCGTGGAAGTCACCGGACACGTGCGGCGCTCCAACACGCGCTATCGCGCCCTGATGGGCGAAGCGGGATCGACCGGGCTGATCCACCTGGTGCGGGCGTCCCTGGCCGGCGGGCGCGGCGTGGCGGAGGCAAACCTGCCGGCTCCCCTGCGTGGCATCGCGCTCGAGGTCGAGCCGATCGGATCGCCCATCGATCCGTTCGCCGCGCTCGTGCACATGCGGCCTCCCGCCGCTCGGCGTGGCAGCAGCGCGGCACGACCGCTGCCCGAAGCATTCTCCGCCATCGTGGGCAGCGATCCGTCGATCGTCGCGGCTCGCAACCAGGCGGCTCGTTTCGCCCATTCGGATCTTCCGGTGCTGGTGCTCGCCGACACCGGCACCGGCAAGGAGATCTTCGCGCGCGCCATCCACGCCGCGAGTCCCCGGGCCGCGGCGCCGTTCGTGCCCGTCAACTGCGGGGCGCTGACCGGAACGCTGCTCGAGTCCGAGCTGTTCGGCTACGGCCCGGGCGCCTTCACCGGCGCTGCCGCCGGCGGGCGCACCGGCAAACTGGCCGCCGCCGACGGCGGCACATTGTTTCTCGACGAGGTGGGCGAGCTGTCGCAGTCGGCCCAGGCCATGCTGCTGCGCTTCCTCGAAGACGGGACCTTCTATCGCGTGGGCGAGGCCGCCGAGCGGCGCGCCGACGTGCGGCTGATTGCCGCCACGAGCCGCGACCTGCCGGCGCTGGCCGCGCAGCAGCAGTTCCGCAGCGATCTCTATTACCGCATGCGCGGCGTGGTGCTGCGCCTGCCGGCGCTGCGCGACCGCAACGACCGGAGCGAGCTGGCCCTTGCCCTGCTCGAGCGCATCGCGAGCCAGCGCGGCCTGCCGAAGCCGCTCGGGCTTTCGCGCGCCGCGCTGGCCTGGATCGAGAAGCACCTGTGGCCCGGCAACGTGCGCGAGCTGCGCAGCGCGCTGGACTATGCCGTGGTGCTGGCCGGTGACGCGCCGCGCGTTGAGCTGTGGCACCTGCCGGTCGAGGAGACCTCGCCCTCCGAGGGCGAAGGCGCCCTGCGCGCGAGAGCGGAGCGTGCCGCCGTGCTGCGCGCGCTCACCGAGGGGCGTGGCAATCTGAGCGACGCGGCCCGCTCGCTCGGGGTGGCGCGCAGCACGCTCTACCGCATGCTCGACCGCCACGGGTTGCGGCCCGCGGAGCGCGGCGAAGCCTAGCGTACGGGCGCGGCGCCGGCGCGCGCCGGGTACTCGTCCCGATCAGCGGAACACCGCGGCCTTCCCCGTGACGTGCGCGTTGCCCTGAGCGATGCGCACGAAGTAGATCCCGGAAGGGATGTGCCTGCCGTCCCCGACCACGAGGCTGTGCCGTCCCAGGCCCAGTCCTTCGTACGTCTGCGAGAACATCCGGCGGCCGGTCACGTCCATCAGCTCGATCCGGGCGGGGTCGCCGGTGGCGAGCGAGAACGAGACCAGGATGCCCTCGCCGCCCGGGTTCGCCCGGGCGCTGAAGAAGATGAGGGCCGAAGTCGACGGCACGTGCACGTGCGCGAGACCCAGGTCCCTGACGCCGGCCGCGGTCTGTACGCGGAGCCAGTAGTCGTACGAGGCGCCGGGCACGACTGAATTATCGTTGAGCACCAGGTCGCCCGCCCCATCGGCCATCAATCGCCCGTGGTTCTCCGGGTACGGATACTGCACGTCGACTCTCATTCGATAGACGCCAGGCGCAAGTCCCGGCTCGTACGATCGCCAGCGCACGGTCACGCTCTCCGCGACCGCCTCGCTGGTGACCAGCGACACCAGGTCGGGCGTCGGCCCGAACGCGCACGCCGGATCGATGCCGTAGCCGTTGTTGAGCGCGCTGAAGCACGCGATGAGATCCGAGTAGGTCTGCTGCACTGCCGGATCGCCGAGCGGCTGCGACTCGAGGTCGTGGAGCAGCAGGTCCGCTCCCGGGCTCGGCGGGCGCCCCCATTCGAACCGGAATGCGTCCCGGTTGTCGATCACATCCGTGGCGTCCCGCAGCTTGGCGATCAGCGTGTAAAGGACCGGTAAGGCTCCATTGTTGATCGCGTCATCGACCATGAGCTCGGCCTTGGGCGTCGCGCTGTACGGGCGGTTGAAGATGTAGAGATACTCGCGATCCCCGGCGGCCTCCGTGGTCGGCGCCCAGGTTCGATTGATGGACGGGAACCCGGTCGAGTCCTGGTACGCGCCCGCATCGTCCATGATCCCACGCTCGACGAACCCCGCGTCGAGCTGGACGTTGTTCACCATGTCCCAGACCTGGAAGTTGCAGTCGTAGAACCCGCCGAACGGATAGCCGCGATCCGGGAACGGCGCCGGAGGAACGCCGGTCGTGGGGTTCTCGAGGCGCAGGTAGCGATAGCACTTCTGCGTCGCGGTGTCGTTGAACCGAATCTCGACCGTCTTGAACGAGTCGGGGTTGGCTTCCGGACGGATCGTGCTGCCCTGGAAGTCGTTCCCCACGCCCGCGCCGCCGCCGAAATACGGGAGGCCGAAGTTGACGCCCTCGATGGCGCGGCGGTGGTCGGGCGTGATGTTCAGGTAGGACGCGTCAAGCAGCTTGGGACTGAGCCGTGCCGTCGCAGCCAGCTCCAGGACCGTGATCGCCGAAAGCGCTGGGCATGTTACGGACGTGCCGGGATTCAGCCAGACGCGCTGGCCTCCGGAGGTCGTGAGGTCGATCTGGCTGCCCGCGAAGTTGGCGAGGAAGGTGGCGAACTCGCGCCGCGCCTGCCGGCGCAGATCGGTCGGACCCGCCGGGTTCACGGTGGCGCAGAATCCCGCACGTGCACCGGCCGGCCAGTCGAACAGCACGGATTGGCTGTCCACGAACGCGGACACCGCATCGAGCTGCTGAGGCGTGAGCTGGCTGCCGCCGGCCGCGCACTCTGCGTTCCAGAAGTCCGAGGCGCGCGGGCAGTTCTGTGCATGGTAGTTGGTAGCGAGTGGGCACGTGACCGGCGGCACCGGCAGCGAGGCAAACCCCTGCTCGAACGCAGTACGGGCCAGGTCGGCGACGCACCGGACGGACCCGACGGAATTGAAATTGTCCGGGCCGCGCGCGACGATGATCGCGGCCCAGACGTCCCGCGACTCGCCGGGCAGTAATCGACCCGGACCGGAGCTGATCATGAAACGACGGTCGGAAGGATTCGAGTCCAGCCACCCCGTTCCGGTCACGGGATCCCCCGGGTGAACGAAAGGCGTCGGCTGTCCGGTCGTGGGGTTGATGATGGGCGAGCCGTCGGGCAGGAGCCCCTGCATGTAGTTGTAGGTCTCCTGCGACGACGCGGGGTCGGTGCCGCCGATGTACTTGATGAACGACGTCATCCCGAGCGGCCCGCCGCCGACCGGGTTGGCCAGGCCCTGCAGCAGCAGGTAACCCAGCGCCGGAGGATCCGGCCCGTATACCTGGTCCACCGCCGACGCGTTGTACGTGAATCCCAGGGAGCGCGTCGTGTCGCATCCGACGAGATCGTCGGCAAATCCTCCGAGATCGGGGTCGCTCCACAGTGAGACGTAGAGGCTGTCCAGTGTGTTCCCGCCCTTGTTGAGGATGCGGAAGCGAGCGAACACGACATCCCCGAACGCGTCGGCACGGTCGTAGGCGAACAGGGTCTGCTGAACTTCCACGCCGAGCGGCGCGGTCTTGCCCGCGTAGTTGACGTGGTACTGCGCCGCGGCCTCGTTGTGAACTTCCCACAGCATCTGGTCCCCGAGCACGTCGGGGCCGGGAATGTCCACTGAGTCGCTCGGATCCGGCGTAGCGGTGTTCGCCAGTCGGTAGGTGCGCGTGGGCGCCCCATGCGGCGCGGCGCCGGCCATGTACTCGCTCCAGCTGTGGTGAAGCAGCGGATCGAGCCCGGGATCGGCGGCGAGCTCCGCGGCGCTGCGATCAACGTGCGCCGAGTCGGTGGGATTCCCATTCCAGCGTGCCACCTTATAAACGCGGTACTCGGGCCGGTTCGGATTGTCAGCCGCGCCGCCGACCATGCTTCCCGGGCCATACTCGAAGGTGTACTCGGCGACGGCCACCCGCGTCTGGCCGTTAACCCGGCAGCCCAGCCAGAGCCCGGAGGCGAATACCGCCGTCTGGCGGGTTCCCTTGGGCCATGTCAGACCCGCGTCCCCTGTGCTCAGGTCGTACGCGAACGAACCGTAGTTCGTGGTGAACATGTTGATCCGGTTCGCGTCGATGCGGCGAAGCGAGTCCAGCACGGTCAGGTGGAAGGCCGAGGCCGGACGGGGCGACCCCGTGGTGTGGGGAGGCAGCGCGGCACCTCCCCGGGTCGCGGCGAGCCCGAGCAGCAGGGCGGGGAAGGCCCAATGAACGCATCGCAGCACGGCGTTACGCCGTTCGGTGTGCATGGCGGCCTCGCTCCTGCGCCGGCCCGCCCGGGGGGTGCGGCTGCGGCGATGGCATGAAGCTAGGCCCTCGTTTCGCAGCCTTCAAGGGTCCGATCGGGCCGCCGGCCGGCGTTTTCCGCGGTCCGGACCGTGCCTGCCGGGTGGCCGTGCCGGCGCCCATGCAACCCGCCCCGGCCCGGGTGCGTAACCCAGGCGTGCCGCGAGCCCCACTCCGTCCTGAGGTACGCCCATGAAGACGACCGTGATCGGAATCGCCCTGATCGCACTGGCCGTGGCCCCCGGATTCCCCTCGGGGCCGGCCGCTCACGCGACGAGCATCACCTGCAGCGGCCTGAGCCACAGCCACTGGCGTGATCGCATGGATCCCGCCCAAGCCCGCCTGGCGATCACCACCGAGGATGGCGACGTCACGCTGCTCCTCACCGACCGCGACGTGGCGTTCCAGCTCTCCGAGCGGACGTTCGGGAAAGTCCAACGCCGGCTCCGGGATGCCGAGGACGACCACCAGGACAACTGGCTCGCCTCGGTCATCGTGACCACGGTGACCTCCACCGTGCGCGAAGTGCTCGACCGCAGCTTCGCGTACCACGTGCGGGACCTGCGCGACGTGAGCTACGAGGACGGCCACCTGGTGTTCGTCTCGCGCCACGGCCGCGTGGTGTTCGGCGGCGACGGATGCTGCGACTCGGACGTCACCGGCGCCTTCTCGGAGGAGGACGCCCTCCACTTCGTGCGCGAGTTCCGGAGGCTGAAGGCGGAGCAGTAGCGGGCGAAGGAGCAGCGTCCGGCAGGGGCTTACCGGATACGGGCGCGTCCTGCACCCCGTGCCCGGCCGGCGCTGCGACGCTTGAAGAACTCCACCTCGCGCTCGTGACGCTCGGCTTCAGCGCGCGTACGGAAGGTGCCGAGATTGCGCCTGCGCCCGGTCCTGGGATTGCGGCTCCGCGAGTACAGTCGATAACGACCGGTCGGCAGCTTGCGGATCATGGCGTGGCCCGCGACCGTCAGCGGGTGGGCGCCTTCGCCAGCGGTTCGAGCGTCGAGGTGCCGGATGGCAGATACGCCGGACACCAGCGCACGAGGCCGGTGAGGAGCGGGAGCGCGCCGAGCGCGCCCCACCACGATCTGAAAAACAGCCCGAGGCCGATCACGATCACACCCAGCCCGATCCGAAACCCCCGGTCGAGACCCCCCACGTTCTGTTTCATAACGGCTCCCCGGCGCGACTCGCGCCTCCTGAAGTTGGAATCACCTTTCACGCCCCTCCGCGACAGATCGTGTGCATCAGCCGCGCCACCCACGGCCGGCGCCGCTCCGCGTCTGCAGGGCCGGGCGGCGCCGGCGAATCCTGCGGCGGACAACACACTTAGTGGACGATCGGGAGAAAGGCCGCCCCCCCCCGGCGAGGCCGGGCCGCTCATCGGCCGGCTGTCAGGCTGGCAGCCTTCTGCCTTGTTGGCAGGGCCGTCTCGCACGTCAGCCGGAGCGAGGGCAGGTCGACGGCGAGCCCGGTCAGCGTGCTGAGCACGAAGAAGATCGATCGCAGCTCGAGGAGGAACCCGGGGCTGCCGAGGAAGCTCACCAGCCAGGCGACGCCGGCCCGCGGTTCCTCAGGTCGAAGCGGCTGGCAGCGTCGGCCACCGCATGGGGGAGCGCCGCGCACATGGCCGCGTCATAGGTGAGCGACGGCTGGTTGCCAGGACGAGCGACAGGGCGAGGAGTGCCGCGGGGAGACGTTGGCTCACGCGCGCGACCATAGCCGGAGGGCGCGCGACGTGCCAGACTGCGGAATCGGGATGGATTCGCCATAAGCAGACTCGGGACGACCGTCGCCGCGACCGCAGTGTTCCTGCTGTGCGCCACGAGCCGGGTGCTGGCTCAGACCGACGAGATCCAGGTGTACGACGGCGGGCTGGCCGAGCCGGGGGTGTTCAACCTCACCCTCCACAACAACTACACGCCGCGCGGGATCGAGGCGCCGGCGTTCCCCGGCGCCGTGATCGCCGACCGATCGTGGAACGGCGTCCCCGAATGGGCCTACGGCGTGACGCGCTGGTTCGAGGCCGGCCTCTACCTTCCGCTCTACGGCCTCGACAAGGACCAGGGCTTCCTGATCAACGGTTTCAAGCTGCGCACACTCTTCGCCGTCCCGGATGCCGACCACCGGCGATTCGTCTACGGCAGCAACTTCGAGTTCAGCTTCAATGCCGACCACTGGGACGAAACGCGCTTCACGTCGGAGATCCGTCCGATCGTGGGCTGGCACCTGGACCGGTTCGACATCCTCGTGAACCCGATCCTCGATACCTCATACGACGGCTTCGGCAACCTCGACTTTGCGCCGTCCGCCCGGATCGCCTGGAAGGGTTCCCCGGCGTGGGCGCTTGCGGTGGAGGAATACGCCGACTTTGGCCCCGTGAAGGACTTTCGCCCCGTCGACGAGCAGTCGCATCAGCTCTTCGGCGTGGTGGACGTGACCCGCGGTGCGCTCGACGTCGAGTTCGGCATCGGCGCCGGGCTCACCGCGGCTTCCGACGATGTCACGCTCAAGCTGATCCTGGCGAAGGACCTCTATCGACGGCCGTAGTTCGCGCGCGGCGACCCGGCTAGCGCGCCAGAACCGCGATCCTCCCCGTGGCCGATTCCGCACCCGCCCGCACGCGAACGAAGTAGATGCCGCTCGCGACCCGCAGGCCGCTCTCGTCCGTCGCCTCCCAGGTGAACGCGTGGCGGCCGGCGACCCGCCGCCCGGCGAAGATCGAACGGATCCGGCGGCCGGCCGGATCGTAGATGTCCACGTTGACGTCTGCCTCGCGACCGAGATCGAACTGGATCGGGGACCCGGTTCCTGCCGCTCCGGCCGGGCCGGCGATCTTGAGGCCCGACAGCAGGCCCACCTGGGATTGCGGCCCGGAGGGAGAGGCTCCGCGCACGCCGAGCGACACGGCCGGGTGGTACTCCGTCAGCTCGATCCGGTCGCCGGTTTCTTCATCGACCTCGATGATCAGGCCGATGCCGTTCGCGTAGTACTTCTGCTCCCCGCCGCCGGGCTCGATCGGCGTGTATTCGCGCGCGACGACACAATCGCCGTTGCAGGAGCCGGCCGGTGCACTCTCGGTGCCGGTGATGCTGGTCACTTCGCCCATGTCCTCGGCCTCGCTGAGCAGGTACTCCTGCCGGTAGACGTCCTCGACCTGCGGGTCGGCCTTCATGACGATGCCGGGCTTGGCGCCATTCACATCCGTCTTCCACGTGCCGTCCAGCGCGACCAGCTCGCCGTCCTCCCAGGTCTCGGAGTGCTCGCCGAGGTACCAGACGTTGCCGTCGGTATCCAGCGCGAACCAGTCCTCGGTGTCCTCGGTGATCACGCCGCCCTGGCGCACGACGTCACGGACGACGAAGCACGGGACGCCCTTGATCTCCTTGATGTCGCCGGTCACCTCGATGTCGTTCACCTCACCGCCGCCCACGTACCGCCAGGTCGTTCCCGGCACCAGCGGGAAGAATGAGTTCGGGTTTGCAGCCGCCTGCTCCGGGCTCAGGAAATGGGAGGGGACAATGGCGGGATCGTAGGGATCCTGGCCGAGCTGCGCGCACACCTGCTCGCGCGCCGCGTACTGCTCCGAGCACAGCGCCTGCGCCTCGTCCATGGCCGCCTTCGCCTCGTCCATGCACTGCTGGCGCGCGGTGGCATCGGCGAGGTTCATGCACTTGCCCAGCGAGGTCCAGTACTCGTCATCGACGTCGCCCGAGCACGCGCGCAAGGCTGCGCGGGAGGTCCCCGAGCACGCCTGGTTCCTGCCGCGCGCGATCTCGTCGATGGGGGGACTCTGGACCGGGTTCGGCGCCGGGATGCGCCCGCCGCCCGGGCTCACAGGGGCGGCCGCGCCGCTGATCGCGAGGAGAACGGTGGAGGACCACGCCAGCAGGATGCTCAGGGTCGCGGAGATGCGCATGATCGTCTCCTTCCCGAGAGATCCCGCTCCCCGGCCGCTGTGCGGCTTTCATATCGGGAAAGGAGCGCGTCCGGGCCTCGGGTCGCTCGGACCGTCGTCTCACCTCCTCGCCGCGGCGGCGGGAGGTCATCCATGTGCATCCACACCGGGCGGGAGCCCGACGGCGTGTGGATGCCATCGCGTCGCGGCAAGCATGCTCCGCAACGGCGGCAGTTTACGTCGGCGTAATATGACTGCAAGTATGAATTGTCATGTCGTCGTGTTTGAGTCAGAGAGGACTAAACCCGGTGCGCGATCTCCTGTGCGTCGAGGCGCAAGCGACGCGTCACCAGGACCGGCGGCGTCGGCCGGGACCGCGACCGGGGCGTTTGGCGCGGGCAGCGGTCGTGTCCGGGGCGCCGCTTGCCATCCCTCGGGGTGGCGTGCTACACGGATATGTCCCGGAGCTCCTCACCCCGGAGGCGGACTCTCGCATGGAAGCCTATCCTCGCACGGAGGCGCCCGCTCGAGCGCGCAGTCCCTGGACGTGGATCCCCACGCTCTATCTCGCCGAGGGTCTGCCGTACGTGGTGGTGATGACGGTCTCCGTCATCATGTACAAGGGCTTCAAGATCTCGAACACCGAGATCGCGCTCACCACCAGCTGGCTCTACCTGCCGTGGGTGATCAAACCGCTGTGGTCGCCGGTGGTGGACATCCTCGGCACGCGGCGGCTCTGGATCTGGGTGACCCAGCTCCTGATGGGCGCCGGGTTCGCGGGCGTGGCGCTGGTGCTGCCGCTCCCCGGGTTCCTCCGGTGGTCGCTGGTCTACTTCTGGCTCATGGCATTCAATTCGGCCACGCACGACATTGCGGCCGACGGCTTCTACCTGCTCGGCACGCGCGAGGATCAGCAGGCGTTCTTCGTCGGCGTGCGCACCATGTTCTATCGCATCGCCACCATCGCCGGGCAGGGGCTGCTGGTCATGCTCGCGGGCCACATCCAGGACCGGGGCGGCAGCGTCGCCTCGGCGTGGTCGACGGCGATGGGAACGCTCGCCGTGGCGTTCGTGGTCTTCGGTCTCTGGCACCGCTTCGTCCTGCCCCGGCCGGAGAGCGACCGCCCGGGCGAAGCGCGCGAGATCCCGCACTTCGTGCGCGAGTTCCTCGCCACGTTCGGCTCGTTCTTCCGCAAGCCGCGCATCGCGGTGCTCATGCTGTTTCTGCTGCTCTATCGCTTCGGCGAGGCGCAGCTCGTCAAGATGACGTCCCCGTTCCTGCTGGATGCGCGCGCGCAGGGTGGCCTCGGGCTCACCACCACCGAGGTCGGCTTCATCTACGGCACGATCGGCATCCTGGCGCTCACGGCGGGCGGGATCCTGGGCGGGATCGCGGTCTCCCGCCAGGGGCTCAAGCCGTGGCTCTGGATCATGCTGTTCGCGATCCACCTGCCGGATGCGGTGTTCATCTATCTCGCCTATGCCCAGCCGGCGAGCCTGGCGCTGACCCAGATCTGCATCGCGGTCGAGCAGTTCGGCTACGGCTTCGGCTTCACCGCCTACCTCATGTACATGATCTACATCGCCCGCGGGACACATCAGACCGCCCACTACGCGATCTGCACCGGCTTCATGGCGCTGGGTATGATGATCCCCGGCATGTGGAGCGGCTGGCTCGCCGATCACATCGGCTACCGGCATTTCTTCACCTGGGTGATCATCGCCACCATTCCGAGCTTCCTGGTGACGCTGTGGCTTCCGCTCGAGGCCGGCTTCGGCAGGAAGGCCGTCGGCTGATTCTTCGCGACATGCGCCCCCTCCTCGCTGCGGTTCTGCTCTCGTTGCCGCTCGCGACCTCCGCGGGGCTCGCCCAGCCGGCGGCGCCGCCGGCGCCGCCGGCGCCGGCGCCCGGGCTCACCGCCCAGCAGTGGCGGGCCGACCTCGCGTTCCTGGCGAAGACGCTGCCGGCACGGCACCCCAAGCCGTTCACCCGGGTGACGCGCGAGCAGTGGCTGGCCGCGGTCGGGCGGCTCGACGCACAGATCCCGTCGTCCACGCAGGACCAGATCACGGTCGGCATTGCCAGCCTGGTCGCGCTGCTCGGCGACGCCCATACGATCGCTTATGCGGCGGACGTGCCGCCGGGATTCCATCCGCTGCCGATCCGGCTCTTCTGGTTCGCGGACGGTCTGTACGTAGTCGCGGCGGCGAAGGGCCACGAGTCGGTCCTCGGCCAGCCGCTCACGTCGGTCGATGACGTTCCGATCAACGATGCCGTGGCCGCGGTGTCCCCGACGTTCGTCCACGAGAACGATGCCCTGCTTCGGATCGGGGCGGCGCAGGCGTTGACCACGATCGAAACGCTCCATGCCGTGGGACTCATTCACGACATGTCGCAGGCGACGCTCGGCTTCGGCAACCCGACGAATGGGACCCGGGCCACGGTCACGCCGCTCGCCAGCAGCAAGGACGTTTCGTGGGTCCGCTGGCCAGACCACGCCGGGGCGCCGGTGCCGCTCGCCCGCAGCCACCCGCAGTCGTGGTACTGGCGGGACCGGGTCGATTCCAGCAACGTGCTCTTCATCCAGTACAACCGCTGCCAGGATTCGACCGGGCGCACGGTCGCCGGTTTCGTGCGCGAGACGCTGGACGAGATCGACGCCCGCCCGCCGCGTGCCGTGGTGGTGGATCTCCGCTACAACGGCGGCGGCTCCTCGAGCCTGCTCATGCCGCTCATCCAGGGCCTCGCCCAGCGCAAGGCGCTGAATGCCCCCGACCGGCTGTTCGTGCTGGTCGGGCGGGTGACGTTCTCCTCGGCGCTCATGAACGCGGTCTCGTTCCGGAAGGTCACGAAAGCCACGCTGGTGGGGGAGCCTACGGGCGGGAAGCCCAATCACTTCGGCGAGACGAAGACGTTCACCCTCCCCAACTCCGGCATGACCATCCAGCACTCGACCCGCTACTTCAAGGAGCAGGAGAAGGACGAGGACTCGCTCTACCCCGACGTGCGGGTGGACGTCCGCGCCGCGGACTACGGCGCCGGGCGCGACCCGGTTCTGGAGGAGGCGCTGCGGCGCGCGGGCGGCGGTGATCGCCAGCACTGAACACGGCCAGTCTTGACTGCGCAGTGACAATCGGAACGGTACCCGGGTGTGTGATGAATGTCCTCCCCGACCGTTGCATGCAAGGAGAGGCTCCATGAGCCGCTCGATGACGACACTTCGCAGGTCCTCGGCGGCCGCGCTCGCCGTCCTTCCCGCACTGATGTCGGCTATGGCGCTGGCGCAGACCCCGGCGCCGCCCCCCGCGCCCGCCGCCACCGACAGCGTTCATGCCGCCGTGGACACGGCCCACGCCCGGGCCGCCGCGGACACGACCCATGCCCGGGCGGCCGCAGATACGGCCCGTGCCCGTCGCGACACGGTGAGCGTCCCGGTGCCCAAACCGATGGCGCCGGCGCCGACGCCCGCGCCATCGGGCGCGCTGGGCTCCGCCACGCCGCCATCGCCGGTGGGCGCGATCCGCAACAAGCTCGCCGCCGGCGACCTGCTGAGCGCCGAGTCCGTTCTCGACGTGCACCGGGAGAAGTACGGGGAGAACGGTCCCTGGCTGGCCGGGCTGTCGTGGCTCGCACGCGGCGCGTACCTGCTCGGCGACTACGAGAAGGCGCGCAAGTACACCGGCGACGTGCGCGCGCGCTGCGATCAGAAACTGACGGCGGGCGACTCGCTCAACCAGGACCATGATCTCGAGACCGCGCTCGGGGCCGCGATCGAGACCGAAGCCCAGCTCGTCCAGCGCACGCGCGGCAGCGATGCCGCCGCGACCTTCCTGCGCAGCGAGATCAAGCGGTACCAGGCCCCGGGCTCCCCAGTCTCCCTAGTCTCGCGACTCTACAAGCGCCTCAACCTGCTTACGCTGGTCGGTCAGAAGGCGCCCGATCTCTCGCCCGAGGACAGCCTCGGCGGCTCACCGCCGGTGCTCGGCGGCCAGCCCACGCTCCTCTTCCTTTGGGCGGAATGGTGCAGCGACTGCAAAGGGCAGGCGACCGCACTCGGCCGTGCCCGGAAGCGCTACGAGCCGCAGGGGCTCCGTCTCGTGGCGCTGACGCGCTACTACGGGACCGAGGCGGAGCGCGTGCGCGAGAAGGCGCGGGTCGACAGCGTGTGGAAGGCCGACTACCCCGACATGGCCGGTGTGCCGATCGTCTTCAGCACCGCGGCCATGGAGCGCTACGGCGTCTCGAGCACGCCCACGTTCGCCTTCATCGATCGCGCCGGGATCGTGCGCCGCTACACCCCGACGCGGCTCACCGACGCCGAGTTCGATCGCACGCTGCCCGCGCTGGTGAAGCCCACGCCGTAGGCGGGCGCGTGGGCGCATCCCGTGCGGAGGCGCGTTCCGCGCGGCGGCATTGCAGGCTGCCAGTGACCGTGCGGGGTCGGGGCAAATGACTCTGCCTCGGGCGCGCCGCGGCCACATCTATATGGCCAGTACCCGGCACGCACACTCCCGGTCGTACAACCAACGCGACCGCCCCGCCTCGTGCCCGGTGGCGACCATGGCCGATCGGCGACGACCATCCACCGGAAGGATTCCCATGAAGACCCACCACCAGCTCCCCGACGGGCTCAGCTTTCCGACGCCTCCGGGGCGCATCGATCGGGGTGTCGAGCGCACCCCGTTCCGCCCGGCCGTGGCCGGGGCGTACCTCACCGAGATCCTGCGCTGGCGCGACGCGGTCGCGGAGGCACTGGCCAGCGGCGATCCCGTGATCCGCGATGTCGACCACTTCACACCCCGTGCGCGCGAGCGCCTCGCCGTGCTCCTGTGCACCAGCTGGGACGTGGAGACGCGCCTTTCGTTCCTGCGCTCGGGCTATGGCCTCACGCCGTTCCCGGCGCCGCCCCGCACGCCGCGCG
>Ga0126369_10001543_pt1 | contig 15989 bp, 14 predicted proteins | sample PanSoiMetaPlot_1_FD_109646 | JGI IMG/M metagenome (GOLD analysis project Ga0126369, IMG submission 109646) | Tropical forest soil microbial communities from Panama - MetaG Plot_1 | ecosystem: Environmental > Terrestrial > Soil > Tropical forest > Bulk soil | place: Panama | collected 2016-02-17 | reverse complement strand
GCGCTGCTGCTCGCGCCGCTCGTCCTCATCCGGCACCGCGCGGAGCTCGCACGGCTCGCCCCGCGCGACTGGCTGCTCGCGGCGGCCGCGGGCGCGTTCCTGGCGGCGCACTTCGCGACCTGGATCCTCTCGCTCGAGTACACGTCGGTCGCTTCTAGCGTCGCGCTCGTGACGACCAACCCCATCTGGATCGGCATCGCCTCGTGGGTCGTCTTCCGCGAGCGGCTCGGCGCGGTCATGCTCTTTGCCATCGCGCTTGCGATTGCCGGCAGCGCGGTCATCTTCCTCGCCGACGGCGGGCGCGGCGCGTCGCACGGAAGCGCGCCGGCGCTCGGCAATGCGCTCGCGATCATCGGTTCCCTCGCGATCTGCGGGTATCTGCTGATCGGCCGCGGGCTTCGGCGCTCGATCGCGCTCGTGCCGTACGTCGGCGTCGTCTACGCCGCCGCGGCGGTCTGCCTAGTCGTCGTCGCGCTCGCCGCCGGCGCGCCGCTCGGCGGCTTCGCGCGCGCGTCCTGGCTGATGCTCCTCGCGCTCGCGATCGGACCACAGCTCCTCGGCCACTCGAGCTTCAACTGGGCGCTCAAGTACCTGTCCGCGACGCTGATCGCGCTCGCGATCCTCGGCGAGCCGATCGGCTCGACGATCCTCGCGTGGGGTCTCCTCGGCGAGCAGGTTGGGCCGGTCCAGATCGCGGGAATGGCGCTGCTGCTCGTCGGCATCTTCCTCGCCGCGCGCACCGGCGCAGCTGCGTCCGGTCCATGATTGCGGTATTCGCGCGCCCAGGCGATCATCCGAAACGATGATGCGCTCCGGCCTTCTTGCCGCCGCTGCAGCAGCGCTCGTGTGCGGCTGCGTCTCAACGACGATCCTCACCCAGTGGCAGAACCCCGGCGACCGCGGGCCGCCGTGCGCGAAGGCCTTCGTTGTCGCGGTGACGCAGAACACGACTGTCCGCCGCGTGTTCGAGGATGAGATGGTGAAGGCGCTCGTCGCTCGCGGCGTGGTCGCCATTCCGAGTTACACGCTGATTCCCGAGGACGGTCCCGTTCCCGAGGCCCGACTCACGGAGGCAGTGCGCACCGCCGGCGCCGAATGCGTCCTCACGACCCGGGTGCTGCAGATCGCGCAGCAGCTCGAGGTGGTTACGCCCCCAGGCGCGTTCTGGGGTCCGCCGTGGGGCTTCTACGGCTGGTACGGCGGCGCGTGGGGCCCGGCCTACGCCTTCCCGCCGCAGATCGTCGCCAATGACGTGGTCTACGCCGAGATCCGCCTCTTCCGCGCGCAGCCGGACACGCTTGTTTGGGCGGCCACGACCGAGACCTTCGCGCCCACCGACGTGCGGAAAGAATCCGCCACCTTCGCGCAGGTCGTGCTCAGGGAGCTCGCGGAGCGGCGGCTGATCTAGCGGCTGCGGGTGCCGCGCGCGCCCGGCCGGAATCCGGGTTGCTCCGGCCGCGGGCGAGGGGCTACCATGCTCTCTCCGCCGCAAACCTCCTCGAGACCCGCCGATGGACCTCGACTTCACTCCCGCCGAGCAGGCATTCCGCGAAGAGGTGCGCGCGTTCGTGCGCACGAACCTCCCGCGCGACATCACCCACAAGGTCCTGCGCCACCGGCACCTCCTCAAGGACGACTACACCCGCTGGCAAGACGCCCTCGCGCGGAAAGGCTGGCTCGTCGGCCACTGGCCGAAGGCGCACGGCGGTCTCGAGTGGACGCCGGTTGAGCACCACATCTTCGACGAGGAGTGCGCCGCCGCCGGCGCGCCGCGGTTGATCCCTTTCGGGATCAGCATGGTCGCCCCGGTCATCATGCAGTACGGCAGCCCCTGGCAGAAGGAGCACTATCTCTCGCGCATCCGCGACAACAAGGATTGGTGGTGCCAGGGCTACTCCGAGCCCGGTGCCGGGTCCGACCTCGCCTCGCTGAAGACCCGCGCGGTGCGCGAGGGCGACCGCTACATCGTCAACGGCCAGAAAACCTGGACGACGCTCGCGCACTTCGCCGACATGATCTTCTGCCTCGTGCGCACCGACAGCACGGTGAAGAAGCAGGAAGGCATCAGCTTTCTCCTCATCGACATGCACTCGCCGGGGATCACAGTGCGCCCGCTCATCCTCTACGACGAGGAGCACGAGGTGAACGAGGTCTTCTTCGACGATGTCGCGGTGCCGGCCGCGAACCTCGTCGGCGAGGAGGGCAAGGGCTGGACCTACGCGAAGTTTTTGCTCGGCTACGAGCGCACCGGCATCACCGGCGTCGGCGCCTCGAAGCGCGAGCTCGCGCTGCTCAAGGGGGTCGCGCGGCACGAACTGAAGGGCGGCAAGCCGCTTGCCGCCGACCCGATCTTCCGCGCGAAGCTCGCGGAGGTTGAGATCGAACTCCTCGCGCTCGAGACCACGCTGCTCAGGGTGCTCGCGGCGCGCGACAAACCCGGGCCGGAGGCCTCGATCCTCAAGATCAAGGGCACCGAGGTGCAGCAGACGCTCACCGAGCTCATGATGGACGCGCTCGGCCCGTGGGCGGAGCCGTTCTCGCGCCAGGTGATCGAGGAGGGCGGCACTGCGGCGCCGTTCGCGCCCGAGTATGCCGCGACGCTCGCGGCACGCTATTTCAGCTGGCGCAAGACCTCGATCTACGGTGGCTCGAACGAGATCCAGCGGAACATCATCGCGCAGCACGTGCTCGGGCTCTAAGACGATGGACTTCTCCCTCACCGAAGAGCAGCAGCTCCTCCGCGACGCGATCGCGCGGTTCATCGCCAACGAGTACTCGTTCGAGGAGCGGAAGAGCATCGTCGCCTCGCCGAAGGGCTGGAGCGACAAGGTCTGGAGCAAGTTCGCCGAGATGGGGCTGCTCGGCGTGCCGTTCCAGGAGGTCCACGGCGGGTTCGGCGGCAGCGGCGTCGACCTGATGGTCGTGGCGCAGGAACTCGGACGCGGAATGGTCGTGGAGCCGTATCTCGCCACGGTCGTGCTCGCGGGCGGGCTGGTGGAGCTCGCGGGCACCGCGGCGCAGCAGCGCGACATCCTGCCGGGCATCATCAAGGGCAAGTGGCTGCTTGCGCTCGCGTACGGCGAGCCGCAGTCGCGCTACGAGCTGCACGACGTCGCGGCGAGCGCGCGGCGCGAGCCTTCGGGCTACGTCCTCAACGGCAGGAAGGCGGTCGTGCTGCACGGGGCGGGCGCCGATACGCTCGTCGTGTCCGCGCGCACTGCGGGGGCCCAGCGCGACCGCGCCGGGATCACGCTATTCCTCGTCGACGCCAAGACGCGCGGCGTGAACATGAGCGGCTATCGGACGATCGACGGGTTGCGCGCGGCGGACGTCGAGCTCGACGGCGTGCACGTGGGCGACGAGGCGATGCTCGGACCGGTGGACGGTGCGCTCCCGCTCCTCGAGCAGGCGGTCGACCGCGGCGCCGCGGCCCTCTGCGGCGAAGCGGTCGGCGTGATGGAAGCGCTGAACGCCGCGACGCTCGACTACCTCAAGACCCGGCAGCAGTTCGGCCAGCCGATCGGGCGATTCCAGGCGTTGCAGCACCGCGCCGTCGACATGCTGATGCACGCTGAGCAATCGAAGTCGATGGCGTGCCTCGCGGCAGTGAAGTGCTGGTCGCAGGACGCCCGCGCGCGCGCGCGCGCGGTCTCCGCGGCGAAGTCGCTCATCGGACGCTCGGGCCGCGCGGTGGCAAAAGAGGCGATCCAGCTGCACGGCGGCATGGGCGTCACCAACGAGCTGCCCGCCGCGCATCTCGCGAAGCGCCTGACGATGATCGACTTCTGGCTCGGCGACAGCGACTGGCACACCGAGCGCTTCGCCGCCGACTAGAGCGCCGGACGCATCCGGACCGAGCGCGACCGTGCCCGTCAACCGGCAAATCCTTCTCGCCAGTCGGCCAGAAGGCTGGGTCACCGAGGCGAATTTCAAGCTGGTCGAGTCGGCGATGCCGCGGCCCGGGGACGGGCAGTTCCTAGTGCGCAACCGCTGGCTCTCGCTCGACCCGTACATGCGCGGCCGAATGGATGCGAAGAAGTCGTACGCGAAGCACGTCGAGCTCGGCGAGGTGATGGTCGGCGGCGCGGTCGGCGAGGTGATCGAGTCGCGGCATCCGGCCTTCAAGCCGGGCGATTTCGTGAACGCCGCCTTCGGCTGGCAGGAATACGCGCTCTCCGACGGGACCGGGGCGCGCAAAGTCGATCCTTCGCGAGCGCCGCTCTCCTACTACCTCGGCGTCCTCGGGATGCCGGGGGTGACGGCCTGGATAGGCTTGCTCGACATCGCGCAGCCGAAGGCCGGCGAGACCGTGGTCGTCTCCGCGGCGTCCGGCGCGGTCGGCAGCGTGGTCGGCCAGCTCGCGCGGATCAAGGGCTGCCGCGCGGTCGGGATCGCGGGCGGACGCGCGAAGTGCGACTACACCGTCGGCGAGCTCGGTTTCGACGCCTGCGTCGACTACAAGGCGGGACCGCTCGGCGAATCGCTCGCGGCGGCGGCGCCGAACGGCGTCGACGTCTACTTCGAGAACGTCGGCGGCGAGGTGCTGGACGCGGTGCTCGTGTCGATGAATCCGTTTTCGCGCATCACCATCTGCGGGCTCGTCTCGCAGTACAACGCGACCGAGGCTTACGGCGTGCGGAACCTCCGCTCGATCCTCACCAACCGTATCCGCGTCCAGGGGTTCATCGTGAGCGACCGGATGGAGCTGTGGCCGCGTGCGCTGGACGAGCTCGCGGACTGGACCGCCGCGGGCAAGATCAAATATCGCGAGACCATCGCGCACGGGCTCGCGAACGCGCCGCGCGCGTTCATCGGCATGCTCCGCGGCGACAACCTCGGCAAGCAACTCGTCGCGCTCGACTGACGTTTTTCGTCACCTCCGACGACATCCCGACGCGGTCGTCACTCGGGGCAACTGCTTCACCAATCCTCGCCGGTCGGTCGAACAACCCGCGCGCGCGCGCGACTTTCGTCACGGCTATGACGAAGACATAACAGTCGCGCGTGTTAGCGTCGCGCATCGATTCCAGAACAGTTCGGGGAGCATCGATGCACAACGCCAAATTCTCAGCGCTCGCCGCCATCGCCGCGTCGCTCGCCGTCGCCGCCTGGGCGCCGGTCGCGCAGTCGCAGCAGATGGCCGCCGCCAAGCCGACCGCGGCCGCGCCGATGGCGTCGCGCGCCGTCACGGTCGACGAGTACAAGAAGCACGTCGCCACGCACATCGCCAAGCAGAGCGCGCACGTCTACGCCGACTCGCTGCCGCCGATTCTCAAGTCGGTGGTCGTGCTCGACATCACCATTGATGCCGAGGGCAACGTCACGCGCCTCTCGATCTTCCGCTCCAACGGCTACGAAGACGCCGAGGCCGCCGCGATGGAAAGCGTGCGCCGCGCCGGGAAGCTGCCCGCGCCGTCGCCGGAAGTGCTAGCCGGCCAGAGCTCGGTGCGCGTCCTCGAGTCGTGGCTGGTCCGCTCGGACAACCAGTTCCAGATCCGCAGCGCGGTGGCGCCCCAGGCCGCCGCGTCGGACGTCGCCGCGCGGGGCGCGAAGAAAAAGCCGATCAAGCCCGCTGGCTGACCGGACCGCGCGGCTGCCACCGCGCGGTTTTGCCTGATTCCCGAACGGCGCGCGGCGTAAGCCGCGCGCCGTTGTCATTTCCGGCGCCGCTTATAATCGCCGCCTTCGTCCAAGTACGACAAAGGAGCGCAGCGGTGATCGACCTCTACACCTGGCCCACGCCGAACGGCCACAAGATCCACATCATGCTCGAGGAGACCGGGCTGCCGTACACGGTGCACCCGATCGACATCCAGGCCGGAGACCAGTTCAAGCCCGACTTCCTCAAGATCAGCCCGAACAATAAGATGCCGGCGATCGTCGACCGCGACGGGCCCGGCGGGAAGCCGATGGCGCTCGCCGAGTCCGGCGCGATCCTGTTCTATCTCGCGTCGAAGACCGGGAAGTTCCTGCCGGCGGACATCCGCGAGCGGTGGGCGGTAATGCAGTGGGTCATGTTCCAGATGGGCCACATCGGGCCGATGCTCGGCCAGGCGCACCACTTTCTCGGCTATTCGGTCGAGAAGATTCCCTACGCGATGGAGCGGTACAAGAACGAAGCCAACCGACTTTACCGCGTCCTCGACCGCCGGCTGGGCGAGAGCGCGTACGTCGCGACCGGCGCCTACACCATCGCCGACATGGCGATCATGCCGTGGCTGCGCTCGGCCGACCGGCAGGGCGTGAACATAGACGAGTACCCGAACGTGAAGCGCTGGTTCGACAAGATCAACGAGCGCCCGGCCGTGAAGCGGGCGCTCCAGGTCCTCGCCGACCGGCGGCGCACCGCGCCGCTCACGCCGGAGCAGCGCGAGGTGATGTTCGGGTCGGTGCAATACGCGAAACGCTGAGGAGGCGCGCGATGGCGACGCTGAACGGGAAAGTTGCCTGGATCACCGGTGCCGGCAGCGGCATCGGCCAGGCGGGCGCAGTGGAGCTCGCGAAGGCCGGCGCGGCGGTGGTGATCTCGGGACGCCGCGCCGAGGCGCTCGAGGAGACCCGCAAGCTCGTGAGCGCCGCGGGCGGCGTGGTCGAGAAGCTACCGCTCGACGTCGCCGACAAGAAGCAGGTGGCGCACGCCGCGAAGGAATTGCTCGACCGCCACGGACGTTGCGACATTCTGGTGAACAGCGCCGGCGTGAACGTTCCGAAACGCTTGTACAAGGAACTCGTGCCCGACGACTGGGACAAGGTGATCGGGATCAACCTGAACGGCGCGCTCTATTGCATGACCGCGCTGCTGCCCACGATGCGCGCGCAGAAGGGGGGGCTCGTGATCAACATCTCGTCCTGGCTCGGGCGCTGGGTCGGCTACCTCGGCGGGCCCGCGTACGGTGCCAGCAAGCATGCGATGGCGACCATCACCCATCACCTCAACCTGGAGGAGGGGATGCACGGCATCCGCGGCTGCGTGATCTATCCCGGCGAGGTCGCGACGCCGATCCTCAAGACCCGCCCGGTCCCGCCCGCCCAGGAGGACATCGACCGGATGCTGCAGCCCGAGGATCTCGGCCGCACGATCCGCTTCGTCGCGGAGATGCCGCCGCGCGTCTGCCTGAACGAGATCGTCATCACGCCGACGTGGAACCGCCTGTACATCGGCGGCAAGGAACTCGCCCTCGGGCCGAAGGCGGGCTAGCGAGCGGAGCGGCGGGTCACCGCTTCTCGCGGAGCAGCTTGAAGGTCCCGATCGCCTTCGCGAGGAGCTTGCCGCCCTCGTCGCGCGCCTCGGACTCGCAGAACGCCGTCGACTGACCCGCGTGGAGCACGCGGGCGTCGGCGTGAATGCGGTCCGACACACCGGCGTTCATGAAGCCGACCGAAAGGTCGACGGTGAGCACGCCGCCGTCGACGCCGTAGTGGCCGCGAACCGCGGCGCTCATCACGTAGTCGAGCATCGTCATCACGACGCCGCCGTGCGCGGCGCCCCAGCTGTTCAGCAGCTCTGCCCGCTTGTCGAGGATGATCGACGCCCGCTCCTTCGACTGCTCGGTCAGCTTGATTCCGAGGTGCTCGACGAACGGGATACGGACTCTGGAGAGCGGCGCGTTCACGAGCGGATCATCGCATTCTCGGCGGCGCGGCTACAAGCCTCGCGGGAACGATTTTCCGGCATGCACGATCCGTGCCGGGAGCCTGTCAATGCGCCAAACGGTCTAGCGCTACGGCAATCGAATCTAGACCGCCGTCGCGCCGCCGTCGACGGCGACGATCTGTCCGGTGATGTGCTGCGAGGCGTCCGAAGCGAGCAGCACGGCGAGACCTTTCAGGTCCTGGTCCCCGCCGAGGCGCTTGAGTGGGCTCGCCGCGATCACCTCGCCTTGGATGCGCTCGAGCGCACCCTTGGTCATCTTCGAGGGGAAGAACCCGGGCGCGATCGCGTTGACGGTGATGTTGTACTGGCCCCACTCGCCGGCGAGCGCGCGCGTGAAGTTCACCACGCCGCCCTTGGTCGTGTTGTAGGCGATCGTGCGAATCTTCTCCGGCAGGTTGCCGCGCAGGCCGGCGATCGACGCGATGTTGATGATCCGGCCGTACCGCCGCGGGATCATCGACCGGCGCCCGACCGACTGCGTGACGAGGAAAGTGCCGGTGAGGTTGAGGTTCACGACCTTCTGCCACGCTTCGAGCGGGTGCTCCTCGGCCGGCGCGCCCCAGTTGGCGCCGGCGTTGTTGACGAGGATGTCGATCTGTCCGTAGTGTTTCAGGACCGCCTCGACCATCGGGTCGACCGCCGCGCTCTGCGAGAGATCGCAGACCACCGGCAGCGCCTCGACGCGCTCGCGCGCGAGGTGCGCGCGAGCGTCCTCGAGCTCGTCGGCTTTCCGTGCGGTCAGCGCAACGCGCGCGCCCATCTCGCCTAGCCCCGAGGCGATCTGCAATCCGAGGCCGCGCGAGCCGCCAGTGATGAGGGCGATCTTCCCGCTAAGATCGAGCAGCTTTCTAACACTCATGACTGAGAGCCTCCCTTCATGAATCCGCCCGCACCCAGGCTCGAAGCGATCTTCAGGGCCAATGTCCTGGTCGCCGCGCCGCGCTCGCTCGGCCACACGAGCGCTGGCGAGCGCCGCATCGTCGACATCCTCGGCGGCGAGGTGACCGGACCGAAGCTCGCGGGCCGGATCCTGCCGGGCGGCGCCGACTGGCAGATCCTACGCGACGACGGCACCACCGTGCTCGAGGCCCTGTACGCGATTGAAACGCCGGACAACGCGCTCGTCTACGTCCGCAACTACGGCTACCGCCACGGACCGGACGAGGTGTTCATCCGGATCGCCCGGGGCGAGGAAGTGGACCCCACGCTCTACTACTTCCGCAGCGCGCCGGTTTTCGAGACGACGGCGCCCGAGCATGCCTGGCTCAATCGTACGATCGTCGTCTGCTCGGCGCTTCGCTCCCGGGACCGCGTCATCCTCGATTTCTATGCGGTCCGGTGATCGCGCGTGCGGCGGCAGTCTCTCGAAAGGATTGCTGGATCGCCCTAGGCTCCGATGCTCAACAAGCTTGCGGCGGTACCGCCCAGGATCGCGGCGCGATCGGCATCGCTGAGACTCGGTGTGGCGAGCACGAGATCCACGGCGGTCTTCGTCCAGGGATAGGGATAGTCCGTGCCGATCATGAGCTGACTCGCGCCGACCTCGGCGACGAGGTGGCGGACGCCCTCGGGCGTGAAGACCATCGTGTCGTAGTACATCTGCCGGAGATACTCCGAGGGCTTTTTCTTGATCGGACCGTACGTCCCGCCCGCGCAGAGATCGGGGCGGGTGAGGCAGCCCAGGTCGGAGCGGCCCGCGTACGAGGGCAGGAAGCCGCCGCCGTGCGCGCCGCAGATCTTCAGGCCGGGGAACCTGTCGAGTGTGCCCTCGAAGATCAAGTGGGAAAGCGCGATCGTCGTCTCGAGCGGATTACCGATCACGTTCACCAGGTAGCCGTTGCCCTTGAATCGGGCCCCGAGCTCGCTCGGGGCGCCGGGACCCTGCGGATGGATGAAGACCAGCACGCCGAGCTGCTCAGCCTTGGCCCAGAACGGGTGAAACTTCGGGTCGCTGATCTCCTGGCCGTTCACGCTGCCGCCGATCGCCGCGCCGCGTAGTCCGTACTTCTTGACCCCCTCCTCGAGCTGCTGCGCCGCGAGATCGGGATACTGCAGCGCCACCGAGGCGAACGCGACGAAGCGATCCGGGTTCGCGGCGCACGTTTCCGCGAGCTTCTCGTTCTGGATCCTGATCAGCTTCTCCGCGACGTCCCGCTCGGCCTTGTACCAGTACGGGTTGATGCTGAGCGCTTCCATGTCGATCCCCTGCGCGTCCATCGCGGCCATCCGCTCCGACGCGGTCGCTGCCACGTTCAGGTCCGGGCGGAGCGACGGTCCACCGAGCGTCAGACCCATCAAGGACATTGCCTCAGGCACCGCGCAGTGCGCATGCACGTCGACCACCTTTACGCGCTTGCCGGCGACCACCGTTTCCCGGCGCCGGGTCTGCGCGCGCGCCTGCCGTGACGCGAGCAGGTCGCATCCCACGAACGCGATGCCGGTCAGGGCGCCCGCAGTGGTTTCAAGGAATTCTCGGCGACTCGTCATGGTTCCCCTCCTATTGGCAGGCGATACGGCCAGAGCCTACCACTAGGGACACCTACCTATAATCGCGGCGGACGATGATGGACCCCACTAAACAGCTCGCCTCGTACCTAGTCTCAAGCCGGCTCGCCGACGTCCCCGCCGACGTGCGGCACGAGGCGCATCGCGCGCTGGTCAACATCGTCGGCTGCTCGCTCGGCGGCGCGCGCGAGCCGGCGGTGGAGATCGCGATGCGCGCGCTGGGGCCCTATTCCGGCAAGCCCGAGGCGCGGGTCCTCGGCCGCGCCGAGCGGTTCGATCCACTCCTCGCTTCGCTTCTGAACGGCATCGCCTCGCACGTCCACGACTACGACGACACGACGCCGAGCAACTACATCCATCCGAGCTCGCCGGTGGCGTCGGCCCTGTTCGCCCACGCGAGCGTGCACCCGGTCACGGGCGCGGATTTCCTCCACGCCTTCATTCTCGGCGTCGAGACGGTGACCCGCGTGGGCGATGCGACTTACCCGGCGCACTACGAGGCCGGCTGGCACAGCACCGGGTCGATCGGCGTGTTCGGCGCCGCCGCGGCGATCGGCAAGCTGCTCGGCCTGCCGCTGCAGAACATGGTCTGGGCGATCGGGCTCGCTGCGACACAGGGCGCCGGGCTCCGCGAGATGTTCGGGTCGATGGGGAAGGCCTTCCATCCGGGGCGCTCGGCGCAGGCCGGCCACTTGGCTGCGCTGCTCGCGCGCGAAGGATTCACGAGCGGCGAGTTCCCTCTGGAGGGCCCGCGCGGCTTTGCGGCGGTCACCGCGCGGGAACACGACCTCGCGAAGCTCACGCGCGGGCTCGGGACCGAGTTCACCTTCCTCGGGAACACCTACAAGCCGTTCCCCTGCGGCATCGTGATCCATCCGACGATCGATGCGTGCATGCAGCTCGCCGCGGGGCGTAAGCTCGGGGCGGAGGAGATCGCCGCGGTGCGGCTGCGCGTCGCCCCGCTCGTTCTCGACCTGTGCAGCAAGAAGCAGATCTCGAAGGGCCTCGAAGGCAAGTTCTCGGTCTTTCACGCCGCGGCGATCGGGCTCGTGCGGGGCCGGGCGGGGCTGCGTGAGTTCACCGACGAGACGGCAAATGATCCAGACGTGAAGATCGTGCGCGAGCAGCGCGTCACGGCAACCGCCGATCCGGGCGTCGCAGAGGACGCAGTCCGCGTCGAGGTCGAGCTCGCGAACGGCGAGCACCTCGAAAAGACCGTCGACCACGCGATCGGTAACCTCGGGCGGCCGATGACCGATCGCGAGCTCGAGGAGAAATTCCACGACCAGGCAGTTCTCGCGATCCCGGCGGATGCAGTCGATCACGCGCTCGCGCTCTGCTGGAAGCTCGGCGAGCTCGACGATATGCGCCGCCTGATCGACGCGGCGGTTCCGGCCGAGGGGTGACGCGCGCGCGGGGTATGCGCGTCAAATCTCGATCTTCGTTCCGAGCTCGATGACGCGTCCGGACGGAATGTTGAAGTAGTCGCTGGCGGTGCGCGCGTTGCGCGCCATGGCGGCGAAGAGCCGCTCGCGCCAGAGCGCCATGCCCTCGCCGGGCGTCGGGATCACGGTTGCACGGCTGAGCAGGAACCAGGTTTCCTGGGGATCCAGCGTCAGACCGGTTGTCTTGCTCGGGCGCAGCGCTTGCGACACGTCCGGTCGGTCCATGAAGCCGAAGTACACCGTCAGGCGATAGAAGCCCTGGCCGAGGACGTCGACCCAGGTCCGCTCGCTCGGCGGCACCCACGGGATCTCCCGGATGAGCACGCTGAGCAGCACGACGCGCTCGTGGAGCACCTGGTTGCACGCGAGGTTCTGCAGCAGCGCGCGCGGCACCGAGTCCGGGTTGCCCGCCATGAATACCGCCGTCCCCGGAACGCGGTGCGACGGATGCTTCGCGAGGGAATCGAGAAACGGCTGGAGCGCGGTCCCGGTCCGCCGCTGCCTCGCCATCGCGATCACCCGGCCCTGGCGCCAGGTCGTCATCAGCGTGAACACGATCGCGCCGAGCGTGAGCGGGAACCAGCCGCCCTCCACGATCTTGAGGAGGCTCGAGGAGAAGAATGCCGCGTCGACCAGGAGGAAGAAGCCGGTGGCTGCAATGCACAGCGCGAGGTTATAGCCCCACACGAAGCGGATCACGAAGAAGGTGAGAACCGTGGTCGCCAGCATCGTTCCGGTCACCGCCACGCCGTAGGCGGAGGCGAGCCGGGTCGAGGAGCCGAAGCCGATCACCGCCGCGACGATCACGAGCAGCAGCACCCAGTTCGCACCGGGAATGTAGATCTGGCCGACCTCCTTGGCGGAGGTCTGCCTGACGTACATGCGCGGCAGGAAATCGAGCTGGATCGCCTGCTTAGTGAGCGAGTAGGTGCCGGAGATCGTCGCCTGCGAGGCGATCACCGTCGCCGCCGTCGCAAGCCCCACCATCGGGTAGAGCGCCCAGTCCGGAGCGAGGAGATAGAAGGGATTCTCGAGCGCCTTCGGATTCCCGATCAGCAGCGCGCCCTGGCCGAAGTAGTTCAGCGTCAGCGCGGGAAAGACGAGCCCGAACCACGCGATGCGGATCGGCGCCCTGCCGAAGTGACCCATGTCGGCGTACAGCGCCTCCGCGCCGGTGAACGAGAGGAGCACCGCGCCGAGCACGACGAACGACGACCACCCGTGCTGCGTCACGAAGCCGAGCGCGTGCCGTGGGTCGAGCGCCCACAGCACCTCGGGATTGTTCGCAATGCCGAAGACGCCGAGCGTCGCGATCGCGAGGAACCAGAGCACCGCGACCGGGCCGAACAGCGCGCCGACGACCGAAGTGCCCTGCCGCTGCAGGGCGAACAGCCCGACCACCACGCCGATCGCGAGCGGGACGACGTACGGCTTGAACGCCGTCGTCCCCACCTCGAGGCCCTCGACCGCCGAGAGCACCGAAATCGCGGGCGTGAGCACCGCGTCGCCGTAGAACAGCGACGCGCCGAACACCCCGAGCAACAGGACCGGCGCGCGCCACTGCCGCCGGTCCTTCACCGCCGAGGACGCGAGCGCGAGGAGCGCCATGATCCCGCCCTCGCCCCTGTTGTCGGCGCGCATGATCAGAATCACGTACTTGAGGGAGACGACGATCATCAGCGACCAGAAGATCGCCGAGAGGCCGCCGAGCACGTTCTCGGTGCTGAGCGCGATGCCGTGGTCGGGATTGAAAGTTTCCTTGGCCGCGTAAAGCGGGCTCGTGCCGATGTCGCCATAGACGACGCCAAGCGCGGCAAGCGTCAGTGCGGCGCGGGATTTCTTCAGCCGCGGATCCGGGTCCACCCTCCGCCCCCCTTCGGCGGAAACAGGAGCGAACCGTATCCCGGGTCGACGCAAAACGCAAACGAGCGGACTTGACGTTCATGCGTGGTATTCAACAGCTTGTCCATGGCGGCCCGCGGTCTACTGCGCGCATCCGGAACGCGGCGCCAAGCTGCCGGACCATGCCGCCTGCACCTCGGCGATCAGCGCAGCTGAACGTCCTTCGTAGCGCGGCGAAAAGTGGAACGGGACGACTGCCTTCGCGCCGACCCGGCGGGCGATCTCGCCGGCCTGGCGCGCGGTCAAGTGATTCTTGCGCAGCGCATGTTCCCGATCCTCGTCCAGAAAGACGCTTTCGATGTAAAGCAGGTCCACCCCGGCGAGCAGTTCGGCAAGCGTCCGTGCGTTGGCCTCGGTGTAGCGGAGGTCCGTAACGTAGCCGATGCGCTGGCCGGGAACCACGTCGAGAACGAGATGCCGCAGTTCGCTGAGATTCCGGGTCATCGCATGCTCGCCATTCCGATCGCGCCATCGCACCTCGATCGGCGTCGCGTCGGGCGCGCCCGTCCGAACCGCCTCTTTCAACTCGCGGAGCCACGCACCCGTTGCGACCCCGAGCGCTTCGAGCCGGTCCTTTCCGACCTTCATCCGCGCTTTCTCCTCAACCGCATACGCGAGGCATGGCACATCGTGATCGACAAAACGGCCGCGAACGCGGAAGGTCATCTCTTCGTGAACCACGTCGCCGACCGGGTCGACGGCGGCGCACGGTTCGCGCTCGAACCGCGCCCGGCTGGAAAACCGCGCGCGCTGGCCGCGACCGTCCACCCCGATCTCGTGCACATCGATCACCAGCTCGACCTCGTAGCGGTGCACGACGTTCCACGTGTATGCGCGCAGCTTGTGCTCGACCTGCGCGATGAAGCCAGGCCCGCCGAACAGCGCCACGCAGGCCTTGCGGCCGAGCACGACGCGCAGCAGATGATCGAAGCCCGAGAAGTGATCCATATGAGCGTGGGTGACGAAGACGTGCGACAGGCGCATCAGCTTGCGTGGCGGGAGCACCGCGATGTCGCCAAGATCGAGTAGGAGCGCCCGCCGCTCGTCGCGAAAGTCCACGTAGAGCCCCGGGTCACCAAACGCGTCATTGACGGGACGAGTTTCAAAGAGCGCGCGCATCGGAATGTCAAGGTTGCTTGGCGGTCAGCCGCACCATGGCCGCGGCGTCGTCGAGGAGCTCCAGACCCCACACGGCATCGATCAGCCGATCGATATCGCACCCGGATCCGCCGAACACGGCGAGATCGCGCGCCTTCGCCTCGATCTCGTGGTCACTCATCGGCCGCCCGAGGCTTCCGAGCGCGTGCCGGATCTCGTGCGTCAACGTGCGGCCGTCGGTCGTGCGCAAGGTGACGACCGCCGCCTCGACCGGAACGGCCGGATCGTCCTGCACTTCCACCTTGTCCCCGAACGCCAGCACCGCCGGCTCGGCCGCGCGGGCGTCGCTGTATTCCGTCAGGCCGGCCGCGCCGTGCACGAAGCACACGGCCGCGGTGTGCTGCAGGCTCACCTGCGCTTCCCGCCCCGATCGCGGACGCGGGCGATCGGTTCGCTCGCGCAGCAACGGATTGCCTCGCACCGTCACCCGGTTGATGTGCTCCGCGTTCAGTCCGTGCTTCGCACGCAGCGCGAGGAGCGCATCGATCACCGGGTGCAGGACGATCCCACAGGGATAGGGCTTGTAAGTGTTGCGGGCGCTTTCCCAGACGGTGCGGAGGCCGCCGTCGATCGCCGCGAGGTCCGGCTTGTCGCCCATGACATGAGCGAAGCCGCGCGGGCCCTCGAGCGTGCGCGGCGCGGCGGTGAAACCCTGCTGCGCGAGGAGCGCGGCGACGATCCCGTTCCGCGGCGCGTTTCCCACGCTTACACTCTTCGCCATGCTGCCGAGGCTCTCGACCAGCCCGCTGGCCTGGTTCGCCGCGAGGCCGAGCGCCCACATCATCTGCTGAATATCGAGCGCGAGCAGCTTGCCCGCCGCCGCCGCGGCGCCGACCACGCCGCAGGTGCTCGTGATGTGCCAGCCGCGGCTGTAGTGGTAGGGCGTGACGGAATTCCCGACGCGGCACTCGATCTCGACGCCGAGGATCAGCGCGTGAAGAAGCTCGCTGCCGCTGACGCGCTGCCGCTCGGCGAGCGCGAGCACGGCCGGGACGACCGGCGCCGCCGGGTGGATCACCGTGGGCAGGTGGGTGTCGTCGAAATCGAACACGTTCGCAGCGGCGGCGTTGAGGAACGCGGCGCTCAGCGCGTCGAGCCGTTCCGCGCGGCCGATCACGGTCGCACCCGGGGGACCGGAGAACTGCCGCAGGACCGCGAGCGCCTTGCCGATCGCGGGGTCGGCGCATCCGCCGAGCGCCGCGCCGAGGCTATTCAGGAGCGTCCGCTTGCCCTCGTGCCGCACCGCCGCCGGAATGGCCTCCCACCGCGATTCGACCAGGAAGCGGGCGAGACGGGTCGTGACGTCGGCGTCGGCGGTCATGGCT
>Ga0126369_10001542_pt1 | contig 15989 bp, 12 predicted proteins | sample PanSoiMetaPlot_1_FD_109646 | JGI IMG/M metagenome (GOLD analysis project Ga0126369, IMG submission 109646) | Tropical forest soil microbial communities from Panama - MetaG Plot_1 | ecosystem: Environmental > Terrestrial > Soil > Tropical forest > Bulk soil | place: Panama | collected 2016-02-17 | reverse complement strand
ATAACCGCTCTCGCAATTGCAGTTGCTTGCAGCAGCTCCAACAATGGCCCCGCCGGCGGACCAGTTATGGGCGCCCTCGACACACATTGCTCCCAGCCCGATGGCGGCACCGTCGTCCAGCCGACGGACACGAGCGCCTGTCATCCCGACGGCGGAGACGTCACCGTCGTTGACTATGGGCCGACGCTTTACAACGCCGAGGCGGACGATGATGACTGCAAATATCACCTGAATTTTACAGTCACACCGGTGCGCCAGAATCAGGACGTTACCTTCACCGCAGTGGCCAAGCGTAAAACCGATGGCACGGCCGCCGCTGGCGCCAAGACTTCGCTGGAGGTCTTCCTTAACGCCACACATCCTGCACCCAATTCAGGCCAGAGGAGCACGGAAGCCCCCGCTGGCACTTACAACATTGGCCCGATTCATTTCGACCAGCCTGGCCAGTGGACGGTCCGATTCCACCTCTACGAAGAATGCTCCGAGCTCCTCCAAACGTCCCCTCACGGCCACCTAGCGTTCTACATCTCGGTGCCCTGAGGTTAGCCCGCCGTCGGGTTTTGAGAGGTGAACCAAACGTATTCGCTGGCTCGCTTCGCCATCCTGAGACTGCTTGGGCTCATCTACTTCATTGGCTTCTTGGTCTTCATCAACCAGGGGATACCCCTGCTCGGGGAGAGTGGACTGCTCCCAGCACATGCGTTTCTCGATCGCGTCGGTCAGCAGCTCGGATCGCCGTGGCAGGGGTTTCTGAGACTGCCCACCGTTTTTTGGCTCAAAGCGTCGGACGGCTTTCTTCTGAGCCTCGCCTGGAGCGGCGCTTTGCTGTCGCTGATCGTCCTGCTGGGCTTCGCAAATGTGCCCATGCTCGTGATTCTCTGGTTTCTCTATCTCTCGATCCATCACATCGGTCAGCTCTGGTACGGATTTGGATGGGAGAGCCAGCTCTGCGAAACCGGTTTCCTCGCCATATTCCTTTGCCCGCTCTTGGATCCGAGGCCCTTTCCAAAACGGCCTCCGCCGGTTCTCGTCCTGTGGCTTTTTCGGTGGCTGATTTTCCGGATCATGTTGGGAGCGGGACTGATCAAACTTCGAGGGGATCCATGCTGGCGCGACCTGACCTGCCTCTACTACCACTATGAGACTCAGCCGATTCCCAACCCTCTCAGCCCACTGCTGCACTTTTTCCCACGCTGGTTTCACAAGCTCGGAGCCCTCTACAATTACCTGGCCGAGCTGATTGCGCCCTTCTTCCTTCTGGCTCCGAGAACCCTTCGGCACATCGCGGGCGCGGTGCTCGCTGGTCTCCAGTTTTTCCTGATCCTGAGCGGCAATCTCTCGTTCCTGAACTGGTTGACGTTGGTTCCGATCGTTGCCTGCTTCGATGATCGGTTTCTTTCGCATTTCGTGCCGCGAGCGTGGTGGCAGAAATTTCTAAGAGAGCATACCGAGGCTGTCCCTCTGCGATCGCAGCAAATCGCCGCCGCGGTTCTGGCGGTTGTAATCGGACTCCTGAGCATCGAGCCCGTTACAAACCTGCTTTCCAATCAACAGCTGATGAACACCTCGTTCGAGCCCTTCGAGCTGGTCAATTCCTACGGGGCGTTCGGCAGCGTGGGCAAGGTCAGGCACGAGATCATCTTCGAGGGCACGTCGGCCGATACTCCAACCGAGAATGCCGAATGGAGGCCTTACGAGTTCAAATGCAAGCCGGGCGATCCCAATAAACGGCCCTGCTTCCTGAGCCCATACCATCTTCGGCTCGACTGGCTAATCTGGTTCGCCGCGATGGAGTCCCCAGCCCAGGCGCCATGGACCATTCATTTTGTATGGAAGTTGCTGCACAACGATCCGGGTGCCCTAAGGCTCCTGGCAAACAACCCGTTTCCGAATGCGCCGCCGCGCTTCTTGCGCGCACAGCTTTATCGCTACCAGTTTGCACCCCTGCGCGAGCGCGCGTGGTGGACACGCACTTTGATCGGCCCTTGGCTTCCGCCGCTCTCGTCGGAGGATCCGCGGCTGCGAAAGTTTCTCGAGAGCTACGGGTGGCTGCCCGAGGCAGCTTCGCAGCCGATCCCATGAGCCTTTGACGGTGTCCGCGCAGGATGCTTTGCTGCCCAACTTTCTGACTGGGAGGGAACATGGGCGAATTCACCAGGCGAGACTTCGTCAAGATCTCCGCGGCCGGAGCAACGGCATCGGCGCTCGGCGCATTGAATGCAGCACCCGCTGATGCACAGACGACGCGGGGCGCTGGGCAGAGCGGGCTTCACGTTCCGCGGCCCACAGGGGAACAGAAATACGATCTCCTCGTCCAGGGCGGTGAGGTGATCGATCCGGGGCAGGGTCTGCGAGGGAAGCGGGACATTGCCATCTTTCATGGCCGGATCTCCGCGGTCGAGGCGCAGATTCCAGCCGATAAGGCAAAAGCGGTGATCGCCGCGGCGGGAAAGCTGGTGTTGCCAGGGCTCATCGACCTGCATGTGCACGTCTACCCGCAGGCTACGGCGGCCGGCCTTCCCCCGGATGAGCTTGTGCCGTTCGCCGCGACCACCACCTACGTGGACGCCGGCACCGCGGGCGCGAGCAACTTCTCGGGCTTCCATCACTGGGTGATAAACCAGAACCGCACTCGCATCTTCGCCTTCCTCAACATCTCCAGCATCGGCTTGGCCGGCGTGCCGATCGGCGAGCTGCTCAACATCGACTACGCCGACGTCGAGCTGGCGGCGAAGACCCTCGCCGAGAATGCCGGGCTTCTGCTGGGCATGAAGGTGCGCGAAAGCGACCTCAAGAACAACCGAGCCCTCAACATCGTCGGCGACAATGGCTTGGAGCCGCTACGGCGCGCCATCAAGGCCGCGGAGATGTCCGGCGTCCCGGGCGCCCGCGTGATGTGCCACATCGGCGGCGCCCCCGGGAAGCTGTCCGACTTGCTCGATCTGCTCCGGCCGGGCGACGTTCTAACGCACAGCTACAGCGGTGCGGGCAACAACGTGGTCGACACCAACGGCAAGCTGATTCCGGCGGCGCTGGAGGCAAAGAAGCGCGGTGTGCACATCGACGTGGGCCACGGCGGCGGCAGCTTCAACTTTCGCATCGCCGAGGCGGCCATCAAGCAGGGGCTTACTCCGGACAGCATCAGCAGCGACGTGTGGACGGCGAGCGTCAACACCCCGGGCATGCCGTTCTTGCCCTGGGTGATGAGCAAGTTTCTCGCGCTTGGGATGCCGCTGGAGAAGGTGGTGGAGCTTGCCACCGTTGCTCCGGCGAAGGTGATCGGCCGCGTGCCCGGTCTCGGCACGCTGCAGGCGGGCGCGCCTGCAGACATCTCCATCGTTGAGCTGGTGGAGGGACCAGTCAAGCTCGTCGACACGCAGAAGAACGAGGTCACCGGCAAGGCGTACCTCAAACCCTTCGAGACGGTGCGGGCCGGCGTGCCCTTCGGCCGCCCCTACCCGCTCCCGTTCTCGGTCCCGGCATAAACCAAGGCACGGGTGGCTCACTCGACGGGCGCGTTGATGACCACATCGAGCGCTGCTCTGCTTGCTGAATTCGCTGGGAAAAGCGTCTCGATGCGCAGCTCCTGTAACGTGATGTCCAGCGGAGTCCCGACCGTAGTTATGGTGGTGAAGAGCTCGAGCACCAAGTCCTCTCGCCGCAGCGTGAGCGGAATGACAATGGAGGCAGGTTGCCGCGCTTGGGGGACGGTCCGCCGCAACTCGGCCTCGGCGACGATGACCCGTGCGAGCATGTCTTCGTCGTTCGCATCGCGTATCCGACTGGCCGAAAGTTCCGCACGAACCCTCTGGACAACGTGTCTGCCGATGTGTTCCCAATTGACGATCGCTGATCTGAGGCCCTGCTCCGAGAGCAGCATCAGGACCACATTGTTTCTTCCTCTCCAGGCAGGTGCGAAATAGGAAAGCAGCTGCACGGCTGCATTGTTGGCCAATAGAATGTCGTACCGGCGATTGACGATGAGCGTTGGGTTCGGCTCACTCGCTTCGAGGATTTGCTGGAGGGCCCCGCGAACTTCCGACATCACCGGGGCATCCAGCGGCGTCTCTTGATAGACGGCGGCAAAGCCCGCGGCCGCCAGGAGTGCATTGCGGTCCCGAAGCGGCACCTCGAGGTGCTCAGCGAGAGTCAACACCATGTCTCGACTCGGCTTCGAGCGTCCCGTCTCCACAAAGCTCAGATGCCGACTAGATACCCCCGCCTCGGTAGCGAGAGAGAGCTGACTCATGCCCCTGGCTGAGCGCCAGGCCTTGAGCATCAGACCCAAGCTCGTCGCTTCAGTCACCGTCATGGCCCTTTAATATTCGCTTAGACGTATCAGCCACCATTACCTCCGAGGTCATTGCCGCCACTCGATCACCCCCGTAGTTCTGACGCGAACGCGGCAATCTCGCGCGGTCCAAACCAAGGGAGCATTTCATGAGCGATGTCAACGAGTTGGTGATCAATTACCTGGCAGCCTGGAACGAAAGAGACGCAAGACGGCGGCGGGAGCTCGTCGCCAAAACCTGGGGCGAACGTGGAAGCTACGTGGACGCCCGTCGGCGGGCAACCGGCATCGATGCCATCGACGCGATGATTCAGACCGCGCAAAAGCAATTCCCCGACTACAGGCTGCGGCTTGTCAGCGGCATCGAAACACACAACGGCCATGTTCGCTTCAGCTGGTCAGCCGGCGGCACGCCGGACGCGCCCCTCTATCTGGGAGGCACCGACTTCGCGAGCGTTGGCGACGACGGTCGGCTCCAATCCGTCGTTGGCTTTACGGATGCAGCGCCAGTCTCGCAGTGATTTCGTGCGAGGGAGATTTTCATGAAGAGCTACCACGCTGACTCAGGCGGCGGCCTCGCTGGCTTGACTGTAAAGGAGCACGACGAGCCAAAACCAGGCTTGCGCGAAGTGCTGGTACGCGTGCGAGCAAACTCGCTTAACTTCCGCGAGCTGTCTGTTCTACGGGGGACCTACCCCTTGCCTGTGAAAGCGGACGTCGTCATGGGCGCCGATGGAGCGGGCGAAGTCGTCGCGCTCGGCGAGGGAGTTACTCGAGTGAAAAACGGCGCGCGGGTGGCTGCGGCGATGTTCCCGCGATGGATCGATGGTCCGTTTACCCTCGAGTACGCGCCACAGCTTGGGGGTTCGCTCGACGGGATGATGACCGACTTCATTGTTCTCCACGAGGACGCGCTCGTCCCGATCCCGGAACGTCTTTCATTTGAAGAGTCCGCGACGCTGCCCTGCGCTGCGGTCACGGCCTGGAACGCGCTCACCGGTGGAAGACGCCTTCAAGCGGGCGACACGGTTCTCACGCTCGGTTCGGGAGGCGTCTCCCTTTTCGCGCTGCAGTTTTCGAAGTTGATCGGGGCGCGAGTCATCGCCACCACTTCGAGCGATGACAAGGCAGCCCGTCTTAAGTCACTTGGAGCCGATAGCGTCATCAATTACCGGGCCACGCCCGATTGGCATTTGGCCGTGCGCGAGCTCACTGGAGGTCGCGGGGTCGACCAGGTCGTCGACACTGCCGGCGAAACACTTGAAAGGTCGATTCGGTCGACCGCCTGGGAAGGTGAGGTCGAATTCGTCGGGCAGCTTGGCGGCAAGGGGTCGGTACTCGATGTGAGTGTGCTCTACCGATCCATCGCGCGGGTACGCGTCGTCGCAGCGGGGAATCGAGCGCAGTTCATCGCAACGAACCGCGCGATCTCGGTCGCTGGAATGCGGCCGGTCATTGATCGTGTGTTCGACTTCGACGAGCTGCCGGCGGCGTTCCAGTACTACCAGTCCACTCGCCCACTGGGAAAGGTTGTCATCAGACACCGGTAGCTGTCATTCAAGCCTGGTCGCGCTACCGGGATAGTCGAGGACGAAGCCCTCTGCGTCGTACGTGAGAGCCTCGGCGAGCTCGTGGATGTCTCCGTTAGGCTGCGGCATCGGCTTGCTCGGCGTGCCTTCTACCTTCCACTTCGCCTCCCAAGCTCCAGACGAACGCCTTGTCGTGGCAAACCAGATCCACGCCTCCGGCGTCGCGATCGGCAGCGCCCCGATGCCATACAGACTCGACTCAATATTCCTGCTCGTGACCTCGTTCCCAGCCGCGTCGAATCGGCGCTCCGCGAGCGTTCTATCCGTAAATAAGCGTCCTAGACACGCTCCAGTGCTCTCAGTTCAGTGCTTCGCGGCCGATCCGACGACTTCTTTGCCGCTACCCACGTCCCGTAGCGAGATCGTGATCGTCATCTCGACCGGTTTTGGGTTTACAGCGGGCTATGTTGGGCCGGTCTAGAATGACTGTGGCAGTGTTGAATGCTGCCCGGCCGCGCCGTGGGGAACCATCGAATGAAAACCGCTCAACTGTGCATCACGAGCCTTGTCGCTTTGGCCGGTGGTGCGCAGGCCCAGGAGAAATCCTCGTCACATACCGTGCTGGGCGTTCGCTGCTCAGAAATTTTCGAGAAGGGGATCGACAAACAGGAAAACCTGCGCGCCACGGCGATTCGAGTTGCGTGCGGGCTGGACGCCCCCGGTGCTGCCACGCAAGGGCGCACCCCTGGAATCGACGCCCCCGAGGCGGACAACATCAACCTGATCACCGGTCGCGAGACATTCCCTCACGTCACCCAGAGCGAGAGCATGGTGTGGAGCTCGGCGGATGGGGAAACCATTGTCGTCAACTACAACGACAGCAGAGATGGGCTGACCAATCTTTCCGGCGTCTCCGTTTCCGTCGATGGCGGCGAGACCTTTGTCCGCCTTGATCCGTCGCCGTTCGCAATCGGCCACGGAGCCAACTTTGGAGACCCAATCGCGGTCTACAACAACGCATTGGCCAGGTGGTTTGCGGGAGACCTTGTCTCCGGCTGTGGAGGCATAGGCATTGGATTGTGGACTTCACTCGACGGGATGACTTGGACGGCGGGCGCGTGCGCCCACAACGGAAACAACGACGACCGTGAATCAATGTGGGTAGACAACAACGCGGACAGCCCCTTCTACGGACGGATGTACATCTCCTGGAACGACTTCAACCGAGGCGCAGAAATCTTTGTGACGCACTCTGACGATGGAGTGACTTGGAGCGCTCCGATCCAGGTCAGCCCTGACGGCCCCTTCATCCGCAACGTTCAGCTGACTGGTAGCCCCGATGACCGCGGAACCGTGTTCATCACAGGAATGGACGAGGGCGGCGGTGGCATCAACATGAGAATCAACTGGTTCTATCGTTCCTTGGATGGCGGAGAGACTTGGACTGAGATTCAGCAAGGTTCACCCTTTGTTCCGCCAGGCCAGCCACTGTGCGGCTACTTTGCGGCCGTTCCTCCCATTTGGCGGTACATGGGCTGGGGTCAACCGGGCGTTGGGCCTGGAGGCATCGTTCACTACGTCTACGCTGGGCGGGGAGCAGCTGCCGGCGATGAAGGCGACATTTTCTATGTTCGCTCCGACGACAACGGCACCTCCTGGACGGCTCCGATTCGCCTCAATACCGATACCGGCAACCGCACTCAGTGGATGCCTTCGCTCTCCGTCACTCTCGAAGGGACCGTCCTCGTCAGTTGGTACGACCGGCGCAGCACCAAGGACAACAGCTACGAGTTCTGGATGATCCAGTCCTCCGACAACGGCCTGAGCTGGGGTTCGGACATGCCAGTCAGTGACGTCATCAGCCCTCAACCCGAGCAACCCGAACCCATCATTCAGGCCTGCTACGCGGGCGACTACAACTACCACAGCGCGATCAGCAGCAACTCGTGGATCACCTGGACCGATGGTCGGGTGCAGGTTTCTGGCCACAACCAGCAGGACGTGTTTTTCTCAAGCGTACTGCAGCTTCAGACCGGCGGAGCAATCGCAGGAACGGTCAGCGGTGGCACAAACGACCCGATCGCTGGCGCTCGAATCCAAGTGATGGGTCCAGTAACTCGCTTTAGGAGTACGCGCGCCGACGGTACGTATCACCTCGGGGGACTCCCCGAAGGGAGCTACGACATGACCGTGAGTGCCTTCGGCCACAACCCCGGCTCTGCGACTGGGATAATGGTGATCGACGGTCAGACCACGGTTCAAGATTTCGTGCTCACACCAGGTCCGGCGCATCGGGTCTCCGGGAGGCTGACCGATGGCCTCAGTGGGCTGCCGATTCCCGGAGGCACGGTAATCATCCTCAACACGCCGATCCCGCCGGCGACCAGCGATGCGAATGGGATCTATGTGTTCCTGTCGATTCCTGAGGGAACCTACGACATCCAGGTGAGCGCTCCGGATTATTTACAAAGCAACCGAACGGGAGTCGTCATTGACGGGGATGTGGTCGTTGATTTTCCGCTCGACGCCACCGTCGCCCGCTGCGCGGATGCAGTCGACATCAAGAGCGAATGCGATTCGGTCTCCGGCAATCTGATTGCAAACTGCGGATTCGAAACCGGCAGCTTCCCCCCGTGGATTCGGTCGGGCTTTCCGTCCGGCACCCGCATTGAAAGCACGTTTGCTCACTCCGGTACCTATGGTCTCACCATCGGTCCAATTGGCGACCTCGGATTCGTGGCCCAAAATCTCGCAACCACGCCGGGCGGAAGATACAGCCTTAGTTTCTGGCTCGAGAACCCGTCGGGACTACCCCCGCACCGCTTCCAGGTGAGTTGGGGTGGAAGGGTAATCTTCGACAGCTCCGAGTTGCCACCCTTCCCCTACCAACGGTACTGCTGGGTCGGCATCGCGCCGACTGACAGCACCGAGCTGAAGTTTGGTTTTTTGCACGAGCCGGACTACTTCCACTTCGACGACGTCGTCATCATCCCAAAGTAGCCGAGCGAAGGCCATTGTCCTGGAGGTCAGTGCACGTCCGCCCGCGCGCCAGCTCCGCCTTCGGCAAAAGGGGCATATTCCGCGCCGCCCAACCGAACAAGAAGATGGTCGCTGCGACCAGGCCGACCGAGACGCCCCACTCGAACACACTCGGCAAGTACGGCTGGCCTACGTATAGGGGCATCGGTCCCTTTAGGTACATTGCGAAGATCACCACGTCAGCACGGTTGAGGATCACGCCGCCGCAGGCGAAGAGCGCGCCCCAGAAAAGCACTTTCGGATTCTGGCGGAGCTTTTCGGTGCTGAGCAGCACGAGCGGCAAGATGCCTCCGAGCAGGATCTCCACCACCAACAGGGGTGCCTTGGGCCGCGACAGCGCTGTCATGAGCTGGCCGCGAAACACGAGCTCGCCGACGCGCACCACCTCGAAAACGAGCAGCGACCAGAAGGCGAGCTTGCCCAATGCAGCCAGCTGCGGCATCCGCAGCGGGCGTCTCCATGCCCTGGCGATCCACATCTCGATCAGAATCACGAGGGCAATGCCCGCGGCGATCGCCGACAGTACGAACCAGAGCGGCATCAGCGGCGACCACCAGCCGCCATCGAGCTGGTCGGGCATCAGCAAGAACAGCGAGCCCAGTGAGCTCTGATGCATGCAGGAGAGGGTCACCGCCGCTATCGCCAGCGTGATCGGGACCCGCTGAGGCGACTGCCGGTTTCCGACGCGAGGCCCGTCCAACCTCCTAAGCGATGCTACAGGTCGGCTTAAGCGCCGGTGAAGTTAGACCAAGGGCCAACGGATTGTGGGCCGCTCAGAGATTGCTGAGCTTGAAGGAATCCTGGGGCTTACCGGAGCGACCGCCTGCCACGGGTATCATCAAGCCGTTGATTTCATCCGACGTAAGCTCGAGCAGCACAAAGTGCCAAACTCCCTCGATGAAAATCTTTGATCCCGCCACGCGCTCGGATGCCTCGTGGAACAGCTCCGCCCCGCCCCCTCCGGTGATGACGTACGTTACCGGGCGACCGTCGGGAGCCTGGCGCTCCACGCGCTCATAGGCATGGGCATGGCCGTTGAGCACCAGCGACACCCGGTGGTGATCCAGCACGCCTGTCACCAAGCGGTCTCTGAGCCATGGAACCGAGCCATCCTCCCGCGCCGAGGAATAAGGCGGCAGGTGAAACGTGACGATGCATCGAAGATTGCGCCTTTCCGCATCAGCGAGGATCTCCTCGAGCCAACGGATCTGCGCTCCGCCGGAGGGAATTGTATCCCTATCCCCGAAGAGATCTGTCCCGGTGTCGAGGACCACGAACCGGTAGCTTCCGATGTCGACGTAGTACCAGAGGTGGTCCGGTGTCAGCGCCTCGAGCTGGGCCAGCGCCTGGCGATCCCACCGGTGGTACACGTCGTGGTTGCCGGGGACGAAGAGCAGCGGCGCGCCTGCCTTTCGGAACGGCTCGGTATCCTCGAGAAAGCCGTTGAAGCCATCCGGGTCGCGGGGTCGAGCCATGGCGCCACCCACGGCTTCGTGGAGTAGCGCCGGGAACGGGACGATGCTGGCAAGCAAGGCCCAAGGATAGTTGCGGTGGTACTGCAGCCAGAGAGGAATGGCGTATTGCCAGCCACCGAAGTCCGGCAAGTGACCCACGGGGAGACAATCGAGCGCGTCGCCCGTAAAGATCAGCAGGTCGGGCTTTTGCTCTGAGATTGCTGCCACGACCTCGCGATGAACGGGCCGGTTCCCGCGCGTGTCGCCGTAGACCGCGACGCGGAGGGTGCCAGCATGTCCGCTGCTCGGCGGAGGCGCGAGGGCAGACACCGGCTCGAGCCAGCGCAGCTGCGTGGGAACATGATGGAACGAGCTACACGCCGCGATGAAGAGTAGCGGTGCAGTGAGCAGCAGCGATGGACGTAAGGCAGCGCACGATTTGCGTTCCAGCGCAGCTCCCCTGCCGCCCGGCCAACCAAACCCGCATTTCATGTTGGATGGCAATTGGACTCGTCCCGAGGCCGCGTCATCTAGTCTTTCGCTTACTCGCACATGGGCTCGGGATTCGCCAAGAATCGCTAAGGAGCTGCATGAACTTGAGCGTCTTCATCGGTGCGGCGTCGCTGATAGCCACCGGCGTGGCAAATGCGTCGACCGAGGGCTCCTCGGACCAAGCATCAACGTCGCAGGACCCGTCGGCACTTGCGGCCACAGCGGCGGACGCGCCTCTTGCGCCAGCTCCCGGTGGGGGTTTCATCTTTTTCCCGACGGGACCTGACCAAGGGCAGCAGCGATGGTCGGTCGGCGGCGTGTGGCAGGTCGCTCCGATGTTCGCGGCCAATTTCCGACTTGGTCTAGGGTCGGGATTGGCCTTCGATGCGCGCGCGACCAGCATCTTGGTGTACAACTCGCTCGGCGCCGGCGTGACCTGGGCTATCCCGGTGGGCCCGTTCCACCTCGGGTTGATGGCTCACGTAGACGCGTGGTTCGGAACCCTCGGCAAAGCCTTCGTCGATTCGGAGAACTCCGGTTTCAACTCATCGGGCTGGGGCATTCTCACCGAGCCCGGTGCGATGGCCGGATTGCAGCTCACCAAGGACAGCTGGATCACTCTGATCGGCGAGCTATACATCCAGCCCTACCAGGCGCAGAAGCTGGGAAGCCTGGTGATCTCGCCTGACGCTCCTACGTACGCGGGTGAAAGGGCTTCCCTCGTCGTCGAGTACTCGCTGGGCAAGGGCGCCATCTACTACGGCGTCTCCCTCTACCATACGACCCAAAACTTCCCGATCTGGTTCAACGTCAACTACAGCACCGCAAAGTTTTTGTATTTCGGGCTGCTGGGCGGCTATGAATTCTGACCGCTCACTCGTCGCTCTTGCATTCGCCGCGCTGGTTGCTGTGTCGTGCATCGAGCGCCAGGGCCCAAAGCCTCCGACCTTCCCATCCGGAGGGCTCCTCGCGCGCTCGGTCCCGCTGCCGCAGCTGCAGATGCTTTCCGCGCTCGAGGGCATCTACGACACGACGAACCGTTTCGGCAACTCAGCGGTGGTCCGCACCAGCGTGCAGGGAAGCTCTCCGACGACCATGAAGGCCACGCTGGCAATCCTGGGCCGGGATCATTTTGCTTTCGCACTCCTCGAGCCAGGCTGCCTCACCAATTCGTCAACCGGCACGCTCCAGCTCGTCCTCGAGGGGTACTGGCGCTACCTGCAGGATCCGGATCCAGACAGCAGCTCCACCGGCCTGATCCGGCTCTTCGTTCAGCCGGACTCGGTCGCCACAGCGCTGTGCACGGGGCAAGCTCTCCCGCCCGGGACGTCCGCCATGCTCCTGGGCGCGACTGGACAGGGAAACGCCCAGCCTACCGCACCGCTGACGGTGACCTACGTCCAGCCACTGAAGAGCCGGCTTGTCCGAGGCATTAAGTCGTTTTTCGTTGGAGCTCACCACGGAGGCTGCGTGACCTCAGACGACTGCGGCATCTCCGAGAACACGCCGGAAACCTTCATCCTCGCATCGCAACTGGGGGCCGACTACTTAGAGGTCGACGTCCACCTGACCGCGGATGGAATTCCAGTTCTTTTCCACGTCGCGGATCTTTCGGCGACCTTGGTGCAAGGCCCGTACTGCTTCGGGGCGATTGCCAGCTACACTTACGCGCAGCTCGTCGCCAATTGCCGACTCAAGAATGGCGAAATCATCCCCCGCCTCGAGGACGCGCTCGCGTATGGCCTTACCAACACCAATCTCATCGTCTGGCTGGACATGAAGACGGCGAACGCGGTGCTACCTGTGACTCAGCTGCTTGGGACGTTGGCAACGCGGTTTCCCACCGCGAACGTGGCGAACCGAGTCGTCATGGGGCTGCCGGCGAGCGACGTTCTGGATGCCTACGTGTCGGCGCAACAAAACGGCCAGCTAGCGCCGGGGCAGCGATGCCTGGTTGAGCAGGAGGCAGCGAACGTGACCTCTATTCCCTGCGTCGCATGGTCGCCGCGGTACACCCGGGGACCCATGGCGAGCGACGTGCAGAATCTCCAGTCGCAAGGCAAGTTCGTGGGCTACTGGACGATCAACGATCCGACAGTCATCGACGCGTTTCTCCTCGACGGCAAACCGAACGGTATCCTCACCAACTATCTCGGGCTCCTCAACCAGCGCTGGGAGGTGGTCGGTATCCTCCCACCGAATTCGGCCTCGCCATGAGTTTCCTTGCTGCCACAATCATGCTGCTTTCCGTGGCTGCTGCAGATCCGCCAGCCGCCACCGCCGCGCAGGAGCAGGAAGCCGGCGCTACGGCCCCGCTCCACAATTGGGAGCTCGACCTCTTCGCCGGATACGGACAGCTTGCCTGGCCAGCCCTTGACACCACCAACACGCGTTGGTCGCATGGGAACGTGGCGATCGCTCTGAGCGTCGCCTATCGAAGCCCGCATTTCACGCACCCATTCGTGGACATTTCGTACGTGCCGTTCATCTCCAGCGGCCAGGACGTCTACGTGCCAAACACCAACGGGTCTGTCCGCGCCAGCTCAGGGAGCCACGCCTTGGGAGTCATCCTCGGACCGGGCTTCGATATCTCGTGGTTCCGGGTGCGGGGCGGCGTCGGCCTGTATTTCGTCTCGACCCACACCAGTGTCCAGGATGTCAACACGACCACGACGTCGACCAATATTGGATATCTTCTCACTGCGACGGCCCTGGTATGGCAACACGATCAATTCGCGGCGGGTATCGAAGCGCGTCTCGTGATGCTGCAGGCGCCCGGCAACGGCGTTTTTCAAACCTCTTGGGCAGCTGGTCTGACCGGGCGTTGGGACTTCGCGCGCCACTGATCAAGGCTTTTCTGAGGCGACGAGCGAATGCGCTGGTCGTTCTGGCTTTATTCTGGACGACCGGTGCCAGCGGCCAAGAGAGCAGCTCCGGGTCCACGAGTGGCTCGTTGGCGCCTGCGTTCGGCGTGCCCGACACCGCCGGCGGCGCCCGGGCAGGCGGCGCCGGGAATCCCGGCGCTCGCTCCGGGCCGGAGACCGTGCCCGGTCGGGGCGGCGGGATGTTCGTGCCCGACGAGGACTTCCCGCGGTGGTTAGGCCGGGCAACCGGGTGGTGGGAGCCTTCTCCCGAGCCCGCTACCCCTCAGCGCAGACATACGTCGATTGCTCCATTTATCACCAGCAGCCCGCTCATCGGCGTGGGCTTTGGCGTCGCCGCGGCAGGGACCATCCAGCTGGGTACCCCGGAGACGACGCCACTGTCGACGTTCGCGACCAATATTCTCATCACCACCAACAGCCAGTACTCGATCCCGCTCCGCACCAACATCAACCTCCCTGGAGGAGATTGGAACCTTGTGGGTCTGTGGCGCTTCAGCAAGTTCCCCAGCCCGACTTGGGGCCTGGGCGGGAACACGCCCGAGTCCGCGAAGACGACCATCGACTACAGCTCGGTGACCCTCTACGAAACGGTGAACCGCCGGATCGTCGGCAATTTCTACGTTGGCCTGGGCTACTACTTCGACAACTTCTTCGACATCAAGGATCAGGGAGCGGCAAACGGTCCGACGGTCTTCACTCAGTACCCTTATGGAACCGGATCGAAGTCAGTCAACTCGGGCGTTGGGGTGAACTTCCTGTTCGACAACCGCGACAGCCCAGTGAATCCGTATCGCGGCATTTACCTCAACCTCAACTACACCTTCGCGCCGACGTGGCTGGGGAGTGACACGCACTGGCACGCGTTGTGGCTCGAAGGGCGAACGTATTTTGCGCTCAATCCGCGGATGGTGCTCGGGTTCTGGGCTTACACGTGGTGGAACTTCGGCCAAGTTCCCTATCTGGAGCTCGCCAGCATCGGAAGCGATCCCAACGCCCGCTCCGGCCGCGGGTACACCGAGGGGCGTCACATCGGGACTTCGCTGCTATACGGAGAAACGGAGCTTCGCTACACCATCTGGAAGTGGTTCGGCATTATCACCGCGGTAAACGTCCACTCGGCGGGGGAGCCTGGCCAGCAGGGGATCTTCAGTGACACCCCGCGGTTTCAGTACTGGAGTCCGGCGGTGGTCGTCGGAGCGCGCATCCTCGTCGTGAAGCCGACCCGCTCCAACGTCACCATCGATTTCGCATGGGGCAGAGATAGCCACGGCATCTACTTCAACTTCGCCGAGGTATTTTGATCGAATCTAGAGGAGGAGCAGCGGCGAATGAGCCCGCAGCTGAATGCCAAACGATTGCGCCTGGTCGTCGCGCTTCTCGCCGTGCTCGCGATTGCGATTGGTGTTTGGTCCGTGATCGCCAGCGGAATTCCTCCTCGAACGGTCACCTTAGCAACGGGTCCCGAGGGGAGTTCCTATGCGCAGATCGGCGAGCGGTACCGCACCATCCTCGCGCGCTCCGGCGTCGTTTTAAAGCTTGAGGCGACCGCAGGTTCCGCCGAGAACCTGGCCAGGCTCCGCGATCCGCGCTCCGGCGTGAGCGCCGGATTCCTGATCCCCGGACTTCCCGGCGCCAAGGAAGTCACGGGGCTGGAGACGCTGGGCACCATCTTTTATGAGCCCCTATGGCTGTTCGAGCAAGAATCGGTGAGCGGGCTCGCGGTCGAAGGACTTGTCGGAAAACGAGTGTCATTCGGTATCGAAGGCAGCGGTACGCGCGCGCTGACGCATGACCTCCTCGCGCTCGCGGGGATCGAAACGCGGCGGGCCAAATTATTGGACCTGCGTCCGGCCGAGGCGGCGGAAGGGCTGCTCCGCGGCGAGGTCGACGTTGTCGCGCTGGTCGACTCCTGGGACTCACCGTTGATACGGCGCCTGGTGGCTGCGCCGCAGATTAAGCTGGTGACGTTCCGACGAGCCGACGCCTTAGTAGCGCTGCGCCCGCACTTCACGAAGTTGATCCTGCCGACCGGCGTAGGGGATCTCGCTACCAACCGGCCGCCCAGCGACGTGGCCCTGATCGCGCCTAAGGCCAGCCTGGTAGTCCGGCGCGACCTGCACGAAGCTATTCAGTACCTCCTTTTGGATGCGGCGAATCGAATCCATTCTAAGCCCGGGATCTTCCACCGGGCCGGCGCATTCCCTGCCGCCGAATCGATCGACTTTCCCCTGAGCAGTGAGGCGATCCGCTTCCACAAATCGGGTTCCCCCTTTCTGCAACGCTACCTTCCCTTCTGGCT
>Ga0126369_10001541_pt1 | contig 15992 bp, 9 predicted proteins | sample PanSoiMetaPlot_1_FD_109646 | JGI IMG/M metagenome (GOLD analysis project Ga0126369, IMG submission 109646) | Tropical forest soil microbial communities from Panama - MetaG Plot_1 | ecosystem: Environmental > Terrestrial > Soil > Tropical forest > Bulk soil | place: Panama | collected 2016-02-17 | reverse complement strand
TCCAGGTTCCTCATCGCCAGTCGCCTGAACGTTGAACGACTACGGTAGCAGATCGCCGGAGCGATTTGGCATGGTCTGTTGCAATGGATGGCTAGCGGGAAGCTGAAATGCATTCGACCGATCATTGTGGACATTGCGAAAATCACATCGCTACTGCTTGTCTTCAAAAAGAGGACGGGGTGTGAATGAGCCTGGCGATCGTTGTTTCTAATGAAAGATATCGCTGGGTTCGTAGCGATGGCCATGACGGATGTTCTCTCGAAGATGAAACCAGCAGTTCCTGCAAAAAACGACCCAACAATATTCGCGGTCTTCCCACATGCCCGAGGCCTCGGCGAGATTACTCCTCCGGGTCTAGCGATGGATGGCAGACCCAGCGGTAACTCTGCCCATCGTTGAAGAAGTTTGTCTGGGCTCGGCCCACCTTCGAGCCTAGACAACGCGTGACCTCCTTCTGTGGCTCAGAGCCTCCTAACTTTGTTCGCGATGAGTACCGGAGTTGGGGTGCTGCCGAAAAGCAAGCCTCGCACCGAGACATTGGCGCCATCGACGAAACCGCTTAGATCGCTAGCATTGTCAAAGTTGGTTTTTGACGACGTTTACACCTGAATCAGGGTGATTCCATTTGCCGCGAACGGGCCCGGCAGGTTAGCGATATTGAAGTTGGAATCCGACGGAGCGGCGGGACAATGTTGCCATGAGTCGAGTAGAACGCAAGCAACGCGATCGCTCGTTAACGTTATCGCCGCGGGAGCCGGACCACCGTAACATCACGCTTGCGCGCCTGCACGATTTGACCGGGAACGAGTTGCGAAGTGTGCGTCTGGCTCTCGAAGGCTTGTTGCAATGAAGAGAGAATCTGAAGGCCGTCGGCATCTGTGCGAAACGAGGTCCGGCCGCTCGAGGTATTTAACATCGCAGTAACGGCAATTAGAAAGCGCGCGTTCGTCAGGGAGCGCTATTCAAGAGAGCAAGAGCGAATGCTCCGCAATCGTAAGGCAGTGGATTCCCGTCAGGAGGATACGGTGAATCATGTCGCGCGCGCCAGATCGCGACGGAATCCGTTCAACCGCGGAGACCGACAGCCGACATGACCATGAGCTGAGTCACCGGAAATGGCGGCCCGGATTCTGTCGGGGCCAGCGCTTGCAGCGAGGGCACCGTCTGAAAAAGCTGCGCGATCAACCCGAACACATTCAGGTACAGTGCGATCGCCGCCGAGATCGCATAAACCGACCGCCAGGCGACGGGGATATCGCCAGTAGAAAGCAATGGCCAGCGCATCAGCGAAAGGACACCGAGTCTGTACGACGGCAAAATGCGATGAACCGGGAAGAACAGGCCGGTGGCACTGGTAAGCCGTGTCGTCACCATAAAGAGCGGTTCTTGGTTGCCAGAGGTTACAACAGGCAGCCCCAGCCACGCCAGGCTCAATTGCCCTCTCACCCCCACAGTGCGGCGAGCTGCCTAAACATTTGCCCAGGTTGAGTCGTTTGTTACTACTGCGAGCCCTCGGAACCGACCAATTTGACCTGTCCGTTACTGGGACGGCAAATCCCATTAGCGGTCGACTCTGGTTGGCGGGAACGTCCATTCTCTTCCTAATCAGTTGAAAACAGGATGGTTCCAGGGGGCAGCACAAAGGTATCCATCTTGCGGTTGCAATAAACGGAGAAACATAAACCATGGATATCGCCCGACCTTCTAACGCCCGAGCCAAGCTGATTCGCCGAATCATCCTTGGCGGTGTAGCTGTCCTCTTTATTGGCGGCGTCAGCTTTGGATTGACTCGCTTGCGCCCTGCCGCCCCGGCTGTCGATCGTGCCACGGTTTGGTCCGATGAGGTCAAGCGCGGCCCGATGCTCCGCGATGTGCGTGGCCTTGGCACCTTGGTTCCCGAAGATATCCGGTGGATTCCGGCACAGACGGATTCACGCGTGGAGCGCTGGGTGTTGCGGCCGGGAGCTACCGTCAAGCCTGGTTCCGTAATTATGGAACTGAGTGACCCAACCCTGCAGCGAGAAGCGCTTGATGCGGAATTCCAACTCAAAGGCGCGGAAGCAGACCTCGCCAACCTAAAAGTGCAGGTTGACAGCGATCTGATGAACCAAAAGGCCATCGAAGCGGGAGTGCGCAGTGATTACGAACAAGCGAAGATTCAGCACGAGGTGGACGCGAAACTAGTGGCAGAAGGCTTGGCGGCGGATGTCACGGAACGATTGTCGCGAGTTAAAGAACAACAGCTCGCGATTCGCGTGCAACTTGAGGGGGAACGTACGAAAGTAGCCGTGGACTCCGCGAAAGCGCGGCTGGCCGCGCAACAGGCAAAAATCGATGAACAGAACGCACTGTACCAACTGAAAAAGAGTCAAGTGGATGCGCTGCACGTTCGCGCGGGCATTGATGGTGTCTTGCAGTTGGTGCCGGTCGAAGTGGGACAGCACGTGACCCCCGGCACCAACCTAGCGCGCGTGGCTGATCCGAAGAAACTTAAGGCGGAAATCAAGATCGCGGAAACTCAAGCCAAGGATGTGGTAATCGGTCAGACCGCTTCCGTGGACACGCGCAACGGCATTGTGACCGGACACGTGTCGCGCGTTGATCCCTCCGTTCAGAACGGAACCGTAACTGTCGATGTTCAGTTTGACGGCCTGCTGCCAGATGGAGCTCGGCCGGATTTGAGCGTTGACGGAACCGTGGAACTCGAGAATTTAAAGAACGTGCTGTACGTGGGCCGGCCGGTTCACGGCGCGTCGCAGAGCACCATCAGCTTGTTCAGGCTGACCCCGGACGGCTCGGAGGCGCTTCGCACCAACGTGAAGCTGGGCCGCAGTTCCGTGAATACGGTGGAAATTCTGGATGGATTGCAGGTCGGAGACCGCGTGATTCTGTCGGACATGTCACAGTGGGATAACTACGATCGCATCCGGCTGCACTAAGCCAGTTGCTTGGCGAGCAGCGGAATTCAGGCCACGGATTCTGAACGGGAGATTTGGGGGAGCGATGCACGCGTTGTGGCAGGACGTACGCTACGGTCTGCGGATGCTGGCCAAGAATTCTGGCTTCACCGTTGTTGCCGTCCTCACGCTGGCGCTTGGCGTGGGCGCGACCACCGCGATTTTCAGTGTGATTTACGGCGTACTGCTGCAGCCGCTTTCTTATACGCACCCCGAACAGATCGTTCATCTCTGGGAAATGAGCGCTGAAGGCCACCGCATGAATTTCGCGGACCCTAATTTTACCGACATGCGGTCCCAGAACCACTCGCTGCAGGGAATCGCGGAGTATGCCAGCAGTCTGGAATCGGTTTCCGGCGGTAAGGAGCCCAGCCGCACAATGGTCGCTTCCGTGTCGCGCGATTTCTTCGCCGTCATGGGAGTCCAACCGGCAATTGGGCGCTGGTTCGCGGCCGAAGAGCAGCGCAACAATGCGCCTGCGGCCGCGCTGGTCAGCTACAGTTATTGGAAGCAGTCTCTCGGGAGCACGCAGGACCTCGCTTCGGTCCATTTGAAGATTGAGGGGCAGGCCGCTTCGGTTATCGGGATATTGCCTGTCGGATTCCGCTTCCCGGACAACACGGACATCTGGATTCCTCGCGAAATCCGTGCGCCATATCCCAGCCGCACAGCGCATAACTGGAACGTAATCGCGAGACTGCGCGAAGGTACGTCTCTCGATGCTTCGCGCACCGAACTCACGGGCATTGCCCAACGTTTAAAGCAACAATTCGTCGATGACACAGCCATGGTGGGTGTGGCCATGGAGCCACTTCGCGAGGCCATGACCAGCAATGTACGCCCCGCATTGATCGTTCTGTTCGGCGCGTCAGGTTTTCTTCTGTTGATTGCCTGTGCCAACGTCGTGAATTTAATGCTCGCGCAAGCGGCGGGTCGCGAAAGGGAACTATCCATCCGTGCGGCTCTGGGCGCCGGACGGCACCGATTGATCCGCCAGTTCCTTACCGAAGCGTTTCTGCTCTCTACGATTGGAGGGGCGCTTGGCGTGCTCGCGGCGGTGTGGGGACTGAACGTATTGCTCGCCATCGCGCCAGGGAATCTGCCACGACTCGAAGACGTCGGCATCAACGTTCCAGTGTTGCTGTTTTCGCTGGTGGCCGTGTTTCTGGTGGCGATCGGATTGGGAATCTTCAGTGCCGTGCGTGCCACGTGCGGGGACCCTCGCGCGGCTTTGAACGAAGGCAGCCAGAAGCAAGCCGGGACGCTGGGAAAACAGAGGCTGGACCACCTGATCATTTCCGCGCAATTGGCCACTACCTTCGTGCTTCTGGTCGGTGCTGGGCTTCTGGGAAGAAGCTTGTTGCGCGTGTTGTCGGTTGATCCAGGTTTTCGGACCGAAGGCGTCTTGACGATGGAACTGGCGCTTCCCGGCGATCCTAGGAAGGTTCAACGAATTCAGTTTCTGAACGAAGTAATCGCGCGGATGCGCAACATACCGGGCGTACAAGAAGTGGGCGGCACCAACGTATTGCCCCTCGCCGATGCAGCCCGAGCCGATGGCTCCTACGTCATCATGAACCCCGCGCAGATTTCGCCCAGCACGCAGGACCTGATCCAGCGTGCCGCGAATGGCAATCTGGACAAAGACCCTGCCTTGCTCGCGGAGTTCTCAAAATTCTTTGAGGAAATCTTCAAGGATCAAGCTCACATGGGCGAAGCCGACTACTGCGTCGCCTCCGAAGGTTTTTTCAATACCTTGGGAATTCCGTTGCTGAGTGGCAGATTATTCGACTCGCGCGACACGAAGGATTCGCTGCACGTTGCGGTCGTCAGCAAATCGTTGGCCGACGAGAAGTGGCCGAAGCAGAATCCAATCGGCCAGACCGTCGAATTCGGAAACATGGACGGCGATCCGCGGCTAATGACCATCGTCGGAGTGGTGGGGGATCTGCGCGATAAGAGTCTGGAGACCGCCCCGCGTCCCAGCATCTATGTGGACTACCGCCAACGACCAACGGCTGCGCAACGGTTCACGATTGTCATGCTCGCTCCGGGCAATCCTGACGCCGTCTTTTCCGCGGCGCGCGAAATCGTCCGCAGCCTGGATCCGGACGTGCCGCCCCGTTTCAGCACTTTCTCGAATACCTTCGCCGCGTCTCTGGGTGCGCGGCGCTTCACTTTACTACTTGTCGGCATTTTTTCTGCGACGGCTCTGTTGCTGGCCATGGCGGGAATTTATGGCGTGACCGCCTACGCGGTTGCGCAGCGCACTCGTGAAATTGGTGTGCGCATGGCACTAGGTGCTTCCCGCAGAACAGTCTTGGGGATGGTTCTGAAACAAGGCGTGATCACGGGCGCTGTTGGCGTTGGAACCGGCATTTTGGGTTCGCTGGCCTTGACTCGCTGGTTGCAATCCCAGCTTTTTGGGGTGAGTCCAACGGACCTGGCTACGTTCGCGGGCGTCGCGCTTATCCTGATTCTGGTGTCTCTGGCGGCATGTTGGATTCCGGGACGCCGGGCGGCGCGCGTCGATCCGATGGTGGCGTTGAGGTACGAATGATGAAGCAAACAATTTGGCAAGACCTACGCTTCGGACTGAATATTCTGGCGAAGAACCCCGGGTTCGCGGCCATGGCGGTTCTGATGACCGTCGCGCTTGGCCTCGGCACCGGTCTGGCTATCTCTGTCCTCACGAAGACCGCGCACCAGCGCAACCTGCAGGTGCGTGACGCGGGGCAGTTGATGGTGATTGCTACGCGGGACTCCGACGCACCCGCCAGCCTCTCGTTTTCTTATCCGATGTATCTAAACGCAGCAGAAAAGAACGTGGTGCTGACCGACATGGACGGTGAGTGCAAGGATGAAATCGAACTGACGTACAGTACCAGTGGTGAGAGTGTTCGCGGGCAGCTTGTTTCCGGCAACTACTTTGAAGTGCTTGGCGTGCAGCCTGTGATTGGCCGCTTGATCAGCGAAGCGGACGATCACGAATCCATCACTTCGCCTGTTGCCGTGATCAGCTACGAGTTTTGGAAGCGCCGCTTTGCAATGGACCCTTCGATCATCAATCGGACGGTGATTCTGAACGGGCATCGCTTCACCGTGATTGGAGTTACTCCTCCGGGTTTTGTTGGCACGAATGGTTCCGAGGGAGTCGACATCCAGGTGCCGCTTTCAATCATGAAGGTGTTCGGTTCCCCGGTCCTGCGCGCGACCCGCATCGACCCGATGGTTGCCCTGAGTTACGAATAGGAGAGTTTGATGCAGACGCTTTGGCAGGACATTCGCTATGGCCTTCGCATGTTGCGCAAGAATGCTGGGTTCACAGCGGTGGTGGTAGTGACGCTGGCGCTGGGTATCGGCGCGAACACCGCGCTGTTTTCTATCGTCAACGGAGTATTGCTGAATCCGCTGCCCTTCCAACAGCCTGACAGGTTGGTGTCGCTGTACACGCGAACCCCGGAGTTCACGCGCGCTTCCATTTCCTATCCAAACTTCCTCGACTGGCGCCGCGACAATCATTCGTTTTCAGCACTTGCGGCGTTCCGCGGAGAAGATTTCAATCTTTCGGGGATCGGCGATGCGCAAAGAGTGAGTGCGAACATGGTGTCCGCCGAGTTTTTTCCGATCCTCGGAGTAAAAGCCACCGCTGGCCGGTTCTTCAGCGAACAGGACGACCAGGTGGGCGCGGCGCCCGTCGCGGTCATTAGCGATGGGCTGTGGAAACGTAAATTTGCATCGTCTCCAGACGTCATTGGCAAGTCACTCAACTTGAACGGAGCCCTGTACACGATCGTCGGGGTGCTTCCCGCGCATTTCCGCTACGTTAATGGCAATGGCAATTTTCATAGCGACGCTGAAGTGTATACGCCCATTGGTCAGTGGGACGATCCATTGTTCCGCGACCGGCATACCGGCATGGGAATGGATGCAGTGGGCAGGTTGAAGCCGGGCGTCACCTTGCAACAGGCGACTTTGGATATGCAGTCGGTTGCGGCTCACTTGGCCGAGGCCTATCCCGATATTGACAAAAACTCAGGCGTGAACGTCTTGGCTCTTAAGGAAGATGTGGTGGGAGATATTCGCCCATTTCTGCTGGTGCTGCTTGCTGCCGTTGGCTTCGTACTCTTAATCGCCTGCGCCAACGTCGCGAATCTGCTTCTGGCGCGCTCGACCGGCAGAACTAGGGAATTTGCTATTCGGACGGCGATGGGAGCAGGTCCGGGTCGCGTGCTTCGCCAACTTCTTACCGAGAGCATTCTGTTGGCGATGGCCGGAGGCGGACTGGGACTGTTGATCGCTGCATGGGGCACGCAGGCGGCGATCAAAGTGCTGCCGGAAGCGCTGCCGCGCGCCGATGAGGTTCAGATCGATGCGCGTGTGCTGTTGTTTGCCACTGCTGCTTCCTTGATCGCGGGGATTCTGTTTGGGCTGATACCGGCCCTCAGGGCCTACCGAACCGACGTTTTCGAAACCCTCAAGGAAGGCGGGCGCGGCGGAAGCGGCACGCGCCACCGCACGCAGAGCGTCTTTGTTGCGGCGGAGATGGCGATGGCACTGGTGCTGCTTGTCGGCGCGGGCTTGATGATTCGCAGCTTGGCAAACCTGTGGAACACCGATCCGGGATTTGACCCGAACAACGTGGTGCGTGTCAGCTTTGCGTCCTCCAAACCACTGGGCCCTACGCCCGCTGCCACCCGCGCCGCGTTTCGCCAGATTCACGATGCCATCGCCGCTATTCCTGGCGTTCAGTCCGTTTCGCTGTCGGTTGGGTCCTCACCGATGGAAAGCGACTCTGATCTCCCTTTGTGGCTGGAAGGAGAACCTAAACCAGCTTCCCAGAACGAGATGAAGGCCTCGCTCTTCTACTTCGCGCAACCGGATTATTTGAAAGTCATGAAAACGCCTCTGAAGCGCGGAAGGTTTCTGAGGGAATCTGATAGCGAGACGTCGCCCGCCGTCGTCGTGATCGACGACCAATTCGCCAAACTCTATTTTGGCGGCAAAGATCCCATCGGAAAGCACGTGAACCTCGGGATTGTGAACATAAACGCTGAAGTCGTCGGAGTCGTAGGCCACGTCAAGCAGTGGGGCCTGGATAATGACCCCGCGGGGGCCATTCAGGCGCAGAGTTATTTTCCAATAGCGCAACTCCCCGATTCCATTTTTTCGCTTCTCGAGCACGGCACTTCCGCCGTCATTCGGACGGAGGGTTCGCCGCTCGCTCTGATTGGTTCGATCACCGACGCGGTGCAAGGAGTGAATAGTCAGATTGTCGTCTATGGACCAGAAACAATGGGCTCCGTGATTTCGGAGTCACTCGCGGCGAAGCGCTTCGTTATGGTGTTGCTTGGCGTGTTTGCGGCGCTTGCGGTAATACTTTCCGCCGTCGGGATCTACGGTGTGATTTCCTATATCGCCGCGCAACGCACCCAGGAAATCGGAATTCGTATGGCGTTGGGCGCGGGGAGAGCCAGCGTTCTGCGCATGGTACTCAGTGAGGCGGGAAGAATGGCGTTGCTTGGAGTGGGCATTGGCCTGGTGACCGCATTTGTGCTAACACGACTGATGTCCAGCATCCTGTTCGGAGTAAGCACCCATGATCCGTTAACCTATCTCGGCGTTGCAGCACTATTGATGCTGGTGGCGTTGGCGGCTTGTTACATCCCGGCGCGACGTGCGATGCGCGTCGATCCCATGGTGGCGTTGCGCTATGAGTAGGAGACCTTGATGCAGACGCTTTGGCAGGACATCCGCTACGGGCTGCGAATGCTGGGCAAGAATCCTGGCTTCACCGCCGTGGCCGTGCTTACCCTGGCGCTCGGCATCGGCGCGAACACCGGAATTTTCTCCGTTCTCCGCCAAGTACTCCTGCAGAGATTGCCCGTTCCTCATCCGGAGGAATTGGTGCTGCTGTATGCCCCAGGGGTGCGGAGCGGGCACGTCGAGTCCGATGAAGTGGACGGCTCGGAGTCTTTCTCCTATCCGATGTATGTCGACCTCCGCGATCAAAACAAAGTGTTCGCGGGAGTTGCGGCGAAGGCTGATTTTCCGGTGAGCGTGGCTTTGCAGGCGCAAACCGAACGTGCCAACGCGGAGCTCGTTTCTGGCAATTACTTCGACACTCTTGGCGTGCATGCGGTCATCGGACGATTACTTTCTCCGGCCGACACTGTCGCAGCCGGCGGCAATCCCGTTGTGGTGCTCGGAAACGGTTATTGGCAGAAGCATTTCGGCGGCGATCCCGGCGTTTTGAACCACAGTGTGATCGTGAATAACCGGTTGATGACTATCGTCGGGGTGGTGCAGCCCGGCTTTGATGGCATCCAGCTCGGCATGGTTCCCGATCTTTTCGTCCCAATCACCATGAAGCCGGTGATTACTCCCAATTCGGATGGGCTGAACGACCACAGGGACTATTGGGTAAAGGTAATTGCGCGGCTGAAGCCTGGACTTTCCGCAACACAAGCGACGGCGGCGCTGGCACCGACGTATCACGCATTGCTTGAAAACGAACTGCCGCTCAACACGGGTTTGAACGCGCAAGAGAAAAAGCAATTCGAAGCGAAACAACTCGTGCTACGAGACGGCGCGCGCGGCCGGCCGATTCTTGAGAACGATACCCGACCGCAACTCCTAACGCTCATGGGAATGGTTGGATTGGTGTTGTTCATCACCTGCGCGAACGTGGCTGGACTGCTGACCGCGCGCGGTGTCTCCCGCCAGAAAGAGATCAGCCTGCGAATTTCTCTCGGCGCCAGCCGCTCTAGGCTCATCCGCCAATTGCTGGTTGAATCTTGTCTACTTTCGTTGGCCGGCGCGCTGCTTGGGCTTCTGATCGCCAACTGGATGAGTAGCTCCCTGGTACACTTTGCGTCGAGCGATCAAATGATCAATGGCCTTACCAGTTCCCTCAATCTTCCTGTGTTATTGTTCACCGTGGGACTAGCGCTGTTTTGCGGCATCTTGTTTGGTGTTGCGCCGGCGTTGAGCGCAACGCGCGTTCAACTGGCGTCTACGCTGAAGGAACAAGCGGGGGCTCACTCTTCGAGCCTGAAACACGCACGCTTGCGCAAGATGCTTGTGATTTCTCAGGTGGCTTTGACCCTGCTGATGGTTACCAGCGCGTGGGGATTCGTCAGAAGTCTTTACAATCTGCGGCACGTGGATTTGGGCCTGCGGACGGCTCATGTACTGCAATTTTCCGTCGCACCAAGTTTTAACGGTTACGACCAGGTACACAGTTTCGGTTTTTTTCATCAACTCGAAGATAAAACTGCGGCCCTGCCTGGCGTCCTGTCCATTAGCGCGACCGAAGAGCCGCTGATTGCCGACAGCGACCGAGGCTCCAACGTCACCGTTGAAGGCGAGCCAGCCGACCTGGCCGGCACGCGTCACGTTAACTGGAACGCGGTCAGTCCCGGACACTTTTCAAATTTGGGAATACCCCTGTTGGCAGGCCGTGAATTCACGCGCCAGGATTCCCACGAAGGTCCCAAGGTAGTCATCGTTAACGAATCCATGGCCAAGCAATTTTTTCCCGGCGTGGACCCACTCGGGAAGCATATGAAAATTGGCGGAGGAAAAGATCCGCTGGACCGGGAAATCGTCGGAATCGTCAAGGACAGCCACCATTCCGCGGTAAAAGAGCTGTCCAAACCGTTTTTCTACATTCCTTACACCCAGGAAAAGGCCATCACTTCGCTCACTTATTATGTGCGGACCTCGAGTGATCCTGTTGTGCTCGCGAGTTCCATTCGAAGCACCGTTGCCGAGCTGGATTCCAGTTTGCCGATCTTTGACGCGAAATCGTTTGAAGAGCAGATCAGCCAGCAACTTTCGTCCAGCAAGTTGGTGGCGTTTCTGGCGCTCACCTTCGGCGGCCTGGCTGCCTTACTTGCCGCAATGGGAATTTACGCGCTCTTAGCCTACAGCGTCACGCAACGCACCCGGGAAATTGGCGTGCGCATGGCGCTTGGCGCGGAGCCGAAGCGCGTTGGCTGGATGGTCCTGAAGGACGTGGCCCAGTTGACCGGCGCGGGGATTCTCATCGGCATTCCACTGGCCTTCGCCTTGGGCAAGCTGATCAATTCTTTGTTGTTCGGCGTGCAAGCCTTCGGCGTCGCAAGTATTGGCATCGCGCTTCTCGCATTGACGCTGGTTGCGGCCTTCGCGGCATACGCTCCCACGCGGCGCGCCACGCGGATCGACCCCATGGTTGCGTTGAGGTACGAATGATGCGCAAGACTCCTCTAAGCGCGGGGCGCGAGTTCACTGCAAACGACCGCACGCGGCACGTTGTCATCGTCTCGCAAGGCCTTGCCGATCGTTTCTGGCCGAATCAGAATCCTATCGGCAAAATCTCCGTTACCACTTGGGGCGCTCCGCAAAATAGCGAAGTGGTTGGCGTGGCCGGCAATATTCGCACCGTAAGTCTCGACGAGTCACCGCTCTTGATGGTATACACGCCCGGTAGGTTTGCCAGCGCCACGCTGGACGGGCCGCAATCGGCGTCCATTGTTGTGCGGACCGCCACCGATCCTTCGGGTGCGGCTCCGGGGGTTCGCTCGCTGATCCGGAAAATCGACCCGGAGGTGCCGATAGTGGCGCTGCGGCCGATGAGTCAACTGGTTGCGAAATCCGTCAGCGCGCGGCGATTCCAGATGTCCCTGGTGCTGATTTTCGTTCTATCTGCGCTGCTCTCGGCCACCATAGGAATTTTCGGTGTGGTCGCCTATTCCGTTGAGCAGCGGTGGCACGAACTGGGCATTCGCAAAGCTCTGGGCGCGCCGTACAGTCGGCTGCGGAACATGGTACTGCTTCAGGGGATGTTGCCGGTGTTCCTCGGCTTGGCTGGCGGAATTGCGGCGGCTTTCTTCCTCGGGCGGTTGATTGCGTCGTTGCTGTTTGGCGTCGATCCTTTCGACCCGCAAATCACCGCGACAGTGGTGTTCGGAATCGTTGCGGTCTCGCTGGTGGGGTGCTGGGTACCCGCCCGACGTGCCACTCGCATCGATCCCATGGTCGCGCTGAGGTATGAATGATGCCGCGTTCGATCCCGGGGGAACTTTTTCCGCAGTGTGCTTCGTATATCAGGTTACCGAGGTTTCGGCTGTGGGGGCTCCCATTTTGTTGGATTGGAAGTAGATCTCGTAACGCTGGGGTAGGTGTGGCGAGTTTCTGGTTGGCTATGAACGATCTCATGAATCCCGAACTTAGGAGAACAAATGACTGACACAAATCATGTTCTGATTAAAATGGAAGGCGTCAAAAAGGTATTCCTGACGGACGAGGTGGAAACTCACGCGCTCGAGGAGATTCACCTGGAGATTTATCGAGGGCAGTATGTCTCCATCTCCGGGCCATCCGGCTGCGGCAAGTCCACGCTATTGTCGATTCTGGGTTTGCTGGACTCGCCGACGGAAGGAAAATACCTGCTAAACGGGCAGCCCGTGGCGAATCTCACGGCTAGCGAGCGCACCCGCATCCGCAACCGCGAAATTGGTTTCATCTTCCAAGCGTTCAACCTCATCGGCGACCTGACGGTTTACGAAAATGTTGAGCTGCCGCTCACCTATCGTGGCACCAGCTCCGCGGAGCGCAAGCAAAAGGTGGAACACGCCCTCGAACGCGTCGGCATGGCTCACCGTATGCGCCACTATCCCTCCCAACTCTCCGGTGGTCAGCAACAGCGCGTGGCCGTTGCCAGAGCTCTGGTTGGCGATCCACTCATCCTGATGGCTGATGAGCCCACCGGAAACCTCGACTCGCGCAATGGCGAAGCCGTCATGGAGTTGCTGCGCGACCTGCACCGCAATGGCGCCACCATTTGCATGGTGACGCACGACGAGCGCTACGCGCATTTCGCCGAACGCACCATCCGGCTCTTTGACGGACGCGTTGTGGAAGAGACGCAGGAAGCCCACGCCGCGGTGTAACTGAGAACTGTGGGGCCGCAAGTGCACAGCTTTCAGCAAGACATCCGCTATGGTCTGAGGATGCTAGGGAAGAGCCCTAGCTTTACAGCCATCGCGGTACTGACGCTGGCCCTCGGTATCGGTGCCAACACGGCGCTGTTTTCCGTGATCAATGGAGTGTTGCTGAACCCTCTGCCTTTCGTTCAAGCCAACCAGTTGGTAACTCTCAGCGAGAGCAAGCCGAATTTTGAGTATGGCTCGATCTCGTATCCCAACTTTCGCGACTGGCAAAAAGAGAATCACACCCTTTCCCCATTGGCAATCTATCGCAGCTACGCCTTCAGCCTGACCGGCGCCGGCGAAGCCCAACAAGTGAAGGGAGAGTTCGTCTCTTCGGATACGTTTCCCCTGCTGGGAGTAAAACCTCTCATCGGTCGTAACTTCATTCCGGGCGAAGATGAGATTGGGGCTGCTCCCATCGCTCTCCTGGCCGAGGGTTTGTGGCGGCGCAAATTTGGCGCGAAGGCCGACATCCTCGGGAAAGCCATTACCCTTGATGGAAAGAGCTATGTAGTGGTGGGTGTAATTCCAGCGAGCTTTCACATTGTTGTTCCTTCATTTCCCGACAATCAGGAAGTCTTCGTCCCCATCGGGCAGTGGAACAATCCTTTGCTGAGTCACCGCGGCGCGGGCTTGGGAATTCATGGCATGGGCCGTCTGAAGCCGGGCGTGACGATTCAGCAGGCACAAGCGGACATGGACGGCGTCACGAGTAGCCTCGCTGCGGTTTATCCCGATGCGGACAAGGGAATCAGTGCCAAGCTTGTGCCGCTTCGCCGGTCAATGCTCGGCGCAATCCAACCAACGCTGCTGATGCTTTTCGCCGCTGTCGGATTTGTGCTTTTGATCGCGTGTGTGAATGTGGCCAATCTGTTGCTAGCGCGCTCCACCGGCCGAACTCGCGAATTCGCGGTGCGCGTTGCGCTCGGCGCTCCCCGGAGCCGCGTGGTTCGTCAACTGCTCACCGAATGTATGCTCATTTCCATGATTGGCGGAGCGTTGGGCCTGCTTCTGGCAGTATGGTGTACACGCGCGGCCCTGGGGGTCCTGCCACAGGCTTTGCCTCGCGCGGAGCAGGTCGGCCTCGATTCGCACGTTTTGCTCTTCACCGCCGGGATTTCCCTGCTCGCCGGCATACTGTTTGGCCTGGTTCCGGCTTTGAAAACATCAGGCAACAAATTGATCGAGACCTTGAAGCAGGGCGCGCGTGGCACAACCAGTTCTCGCCATGGCGCGCAAACGGTATTCGTGGTTGCGGAGATGGCGCTGGCGCTGGTGTTGCTGATTGGGGCTGGCCTGATGGTCCGGAGCTTGTCGCACCTGTGGAAGACTGATCCCGGGTTTGATCCGCATAATGCCATGACATTTGGGCTTTCGCTTCCACCTTCCATGATGAGCGGCAAACCCGAAGCGATTCGCGCCTCGATTCGCGAATTTGACCGCAGGATTGAGGCGCTCCCTGGTGTTGCGGGCGTATCGCAAACCTGGGGCGCGGTTCCGCTCGGCTGGGATGATGAGCAGCTTTTCTGGCTCGAGGGCCAACCTAAACCAACCAGCCAGAACGATATGAATTGGGCGCTTAACTACATTGTTGAGCCAGAGTATTTGCGCGTCATGGGCATTCCCTTGCGGCAGGGAAGATTTTTCGCGATGCAGGATAACGAGCATTCACCGCTGGTCATCGCCGTCGACGATGTATTCGCGCAAAAATACTTTCCAAACGGAAATCCCATCGGCAAGCGCATCAACATCGACGGCTTCAATCAGCCCGCTGAGATCATAGGGTTGGTGGGCCACGTCAAGCAGTGGGGACTCGATTCGGATGACACCGAGTCGCTCCGCGCGCAAATCTACATCCCGTGCATGCAGATGCCGGACCCATTCATCGCCATGGCCCCTTCCGGCGGGCAGGTGGTGGTGCGCTCGACCGGCACGGTACCGGATCTCTACGCTTCCATACGCCGCGCCAATGCAGAAATGAGCGGCGAACAGGTACTCTTCGGTGCGCAAACGTTGGAGCAGGTTATTTCTGATTCGCTGGCGCCACGCAGATTCTCGATGATCCTGCTGGCAACATTTGCTGGCCTGGCGCTGCTACTCGCCAGCATCGGAATCTACGGCGTCATTTCCTACATCGTTGGCCAGCGCTCGAACGAGATCGGGGTTCGCATGGCCCTGGGCGCGAAACCGCAGGATATTTTGCACCTGGTCCTGGCAGATGGCGGGAAATTAGTGTTTATGGGGACCGCCATCGGACTTGTTGCGGCCTTTGGGCTGTCGCGGCTAATAAAGAGCTTCTTGTACGGCGTCGACGCCGCTGATCCGCTCACATTCGCAGCGGTCGCCGTCCTGTTATCGCTCGTAGCGCTGGCCGCCTGTTATGTGCCGGCCCGCCGGGCCACCCGTGTCGACCCGGTGATCGCCCTTCGTTATGAATAAAAAGGAGCAAACGTGCAACCTCTCATTCAATTGAAAAATCTGGAGAAAGCCTTCGAGGCTGGCGGGCAGAAGTTCTTCGTTTTGCGGCGTATCAACCTGGACATCCAGGCCGGGGAATTCGTCACCATCATGGGACCGTCCGGGGCAGGGAAGTCGACTTTACTCAGCATTATCGGCATGCTCGATGGCGCATGGACCGGAGAGTATTTCTTCGGCGAGCAACCCGTTCACAAACTCAGCGTGAAGCAGCGCAACGAGCTGCACAAGTACAACATTGGCTTCGTTTTTCAGAGCTACCACCTCATCGACACGCTCACCGTTTACGAAAATCTTGAAGTGCCTCTTTCTTACAAGAATATTCCTCACAAAGAGCGCTCCAGCCTCGTTTGCGATGCTCTCGATCGTTTCAATATCGTGGGCAAGAAAGACCTCTTCCCGAATCAACTCTCCGGCGGACAGCAACAGCTGGTCGGCGTGGCGCGTGCGGTAATTCAGAACCCCAAGCTAATTCTGGCCGACGAACCCACCGGTAATCTTCACTCTGCCCAGGGCGAGGAAATCATGGAATTGTTCAAGCGACTCAACGATGCCGGCACCACCATCATCCAGGTGACGCACT
>Ga0126369_10001539_pt1 | contig 15996 bp, 21 predicted proteins | sample PanSoiMetaPlot_1_FD_109646 | JGI IMG/M metagenome (GOLD analysis project Ga0126369, IMG submission 109646) | Tropical forest soil microbial communities from Panama - MetaG Plot_1 | ecosystem: Environmental > Terrestrial > Soil > Tropical forest > Bulk soil | place: Panama | collected 2016-02-17 | reverse complement strand
GGGCTGGCAGTTCCCGAGCCCGGAAGAGGACTGGATGCGCGGATATCCTCAGGAGCTGGACGATTTCGTCGGCGCGATCAGCGAGCGGCGTGAGCCGCTGTCGGGCGGGCTCCTGGCCCGCGAGGTGGTCGAGGTGATCTACGCCGGGTATCTCTCGTCGGCCACCGGCCGGCGCGTGGAGCTCGCCCGATGATCCCGTTTGCGAAGGGTCACGGGCTCGGCAACGATTACCTCGTCATCGACGAGAAGGATCTGCGCGCGCCGCTGTCGGCGAAGGCGATCGCCCGCATCTGCGACCGGAACTGGGGCGTCGGCTCCGACGGCATTCTCCTGCTCGTGCCGACGGCGCGCGCCGACTTCGGGCTGCGCATCTTCAATCCCGACGGCAGCGAGGCCGAGAAATCCGGCAACGGCCTCCGCATCTTCGCCAAGTACCTCTGGGAGCGCGGACGCGCGAAGAAGCCGACCTTCACGGTCGACACGAAGGGCGGTCTCGTGGAGTGTCAGTGCCGCGTCGAGGGTGGGCGCATGGGCTTCGTCACCGTCGAGATGGGCCACGCGACCTTCCGGGCGCCGGAGATCCCGATGAACGGTCCGGATCGCGAGGTCGTCGGCGTGCCGCTCCAGCTCGGCAACGGCACAACGTTGTCGGTCACCGCGGTGTCGGTCGGCAACCCGCACTGCGTCACGTTCGTCGAGCGCCTGGACGAGGCGGAGTGCCGGCGTCTCGGACCCCTGATCGAGAACCATCCCTCGTTTCCCAACCGGACCAACGTGCAGTTCGCCCGGGCGACGGCGCGCGACACGCTCGAGATCCTCATCTGGGAGCGTGGCGCGGGCTACACGCTCGCGTCCGGCACGTCCTCGTGCGGTGCCGCGTCCGCGGCCGTCAGGAACGGACTCTGCGCTCACGGGCGCGTCAAGGTCCGCATGCCCGGCGGCGAGCTCACGATCGATGTCCGGCCGGACTGGTCGCTGCGTCTCGACGGTCCGGTGGAAGAGGTCTACCAGGGCACGCTCTCCGCCGAATTCGCGGGCTCGCTATGAAGCGGATCTGCGTCTTCTGCGGGGCCTCGGAGGGCGGGCGCCCTGCCTACGCGGACGCCGCGCGGCGGTTCGGCGCCGAGCTGGTTGCCCGCGGCCTCGGGCTCGTGTACGGCGGATGCGCGATCGGGATGATGGGCATTCTCGCCGACACGGTCCTGGCCAACGGCGGTGAGGTGATCGGCGTCATCCCCGAGCGGCTGGTCTCCCGCGAGCTGGCCCACCCGGGACTGACCGAGCTGCGCGTGGTCGAGTCGATGCACGAGCGTAAGGCGACGATGGCCTCGCTCGTCGACGGCTTCGCCGTGCTCCCCGGAGGACTCGGCACGCTCGACGAGACGTTCGAGGCGCTGACCTGGGCCCAGCTCGGTATCCACGGTAAGCCCGTCGGCGCCCTCAACGTCGAGGGCTACTGGGACGGGCTGCGCCGCCTGATCGAGCACGCCGTGCGGGAGCGCTTCGTGAGCCCGACGTACGCCGGTCTCCTGCTCTTCGCCGACACGCCGGCCGAGCTGCTCGATCGCTTTGTCGCCTGGCGCGCTCCGCAAGTGCTGCGAGCCTGATCAGGAGCGCGCGCGCGACCGGCGGCTCTGTGCCGGGGCGATCTTGGCCAGCGCGGGCATGTCGGCGAGCTGCGCGTCGGAAAGCTCGCTCCACATGATCGCGGTCGGGCGGCGGTGTCGGCGCCCCGTGCGGATCACGCGCTCGGGCGTGACGACGATGTCGAGCGGAACGTCGTGGGCCGTCATCGGAATCGTCTCGTCCACGACCTGGAGCTCGTGGACGGTCGTGACGACCGGCGTATCGTCGTCGACCAGCTCGAGCGAGCGGGCCAGCGCGAACTCGAGATCGCTGTAGCCCCCGCCTTTTCCGACCCGGGCGCCCTTCTCGTCGACGGCGACGCTGCCGGCCACGACGAGGTCGATGCGTCCGATCTTCGCGGGAGACACGGCTACGCCGAGCTTGGAGGCCCCGCTGATCGTCGCGGCCTGAGCAAGCTTTCCGCGAAGCTCCTGGGGATCCAGCCGCAGAAAGCAGCGAAGTGCGCGCAGGCGCGGCACGGCCATGACCACTGTCTTTCCCGCGCGCAGGGCGGCCAGGCGGACGGCGCGCTGCGGCGCATCGGGATTGCACTTGATGCGCCGAGCCGCCCGCCATTCCGGCAGCTCGGTCAAGCGCCGCGCGGCCTGCTCCGCGCCGGCGAAGTTCGGGATGCGGTCGTGCAGGGGCAGGGGAAACCGGCCGACCCGGCGCTCGGTCAACAGCGTCCAGACGCGATCGCGAATCTCCTGCTTGCCGGGCAGTGGGCTAGCTCTTCGCCGTCGCCGGCTCGAGGCTTGGCAGGTCGACGGACAGCGTGGCGGTCGCGCGCTCGAATATGTCCGCGAGCTTCACCGCACACCACCCGGCCACGACGGCGGCCACGAGCGCCAGGGCGAGCCCGAGCACGCTGTCGGCCGGCGACGGAAGCGCGTGACTCAGCGCCGGCAATCGCGCGAATACGACCGCGGACGTCACGAGCAAGGCGGCACCGAAGATGGTCGCGGCGAGCTTCCAGCGTCGTTGTGCGTCGGCCCATGCCATGAGCGCGGCCGGGAGCAGCGGAATCCATCTCAAGATCATCGAGCGCCCGGGCGTGATCCCGTTGCGGCGTGCCATCTCGTGAGCCACGGCGACCGGCGAGCTCGGGTCGGCGGCGATCGCCTCGTCGATCGTCGAGGTCGGCGCCAGCAGCGCGAAGCCGACGTCGCCGATGAACAGGATCGAGAACTGCACGAGGAGGGCCCCGATCGTGAGCGCCAGCGGCATGCTTCGACTCGACGCCAGGTGCGTGACCAGCACGAGCGCGAACGTGAAGGCGAGCGCACCGAGAATCGGGAACGCGAAGAAGAAGACGGCGCCGCGATGGTACGCGGTCTGGACCGACTGATCCACGAGGATGTAGAACGTGCCGAGCAGAAAGACGCCGCTCGTGGCGAGCGCCGTCCAGCGCTGCCAGCCCGGGCCGTACACCTCGCGCGCGATCAGGAGCGCGCCGAGGTTGGCGATTTGGGAGCCGGCGAGGCCCAGCAGGTGAGGCGGGCTCCAGAGCGTGACGTCGAGCCCGAAGAGGCGATGCCAGAGGTCGTCGATCGGCGCGGCGAGGATGACGACGACCATGCCCCACCACGTCAGGTGGAAGCCGCGGGTACCGCGGAGCCCCGCGATCACCAGGGTGTCCGGCAAGGCTTTCGACCGGCGCCACGTCTCGACGACGAGGACGCCGAGGGCGATCGCGCAGACGACCACGACGGACGCGTACGTCATGACGTGCGGCGCGATCCAGAACGAATCACGCCCGATGACGAGATGCCAGCGGATGTCCCAGCCCACGCCCCAGCCTCCGACGAGCTTCGCCGCGAGCAAGGCCCAGAGCGCGCGGCGCCGAAGGGTCATCCGCACGACGCCATGATACACTGCGCGCCGCAGTGATTGCCTCGTGGTGCTGGGAGCTCATCGAGCCGTACCTCAAGCGCAACCTGATCAATCGCGGCCTCGCGCGCCCCAGCCGCCGGGAGATCCTCGAGGAGTTCGCGCGCGTGTGGCCCGCGCTCACCGCCACCATCGGCGTGCAGGAGCCCTGGGCGGGCACGATCCGCTTCAAGTGGCTGGTCCGCCTGCCGTCGTCCGAGATGGACGCGTTCCTGGAGGATCCGACGGGCTGGATCGGCGGCCGCTACGGCGGCGGCAAGTTCAAGATGAACCTGCATCACGGCCTGCATTTCGTGAACACGCGCAACTTCAAGCCCGAGGGCGCCCCGCAGTGGCAGGACGCCCCGGCGCTCGACGTGGACGCGTGAGCGCGCGCGTCGACGCGTCCGGCGTGGCGGTCGAGCTCGCCCGGCCACCGCGGCGCATCGTCTCGCTCGTTCCGAGCATCACCGAGACGCTCTGCGCGCTGGGCCTGGCCGATGCGCTCGTCGGGATCACGGTCTACTGCGTCGAGCCGCGCGCGATCGTCGGCGGCAAGACGAAGATCGGCGGCGAGAAGAATCCCGATCTCGACAAGATCCGCGGCCTCGAGCCCGATCTGGTCATCGCGAATGTCGAGGAGAACCTGCGCGAGCACGTCGATGCGCTCCGCGCGTGGTCGATTCCGGTGTGGGTGACGTACCCGCGCACGGTCGTCGAGGGCATCCAGCTGATCGCGGAGCTGGGCGCGGTGACGGGCGCCGAGAAGCGTGCGGCCGAGATGGTCGAGCAGATCACGCCGCTCTACGAGCGCGTCGCCGGCGCCGCCGCCCGGCGGCGGCCCGTCGCCGCCTTCTATCCGATCTGGCGCGGCCCGTACATGACGATCAACCGCGACACCTACATCCACGACATGCTCAGGGTGTGCGGAGCGCGCAACGTCTTCGGCGACCGAGCGGAGCGCTACCCGACGGTGACCCTGGACGAGGTCGCGGCGCAGCGGCCCGACGTGATCCTGCTTCCCGACGAGCCGTTCCGGTTCCGGCGCGCGCATGTCGCCGACTTCACCGGGTACGCCGACGTGCCGGCGGTGCGCGACGGACGGATCCACCTCGTGGATGGCAAGCCCTTCTCGTGGCACGGCCCGCGGATCGCAGAGGCCCTGCGACTGCTCCCGCGCTTGATCGATCCGACTACGACTTCTTCTTGACCGGCAGGATCCAGTCGAGCCACGGCGCGGCGGCGCCCATGAACAAGCCGGGGATCGCCACGCCGGCGACGAGGCCGACGATCGAGAGGAAGACCAGCGAGATGAGCATCATGCAGAGATCGAGCAGGAGCGCCATGGCCTCACTCTACCTCGAGGACCATCTCGATCTCGACGGGAATGTTCACGGGCAACCCGCCCATGCCCACCGCCGAGCGCGCGTGCTTGCCGATGGCCTCACCGAACACCTCGACCATCAGATCGGAGAAGCCGTTGATCACCTTCGGCTGGTCGCCGAAGCCGTCGGCCGAGTTGACCATCCCCAGCACCTTGACGACGCGACGGACCTTGTCGAGGCTGCCGAGATTCGCGCGGACCGTCGCCAGAAGCGCGAGCCCGACCTCACGCGCGACCTGATAGCCCTGCTCGACCGTGAGATCCTTGCCGACCTTACCCTGCGACGTCGCCTTGCCGTCGCGGATCGGGCCGTGGCCGGACACGAACAGGAGATTCCCCGTGCGCACCGCGCCGACGTAGTTCGCCATGGGGCTCGTCGGTTTCGGGAGCGTGATGTTCTTTTCCTTCAGTCGTGCTTCGGCGCTCATCGTGATGTGTCCTCCACGAAGTGCATGACAGCAGCCGCGCCATCGTGTCACACTGCCCTGTGTCCGTCAAACCTGCGCCGGTGACGCCGGTCCCGGCCGCCACGCTCGTTCTCCTTCGCCATCGCTCAGCCGACGCGTTCGAGGTTCTGCTGATCCGCCGGCACACGGCGAGCAAGTTCGCCGCCGGCGATTTCGTATTTCCCGGAGGCAAGATCGAGACGAGCGACGGGCCCGACGACGGCGCCGCCTGGTGCCGGAAGCTCGACGGGTCGGAGGCCGCGCGCCGGCTTCGAGTGACCTCGCCCTCGGCCGCGCTCGGCCACTGGGTGGGCGTCATCCGCGAGACCTTCGAGGAAGTGGGAATCCTCCTGGCTTACGGGCCCGACGGCGGTCCCGTTCGCCTGGACGCCGAGCGGTACGCGCGCTACCGCAAGGCGTGTCAGGCCGATCATCGGACCTTCTGGGACATGCTACGCGCCGAGCGCCTCGCCCTGGCCACGGACGCGCTCGTGTACTTCGCTCACTGGATCACGCCGGAGATCCAGCCGCTGCGGTTCGACACGCGCTTCTTCGCCGCCGCGATGCCGGAGGGGCAGGAAGCCATCGCCGACGAGCGCGAGATCACCGAGGTGCGCTGGCTCGGTCCTCGCGCGGCAATCGACCTGAACTCGCGCGGACAGCTCTCGCTCCGCAATCCGACCGTGCGCAACCTCGAGCTCCTCGACGGTGCACCGACCGTCGCCGCTGCGCTCGCGCGCTTGAGCGGGCGCGAGATCCCTACGATCCTGCCGCGCGTCATCATCGAAGGCGACAAGCGCCGCGTGCTGCTCCCCGGCGAGCCGGGCTATTTCTAAGCTGTTCGCTCACGCTGCCATAGGTGTTCAGCCGGCGTTCGTGTGTGAATTCATGGCCACGGCCGATGCTACGGAAGCACGATTTCGTAGGAAAAACGTAAGCTAGTTACCGGTAGAGTGAGGTTGTGAGCGAGACTCTCGACGAGACGCTGGAGCGGATCGCGCAGCAGGCGCAGCAAGAAGGCGTGCCGCTCGGCGCGCACGCGCTGCGAATCCTGCGGCTCACCGGCGAGACCGGCGGCCGCGACGTGCTTCTCAAGCTCTGGAGGTTGGCGCTCGATCAGGCGCGCGCCGTCGGCGTCACCCCGCCTTAGAAATACGCCAGCAGCCGTCCGCAGGCGATCACGCCCGTCCACAGCATCAGCGAGAGCCCGGCGGCGACGCGCGCCGCAAGCGGGGCGCGGGCGCCATGGTCCCAGCCCCCGACTTGTCGGAACGGACGCAGGTGGAACAGCGCAGCGTTGAGGGCGGCGAGCACGAGCAAGAGCAGCTTCAGGCGGAAGGCCGGGTTGCCGGCGAACTCGGTAGCGTGAGCGACGAACATGAGGCCACCGGTCGGCACGATCACGAGCACGCTGAGGCGCGCCCAGGTCAGGAGGTGGCGCTCCATGCCCGTCACCGGGAGCTGTCGCGAGAATCCTAGGAGACGCAGGTCGAACATCGCCGCGCTGCCGACGAGGACGACGAAGCCGAGGATGTGCAGGATCTCGACGATCGGATAGAGCCAGAGCCACTGCCGCATCGCCGTCGCCGCGGCGGTGGCCTCGAGCCAGTGAGTGAAGCCGGCAGCGCCCGCCGGGCTCACCGCGGCGCGGCGATCAACGGAGCTCCACGGTCGCGCCCTCGATCGTGATGCGCTCGGCGCGCATCTCCTCCTCGTTCGTCCGGTTCGGATAGCCGACGACGGTCGCCCTGGTGCCCACGCGAAGCTTGGACGCCGGAAGGCCTCGGTTTTCCATCCGCGTCGGCGGCGCCAGGACGACGAGCCAGACTTTGCCGGGCACCTCGAGCCGCACGTGACCGTGCGGATGCTCGTAGCCGGCTTCCTTGATGATGCCCGTCAAGGTCAGCTCTCTCGTCGAGTCGTAGCCGCTCCAGCCGTGATGCGCGGCGGCCGGCGCGGTGACGGCCGCGAGCGCGACGAGCGCGAAGACGGCCCGCCACATCGATGCGCCGCCTACCGAGCTGCTCCCTGGCCGGCCTGACGCGCGTTGACCAGCACCGCCATGTTGCCGTACGGGTGCTTGTTCTCGAGCATCAGCTGATGACACTCGGGGATGTCGTCGTACGCGTAGGTGTGGCTGAGACACGGATCGACGTTGCCTTCGGCAACGAGCTTGGTTATTTCAACTGCCTGGGGATCATTGGAAAGGTGACTGCCCTGGAAGCGCTTCTGGCGCATCCACTGATAACGCAGGTCCATCGTGGCCGTGTAGCCGGTGGTGCCGGCGCAGATCACGACCATGCCGCCGGTCGAGCATACGAAGACCGAGGTCGGCAGCGTGGATTCGCCCGGATGCTCGAAGACGAGCCGCGGGCTCACGCGCTCGCCAAGCCCGTCCCAGATCGCCTTGCCGAACGCCCGCGCGCCCTTCGCCCATTCGCCGTATGCCTTGACGTCGGCCGTGTTCGGCATGGCGCCCCAGTGCGTGAACTGGTTGCGGTTGATTACCGCGGCTGCGCCGTGCTCTTGGCAGAATTTCCGCTTCGCGTCGTCCGAGACGATCGCCACGGCGCGGCCGCCGACGGCGCGCGTGATCTCGAGCGCCATGCTGCCGAGCCCGCCGGCCGCGCCCCACACGAGGACGACGTCGCCCGGCTCGATGACGTGGGGCGGCCAGCCCATGAGCATGCGATACGCGGTCGAGGCGCAGAGCAGGAAACAGCCGGCCTCTTCCCACGTGAGCCGCTTGGGCTTGGGCACGCATTGATGGGCCTGGCAGCGCGCGAACTGGCAGAAGCTGCCGTAGTTGGTCTGGTAGCCCCAGATGCGCGTGCTCTCGGCGAGCATCGGATCCTTGCCCGAGCGCACCCAGGGATCGTCCGGCCGCCACCATCCACTGTGGACGATGACCTCGTCGCCGACCTTGACGTTCTTCACGTCTTTTCCGACAGACCACACGATCCCGGAGCAGTCACTGCCGCCGGCATGGAAGTCCTCGGGCTCGCCCGCACGCTGGCGCTCGGCGATCACGTCGAGCGGCGTGCCGAGCGCGGCCCAGACGTTGTTGTAGTTGATGCCGGAGGCCATGACGTAGACGAGCACCTCGTCGGGCCCCGGCGTCGGCGTCGGGATGACCTCGCGCTTCCACGCATCGCGAGGCTGGCCGAACCGGTTCTGGCGGACGAGGTACGCGTGCATCCGCTTCGGGACTTCGCCGAGGGGCGGGCGCTCACCGAGGTCGCAGAGGTCGATCATGCGTTGAATTCCTTGATGATCAGGGGGAGCCGGGGATCGTCGAGCCCCGGCTGATAGGGTTGATAGAGCGCCGTGCTATCGAGTAGCCCGGCGTAGCGCGCCCTGAGCTGGGCGCCGATCGTCTCGTAGCTGCCGGTCACCGCGAAGGTGTCGAGCATCTCGTCGGTGATCAGGTCGGCCATGCCCGGCCAGTCGCCCTCGACGGACTTCCGGTGGAGCGCCGGCGTGAGGTCCTGCCAGCCGTGAGCCGCCAGCACCGGCTCGTAGGTTCGCGTCGAGGCGTAGAAGGCGATCTGCTGCTTCACGGCCCGCCGGTTCTTCGCGAGCTCTTCCTCGGTGTCACCCACGACGACGAAGCTCGCGGTCGTGTACGTGAAGTCCGTCCGCTTGCGGCCGGAGGCCGCCAGCCCTTCTTCCACCGCCGGGTGAACGTACTCGCGCAGGTACTTCGGGCTGTTGAATGGATGCACGTGCAGGCCGTCGCAGACCTCGCCGGCGATCCGGCACATGAGCCGATTGACGCCCGCGATGTAGATCGGCACCTTCGGGTGCGCGATCGGCCCGGGATTGAAGAACGGCGTCATCAGGTCGAAGCGGTAGAACTGTCCCTTGAACGAGAGCTTGGTTCCGTTCTGCCAGCAGTCCCAGATGTGACGCAGCGCCAGCACGATCTCGCGCATCTTCGGGCCGGGCGACTCGAACTTGACCGAGAAGCGCCGCTCGTTGTGTCCCTTGACCTGCGTGCCGAGCCCGAGGATGAATCGGCCGTCGGAGGCCTTCTGCAGATCCCAGGCGATGTGGGCGAGGATCATCGGGCTGCGCGGAAACGCCACGGCGATGGCGGTGCCGAGCCGGATCGACGACGTGACGGAGGCGGCCACGGCGAGCGGAAGAAACGGGTCGTGTTGCGTCTCGGACGACCACAGGCAATCGTAGCCGAGCGCTTCGACCTTGCGCGCGTACGCGGGGATCGACTTCAGATCGTGCGTCAGCATGCCGACGTCGAGCTTCACGGGCCTCTCCTGGGCACAGCGTGGGATCTGGTAGGCCATTGTAACGGACTGCGTATGAGGGCGACAGGCGGGCCGCGGTCGCGGTGGGCGAGTCGGTCTAGCGGCCGAGCTCGAAGGCCATCACTGACTGCCGGCTTCCCAGGCGCCGAGCCGGATCGCTCCGGCCAGCGTGGAGCCGAAGAGGACGAGCGCCAGCGCCATCACCGCGAACAGCGCGGTGAGCTCGCCCGGCAGCTGGTGCAGGATGAGCCAGCCGCCCGCTGCCGCGCTGAGCAGACGGAGGCTGCCGGCCAGCAGCGGCCACAAGAGCCGCCCGGCGCCCTGGGAGGCGAAGTAGAGCGCCAGCCCGAGGCCGAAGAAGCCGTACGTGGGGCCGACGACGCGCAGGTACGTGGCACCCGCCGCGAGCACCGCGGGCTCGTCGGTGAACAGACCGAGCCACGCGTGCGGGAAGAAGGCGGCCGCGAGCCCGATCGCTTCGGTCGCGCCGGCGGCCAGCAAGGCTCCGGTCCAGGCCACGCGTCGCGCGCGGGCCCGCTGACCGGCGCCGAAGTTCGTCCCGACCATCGTGACGAGCGCCGAGCCGAATCCGAAGACCAGCGGGATCAACAGATACTCCAGCCGCACACCCATGCCGTAGCCCGCGAGCGCGAAGGTGCCGAATGGGCCGACCAGCGCGGTCAACAGGACGACCGTCAGATTCGTCATGACGTTGTTGACGAGGCTCGGGGCGCCGACGCGCAGGATCTGGGCGAACAGGGCGCGCTCGAAGCGAAGAGTCGGCGCGAGCCGGACGAGGCTCCGACCGGACGCGAGATACGCGAAGAGCACGACGACGCCCGCGAGGTAATACGCGATCACCGCCAGGGCAGCGCCCGTGACGCCAAGCCTCGGCAACGGCCCCCAGCCGAAGATCAGCGCGGGGGAGAGCGTGACGAGGAACGGGCTGCCGCCGAGCACGATCCCGGCCGGCAGCAGCATGTTGCCGGTCCCGCGCACCGCGCTCGCCAGCGTGTTGAAGAGCCAGACGGCCGCGGCGCCGGCGAAGATCACGTTCGAGTAGGCGAGGGCCGCAGTCAGCGCGCCGTCGCGCGCGCCCATCGCGGAGTAGAGCATCCGGCCGGCGCCCAGCACCAGCACGGTGAACGCCGCGGACATCGCGAGCGCGATGACGATGGCGTGCGAGACCAGGCGGCTCGCGTCGGCACGGCGGCCGGCGCCGAGCGCCCGCGCCACAGCGGAGGCGACGCCACCGCCCATCCCGCCGGCCGACATCGTCTGCATCAGCATGACCAGGGGGAAGGTGACCGAGACGCCGGCCAGCGCGTCGGCGCCGAGCCAGCCGACGTAGTAGGCCTCGAGAACACTGATGGCGACCTGGGCGACGAGCATGACCACGTTCGGCGCCGCCAGCCGGAGCAGGGTCGGCACGATCGGGCCTTCGAGGAGCCGCCGGGTCGCCGGGTCCATGTCACTTGTTATTTTATAGTGACTAGCTTTTTTGTCAAGACCTGGCTAGACTGGGTGTATGCCCAAGCGCTACGGCCAGGCGTGTCCGGTCGCGAAGTCACTCGAGCTGGTCGGCGACCGCTGGACGTTGCTGCTCGTCCGCGACCTGCTGCGGGCCGCGCGCCGCTTCCAGGACTTCCAGCAGAGCCTCACCGGGATCCCGCCGAACATCCTGTCGGACCGGCTCAAGCTGATGGAGGACCACGGGCTGGTGACGCGGCAGTTCTACTCGGAGCACCCTCCGCGCGCGGAGTACGCGCTGACGGACAAGGGCCGTGAGCTCGGGATGGTGGTCGGTGCGCTGGCCGCGTGGGGCTCTCGCCACGTCCACCGGCAGACTGCGCTGGTGCACGCGGAGTGCGGGCACCCGGTGGAGGTCAAGTATGTCTGCCCGCAGTGCTCGGGGCGCATGCGTGGGGCGACCGTCGAGCTCCGCCGGCGCCCACGCGGCAGGACCGCGAAGCGAGCCTAGGCTTGTCGCAGCCGCTGGGGCATCGCGCTGAGAACGGCGCGGGCTTCGCGGATCACCGTCTCGACCACCTCGGCGGCGCTCGGCAGGTCGCGAACCAGGCCACAGCTCTGACCGGCCATCATCGGGTAGTAGTCCGAGTCACCCTGCTTGAGGGCCGCCACGAAGACGTCGTTGGCGGCGCCGCGCTGGACGAGCGGCGGCAGCACGGGCGCGCAGGACTCCGTGTATTCGCGCGTGAAGCGGTTCGCGAGCGCGCGGGCCCAGAGGCCGCTCAGGGTGTCGGTCACGGTGGTGTCCCCGCTGTCGCTCTCCAGGAGGCGCTTCTTGTAGAGCTCCGGCGCCATCGACTCGCGCGTGGCCACGAACCGCGTGCCGAGCAGGACGCCGCTGGCGCCGAGCGCGAGCGCCGCGACGAGCCCGCGGCCGTCGGCGATTCCGCCTGCGGCGACGACCGGCACCCGCACGGCGTCGACCACTTGTGGTAGGAGCGCCATCACGCCGATGCTGGACATTTCTGGCGTCGCGGGCTTGCCGTCGATCGAGCGATGTCCACCGGCCTCGGCGCCCTGTGCCACGATCACGTCGGCGCCGGCGGCTGCGGCGGCGCGCGCGTCTTGCACCGTCGCGACCATCGCGACGATCTTGATGCCGCGCCGGTGGCATTCCTGGGCGAGCGCCGGGTCCAGCCAGCCGAGCGCGGCCGAGAAGACTGCGGGGCACTCGTCGAGGACTACCTTGATGGTCGCGTCCATGAGATCGGGTGCTCGGCCGGGCCGGGCGGTCGTCGTCGGGATCCCCAGATTCTGGCGGAAGCGATTGAGCTGACCCTGAGCGCCGCGGAGCACCTCGTCACTGATTCCGGCGGGGTCGACCGGCGGCCGCAGCGCGGGATGCAGCCAGAGATTGACGCCGAACGGACGGTCGGTGAGACCGCGTACGCGGCGGATCATTGCGCGCAGATCGTCGGGCGGCACGTTGAGACCGGCAAGGACACCGAGACCTCCGGCGCGACACACCTCGGCCACGAGCTCAGGGCCGGCGATCGCGCCCATACCCGACTGCACGATCGGATACTCGATCCCGAGCAGATCGCACAATGTCGTGCGGAACGTCATCGTGTGCTCCTTGCCCCAGAACTCCGCTACTGGAGGCGGTAGACCTTCACGGCGTTTCGATGGCCGACACGCTCGGCGACGTCCGGCTTGAGCTCGCCGAGGATCCGCCGCGTCCACGCGAACAGTCGATCGAGCATCGACGGCTCGAAGAGCCGTGCGGCCCAGACGTCGACGCCGATCATGAAGCGGTCCGGCATCTTCTCGATGAGGGCCTTCCAGCCCGGATCGAGTGGCCCCGTCTCGGACGCCAGCGCAGGCGTCCGCTGGAAGTGCATGCCCGAGAGGTCGACGAAGAGGTTCGGATTGCGCAGCAGCAGACGATCGAGTCGGCCGGGTGGTCCCTCGCCGCCGTGTGCCAGGACGATCGTGCTCTTGCGGTGCGCCGCGAGAGCCCGTTGGAGCGCAGTCTCCGCCTGATCGGTGAGCTCGTAATGGATGACGATCGGCACCTGGAACTTCGCGGCCGTATCGAGGATCGTGCCAAACACCGGCGCATTGGGATCGCGATCGATCAGTCGGCGGCCGACCTGGCGCATCTGGACCTCGCCGATCGCGTGCGGCTTACCCCGCTCGAGCTGAATCGGAAGCTGACTCGCCGCAGCCTCCGACGTCGGGTCGGGCAGCGGCAGCCCCGCGATCACGCGGTCCGGATACTTCTTGCTGGCCGCGGTCAGCCAGGCCGTATCGTCCTTCTGCAGGCCGCCGACGCCCAGCAGGATGACCTTGAGGACGTTGTGACGCTTCATCGCCGCGACGTACGCGTCGATCGCGGTGGCGCTTGACAGGTGCGAGTGCGCGTCGATCAGCGGCCCGCCATAGTCGGCGCCCCGGACCGGCGCGCCGGCGCCGAGCGCCAGGACGAGCAGCACGGCGAGCACACCCCGGGGAACCAGGCGTGAGCAGTCGATGATCCGAAGGCTCGCGAGCGCTCCGCTCACTTCTGGGGCGACGTCTTGAAGTGCCGCGCCAGCGCTTCCATCATCCGGGCGAGGGCCTCGTTCTCGGTGTGGCCAGTGGCCTGAACGTTCCAGGCCACGGCGACGGCGACCCACTCCCCGAGCTCGTTGCGATGCACCTCGACCTCGAATTGCATAGCGGATCCCCGTCTAGTGGCTCTTGGGAAGGGTGGGATGGCCGGCGGCTTCGTCGGCGATCGTATGATCGTTGTCGGCCGGCACGGCGCCGCTCACGCCCACGGCGCCGACGATGCGGCCGTCCTCGACGAGGGGCACCGCACCCCGGCCGAAGACGAACTGATAGTCACCCAGCGTCGCGACGTTATCGGCGAAGAGCTGGCGCTTGGTGAACCGCTCTTCGAGATCGAGCGTCGCCGCGTGAAACGCGGCGGAGGCGTTGGCCTTCGCGCGCGCGATCTCTGGCGTGACCCAGAGCGCCCCGTCCATGCGATCGCAGACGACCAGGTGCCCGGCCTCGTCGACGACGGCGATCGCCACCTTGAAGCCGAGCGCCTGCGCCTTGGCAAAGCCGCGCTCGACGCTCTCGCGCGCCCGGGCCCGCGTCAGCGCCATCGTCAGGGAACCTCGACCCAGACCTCGCCGCCTTCGATCGTGACCGGGTAGGTGACGATCGGCCCGCCGCGCGACGGCATGAGGCACGTCCCGGATTTGAGATCGAACATCCAGCCGTGCCATGGGCAGGTCAAGCGAGTGCCCAACAGCCGTCCCTCGCTCAGCGGACCACCTTGATGCGCGCACTCCGCCTCGCACGCGAAGACGTCGTCGTTGACGCGCGACAGCACGACGCGGGCGCCCTCGGTCTCCACCAGGGTCGGCTGACCCGCCGGGAGATCCTCCAGGCGGGCGACGCGGAGCCGACTCACATCTCCTCCTTGGCGACGAAGGCGCGGTGGAGACCGGTCATGTACTGCCAACGCATCTCGGTCGCCTGGCGCACGGCCTCGATCGCGTCCGCCTGCCGCTCGGGAGTCGTACAGTGACGCTCGACGATCTGGTAGCCGCGCTCGCCGTGCACCTCGTCCGCCTCGATGTGGATCGCGAAGAACTCGACCTCGTGGTCGGTGAAGCCGTAGTGCGTTTTCAGCGGTGGGAGGTTGCGCTGGTAGATGCCAGGCACCTGCGACTCGAGCCCGACGAGCAGGCCGGCGGCCGCGACGTGGAAGATCTGGTGCGACATCTCGAAGCACCATGCGGTGAGTCCGCGAGTCGTCGGCAGCTGCTGCTTCGACTCGACCTCGCCCCGTGACACGCCGCAGGCTTCCGCGAAGCGGATCAGGAGATCGACGTGCTTGGTGCCGGACTCTTCCTCGATGATGTTCTCGAGGAGGAAGTCCCGCGCGTCCGGGTCCGGGCACTGGCCGTACACGGTGGCGCACCACCGCGGAAACTGCGACACGTACTGGTAGTGCTGGGCCGCCCACGCGCCGAGCTGCGCGCGAGTCAGCTCACCCTTGACCCACTTCTCGGTGAACGGATTCAGGCGGCTGTGGCGCGCGATGACGGCGGCCTCGAGCCGCGCGCGGAACGGGCTGTTGCTCATGGAAGTCCTCCTCGTCGATGCGGAACCTAATGACACACGATCCCGACTCAAGTCAAGCGATCGGTCGGGGATCGCGAGCGCGGGCGCGCTAGAGGGCGGTGACGCGGTTGCGGCCCAGGCGCTTGGCGTCGGCGAGCGCGCGCTGGGCGGCGGCGACCAGATCGTCGGCGGACGCCGCATCGGCCGGAAGGCCCGCGACGCCGAAGCTCGCGGTGACCGTCCCGTGCGCGAACGGATGGGCCGCGATGACCCCGCGAATGCGCTGGGAATACGTGACGGCGCCGGCCTTGGGCGTGTTGGCGAGCAGGGCCGCAAAGCCGTCGCCGTCGAGCCGGGCGATGATCGTGAAGCTCCGGGAGTGCTTGACGAGCAGCCGCGCCACGTCTCGCAGCACCTCGTCGCCGGCGGCGGTTCCGTGGTCGGCGTTGAGCTGCTTGAAGTGGTCGACGTTCAGCACGACCAGCGAGAGCGGATGGCCGAAGCGGGTGTGCCGCTTGACCTCCTCGTCGATGCGCAGCGCGAAATAACGATGGTTGTACAGCTCGGTCGAGACGTCCTTGAACGAGAGGTCCTCGAGCCGCGCGTTGCGAATCGCGACGGCCGCCTGGGAGGCCAGCGCCCGGATCACCTTTTCGTCCTCGGGATCGAACGGCACGATCGCGCCCGACTCGTCGAGCGCGTTCAACAGCTCGAGCACGCCGACGTTGGCCCCGGTCAAATCGTGCATGGGGACCGCCAGGACCGAGCGCGTCGTGTACTCGGTGGCGGCGTCGAAACGCCGGTTGAGCGC
>Ga0126369_10001537_pt1 | contig 16009 bp, 6 predicted proteins | sample PanSoiMetaPlot_1_FD_109646 | JGI IMG/M metagenome (GOLD analysis project Ga0126369, IMG submission 109646) | Tropical forest soil microbial communities from Panama - MetaG Plot_1 | ecosystem: Environmental > Terrestrial > Soil > Tropical forest > Bulk soil | place: Panama | collected 2016-02-17 | reverse complement strand
TTCCGTACCTCGACGAACTCGTCGATATCGGCATCACCGCCATTGAATTGATGCCCGTGGCGCAGTTCTCCGGCAGCCGTAACTGGGGCTATGACGGTGTTTTCCCATTTGCCGTTCAGAACTCATACGGCGGACCGCATGGTTTGAAGAAGCTTGTAAACGCCTGCCACGAGCGTGGGCTGGCTGTCATTCTGGACGTCGTCTACAACCATCTTGGACCTGAAGGAAATTACCTTTCGCTGTTCGCGCCATACTTCACCGAACGATATAAAACGCCATGGGGGGCCGCGCTTAATTTCGATGATGTAAACAGTGATGAAGTGCGCCATTTTTTTGTATCGAATGCGCTCGAATGGATCACGGATTATCACATCGACGCGTTACGCCTCGACGCTGTGCACGCGATCCTCGATCATTCCGCATTGAATATTTTGGAAGAGCTTGCCGAGGCTGTTCACTCACGGGGATTGAGCGTGAATCGTCGCGTGTACGTGATTGCCGAAAGCGCCTTGAACGATACCCGCATTGTTCGAACGGCCGAACTAGGTGGATACGGGCTCGATGCACAATGGAACGATGACTTCCATCACTCGATGCACACATTGCTGACGAGGGAGCGGCAAGGTTATTACATCGATTTCGGTGATTTCCAACACATGGCGCAGGCATTTTCAGAGGGGTTCGTCTATTCGGGCCATTATTCCGTCAATCGTGGCCGCCGTCATGGGAATTCTTCGCGCGCCATCCCATCAGCGAGGTTCGTCGTGTTTGCTCAGAACCATGACCAAATCGGTAATCGCTTGTTGGGTGACCGTCTGAGTCAGCTTGTTCCGTTGGAAGCATACAAGCTTGCATCGAGCGTCGTCTTGCTTTCGCCGTTCGTGCCGCTGCTGTTCATGGGGGATGAGTACGGTGAGACCGCACCGTTTCAATATTTCGTCAGCCATTCTGATCCGCATCTCATTGAGGCAGTCCGGCGGGGCCGGCAGCAGGAATTTGCTTCGTTCGACTGGCAGGGCGAGCCACCGGACCCGCAGGACGAGAACACGTTTGAACGCTCGAAGTTGAATCACTCGCTGAAGCAAGAACAAGGCCACCGCGCCTTGCTCGCATTTCACAAGGAGCTTATACGGCTGCGTAAGTCATTGCCGGCTCTCCGCTCTCTAAGCAAAGACAAAATGGACGTCCTTAGCTTCGAAAAAGAGTATGTGCTTGCGGTGCGCCGCTGGAGTCAGACAAACGAGGTGCTTGCCATCTTCAACTTCAATGAGCATCCAGTCCAGCAATTTGAAAGCGTACCGCGTGGAGCCTGGACCAAACGCTTCGATTCTTCCGATTCGCGATGGCTGGGGTCAGGCACAACAGCACCGGGGAGTATTCAGAGCCCGATGCAACTCGACCTCACGCTGGAACCGTACGGCGTGCTGCTTTACGAGAAGGAGATTCAGGACTGATGCAACGCTACGTTTGTATTCATGGTCACTTTTATCAGCCGCCGCGGGAGAATGCATGGCTGGAGTTCGTCGAATTACAGGATTCGGCATATCCCTATCACGATTGGAACGAACGCATCACCGCGGAATGTTACGCCCCGAATGGTATGTCGAGAATTCTGGATGGCTACCAGAACATCGTGAAGATCACAAACAACTACGCGTACATCAGTTTCAATTTTGGTCCGACTTTGCTTGCGTGGATGGCGGAAAGAGAACCGACGGCGTACCGGACTATTCTCAGGGCCGATAAAGAGAGCCAGGAGCGATTCTCGGGTCACGGCAATGCGATCGCCCAAGCTTACAATCATGCGGTCCTGCCGTTGTGTAATTCGCGTGATAAGTACACGCAAGTATATTGGGGCATACGCGATTTTGAATTCCGGTTCGGACGGAAACCGGAAGGCATGTGGCTGCCCGAAACCGCCGTGGATCTTGAAACGCTCGACATTCTGGCCGAGTTTGGCATTCGCTTCACGATCCTTTCTCCCTACCAGGCAAAGCGCACACGCAAGTTGCGCGCGCGAGCGTGGAAGGATGCGAGTGGAGGCAAGGTTGACCCCTCGAGGGCTTACGAGGTGCGGTTACCGTCGGGCAGACAGCTCGCAGTGTTCTTCTACGATGGCCCTATTTCGCAGGCGATCGCGTTCGAACACTTGCTCGACAAAGGTGAAGCCTTCGCCGGCCGGCTGACATCCGCATTCTCCGACGCGCGCCATTGGCCACAGATCGTTCACATTGCGACCGACGGCGAGACTTACGGTCATCACCACAGGAAAGGTGAGATGGCGCTCGGCTATGCCATCCATCATATCGAAAGGAACCACCCAGGGATGATTACGAACTACGGTCAATACCTGGAACGGCATCCCCCAACCTGCGAAGCTGAAATTTGGGAGCGCTCGGCCTGGAGTTGCTCGCATGGCGTCGAGCGTTGGAACAGTAACTGTGGCTGCAACTCAGGTGGATATCCAAGTTGGAATCAGGCATGGCGCACGCCTTTGCGGCATGCTTTCGACTGGCTGCGGGACACCATCGCGTCGCCGTTTGAAAATAAAGGTCGTGAAATCTTCCGCGATCCATGGGCCGCACGCAATGAATACATAGGCGTCATTCTCAATCGCTGCACGGAAAACTCCGAGAAATTTTTTGCCGAACAAGCCGCTGACGAGCTCACGCAGGACGAAAAAGTCACCGCGCTGAAGCTGATGGAAATGCAGCGCCATGCCATGTTGATGTACACGAGCTGCGGATGGTTTTTCGACGAGCTATCCGGAATCGAGACGACGCAGGTCATACAGTACGCTGCGCGAACACTGCAGTTGTATGAACGAATCTTCGGTGAATCGATTGAACCCGCGTTCCTCGACCGCCTCTCCGCTGCGAAAAGCAACATTCCGGAACACCAGGACGGCAGAGTGATCTATGAAAAGTTTGTTCGACCGGCGATGGTCGATCGCAAGAAGGTGGCGGGACATTACGGTTTGATTTCCCTCTTCGAGCCTTTCCCGGAGGAAGCCAAGGTCTATTGTTATAAAGTCCAACTCGAAGATTCCGAACGGCTCGAAGCTGGACGCTCGAAGCTTGCTATCGGACGGGCGAGGATCACATCGGAAATCACTCAAGAGTCGGAAATCCTCACGTTCGGCGCCATGCACATCGGGGATCACGTGATGAATTGCGGTGTTCGCAGAGAAGAACGTCAAGAAGACTACCCAACGCTTAAGCAGGAAATCATCGACCCATTCAATCGCGCTGATTTTTCAGAGGTCATTCGTGTCCTCGATCGGGAATTCTGTGGATCGACGTACTCGCTGCGATCCATCTTTCATGATGACCAGCGCAAGATACTAAGGGTCATCCTGCAATCCACGCTGTCCGAAGCCGAAGCTGTTTACCGCCAGGTTTACGAAACTCACGCGCCAATGATGCGCTTTCTTTCCGATCTTTCCATTCCGCTTCCACGCGCCTTCTCGATCGCTGCGGAGTTTGCGCTCAACAGCAGTTTGCGGGCGGCTTTCGAGGACGTCGAAAATCTGGACTTCACGCGTATTAACACTCTGATCGATGAAGCACATGTCCAGGGCGTGTTGCTCGATGGGCCAACCTTGGGTTACGCTCTGCGGAGAACCATCAAACAGCTGTCGCAACAGTTCGTCGAGAATCCCGACAATATCGAATTAATGAAGAAGTTTGAGGCGGCAGCCGGTGTAGCGCGCAGTCTGCCTTTTGAAGTGAACGTCTGGAGAGCCCAGAACAATTACTACCATATGCTCCAGAAGATCTATCCCAAGCGGGTCGAAATGGCCTCTCGCGGCGACGCTGTAGCCCGCGTGTGGGTTGAACATTTCCTTGCCCTGGGCAAAAATTTATCTGTGAACGTGGATGTGCCAGGGATACCCGAGCTGAAAATCGCGTCTTAGCGCGAAGCGGCCGTACTCGTCTGAACTTCAATGAGAATCCCCATCTCAACGTACCGCCTGCAGTTCAACCGTGACTTCCGATTCACGGATGCGCTGCGGCTCGTCGACTACCTGTATGAACTGGGTATCACCGATCTGTATGCCTCGCCAATCCTCAAGGCGCGTGCCGGTAGCACACATGGTTACGATGTGACCGATCCTACACAACTCAATCAGGAGATCGGCACTCCGGAAGAATTCGACGAATTCTGCCGCGCACTCCAGAGCAGGGGCATGGGTTTGATATTGGACATCGTCCCCAACCATATGGCAGCGAGCCTGGACAACCCGTGGTGGTTCGATGTTCTCGAGAAAGGCGAGGGATCTGCTTACGCACAGTTCTTCGACGTCAATTGGGAGTCGAAGAAAGTCCTGCTGCCGATTCTCGGGAGGCCCTACGGCGAGGCCCTCGACAATCAGGAACTCAGGCTCACAATCGAGAACGGCCGCCCCATTTTGAGGTATTTCGAACAGAAACTACCTATCGCCGCTGGAGCGGAAAATCTCAGCGTGGAAACCCTCGACGGAATTCTTTCGCGACAGCATTACCGGCTCGCCTACTGGCGCAAAGCAGCAGACAGCATCAATTACCGCCGATTCTTCGACATCAGCGACCTGGTCGGGCTACGCGTCGAACGCGAAGAGGTGTATGCCGCGGTGCATGCATACGTTTTGAGACTCGTTGCAGAAGGAAAGATCACAGGATTGCGAATTGATCACATCGACGGACTGCTCGATCCAAAAAGCTATCTCGATCACCTGCCGAAAACATATGTGATCACCGAAAAAATTCTGGCAGGCACCGAGCAACTACCGTGCGATTGGCGCACACATGGCACCACTGGTTATGACTTTCTCAATTTTTTGAATGGTGCATTCATCGACCGTGAAGGTTTTCACAAATTGGAAAAAATCTACGCGGACTTCATTGGTTCACCGAAGACATTCACGGATGCCTTTAGGGAATACAAGCAGCAAGTCATGAAAGAGCTATTCGTGGGCGAATTGAACGCACTCGTCCACCGGTTGTCTGAACTTGCTGAGGACGATCGCCACGCGCGCGACCTCCGTACGGAAGAACTCCGAGACGCGTTTGTTTCGGTAACGGCATGCTTACCGTTGTATCGGACATATATTCGCGATGAACGCATCTCCGACCACGATCGGGCTCACATCGAAAATGCGATTACCGCCGCTGGAAAGGGAGGAGCGTTTGATTTTTTGCGTCGAGTTCTTCTCCTAGAGCCGCCGTGGTACATCCAACACCGAAAACCCGACTACCTGGACTTCGTCATGCGTTGGCAGCAGTTCACCGGCCCCGTGATGGCAAAGGGCCTCGAAGATACGGCTTTCTACGTTCACACTCCGTTATTGTCGGTGAACGAAGTAGGCGGCGACTCGAACGGGCCCGAGATTTACTTGGGTGTGGAAGAATTTCACCGTCGCAATCTCGCTCGCCATGCACGCTGGCCGCACACACTAAACGCTACTTCCACCCACGACACGAAGCGCAGCGAGGACGTGCGCGCTCGAATCAACGTACTGTCTGAGCTTCCTCAAGACTGGACCCGCTGTCTGAGGCGATGGCAGCGTATGAACCCGACTGAAGCACCGGATCGGAATGAGCAAATTCTAATTTATCAATCGATGCTCGGCGCATGGCCAATCGAACCGGATCGTCTGAAGCAGTACGTAACGAAAGCCCTCAGAGAAGCGAAGACTCACACCAGTTGGATCGACATCAACGAAAAATATGAGGACCAAGTTCTTTCGTTCATCGACTCGCTATATTCGAACGAAACATTCCTGGAAGACTTTGGGCGCTTGCAAAAAAAGATCGCCTACTTCGGAGCTTTGTCTTCCCTTTCCCAATTAATCTTGAAAATCATGTCACCTGGCGTTCCCGATTTATATCGCGGAACGGAGCTCTGGGACCTGAGCCTTGCGGATCCGGATAATCGCCGACCGGTAGATTTCTCTACTCGCCAAAAAATCTTCGATGAAGTGAAGAACGAAACCAAGCTCCCCAATCTTTTGAAGCGCTACTCCGATGGCCGGCTCAAAATGTTCGTCACGTGGAAGGCCTTACAATTCCGGCGGACGCATTCTGACTTGTTCACGCAGGGCGAATACATTCCGCTTCGAGTCAAAGGCGCACAATCAAATCACGTTATCGCATTCGGCCGGTATCTGCATAAGAGTTGGTGCATAGTCGCTGTCCCTCGTTTATTTGCTTCGCTTACCCGCGCGGGCTCTGCCCCGATTGGAGAAAAGATCTGGGCCGATACTCAAATCGAATTACCGCCGGGCATGCCCGCACGCGCCAGAAATGTCTTCACAAATGAAGAAGTGTCGACGCAAATGGTTTCAGATTTGTTTGCGACGCTTCCGTTTGCCGTATGCTGTGGATTGTCAGAGCAGCGTACCTCGAAGGACCATGCTGGCAACGCTGAAATAGATGATGAGTCCCGTCACGTCAACTAACGTCGCAACCAGCGGCGCGGAAGCGCTGGCTGGATCGAGGCCAAAACCCCGAAGGATAAACGGCAGCATGGAGCCGGCAACTGTGCCGAAGAGAACGACGCCGACGAGGCTGGTGCCAATCGTTGCGGCGACGAGCAGGTAATGAGGACCATAAAGATCCTTACCGACACCAAGCGCAATCGCCTGCCACAGTAAAATGCGAGTCATACCGATCGTCCCCAACATACAACCGAGGACCAACCCGGCAGCCACCTCACGCCGTATGACTCGCCACCAGTCGCGAAGACCGACTTCGCCCAAAGCCATTGCTCGGATTACAAGTGTCGTTGCCTGAGAACCTGAGTTGCCTCCACTGCTGATAATCAGCGGGATGAACACACTTAGCAGAAGCGCTTTGCCGAGTTCCTTTTCAAAAAACGTCATTGCCGTGGTAGTCAGGGTTTCTCCGATAAAGAGCGCGGCGAGCCAGCCGCCCCGTTTTCGAACCATTTCGAGCAATGCGACCTTTAGGTACGGTGCATCCAGAGCCTCGCTGCCTCCGATTTTTTGAATGTCCTCGCTTGCTTCTTCCGTAACCACGTCGACGATGTCATCAGCGGTCACGATACCTTTCATCCGGCCATCATTGTCGACAATGGGTATCGCGAACAAATGCTCTTCTGAAAAAAGTTTGGCCAAAGCTTCCTGATCCAATTCCTCCGAAGCCGCAATGAAGTCGGTACGCATGATTTCACGGACGCTCTGGCCGCGCGGTGCGGACATAAGTCGCCGCAGAGGCACTACTCCCAGGAGGTGTTGGTCGGAATCCAGTACGTAGGCGTAATGAATCGTCTCGACCTGCTCGGCCTGCCGGCGCAGATACGTGACCGCCTCATCCACCGTCATATCCGGACGCAGCCGAGCGAAGCGGGGACTCATCAGGCCGCCTGCGTTGTCTTCTGCATAAGCAAGCAGGGCGACAACCTCACGGCGCGTGTAATCGTCGAGAAGCGCCAAAAGGCTGCCGCGTTCCTCTTCGGGGGTTTCCTGGATCACGTCGGTGGCATCGTCGGGCGGAAGCAAACGCATCCAGATGCGACGCTCGTTCTGCGGCAATGATCGAATGAGCTCGGATTGGTCACGAGCGCTCAGGGCGAGGAAGAAATCATCCTTGTCGACGTACGGCAATTGTTTGAACGTCTCGACCCGTTCTTCCGGAGCGAGGGTATGCCATGTCTCAAGCGAAGCTTGAAGCTCGTTCGTCACGCCGTCAGCCATACGATTCATACTTTCCTTTGCCCATGAATGCTTGTCAAGGCACGATCCCCGAAAACCGGAATTTTGGGGACACAAATGCCGGCAGTCGCAAGTTTCTAGGGTCCATTTGGAGCGGAAAGAAGTCCCGTTGCGGTTGAGTGTTCGTGCTGGTTCCGCTGTAGGCGCCGGCTTTGGGCCGACGCGGCGGCTAAAGCCGCCGCCTAGGCAAGGGACAATCGGAGTTGCAGGACCACCCAATCAACGCGGCGTCAGGGTAAGATTCAGTGGATTACCTTCTTGAGTAAAGAAGCTCAGCACACCTGTATTCGCCTGGCCTGACGTGCCGCCAATTACGATGAACTGCGTCGTATAGCCGCCACCCTCGGCAATATGGGGAAAGATTAATTGCCCGGATGCTCCCGCATCTTCGATCAGCGGCCCTGTTGACGTAAACAGGACGTTGCCTCGTTCATTGTTAATCGCGCGGAAACCTGCTGCCGTTACACCTTGAGGTGACGTAGCAGTGACTCGAACAATTCCTTCGAACGGAGCGACTAAGCTTTCCAGGCCCGGCACCTGATTCAGGTACACCGCCACCGCCCCATTGGCGGGCACCTGCACCGGTTGAGACGTCTTAAGGAGCGAGCCGTCCAGACTTCTCACCTCGAGGATAACAGTGGCTGATGCGTTGGAAGGATTTGCGAGGGTAACTCCACTCCGGGTCGATCCGGCAACACCGGAATCAAAGTCACCGACGGATTCGGCGTAAGTGCGGAAGGTTGTGCCGGGAAGCTCTGCTTCGAGGGCGATCATAGATGTTAAAACTCCGTTGTCCCGGCGGTTGAGAATAACATGCGCAAACGGAGTAAGAGACCCTTCAGACGCAATGATCTGAACGGAACCAAGCCTGAGCGTGCTGATTTGTAGCGGCGACCCGTCAGCAGCCACATAGTGCAGGACACCCGAACCAGTCTGTACGCTGGGCGGGTTGATCAGGATAAATTGTGTCGCGTATCCCGTACTATCGGTCATATACGGAAAGACCAGGCGTCCGGCCATTCCGGCATTCTCATTCAGCGGCCCGGTCGTGGTGACAAGGTAATCCGGCCGCTCGTTGAAAAGAATCCTGAAACTAGTGGCTGTGACGCCGGAACCCGACTGAACCGTGAGACGCAAGACGCCCTGGAACGGCACAGGCAAAGATTGAAGACCAGGTATTTCGAAGAGATACGCCGCTAACTGGCCGCCGGCAGGAATGGTTATCGGCGATGAAAGTCCCAACCGAACGTCGTTAAACGACGTTACCTCCAACTGGACTGTCGCAGGTTGGGCGGACGGATTCGCGATCGCGATACTCGTTCGCGTGGATCTCGGTGTTGCGGCACCGAAATCGCCAGCCGCCTCGGCGTAAAACCGTAGACTTGTGGCGGGCAATTGGCCTTCGACTGAAGTTTCAAAGACCGTATTCCCGCGGGTATCACCGGCGGCAGCCGTGGCAGCCTGGTCCACGATGAAGTTCGAGATGAGCGCGAACGACGCAGGTGTGTGGAAACCCGAAGACGGTACGATTTGGACCGATCCTGATGACAGATTCTCCATCAGCCCATTCGTCTGGAGTTGGAAGAAACCACGGGGTTGAATGTCATACTCGAAAACCGAATTGTCTCCGCCATCGGTTCCAACCACCACGCCTTGTGGCGGGTTGGTGGGACTACCGTGATCCACAAAACGGATCACACCATGCATTTCGTCTTCAGTGTTGTTTACAAGGACGACTCGCGTCTTCCAACCCCCGCCATCGGTAAATTGCGGAATGACAACCGGCTGATCAACTGCAGTGGTGATGTCGGCGATTGGGATTTGACTCAGGAGTGAGTCGTTTCGCTCATTCGTGAAAAAGCGCAGTGCCGTCACGAAGACCGGAAGAGATGCACTGAAACTCACTGCCCGCGTCGTATTGACTGCTATGGTGAGCGGTTGGTCGGTAAGGAACGCAGAGAATTGTCCAGACGCTGGAACCGTCACTGTGATCACATCTCCAGAGGCCCCGTTCTCATCCGTTAAAACAAGATTCAGATCGACATCTACCGCATTCGGATTCGCGACCGCCATAAATGATCGGACTTTGTCGGTACGTTCGGCAAGGAAGCGGCCCATCTGACGTAACGGCGGCGCCAGAATACCGGCTTGATTTTGTGTAATGCCGAGCTGCCGGAATTGCACTAGCTCCAACCCATTTAGTCGCACAGTAGCATCGTTGGAATCCGCTGCGGCCCATCCCGAAACTTGGGCCGAGCCAGCCCCGGGCGTAGAAAAAGATGTGCCCCTGTTGAGGCCGAATGGGACCTCGGATATCGTGGAACTTCCGGCCGTCGAGATCTTCTGGGAGCTTCGCATCGGAATCTCAAATTCAACAACGGAGGTGCTGCCGTCGCCGATAGGGACTTCCATTGGAGCACCAGGCTGATTGCCGCTGCCCGGACTGAAGAACTCCACTACTCCATGCATCAGATTTTCGCTTGTATTAACGAGAATGACGTCGCTGTTCCATCCGCCGCCATCGGCGATTTCGGGAATAGTCATCGTTTTGTTGCCCACCTGAGCGTTGTGAATAAACTCGCCAACGATGGGCGTACGGGTGAGTAGCAAATCATTGGATTCGTTAGTGATCGTGAAAAAGGCGGTCGCTACCACAGGAATCGATGACGAGAAATTCAAGGTCCCGGGAGCAGTGATGTTCAGCGGGTCATCCGTAACAAATCTTGAGAAATGTTCATGCGCCTTAACTGTCGTCGAGACGAACTTATTTGTACTGCCATTCTCATCGGTATAGAAAAAATTGACATCAGCATCCTGGTCGCTCGGATTGGCGATGGACAACACCGACCGGCCGGTTGCCGAGACATCCACGAACAGACGGCCGTTGTCCACAAAGGGAGACGCCGGTATCCCTACCTCACTGACGGTCGCACCACTTTGTTTCCGGCTGATAATCGCGAGGCCTGTTAGCTGCGTATCAGGAACGGCGGGCTGGGCGGCCGCATATCCGAAGACAGCATCGGTTCGTGTACCTTTCGTGACGACGGTCGACGCGCCTTGGGGCGCGACTTGAAATTGAGAGGACGAGACGATGTCTTGAACATTAAGCTTTGCCAGAAAGACATCTTGACCGCCCGCGTTGGCGGGCTGAACCGCATTGGCTGTTGTGAAGTCTCCGGAGTTCGTAAAACCAACGACGTAGACATTGCCTGCCGTGTCGATCGTAAGACCAGTCGCACTGTCGGCCGCGGTACCCCCGAGAAACGTCCCAAATACCAAGAGGTTGCCGGCCGGGGCAAATTTCGCAACAAATGCATCGCGGTCCCCCCCGATGGAGGTCTGAAGCTGATTAGCCGTGGGGAGATCGAACGAGTTGGTAAAGCCGGCGACGTAAGCCGCGCCGGATGCATCAACCGCAATGCCGGTGCCGCTTTCATTTTGAGAGCCACCAAAATATGTGGAATAGATCAGCGACTTCCCATCCGGTGCCAGCTTAACGACAAATGCATCCGAGCCGGTCAGCTGGGACAATGTCGCCTGGAACGGATTGACTACAGGAAAATTTAGTGACGTTGTAGAACCTGTCACATAAGCGCTCCCGGCGGAGTCGATAGCGATTCGAGTGGCTTCGTCGGAACCCGTGCCACCGATGTATGTCGAGTACTCGAGAGCATTCCCGGCCGGATTCAACTTGAGTACAAAGACGTCATCCGTCCCGACGGGAACGTTCAAACCCCCAAACTTCGTCTGAAACGCATTCGCAAGTGGGAAATTGATAGAGGTCGTCCAACCGGTAACGTAGGCCGCGCCGTTCGCATCGACGGCAATGCCCAGCGGGTTGTCGTTGCCAACGCCCCCGATATATGTGGAGTAAATGAGTCCACCTGCGGCCCCGAATTTTGCGATGAAACCATCTGCAAATCCTCCGGCGTGGCTTCGTTGAAATGGATTGGCCGTGGGAAAATTTGTGGAAGACGTTGTGCCCGTGACGTAAGCATTGTTAGCTGCATCCAACGCAATGCTGAACCCGCGGTCATCGCCTGAGCCGCCGAGATATGTCGAAAAAACGATTCCGGTCCCTGAGCTATTGAGCTTCAGGACGTAGGCTTCCTGCAGACCCCTGCGGGTTGTTTGAAATCCGTTGACGATGGGAAAGTCGTTGGATTGCGTAAAGCCGGTAATGTATGCGTTGCCGCCGGCGTTTACAGCAATGGCGTGTGCTTCGTCGGCACCGGAACCACCAATAAACGTCGAATAAACGATTTGACTGCCGGTCGGATCGAGTTTGAAGATAAAGGCGTCGGAAGATCCGCCTTTGTTGTCGGCTTGAGCCGCGGACTGGATCGGAAAATCCGTAGACGCTGTAGAACCGGCAACATAAACGGCGCCCTGAGGATCCACAGCAATTCCGAACCCAGTATCCGTACCGCTGCCGCCGAAGAAGGTCGAGTAGACGAGTTCAGGATCGATGACCAGCGGCCTGGTACGATCATAGCCTCCGATCCTGAATCCCACGTCACGGCCATGGATCACGTATGCCGCCTCTACAATTCTTTCCTGACCATCAATTTCCTGATATACGTGCGGCTTCTTCTGGACGATAGGATCGGCATCGGTCTTCAAAATGAGATCGCCCGAGGGGTCTATTGAAGTAGCGTGGACTCCCGAAAAAGCAATTCGGATTTTTTCGGGATTTGCTCCCGGCTTAAGGACAAAATCGTACTCAAGCATTCGGCCGTTGCCGTGATACTCGACATCGATGCCTGGGTAAATGTCGGAATATCGGATTTTTTTATATGACTTTATGTTGGTGCGATACGAGGCGCCGTTTCCCAGCAGATAATTCGTAGTGCCCGGCAGCCCATCCACGCCCTCGACGCGCGCATTCCGCTGCTGACCTAAAAACTTCATCCGGACCGCCGCCGTCTTTGGAGCCGTGAATTTCATGACCGTTTCACTACCGGTCAGGAAAATGCTGTAGCCGCGGGCCCGCGCTAAAAACTTCACTTTCGGGTCAGCCTGACCTTCGTTTCTCTCAAAACCGAGACTGAGCTTTCCAAAAACCTCGTCTACGCCGGCAGCGGCTGCATGCGCCGGCACGGCGCTGAACAACAGAATTAGTACGAGCAGAATTATCAAAAAACGACCTCCGTGTAATGGCAAACCCAAAATGCTAGCGTCTTTGGACGCGGCCCGCAAGAGAGTGGAAGACGAGGAAATACGGAAAATCAAGGACGCGCTCAAAAATCAGAGCGGCCCATGGCAGGGATTGGCACTACTCTAAAATGCAGAAAATAATACCCGTATATATCAAAATTCGGCTGGATAGCCGGTGCGTTCAACCCTTGGACCTCGCATTGCACCTTATAAGACGTCAGCCGAGATCAAAACGATTGATGGTGGGTAGTGTTATTAAAGGTCTCCGTCGGACGTCGCCTTTTTCTGCTAGTCGCGCTCCAAACCGCAATAGCAACGCTACTGGTTATAACGGCCATGAAATACCTTGGTGAAATGTCCGCCGCAAGCCAGTACATGTACCGATTTGAGCTTTTGAGCATTGCGGACCTCGGCAAGGCTCAGGAAGATGCGGCAACGTTGCAGACACTGACCAGGCCCGATGGATCTAGTCTTGGTTATCGAGGGCCACCCACCATGATTGCCCAATTCATCCGGTACCTTCGGGAGTTTGACCATCGTTATCGTACCCAGTTGGAAACATTCGAAGGAACGAGCCGTGAGGCAACGCTTTTTCGAGCCAGGCTTCTGCAGCTAGGGAGGTCCGACCTACTCGAAAAAGAGAAACGGGCGCTGCAGCATTTCGAAGAGTCCCTTCTGAATCTCGGCGACGACGACGTGACAACCGAGAATATCCGCACGCAAGCCCCCAAAGTGCGGGAGGCGATCTCCGCCTTGTTTGATGTCAATACCGAGTACGCACAAATCGCTCATGAGCTGATAGAGCGGCACGCGCAGAGATCGCGTTTTTGGTTGTTCACCATCGGATTGACCGGCACAGCCTTGACATTGACGCTGGGCTTGCTTGTCCGTCAGGCGATCGCGCCGAGAATTCGCCGGCTGGTTGGAAAGGTCCACCGGTTCAGAGATCTGGGTGTGAATGAAAAGGTGATTGATACCGGAGAGGACGAAATAGCAGTTCTGGGCAATGCTTTGGATACGGGGTTCTCGGCGATTGCAGCGCGGGATCGGGAACGGGATCAGTTTCTGGCCGTCACTGCTCACGAACTTAAAACGCCGATCACTTCGATTCACGGATTCGCGTCGGTGCTTGCTGCCCACCCCGAAGACCGGACGGTTGCCGATCGAGCGATCGAGAGCATCAGCAGACAATCGTGGAGGTTGATCCGGCTGGTCGAACATCTTTTCCTGGCGATGCGGCTGCGCACAGGTGAATTCAAATTTCAACCGAATCCCTTCCAGTATTCCGCTCTGGTTCGAAGAACGATCTCCGAAATCAAACCTTTTTTCCCGGGTCAGCTGTTCAGCTGCGAAATCCAAGCGGGCGTAACCATCCTAGGTGACGAAGCGTTGCTGGAGCACGCTATATGGAGTCTCTTTACGTGCGCATCAGCCATGTCGTCCAGCGAGACGCCGCTGCAGGTTGCGCTTTATACGACTCAGACACGCGCCCGCCTCACGATAGATGTCGCCGGCGCCAGCCTCTCGGCTCGCGATATGGAATCCTTGTTTGTTCCATTTGGGTCGATTGAATATGAAAACCGGTCCGGTATCCGCACCGCGGTGGGACTGTACCTTTGCCGCCAAATCGTGCAAGTCCATAACGGCCGTCTCGGCGTGCGCGATACTGGTGGAGCGGGCGTTCAATTTTTAATGGAACTGCCGAGCTAAACGACACAACAACGACGCTGTTCAGTGCGTCATTTCCTCCTGTTTGCGCGTCAGCGAAAACCGTGGTTGGTTCGGGCAGCATTGCCCGAATTTCGGGCTCTCATGCCCGATCATGACGAAATCTTCCAACGGGAACTTGATGGAAAACCTACCAATTTGCATCTGGTGAACGGTGTGCCTTTGTTTTGCCTTGAGGCGTTCCGATGCAACGAGCACTCCTATTAGATGACGAGGAAATCGAGAGGACCATTCTCGAAACTATTTTGGCCGAGGCCGACTTTATTGTTTGCGCTTCTTCGACTTCGACGACGGCTTGTCCATCCGATGGCTCTGCCCCCTTTGATGTCGCCATCCTCGACCTAAGCTTGAGCGGTGAAAATCAGGCGCACCTTTTGGAGTTGTGCAAGGCGTTCGCGGGTTCAGCGATTTTGGTCATGACGGACAACGAGATTATCGAACACGCGTTGCGGGTAAACGCAATCACGACCGCTGTGACTTACATCAAGAAACCCTTCTCCAAAGAAGAATTCCTGGCAGCGGTCGACAGAACAATCCAGCACGCTCGAGTACTGCGCGAGAATCGCGCTTTGAGAGAACAACAACCGATCCGGACTCCCCACCAACCATAAAGATGAAACACAAAAGCAAGTGGCGCCTCAAAATCTGGACGATCGCCTTGATCCTCGGAATCGTCCTCGGAATCGTAGGATGGCGGCAACTGATAACACGGACAGATAAGGCTGATCCGGTTAACGAGAAGCCGGCTTCACTTTCCGAAGTAGTTTTTGTTGACGACCAACAACTCAATCAGATCTCGACGGACCCTGTTAAGGAGGATTACGTCACCGTAAATCGAAAGGCAACTGGCAAGGTTGGGTTCAACGAAGAGCGTTTAACGCCGGTGTTTACCCTGTATTCCGGCAGAGTTAGTGAATTACTGGCAAATAAGGGCGACGCCGTAAAGGCTGGCCAACCGTTGGTCGTGCTGGAATCACCCGATTACGTCGCAGCACAGAACGATCTCGCGACCGCTCAATCGGACGTCGCTAAAAGCAGGATCGGACTGAAGAGCGCAGAAATTGCGGACGAACGAGCACGGAGGCTGCACGATCAGGAGGCAATAGCGACGAAGGACTTACAACAGGTCGAAGCGGATCTCGCGCGGGCGCAAGACGAACTCCGCCGTTCAGAAGCCACGTTGCGAGCGGTTGAGAACCGTATTTTGCTGTTCGGCAAAGATCCCGACGACATCGCCGGTCTGGGAGAACACGTTGACCGTCGAGTCGTGCTCCGAGCACCCCTCGCCGGAATAATCGTTGACCGCAAGATTGGACCTGGACAATACGTCAAGCCGGATTCGCCGGATCCAGTTTTCCTTATTTCAGATTTGACGACGTTATGGGTCCTCGTCGATGTCTATGAAAGCGA
>Ga0126369_10001536_pt1 | contig 16019 bp, 17 predicted proteins | sample PanSoiMetaPlot_1_FD_109646 | JGI IMG/M metagenome (GOLD analysis project Ga0126369, IMG submission 109646) | Tropical forest soil microbial communities from Panama - MetaG Plot_1 | ecosystem: Environmental > Terrestrial > Soil > Tropical forest > Bulk soil | place: Panama | collected 2016-02-17 | reverse complement strand
GGCGTTGCACGCGTCCAGGAAGCGGAGGCGGTAGCGCCGCGGCTCCACGTTGAGCACCGGCCAGGTGTTGCCGTTGACGCACATCGCGTCGCCGAAGAACTCCGGGATCCAGAACGGGTGCGCCGGGGGGTTGGTCGGAGGCCCGTTCAGGTCGGCGTCGGTGTTGGACCCGTCCGGGAAGCGGAGCTGCCCGTTGGTGTCGAAGAACCGGTCCTGGATCATGAGCTCGATCTCGAAGTTCCCGGCCGGCAGCCGCATCGGGTTGTCGGCCTCGCCGGTGTCGAAGTCGTCGCGGACCAGGTAGAAGGCCGCTAGGCCGGAGAAGACGTTGATGCGCGTCATCCCCAGCGTGTGGTCGTGGAACCACAGCGTGGTCGCCGGCTGCGTGTTCGGGTAGTGGTAGACGGCCGCGTTGGCGGCGGTGGACTGGAACGTGTTGTAGCCCCTGCCGTGGCGGCCGTCCGGCGTGAACCACGCCTCGGGAACGCCGTCGAAGTTCGACAGGACCTCGGCGCCGTGCAGGTGGACGACTCCCGGGACCGGTCCGGCGTAGGGCTTGAAGCTGTTGCCCGCGTTCAGCGGGTCGGCCCAGTGCAGCGTCTGGTCGATCGTCAGCAGCGGTTCCACGTGTGACCTGCCGGCCGAGAACGGGAGGTTGTTGATGTAGTTGACGTCGACAGGACAGCCGCGCCGGGCCTCGACGCTGGTGGCCGGCCACGACGGCGGCGTGCCGTCGACCCCGTATCCCCACAGCCATGTGCCGCCCTGGAACGCCTGCGGGTACATCGACTTCGGCAGCACCCGCTGCTGGAACTCGACCATCTTTGTGTTGAACGACGTCCTCGTGACCCGCCGCTCGGCGAATGTGCGCAGCGGCGTCACGTACTTCGGGATGTTGCCGCTCGGCAGCGGAGTCTGTCCCTGCGAGGCCGACGCGAAGACGCGTGAGGTGGCGATCAGGGCATCCGTCGAGGTGAAGGACGCCGCCCCCACCGCAACGCCCGCCATCAACAGCTGTCTCCGGGTCAGCCCGCCAACGTGCCTCTGGGACCGTTTCGGCATGTACCTTCCCTCCACTTGCGACCAGCTCATGGACCGCTGTGCTGGGCGCCTCGGGGGGATCGTAGCGGCGATGAGAGCTTTCTCACGTGACAACTGGAGGTGGGCAGATGACAAACTTCTCATCTGAATGCCCATCTCGAAGCGGCCGCCGCGGGCCGCTTGACGGGTGGACCCGACCGCTACTTGCCGGGTTGAGCGGACGCGCGCTCGCGCGCGGGCGTCACGCGCTCGGTCTCGGGCAGCAGCAGCTCGAACACGCTGCCGCCGCCCGGCCGGAGGCCGGCCCTCGCGGAGCCGCCGTGGGCGCCGACGATCGCGCTCACGATGGCGAGCCCCAGGCCGGAGCCGCCGCCCTCCGCGCTCCCGCCCCGGCTGAACCGCTCGAACAGCCGGTTCACGCCGGCCGGGTCGATGCCCGTGCCCTCGTCCGACACCGCGACGACCACCATCCCGTCCTGGTCGCGCGCGGAGAGCTCGATGCTCTGGTCCGGCTGCGTGTGCTTGACCGCGTTCTCGACCAGGGCGTCGATCGCCAGCGCCAGGCGGTCGCGGTCGGCCCGCACGGTCGCGTCCACCATGCCGCCCAGCCGCCAGTTGCGCGGGATCGGGGCCCAGCGACGCAGCGTGTCGAGCAGGATGTCCTCCACCTCGACGGGCTGCATGTCGAGGAAGTCCGGGTCCTCGGCCGTCGCCAGCAGGAGCAGCCGGTCGGAGAGCCGGCGGAGCCGCGTCAGCTCCTCGACGACCACGGTCGCGTCCTCCCGCAGCGTGCCGTTCGCCGAGCCCTGGATCAGCTCGGCGTGCCCGAGCGCGACCGTGATCGGGGTCCGCAGCTCGTGGGACGCGTCCTGGATGAAGTCCCGCTGGCGCTCGATCAGCCGGCGGTTGGACTCCGACACCCGCTCGATCTGGCGCGTGGCCGCGAGGCGCCGGCGGGCGTGCCAGACCATCGCCGCGAACATGGCCGCCATCAGCGGCACCTCGGTCAGCTCGTCCAGCGGCTGCGCGCCCCGCTCGTAGTCGATGAAGATCCCCACGGCCGTGGTGGTCATCACGGCGACGAGGATCCCGACCGTCGGTCCGCTCCGCCAGACCCGGAACCCGTAGAGGATCGTGATGCTGACCCAGATGAAGTGGAAGGGCACCGTCTCCCAGGTCGGCACGAGCTCCATCGCGACCAGGTTGCACGCCGCGAAGACGCACCAGGCCAGGTCCAGCCAGGCGATCGGGTAGGCCTCAGGCGGCGTTGAGCCGATAGCCCTCGCCTCGCACCGTGACGATCGTCTCGGGCCCGAGCTTCTGACGCAGGCGCGCGACGTACACGTCGATCACGTTGGAGCCCGGGTCGAACTTGTAGCCCCAGACGGCAGCCAGCAGGTGCTCCTTCGAGACCGTGCGGCCGGGATGCTGGATCAGCTCCCAGAGCAGGAGGAACTCGCGCTCGGTCAGGGCCACGGGCTGCGTCCCCACCTGCACCTGTCGGCGCACGAGGTCGACCCGGAGGCTGCCGATCTCGAGCGGCCCGGCGCTCGTCCGGGCGGAACGAATGCGCACCTTCACGCGCTCCAGCAGCTCGTGGAAGCTGAACGGCTTGGCCACGTAGTCGTCGGCGCCGAGCTGGAAGCACTGCACCTTCGTGCGGCTGTCGGTCAGGCACGACAGGACGATCACGACCTGCTGGGGCCGGCTCTGGATCAGCCGGTCCAGGACGGTGATCCCCGGCAGCGTCGGCATGAGCAGGTCGAGGATCACCAGGTCGTAACCACCTGATTGGGCGGCGTCGAGGCCCGCGTGCGGATCGGCGCACACGTCCACCTCGTAGCCCTCCGAGCGGAGTCCCCGGGCCACGAACTGGAGGATGCGGTCCTCGTCGTCGATGATCAGGATCCGGCCCGAGAGCGCGGCCTCGTCCTCGCGTGCCCTGCGCAATCGATTGGTCAACCCCACGAGGCTCCATACGACTCACTGCGTTGCGGGGGGTCCGACCAGTATGGACCCCAGTCCCGTACTAAGCGCTTAGCCAGGACTTATTCGTGCCTTAGCAGGCGTCAGGTGGGTGCGATTCCCCCACTGCCGTCAGGCGCGCCGGACAGCGAACCTGCGGTGCGCGCAGCGATCTGACCGGGTGTAAGCTGTCGCCACCACGGCCTGATGGGGAGGCCGTTGCGGCCAACCGAGGGGAGAGAGGAGAGCCATGCGCAAGCGATCGCTCGGGATCCTGCTGACGGCAGCGCTGCTGGCCATCGCCGCGTGCGGCGGCGGGGGGGGCGGCGGACAGGGCAATGCGGCGGGACCGCCGAAGTCAGGCGGCTCGGTCACCTTCGGGCTCCGCGCCGACTTCCTCAGCCTCGATCCGCTGATCGTCAACAACGACTCGGATCTCAGCGTCGCCAACGGCATCTACGACACGCTCATCGCACGCGTCGGGGACAAGGGCGAACTGGGCCCGAGCCTGGCCGACTCGTGGCAGCCGTCGTCCGACCTGAAGACGTTGACGCTGACGCTCCACCAGGGCGTCACGTTCCACGACGGGACGCCGTTCAACGCCGACGCGGTGGTGTTCAACCTCGAGCGGCACATGGATCCGCGCAACAAGTCCATGGCCCTGTCGGACGCGCTGCTCATCGACTCCGTCAAGGCCGTCGACGACCGGACGGTCGCGATCACGCTCAAGACCCCGTGGGTCGACTTCCCGCAAACCCTGGTCGGGTCGATCGGCCTCATGACGTCGCCAACGGCCGTGAAGCAGGAGGGCGCCGACTACGGCCGGCATCCGGTCGGCACCGGCCCGTTCGTGTTCAAGGAGTGGGTGACCGGTGATCACATCACCGCCACCAAGAACAAGAACTACTGGAGGAAGGGGTTCCCGTACCTGGACAGCGTGACCTGGCGGCCGATCCCGGACCAGGACGCCAAGTACGCCAGCCTCAAGGCCGGTCAGATCGACGTGCTCCAGGTGGCGACGGCCGACCAGGTGGTCAGGGCCGAGAAGGACAGCAAGCTGAAGGTCTGGTCCTACGCCGGAAACGGCGGCACGTTCGTCATGATGAACATGAAGGCTCCGCCGTTCGACGATCTCAACGCCCGGCTTGCGATCACCTACGCGACCAACCGGAGGGAGATCGTGGACCAGATCGGCCACGACAAGTACCCGATCGCGACCGGGCCGTTCCCGCCGGGCTCGACGTGGGACACAAAGGTGACCGAGCCGAACTTCGACGAGGCCAAGGCCCGAGCGGCGCTCCAGGCGTACGGCAAGCCGCTGAACTTCAAGTTCAACATCGTGTCGGACCCCATCACCCGCCAGTACGGGCAGGTGCTGCAGGCGCAGTGGAAGAAGGTGGGGATCAACGCGGACCTCGTCCAGATGGACCAGGCGACGCTGATCCAGGCCGCGTTCGGCAAGCAGTTCCAGCTGCAGATCTTCCAGTACGGCGACTGGTTCGACCCGGACCGCGTCCTGTTCAACGGCTACATCTCGAAGGGCAGCATCGTGAACTTCACCGGGTTCGCAGACCCGGCGGTGGACGCGGCCCTGATCAAGGGGAGGACCACCAGCGACCCGACCGTTCGCAAGCAGGTGTACGGGGTGGTGCAGCAGGCGATCGCGCAGGAGGTGCCGCTCGTCTGGCTCAGCTACAACACCGAGTACATGATCTCGAGCACCCGGGTCCAGAACCTCAACACGATCTACAGCTCGATCACCAAGCCGTACCAGGTGTGGGCCAGCTCCTGACGTCCGTGGCCCCTCCCCCGTCCGCGGGGGAGGGGCTGCGGTCACTGGCCGGATCGGGGATCTGACCTGTGCTGACCTACATGCGGGGCAAGGTGCTGCACCTGGTGCCGGTGCTGTTCGTCGTCACCTGCTTCTCGTTCCTGCTGACGAGCCTGCTGCCAGGCGACGTCGCGCTGGTCATGTCGGGTCCGAACGCAACGCCTCAGTCCATCGCGGCCCTGCGCTCCCAGCTGCAGCTCGACCAGCCGCTGCCCGTGCGCTACGCCGACTGGCTGGGGCGGGCCGTCCGCGGTGACCTGGGCACGTCGCCGCGCAGCAACGTGACGGTCGTCCAGTCCATCAAGGACCGGCTGCCCATCAGCCTCGAGCTGCTGGTGCTGGCCGAGGTGATCGGCCTGCTGGTCGCCGTTCCGGCCGGCATCGCTTCCGCGTACCGTGCCGGCGGCGTGCTCGACCAGGCCGCCAGCGGCGCGGCCTTCGGCATCCTCGCCGTGCCGGGCTTCGTCGTCGCCATCGTCCTGATCTACCTGTTCGCCGTGCAGCTCGACCTCGTCCCGGCGACCGGGTACACGCCGCTGCTGACCGACCCGCTCGCCAACCTGCGCTCGTTCTTCCTGCCTGCCCTCACCGTCGGGCTGGGCGAGGCGGCCGCGTACACCCGGCTGCTGCGGAGCGACATGATCGCCACGCTCCAGGAGGACTACATCGCGATGGCCAGGGCCAAGGGCCTGCCCACGTGGCACATCCTGACCCGGCATGCACTGAAGCCGTCCTCGTTCACACTGCTCACGGTGCTCGGCATCAACATCGGCCGGCTGATGGGCGGCGCCCTGATCGTGGAGACGATCTTCGCGCTGCCCGGCGTCGGCCGCCTGCTGGTCGAGTCGATCTACGCCCGAGACCTGGTCGTCGTCCAGGGGGTGGTGGCGTTCGTCGCCGTCGCGTTCGTGCTCGTGAACTTCGGCGTCGACCTGCTGTACGCGGTGCTCGACCCCAGGATCCGCCATGGCCGCGCCGTCGCCTGACCTCGCGGGCGCGTTTCCGATCGCGGCCGCGCCGCCGACGACGGCCCGTATGGCGGCCCCGTGGCGGCGTCTCGGCGTCTCCTTCTGGCTGCCGGCCGGCTGGCTGACGCTCATCACCGTGATCGCGGTCCTGGCGCCGGTGCTGCACATGCCCGACCCGAACCTGCAGGACCTGGCGAACCGCGGCGGCTCGCCCGGGGCGGGCCACCTGCTGGGGACGGACGGACTGGGCCGGGACATGCTCGCGCGCCTGGTCTGGGGGGCGCGCATCTCGCTGACGGTCGGCTACGCGAGCACGCTGCTGGGCATGGCACTGGGCACGCTGCTCGGCATGGCGGCCGGCTACGTGCGCGGCCGGCCCGAAGCCGTGATCGTGGCCGCGATGGACGCGCTCCTGGCGTTCCCGGCGCTGGTGCTCATCCTGGCCATCACCACATTCGTCGGGCACGACCTGCGCATCATTGTCGGCGTGATCGGGTTCCTCGGCATCCCGGCGTTCGCCCGCGTGGCACGGGCCAACACCCTGGCCCTGGCGCAGCGCGAGTTCGTGCTGGCCGCGCGGGCGATGGGCGCGAGCGAGGTGCGCATCCTCGGCCTGGAGATCCTGCCCAACATCGTCGCGCCGGTCCTCACGTTCGGCCTGCTCGCCGTGGCGGTCGCGATGCTCGCCGAGGGGGCGCTGGCATTCCTGGGCCTGAGCGTGCCGCCGCCGAACGCCAGCTGGGGGGCGATGATCGCCGAGGGGCGAAGCGACCTGGACACCTGGCCGCAGACCAGCCTGATCCCGGCGGCGGTGTTCTTCCTGACGATCTTCGCACTCAATCTCGCCGCCGACCGTCTGCGCCGGGCGGTCGAGGTGCGCGAGGCGCGCCTGTAGCCACGTGCCGCCGCTGCTCCAGGTCTGCGACCTCCGCGTCGAGTTCCGCACGGCGCGCGGGGCGCTGCGCGCCGTGGACGGGGTGTCGTTCGAGCTCGACGCGGGCCGGACGCTGGGCATCGTCGGCGAGTCGGGATGCGGCAAGACCGTGCTCTCTCGGAGCCTGCTGCGGCTCAACCCCATCGCGGGCGGGCGGGTGGTGTTCGACGGCCAGGACCTGGCCGCGATGGACGAAGCGGACCTGCGCCTGGTGCGCGGTAAGGACATGTCGATCGTCTTCCAGGACCCGATGACCTCGCTCAACCCGGTGCTGACGATCGGCAGCCAGATCGCGGAGACCCTGACGCACCACCTGCGGATGGGCCGCGGTCCAGCCTGGACTCGTGCCCGTGAGCTGCTGGCCGCGGTCGGCATTCCGTCGCCTGACGCGCGCCTGCGCGAGTACCCGCACCAGCTCTCCGGCGGCATGCGTCAGCGCGTCACGATCGCGATGGCGCTCGCCTGCGAACCGCGGCTGCTGATCGCGGACGAGCCCACGACGGCGCTCGACGTCACCGTCCAGGCCCAGATCCTCGACCTGCTGCAGCAGCAGCAGCGCGAGCGCGGGATGGCCATGATCCTGATCTCGCACGACCTCGGCGTCGTCGCCGGCCGCACCGACGAGATCGCCGTCATGTACGCCGGCCGCATCGTCGAGCGCGCGCCCACCCGGCAGCTGTTCGAGCACACGCGGATGCCCTACACGCAGGCGCTGCTGCGGGCGATCCCGCGCCTGGACCACGACAGCCACACACGCCTGCTGGCGATCGGCGGGCGGCCGCCGGACCTGGTCGACCCGCCGCCGGGCTGCCGCTTCGCGCCTCGCTGCGACCGCGTGCGGGACCGCTGCCGGGAGGACGAGCCGCCGCTCGGCGCCGACTCGGACCCTGGCCACCAGTTCGCCTGCTGGTACCCCGTCGGGGCTCCCTCGTAGATGGCCGGCAGCGGCAGCGCACACCTCCGCGCCGGCGCGCTGCTGCGCGTCGAGGACCTCGTCGTCGAGTACCCGCTGTCCGGCGGGCGCCGCGTGCGGGCCGTGTCGGGCGTCAGCCTGGACGTGGCGGAGGGCGAGACCCTCGGGCTGGTCGGCGAGTCCGGCTGCGGCAAGTCGACCACGGCAAGGGCGATCATGCAACTGCCCGGCCCGACGGCCGGCCGGGTCGTGTTCGAGGGCCGCGACCTGACCGGTCTCGGCCGCTCGGACCTCCGCCGGGTCCGGCGCCGGGTGCAGATGGTGTTCCAGGACCCCGTCTCCTCGCTCAACCCGAGGCGCCGCGTCGGTGACCTGGTGGCCGAGCCGCTGGTCATCGCCGGCGGCGACGGCTCGACCCGGCGCGAGCGGGTCCGCGAGGCTCTGATGGCGGTCGGACTGGAACCCGACATGATCTGGGGCCGGCGGCGGCACGAGTTCTCCGGCGGTCAGTGCCAGCGCATCTGCATCGCCAGGGCGATCGTGATGCGGCCCCGCCTCCTGATCTGCGACGAGCCGGTCTCGTCCCTGGACGTGTCCGTGCAGGCACAGATCCTGAACCTGCTGGAGGACATGAAGGCGCGGTTCGGCCTGACGATGCTCTTCATCTCGCACGACCTGGCCGTGATCAAGAACATCAGCGACCGGATCGCTGTGATGTACCTGGGCAAGCTGTGCGAGACGGCGCCGGCGGAGCGCATCCACCGCTCACCCGCGCACCCGTACACCGCGTCGCTGCTGGACTCGGTGCCGGTCCCCGACCCATCGGTGCCGCCGCGTCCGGCGCCGGTGACCGGGGAGCCGCCCTCGCCGCTCGCGCCGCCTCCGGGCTGCCGGTTCCACACCCGCTGCCCGCGCGCGCGGGAGCGCTGCCGCGTCGAGGAGCCCCAGGTCCGGCAGGTCGCGCCGGACCACTTCGCGGCCTGCCACTTCCCTCTGGTCGCCTGACGACGGGGGGGCGTCCTTGCCCAGGGCGCCCGGGAATCTGTCCCGCTCAATTGGGACCAGGATGGTAAGGCGGTTGATCCATACTGCACGGATCGGAGGGGGGGCGCACGTGGACTGGAGGAAGCAATGGATCACCGACTGCTCGGCTGGAGCGCGCCGGAAGGCCCCGAGGGGGACGACGAGGAGGAAGACCGGGCCATCGTCGAGGCCGTCTCCGTCCCCATGATCAGGCCGCTGAAGGACCTGGACGCCGTGTTCCCGCAGGCGCCGCACGTGGTGGACCGGCGCGACTTTCTGCGGGCGCTCAACGACGCGCTGGACATCGACCCGCGGCGGACCGCCGTGATCACGATCGACTGCCAGCGAAGCCACCTCGACCTGGCGGTCGCGACGATGCCCGTGTCGCCCCAGGCGGCCGCCACGGTGGTCGCCGCCACCGCGCGGCTGCTCCGATTCGCGCGAGGGTGCGGGATGAGCGTGGTCCACGTCCTCAGCCAGAACCGCATCCTGCCCAAGGGCCAGCCAGAGGCGCTGTGCAACCCGTTCTGGGCCGCCGTCGAGCGCAGCCACCACTCGCTGATCCCCGATCGCGACAGCAACGTGGGCAGGCACAACCTGGTCGGCACGGTCCAGACGCAGCTCATGCCCGAGCTCGGGCCGGAGCCCGGCGACGTGCTGGTCGACCGCAAGCGGCGGATCAGCATCTACCGGGACACGGACCTCGACCTGACGTTGCGCGAGCTCGGCGTCGACACCGTCGTGCTGGCCGGCGTGGACACCAGCACGAGCGTGCTCTGCGCGGCGTTCGAGTCACTGAACCGCGACCTGCGCACGATCGTCGTCTCCGACTGCGTCCAGTCGCTGTTCGGCGACGACCTGCACTTCTTCGGGCTCCAGAACGTCGCGCGGTGCCTGGGCTGGGTCTTGACGGTGGACGAGCTGATGGCGAAAGTCTGAGCTCGTGAACGACGAGCTGCTGGTCACGGCGGTCCACTCCCGCACCAGCGGGGTGCAGGGCCGTTCGCTGAACGCCGCGCGCAGGAACCACTTCGTGATCGACGCGTCCGGCGACCAGGCCGAGGCGGTCACGCCCGGCGAGGCCTTCCTGTCGGGCCTCTCGGCCTGCGGGGTCCTGATGCTGGAGCGCGTGGCCGCCGAGCGCGACGTGCCTCTGGCGGTCGCCGACGCCTGGATCGAGGGCGTCCGGCCGCGCTCCGACCCGACGTGGTACCAGCGCGTGGACCTCCGCTTCCGCCTCGAAGGACCCACCCGGGAGCAGGCCGAGGACCTGGTCGAGTACTACCGCTCGCATTGACCGCTCTACCGAGCGGTCGCGGTCGCGACCGAGGTCACGGTGACGATCGAGGTGGGCGCGGATATGCTGAGCTCATGAAGACCGTCGGCGAGCCCGAGGAGATCCGCATCCCGCGCGAGGACGAGCGGCCCGAGATCCTGCCGGTCGAAGAGCCGGTGCCGGAGGAGGTGCCCGAGCGGGAGGCTGACCCGGTCCCGGCCTGAGCATGCCGATTTCGCTGCCCGTCCTGGGCTTCCGCGAGTGGGTCGTGGCGCCGGACGGTCTCGTCGGCAGCATTCGCGGAGAGCCCTGGCCGACGGCCGCGGTGCAGGCGAGCTGCGACACCGGCCACCCGGCGCCGGCCGACGACTGCCGCTGTGGTATCTACGCGATCGAGAGCTGGCCCAAGCTCGGTGACGACCGCCTCTACGAGGAGGCCGCCACGCCCATGCGGCTGCTGGCCCAGGGCCTGCTCACGGCCGTGGTCCTTGCCGGCCTGGCCGCCCTGTTCGCCATGGACCAGCCGCTGGTGGCGCGCGGCAGCTGGATGCCCGCGGTCCTGATCGGCGCGGCGATGGTCCTGGGCCTCGGCGGTGTCGTGGCGGCCGACCTCGCGATCATGCGGCCGGCGTACCTGCTGGGCGCGGTCCTGCTGAGCGGGCGAGTGCTGCGCTACGAGAACGGCGTGCTGCGCGCGGAGCACGCCCGGATCGCCTGCCTCGTCCGGCCGATCGGCGTGCGGCGCTCGGTGGCCGCATCGCTGGCCGGCCGCCTGGGCGTGCCGCTGTTCCAGTGGTACGAGCGCGACCGGGCGATGCGCTACCTGAGCGAGCACGGCGACTCCTGGGAGCGGATTTCGGCGAGCCGGTAGCGGCGCCCGGGCTGAGCGATCCCGACCGCACCGCGACCCTGCTTGACAGAATGTTGTAGAAATACAACAATGCGCCGTGTGGCGAGGACGAGCAGTAGCGCATCCACAACCGACGGGGTGCTGCACAACCGCATCGCGGTGCTGCGCGCCGAGCGCGGGCTCTCGCGACAGCAGCTGGCGGACGCCGTGAACGTCAACTACCAGACGATCGGCTACCTGGAGCGAGGCGACTACAACCCGAGCCTCGAGCTGGCGTTTCGACTCAGCGAGGTCTTCGGGGTGCCGATCGAGGCCATCTTCTCCCGCCGGCCGCTGCGGCCGATGAGCGAGGAGCTGTACGGCACACCGCCGCAGCGGAAGGAGGCGAACGGCTGATGACCGCGCGAACGTCCGGGTGGCGTCCGCCGCCGATCTTCACGACCGCCCGGCTCACGTACACGCTGATCGTGGCGCTGCTGACCGTGCTGCTGCTGCTGGCCTCGCTGGCGGGGCTGGGCGGCGGCTGGATGATGCTCGCCTACCTTTCCTTCGTCGTGCTCACCGCGTGGACGCTGCGGCGCGCCCGCGAGGAGGCCGGGACCTGGTTCGGGCTGCGAGCCGTTCGCCGCGGCCTGGTCGTCGCGCTCCTCGTCGACTGCGCCGCACTGGTCGCACAGCCGGCCGGCGCCTACCTGTTCATCCTGGCGCTCCTCGTCCTGCTCAACGTCGCGCTGGGTTGGGCGACCCTGCGGATGGCGAGCGCGCCCGAGGCGGCCCTCGACGAGCGGCAGGAGTCCTTCCGCAACCGCTCCCACCGCATCGCCTACCTGTCGTTCGGTCTGGTGGGCGGGGCGATCGTGGTAGCCCAGGTGGCCGGTCCGGTCAGCCGAGCGTGGGTCACCGGGGCACTGAACGGCGGCGCGTTGATCGCGTTCCTGGAGCTGCTGTTCGTGCTGCCCGGCATGGTGGTCGCCTGGCTGGAGCCCGACCACCTCGCACCGGAGAGCGCCGTCCCGGCACTGGATGGGCGCGCACGGCTGGCGCTCGGCATGCTGGCGGTGGCCATCGCGTGGCCGGTGCTCCTCTCGGTTGCCCTCGTGGTCCTGCCGGCCCGGACGACCAGCACGGTGAGGACCAGCACGGTGAGGACGCTGAGCGCCGACCCCTCTCTGCGCTGCGTCGAGCTCATGGCCAATTCGCGGATCGGCATCGGCGTCGAGGCCCAGATCCCTGTTCATGCGACCGCCTGCGGCGACGGCCGGACCGCGAGTGCGGGATACGGGCTCAACCAGAGCGACTGCCTGATCGCATCCGCCACGTTCGCCACGGTCACCGCGGACCAGTGCGGCCGGACCGTCGGCCCGGACGGGACGCTGCGCTTCACGTACGGCGCGATGGTCCGGCCGTCCCTGCTGCCCTTTCTCGGTCGCGAGGTGACGATGCACGTGGTCGTCGACCGGGATGGCCGGGTGGTGCGCTTCCCGTGATCGCGCGGCGGGCCATCGTGCTGGCCGTCCTCCTGGTGTGCGCGTTCCTGGTGTCGCCAGTGCCGCTGTACGGGTTCGGCGCGGTGCCGGTGCTCGTGCTGGCCGCGCTCGACCTGTTCCTCCTGGCCGCCACGGGCTGGCTCGGCTACGCCCGCACGGGGTCGCTCGACGAGCGGCAGGTGGCGGTGCGCGACCTCGCCTACCGGCGCGGCTTCCGCCTGCTCGGCCTGGCAATCGTCGTGGCCGCGATCGCGACGGTGGTGAGCTCGAGGGTGGTCGGCCTGTCGTCGGGCGGCGCCGGGTTCAGCCAGGTCGACAGCGGTCTCAGCGGCCGGTTCCTGGTCGCGATCGCGGAGCTGGTCGTCATGCTGCCGACGCTGGTCATCGCGTGGTCCACGCTGGATCCCGGCCGCGGCGATCCGACCCTGCTGCCGGCCCTCGGGGCAGCTGCCGTGGCGGCGACGTGGGTGGCTGCCCTGGCCTGGACGCCCGCCCAGAGTGCGGCCGTGAGCCGGAACTTCGCCGTGGTCGCCTCGGCGACCGGCAGCAGCTGCAGGCACTTCGTCGGGGGCCGCATCATCGGCGGCGGGCTCGGCGCCACGGTGGGCATGCGCGCCCACGTGTGCTGGAACGGCGAGTCGGCGTTCGTGATCGGCGACCCGAGCATTCCGCTGCCGGCCGGCGTCATGGCGGACCCGGAGGATCGGTTCCTGACCGCGTGCGGCGCCGACAACGTCGAGGACTTCGCGGCCGTCTCGGGCACCACCTGCACCGCGAAGGTCGACGCCGACGGCACACTGCACTACACGGTGTATGCGCACGTCGCACCCTGGTCGCTCCCGTTCGCCGGCCGCGACGTCACGATGGAGCTGGTCGTCACACGCGACGGCCGCGTGCTGAGCCAGCCCTGAGCAAACCGGCGCCCGATCAGCCCAGCGGCAGGCCCAGCTCCCGGCGCAGGTAGTCACGGACCGCCGCCTCCAGCTCAGCCGGCCAGCCCGCGCCGCAGCGCTCAGCGATCGGCCTGGCCTGCTCGATGAACACTCGCGTGGCGGCCGCGCGGGCCGCCAGCACCGACTCCCGCCGCGGCTGCGGGACCGGGAGCGCCGTGAGGACGGCCCGCTGCTGGGGCGTGAGCTTCGCGCTCCACTGCTTGGCGCCCATCGGCGGCACCGGCTGGTTGGACTCGACGTACAGCCGGTAGAGCAGCAGGTGCACCTCCTGCACCGCCACCACGCCGAGAAGCCAGTCGTCACGGACCGTGACGGTCGGGAAGTTCGCCGCCTGACGCAGGCACTCCTCGATGAGGTCGGCGATCTGCGCCGGGTCCGGATGGCGGGGCGCCGGCGCGGGCAGTTGGGCGTGCAGGCCGTCGCGGTCGAGCACCGGCAGCCGTGCGCCCGGGACGCTCCCGAGATCGCTCACGCGCTCGGTGACGACGTCGAACCGCTCGCAGGTCGGGGTCAGCGCGTAGAAGCTGCCCCTGCGGCCGGGCAGCTCGCGCGCGACGAGCGCCGGGGTGATCGCGGCGAGCCACTCGCGCCACCCGCCGGCGAACGCGTCGAAGTCCTCGTCCCGGACGGCGATCGCGAGGTCCAGATCGGACGCGGCGTCGGCGCCTCCCCGGCCGAGCGCACCCGCGACCCAGATGCCCCGCACCCGCTCGTCCGCACCCAGGACGGCGACCGCCCGGTCGAACAGCGGTCCATAGGCGGCTGGCAGTGCGGCCAGGCCCTCCGGGCGGCGAACCTCTGACGGCTCTGCAGTCATGCGATTCCCTCCTCGGTGGCAGGATAGTGGAGCGGCTGCGGGCGGTTCGGCGCACCAATCCCAGCCTGCAGTACGTGCGGCCCGACCTGTACGAGGGCTGAACGGCGGCGACCGCGCGACGCTGACGCCGCGCCCCACGCTCGGCCCTGGCGGTGTCCGGGGACATCCGCCTACGCTGCCCGGGTGATCGTTCCGTATGCGCCTCGCCGCCAGCAGTGGCGGTGGACCTGGCGCCGGGCGGGCGCGGTGGCCCTCGGGCTGGCGCTCCTGGCCTGCGTCGGGCTGGGCGGTGTGGTCGTCGTCTCCCTGGCCAACGCTCCGGACTGCGTCACGCTGCCTCCACCCGACGCACCCGCGGCCGTGACGCGGGTGCCCGCGGCTTCGCTGTCCGGCCACCCGGTGGCGGCTGCCGCCGCCAGCGCCGACCTGGTCTTCGTGGCACTGCGCTCGTGGGGCGGGAACGATCGCAGCGGCGTCGAGGTCCTGCGGCGCAGCGGCGGGCGCCTGCGTTCGACGGCCGTGCTCTCGCTGCCCTCCCAGCCCGCCGGCCTGGCGCTCAGCCCCGACGGCAGGGTGCTGCTGGCGGCGTACGACGACGGCGTGGCCGTGCTGGACGCCGTCCGGGCCGCGGCCGGCGACCCCAGCTCGTTGATGGGCACCGTCTCGACGGGCTCGGGCGCCGGCACCTCGCAGCTGGCCATCGTGGGCGGTCGCTACCTGTTCACGGCGGACGAGTCGGCTGGCCGGGTGACGGTGCTGGACCTGCCCCGGCTGGAGGCGGACGACTTCGGGCCCTCGGTCCAGGTCGGCACGGTCGACGTGGACATGGCGCCGGCCGGCATCGGCGTGTCACCGGACGGCCGGTATGTGTACGTGGTCAGCCAGGTCCAGCGGCCGGTGGTCAGGCTCGGCCCCAGCGATTTCCTGTACGGGCTGCTGACGTACGTGGGCCTGCCCCGCCGCGGCGGCACGCTGACCGTGATCGACGTGAAGCGCATGGAGCTCGACCCCGCCAACTCCGTGGTCGCGCGCGTCCCCGCCGGCTGCGGGCCGGTGCAGGTGGCGGCGTCGCCGGACGGCAGCCTGGTGTGGGTGATCGCCAAGCGCTCCAACGAGCTGCTCGCGTTCCGCCGGGACCAGGTGCTCGCGGGCGGGACCCGGCCGGTGGCCGCGATCCCGGTCGGCGCCGCGCCGGTGGGGCTCCGGCTCGTGCGGAACGGCGGCGTCGCGCTGGTCGCGAGCTCGGACCGCAGCCAGGAACCCGGCACGCCTCAGACCGTGCACGTCGTCGACACGGCGGCGGTCCTGGCGGGTCGGCCGGCGCTGCGGTCGGCGGTCACGGTGGGCGGGCTGCCGCAGGAGATCGACCTCAGCCCCGACCAGCGGACGGCCTATGTGGCCAACGGCGGCTCGTCCTCGCTGAGCACGATGGACGTGGCCAGCGTCGTGGGCTCCTGAAGGGTCCGGTGTCTCTCCTCGACACCGACGTTCTGATACGCCACTTCACGGGAGACCCACCCGATCAAGCGGCACGAGCGACGGCTCGGATTCGTGATGCCGGGCCGAACCAGTTGCTCCTGCTGGACCTGCACGTGGCCGAGTGCGTGTTCGTGCTGGAGGGTCCCTATCGTCAATCGCGGGCGGAGGTGGGCGAACTGCTGGGCTCGATGCTGGGCGTTGCCGCCATCCGCTTCGAACACGAGGCGGTGGTCAGGAGGTCCCTCGACCTCTACTCCGCCGGCCTCGACTTCGCCGACGCCTACCTCGTAGCGGCGGGGGAAGACGCCGGCATCCACCGGGTGCTGAGTTTCGATCGGTTCGACGCGAAGCTCGGGCGGAATACGAAGGTCCGGCGGGTCGAACCCTGAGCGGGTCGGCTGGCGTCCGCGATCCGAACAGCTGCCGGCCGACCCTGCGCCGGTCGTCGCTCACCCGGTCGTCGCCGCGCCCAGCGAGCGGAT
>Ga0126369_10001535_pt1 | contig 16024 bp, 15 predicted proteins | sample PanSoiMetaPlot_1_FD_109646 | JGI IMG/M metagenome (GOLD analysis project Ga0126369, IMG submission 109646) | Tropical forest soil microbial communities from Panama - MetaG Plot_1 | ecosystem: Environmental > Terrestrial > Soil > Tropical forest > Bulk soil | place: Panama | collected 2016-02-17 | reverse complement strand
GCTCACGTCGATGATCGGGCTCGGTTACTACGGCACGTGCACGCCGCCGGTGATCCGCAGGAACCTGCTCGAGAACCCTGCCTGGTACACCGCCTACACGCCGTACCAGCCCGAGATCTCGCAGGGCCGGCTTGAAGCATTGCTCACTTTCCAGACCATGATCGAGGACCTGACCGGGCTGCCGGTGGCCGGAGCGTCCCTGCTCGATGAGGCCACGGCAGCTGCCGAGGCAATGACCCTGGCCCGCAGGGCCGTCGGCCGCGGCCGGGTGCTCCTGGCCGACGCCGACTGCCTGCCGCAGACCCTCGCCGTGCTCGCCACCAGGGCCGAGCCGCTCGGAATCGAGCTCGTGACCGGGCAGGTCACGCCTGAACTTATCGAGGCACAGGCCGCCGGCGAGTTGTTCGCCGTCCTGCTCCAGTACCCGGGCGCCAGCGGCCAGATCCGCGACCCACGACCCGCCCTCGCCGCCGCACGCGCCCGGGGCGCGCGCACCATCATGGCCGCCGACCTGCTGGCGCTCACTCTGCTCTCGCCGCCCGGCGAGCTTGGCGCCGACATCGCGGTCGGCACCACCCAGCGGTTCGGCGTCCCGATGGCCTACGGCGGGCCACACGCGGCCTACATCGCCGTCACGGACGACCTGAAGCGACAGCTGCCAGGCCGACTCGTCGGGGTCTCGGTGGACGCCGACGGCCAGCCCGCCTACCGGCTGGCGCTGCAGGCCCGCGAGCAGCACATCAGGCGCGAGAAGGCCACGAGCAACATCTGTACCGCGCAGGTTCTGCTCGCGGTCGTGGCCGCGATGTACGCCGCCTACCACGGTCCGCAGGGTCTGACCCAGATCGCGGGGCGGGTGCACGCCATGGCGGCCGGCCTAGCCGGGGCACTAGAAGCGGCCGGTTTCGCCACGCAGGCAACCGCGTACTTCGACACCGTGCAGGTCCATGTGCCGGGGGCGGCCGAGCCCGCCGTGCAGCGGGCCCGCGCCGTCGGGATCAACCTGCACCCTGCCGGGCCCGACCTGGTCCAGGTCGCCTGCGACGAGACGACCACGCAGGCCCAGGTCGCCGCCGTGGCCGAGGCCATCGCGGGCCACGCGGTGCCGGTCGCCGTATCCCCGGAGAACCTTGCCGCCATTCCGGTGGAATTGCGGCGGACGACCGCGTTCCTGACCCACCCGGTGTTCTCGTCCTATCGCAGCGAGACCGCGATGCTGCGGTACCTACGCAAGCTCTCCGACTTCGACATCGCGCTTGACCGGTCGATGATTCCGCTCGGCTCCTGCACCATGAAGCTGAACGCGGCCGCCGAGATGGAGCCGATCAGCTGGCCCGAGTTCGCCGGGCTGCATCCGTTCTCCCCAGCCGACCAGGCGGCTGGTTATCAGGAGCTGATCGCCGGCCTGGCCGGGGCGCTGGCCGAGATCACCGGCTATGACGCGGTCTCGTTGCAGCCCAACGCGGGCTCGCAGGGCGAGCTGGCAGGCCTGCTCGCGATCCGCCGCTACCACAGGTCACGCAGCGAGCCCTTGCGGACGGTCTGCCTCATCCCCGAGTCCGCGCACGGCACGAACGCGGCATCGGCCGTGCTGGCCGGGCTGCGGGTGGTCGTGGTCAAGTGCGGTGCCGATGGCGCGATCGACCTCGGCGACCTGCGCGCCAAGCTGGAAACGCACCAGGGCGCGGTGGCCGCGATCATGCTCACCTACCCGTCTACCAACGGCGTCTTCGAGTCCACGGTCACCCAGGTGTGCGATCTCGTGCACGCCGCAGGCGGCCAGGTATACGTGGACGGCGCCAACATGAATGCGCTCGTCGGCCTGGCCAGGCCGGGACATTTCGGCGCCGACGTGTCACACCTGAACCTGCACAAGACCTTCTGCATACCGCATGGCGGCGGCGGACCTGGCGTCGGCCCGGTGGCCGTGCGCGCGCACTTGGCACCCTTCCTCCCCGAGTCCGCAGGTCAGATCGCCGCCGCGCCGTACGGCTCGGCCGGGATCCTGCCGATCTCGTGGGCGTACCTGGCGATGATGGGCAGCGCGGGTCTGCGGCTCGCCACGCAGGTGGCAATACTGAACGCGAACTACATCGCCAGGCGGCTGAACGAGCACTTCGGCGTGCTCTACACCGGCCAGCATGGCCTCGTCGCCCACGAATGCATACTCGACCTGCGGCCAGTCACCGCGCGCACCGGGATCACCGCCGAGGACGTCGCGAAGCGGCTGATCGACTACGGCTTCCACGCCCCGACGATGTCGTTCCCCGTGGCGGGCACGCTGATGGTGGAGCCGACGGAGAGCGAGAACCTGGCCGAGCTTGACCGGTTCTGCGATGCCATGATCGCGATCGCGAGCGAGATCGAGAAGGTCGCCTCGGGCGAATACGACGCCCACGACAATCCGCTCAAGAATGCACCGCACACCGCCTCAATGCTGCTCGCCGACGAGTGGAAGCACTCGTACAGCCGGGCCGAGGCGGCCTATCCGGCGGGCGGCGACCGCCGCTCGAAGTACTGGCCGCCAGTCCGGCGGATCGACTCCGCTTACGGCGACAGGCACCTGGTCTGCGCCTGCCCGCCGCCCGAGGCGTTCGAGAGCTAGACCCGGCCCTTCCACGGCACGCCTAGGCCCCTGTGATGCCGCCAGGCGGAGCTGACGGTCATGGCCGCGTAGGCGGCGGCGATCAGCGGCAGGCCCGGTGCCCGCGCCGCCGACAGCCGGTACAGCCTGAGCACGGGCAGGTACGTCAGGGACATGATGGCCCACCCGCCCAGGCCCGCCGCGGCTAGCCACGCACCCTCCCGGGCCCAGGGCGCCGCCGTCCCGGCGGCCAGGATGGCCAGTCCGGTCAGCGCGGCGACGACAGGCAGCAGGTACAGCCAGGCCAAGCCGAGCACCGTGCCGGCCAGCGCCGCCGGAGAGTAGCGCAGCTGGGTGTAGGCACTCCTGGCCACCATCGCCCAGATCTCGCCGAGTGTGGCGTACCTGCGCCGGCTGATCACCTCCGGGGTCAGTCCCAGCCAGCACGCCTGGCCTGCGCGCTTCAGCAACCGCGCCAGCGCCACGTCGTCGATCCTGGCGCCCTTGATGGGCTCGAGCCCGCCGGCACTGACCAGCGCCGCCCGCCGCGCCAGCATGCATCCGCCGGCCGCTGCCGCGGTGCGCGACCGTCGGCTGTTGACCCGCCGGAACGGGTAGAGCTGGGCGAAAAAGTACACGAACGCCGGGATCAGCAGCCGCTCCCAGAAGCTTCGCGCGCGAAGCAGCGCCATCTGCGACATGAGCGCGTATCCGCCTGCCTCGGCCGCCTGTACCAGGCCCGCCAGGGACCCGGGCGCGTACGCGATGTCGGCGTCGGTGAACAGGACGTACTGCGCCTCGCCTGCGGCCCGCAAGCCCTCGGACATGGCCCAGACCTTGCCGGCCCAGCCGGGCGGAGTCGGTCGCGCCGCCACCACGCGGAGCACCTGCCCGCCCAGCCCCGTGGCCACCCGGGCGGTACCGTCGGAGCTGGCATCATCGACGAGCAGCACGCGGAACGGTCCGGGATAGTTCTGCCCCAGCAGGGTCGGCAGGGTCTCGGGCAGCACGGCCGCCTCGTTCCTGGCGGGAACGACTGCGACGACCGAGGGCCAGGCAGGCGGCGGGCCCCCCGCCTGAAGGGCGGGCAGCCGCTGATCGGTGCGCCAGTATTGGCCGTGCCAGGCAAGCAGGTACAGCCATGCGGCCGCGGCGAGCGCGCTAGCTGCCATGAAGATGGGCACGGGCATCAGCCTCGCACCGCAGGACAACTCGCGGGAAGGCTCGGCTAGGGTCGCTGGCATGCCGTCCGGCCAATCGCGACCGCCTTGGAACCACAACATTCACTACCACGATGTCGTCCTCCAAGCGGTCGGCGGCCGGGGGAGCATGCTCGACATCGGATGCGGCGACGGATTGTTGGCCAGGCGGCTCGCTGCGATCGGTGGCCGGGTTCAGGCGATCGATGTCGACATGGACTCAATCGACCGGGCTCGGCAGCACGACCGCGCGACGAGCGTGCAGTACGTGCACGGCGACTTCCTGAGGTCCGACATTCCGCCGGAGTCGATCGATGCGGTGGTGTGCGTGGCGGCGTTGCATCACATGGATGAGGCGGTGGCGCTGCGCCGGATGCGTGACCTGGTGCGACCAGGTGGAACGGTGGCCGTGGTGGGGCTCGCGCGCGGCAGCACCCCCGCGGACCTACTGCTGGCGGTTGTGGCGACGATCGCGAACCGCGCGCTACGGTTGCGGCGCGGCTGGAGCGAGGTCAGGGCACCGACGTGCTGGCCGCCGCCGAGTAGCTACCGCCAGATCCGCCGTCTTGCCTTGCGGGAGCTTCCCGGCGTGCGATACCGCAGGCATCTGCTGTGGCGCTACTCTCTCGTGTGGATCAAGCCAGAAAGGATGGCCGAATGCAGGTCGTAGATGGTGCCGGAAGTTTCACCGGTCCGGAAGGCCAGGACGGCACGCATTGGATCGAGCACCTGCGTGTGCCCGACCTTAGCGTCGGCACGTACTCGATCCCGGCGGGAAGCACCGACGAGCAGCAGCCGCACACCGAGGACGAGATCTACGTGGTGACTGCAGGCCAGGCAACCTTCGAAACAGGAACGGAGCAGGTGCCGGTCGGGCCGGGCACCGTTCTCTACGTACCCGCCGGCCAGCCGCACAAGTTCACCGACATCACCGGGGACCTCGCTGCGATCGTGATCTTCGCCCCGGCTGAGGACACCCGCGCCAACCGCATGTGATCAGCCGTAATCGGCGCTGTCCTGAGCGGGCGGATCGCTGCGGCGGCTGAGCCACGGGCGTAGCTCGCTAGTGAGCAGCACAACAAGGGAGGCAAGCCCCGCCCAGCGCAACCAGCCGCCCGCCGAGGTGATGACGTGCCGGTCACCCGACGGCCAGCCAGCGTGCGTGGCGAATGCGCCCAGAAGCTGCCCGGCTGCCAGCGCGGCCGTGACAGCCGCGGGCCAGACCAAGCGCGGATTCCTCTCCACGATGGCCCGGGCCAGAACAGCGACCGACAGGATCGTGGTGCCAGCCCACAGTTCCAGGTCCGTATGGAGGACGAAAAGGTAGAGGACGAGCCCGACGAGCGCCAGGATCCCGCCGCCGACGGCGCCAATCACCATGAGCCAGCGAAATGGCCGACCGGGCCTGCGATGCGCCCCGCTCATGCCCCGCAGCCTAACCTGCTGCGATGATCCGGGACCGGTTCGGCACCGCGCTGGACTGGCTAGAGTGACTGCGTGGCTGATCCGGCTACCTACCGCCCGGCGCCAGGCTCGATTCCCGAATCGCCAGGCGTCTACCGGTTCCGGGATGCCCACGGCCGGGTTGTCTACGTTGGCAAGGCCAAGAACCTGCGCGCCAGGCTGAACTCGTACTTCGCCGACTTCGCCAGCTTGGCCCCGCGTACGCAGTGGATGCTGCAGGACGCAGCGGGCGTCGAGTGGACCGTGGTCGGCACCGAGGTTGAGGCGCTGCAGCTGGAGTACTCGTGGATCAAGCAGTTCGATCCGCGCTGGAACGTCAGGTACCGCGACGACAAAAGCTATCCCTACCTGGCCGTGACCATGAACGAGGAGTACCCCCGGGTCACCGTGCTACGCGGAACCAAGCGCCGCGGCGTGAGGTACTTCGGCCCCTACTCCCACGCCTGGGCGATCCGCGACACCGTGGACACGTTGCTGCGCGTCTTCCCGGTGCGCACGTGCTCGGCGGGCGTGTTCAAGCGGGCAGGCCAGGTCGGCCGCCCGTGCCTGCTCGGATACATCGGCAAGTGCTCGGCTCCGTGCGTCGGCCGGATCAGCGCGGACGAGCACAGGCGGCTCGCCGAGGAGTTCAGCGACTTCATGGCCGGCCAGACCGGCAAGTTCACCCGGCGGCTCGAGACGCAGATGCACGAGGCCGCGCGAGCCGAGGAGTTCGAACGGGCCGCGCGGCTGCGCGATGATCTGCAGGCGCTGCAGCGAGCGCTGGAAAAGCAGGCAGTCGTGCTGCCCGACGGCACGGACTGCGACGTCATCGGGCTGGCCGAGGACCAGCTCGAAGCGGCCGTTCAGGTCTTCTACGTGCGGGACGGCCGAGTACGGGGCCAGCGCGGCTGGGTCGTGGACAAGGTCGAGGAGCTCACCGCGGCCGAGCTGGTGGAGCACTTCCTCGGCCAGGTCTACCGGGACGACCCGGCCACCGAGCAGGACGGCGCCGAGCCCGCCGCTCCGGGCCGCGAGGCCGGGCGGGCAAGCGCGGACTGGCGGGCCCAAGCCGCCCCGAAGGCCGTGCCGCGCGAGGTGATCGTGCCGGTCCTGCCGCCCGGCACGGACGCGATCTCCGAATGGCTGGCGGTCCGCCGCGGTGGCCGGGTGACGTTGCGGGTACCGCAGCGCGGCGATAAACGCGCCCTGCTCGACGTGGTGACCAGGAATGCGACGGAGTCGCTCGCCCTGCACAAGACGAGGCGGGCCAGCGACCTCACCACCCGCGGCCGGGCCATGCGCGAGATCCAGGAAGCGCTCAGCCTCGACGAGCCGCCGCTGCGAATCGAGTGCATCGACGTCTCTAACCTGCAGGGCACCCACGTGGTCGCGGCCATGGTCGTGTTCGAGGACGGGCTGGCCCGCAAGTCGGAGTACCGGAAGTTCGCAATCAGGGGCGCAGCCGATGACCTCGCGGCCATCCATGAGGTCGTCACGCGCAGGTTCCGGCGCTATCTCGCCGAGCAGGAAGAGCGCTCGACCGCCCCGGCCGACGCCGAGGCCGACGGCGGCAAGCGCAAGTTCGCCTATCCGCCCAGCTTGCTGGTGATCGACGGCGGCGCGGGCCAGGTCGACGCTGCGGTCAGGGCCCTCAGTGAGCTTGGCATCACCGACGTCGCGGTATGTGGGCTGGCCAAGCGGCTCGAAGAGGTGTGGCTGCCTGGCGAGGAGGCCCCGGTTATCTTGCCGCGCAGCAGCGAAGGCCTGTACCTGCTGCAGCGCGTCCGGGACGAGGCGCACCGGTTCGCTATCACCTATCACCGGGCCAAGCGCACCGCCGCCCAGCGCGTGAGCGAGCTCGACGAGCTGCCCGGGCTGGGTCCGGCGCGCCGGGCCGCGCTGCTACGGCACTTCGGGTCGGTGCGCAGGCTGCGGCAAGCCAGCCCGGATCAGATCGCCGAGGTGGCCGGCATCGGCCCGAAACTCGCCGAGGCGGTCGCGGCGGCCCTAGCGGGGGAGGCGCGCCCATGAGCACCGTGCCGGAGGCGCGCCCATGAGCACCGTGCCGGAGGCGCGCCCATGAGGACCGTGCCGGAGGCGCGCCCATGAGCACCATGCCCGAGTCGGGCGTGCCCGAGATCGTGATCGTCACCGGAATGTCCGGCGCCGGGCGTTCCACGGCGGCTAAGGCGCTCGAGGACCTGGACTGGTTCGTGGCGGACAACCTTCCGCCCGCGATGCTCGTGACCATGCTGGACCTCGCTCGCCGGGCCAGGGCCGCGGTCCCGAGGGTGGCCGCCGTGGTCGATGTTCGCAGCCGCGTCTTCCCGACCGACCTGAAGTCAGCGATAGCGGAACTGGACGAGCGTGGCGCCCACCCGTTCGTGGTGTTCCTCGAGGCCAGCGACGAGGCTCTGGTGCGCAGGTTCGAGAACGTAAGGCGGCCGCACCCGCTCCAGCACAATGGCACGATCATCGACGGCATCGCCGCCGAGCGCGAGCAACTACAGAGCGTCAGGGAGGCCGCTGACCTCGTGCTCGACACGTCCGCGCTCAACATCCACGACCTGCGCTCGCGCATGCGCGAGGCGTTCGGCGGTGAGCGCGAAACGGCGCTCAGGGTGATCGTGCTCTCCTTCGGGTACAAGTACGGCCTGCCCGTCGATGCGGACATGGTGGCCGACTGCCGGTTCCTGCCGAACCCGCACTGGGTGCCCGAACTGGCGCCGCAGACCGGCCTGGACTCGGCGGTTCGCGAGTACGTGCTCGCCCGGCCTGGCGCTGCCGACTTTCTGCGCGCTTATCTCGCCAACCCCCAGGTCACTCTGTCCTGATACCAGCGGTCGGGCAAGCGTTACGTGACGATCGCCCTGGGCTGCACCGGCGGGAAGCATCGCAGCGTGGTGATGGCGCAGGAGGTGGCCAGCCGACTGGCTCAGGCCTGGCCCGGAGTCCAGGTGTCGCACCGCGACCTCGGACGTGAATAGCCGGGGACCGAGCCCAGCCCACCGCCAGCCGCGACCAGTCAGGCCAGCCCGGCGCCGGGTCGTCGCGCTCGGCGGCGGGCACGGCCTGTTCGCCTCCTTGTCCGCGCTGCGCCGGGTGACCCGCGATCTGACCGCGATCGTGACAATCGCCGACGACGGCGGGTCGAGCGGCAGGCTGCGCCGCGAATACGGCGTGCTGCCGCCCGGGGACCTGCGGATGGCGCTGGCGGCCCTGTGCGGGGACGACTCGTGGGGCACGACCTGGAGCAAGGTCGTGCAGCACAGGTTCGCCGGCAGCGGCGAACTGGCCGGCCACGCCGTGGGGAACCTGCTCATCATCGCGCTGTGGGAGCTGCTCGGGGACCCGATCGAGGCCCTCGACTGGGTGGCCCGGCTGCTTGGCGCGCACGGCAGGGTGCTGCCCATGGCGTCCGTTCCGCTCGACCTTGAGGCCGAGGTGGAATGGATTGATGGCATTGATCCGGAACGTCCCTCGCGGTTTGGCACCGTCCGCGGCCAGGTTGCCTGCGCGACGACGACCGGGCGGGTACGGTCGATGTCGTTGGTCCCGGCAGATCCGCCTGCCTGCCCCGAGGCCGTGCAGGCGGTCGCGGAGGCAGACTGGGTGGTGCTCGGGCCCGGGTCGTGGTTCACGAGCGTCATCCCGCACCTGCTCGTGCCGGAACTGGCCAGCGCCCTGATTAGCACGCAGGCGCGGAGGATCGTGACGCTGAACCTGGCGCCGCAACCGGGGGAGACCGAGGGGTTCTCGCCCCATGCCCACCTGGAGGTGCTGGCCAGCCATGCTCCCGACCTGGCCGTTGACGTCGTGCTGGCCGACCGGGCCGCAGTCAAGGACACAGTCCCGGAACTTCGCGCGGCGGCCGACAGGCTCGGCGGACGGCTGGTGATGACAGACCTGGGCCTGGCCGGGCGGTCCGATCGGCATGACCCGCGGCGGCTGGCAGGCGCATTCGGGCGGATATTCGAGGGGGAGTGATGAGCGTGGCGGTGCTGAGATGGCACTGACCGGCCTGGTCAAGGACGAACTCAGCCGGGTAATCGTGCTCAAGCCGTGCTGCCGCAAGGCCGAGGTGTCCACGTTGCTCAGGTTCGCTGACGGGCTGCACCTCAACAACGGGCACATCATGGTCGAGGCCGAACTCGACACCGGCGCGGCCGCCCGCAGGCTGCGCAAGGACATCAGCGAGATGTTCGGCCACCAGTCGGAACTGATCGTGCTCGCTCCAGGCGGCCTGCGCAAAGGCAACAGGTACCTGGTCCGGGTGACCAAGGACGGCGAGAGCCTGGCCAGGCAGACCGGCCTCATCGACGGTCAGGGCAGGCCGGTGCGCGGCTTGCCCAAGCAGGTGGTGGCCGGCGCCACCTGTGACTGCGAGGCGGCCTGGCGCGGCGCGTTCCTCGCCCACGGCTCGCTGACCGAGCCTGGCAGGTCGATGGCCCTTGAGCTCACCTGTCCCGGGCCGGAGGCCGCCTTGGCCATGGTCGGTGCCGCCCGCAGGCTGAAGATCCAGGCCAAGGCCCGCGACGTGCGGGGCGTTGACCGGGTCGTGATCCGGGACGGCGACGCGATCAGCGCGCTGCTGACGAGGCTCGGCGCCCACGACAGCGTCCTGGCCTGGGAGGAGCGTCGGGTGCGACGCGCCGTCCGCGGCACAGCCAACCGGCTGGCCAACTTCGACGACGCCAACCTGCGGCGCAGCGCCCGCGCCGCTGTCGCCGCGGGCGCCAGGGTCGAGCGCGCGCTCGAGATCCTCGGCGAGGAGGCGCCCGAGCACCTTATTGACGCGGGCCGGCTGCGCATCAAGCACCGCCAGGCGAGCCTCGAAGAGCTAGGGCAGCTGGCCGAGCCGCCATTGACCAAGGACGCGATCGCCGGGCGGATCAGGCGCCTGCTCGCGCTTGCGGACAAGCGGGCGATCGAACTCGGAGTGCCCACCACCGAGGCTCACCTGACCGCGGACATGCTGATGCCGTGACGGGGGCCTGTCTGGGAAAGCCTGGCCCGGTGTTAGGGTGCGCGTGGTGTGATCAGCGGGCCCTGGCGGCACCGCCGGCAGCGGAGAGTGGGGAGCAGCAGTGACTGTCCGGGTGGGAATCAATGGGTTCGGCCGGATCGGGCGGAACTTCTGGCGCGCGGTGCACGCCGCACGCACGCCCGGTATCGAGATCGTCGCGGCCAATGACCTGGGCGACGTCCGCACCTTCGCGCACCTGCTCAAATACGACTCACTGCTCGGCACCCTGGATGCCGAGGTGTCGGCCGACGACGACGGCATCACAGTGGGCGATTCCACGCTGGCATGGTTCGCCCAGCGCGACCCGGCCACGCTGCCGTGGGGCGATCTCGGCGTGGACATCGTGATCGAGTCGACGGGCCACTTTAACGACGCGGCCGGCGCAGGCAAGCACCTTACCGCCGGCGCCAGGAAAGTGATCATCTCTGCGCCGGCCAAGGGCGAGGACATCACGATCGTGATGGGCGTCAACGACGGCGCGTACGACCCGGCCGCGCACGACATCATCTCCAACGCGTCCTGCACCACGAACTGCGTCGCGCCGATGGCGAAGGTGCTCGTCGACAGCTTCGGCATCGTCAGGGGCCTGATGACGACCATCCACGCGTACACCAACGACCAGGTCCTGCTCGACTTCGCGCATAAGGACTTGCGCCGGGCCCGGGCCGGCGCACAGAACATCATCCCCACCACCACCGGTGCGGCGAAGGCCACCTCCCTGGTGCTACCGACCCTGAAGGGCAAGCTCGACGGGCTCTCCATGCGGGTGCCCGTGATGGACGGCTCGGTCACCGACCTGGTTGTCCAGCTGGAACGCACGGCGAGCGTCGATGAGGTCAACGCGGCGTACCTGGCCGCCGCTACCGACGGGCCGCTGAAGCCGTACCTGCACTACACCGCCGACCCGATCGTTTCGTGTGACATCGTCGGGACGCCATGGTCGTGCACGCTCGACTCGCTGCTGACCATGGCCACCGGCGACATGGTGAAGGTGGTCGGCTGGTACGACAACGAGTGGGGGTACTCCAACCGCCTCGCCGAGCTCACCGCGCTCGTGGCTGCCCATCTGTCGTGAAGGGCATCGCCGACCTCGACGCCTCGGGCCGGGTCGTGCTGCTCCGCGCGGACCTCAACACCCCGCTGGCCGCGGACGGGTCGATCTCCGACGACGGGCGGATCAGGGCGAGCCTGCCAACTATCACCGCGCTGGCCGACGCCGGCGCGCGTGTGCTGATCTGCGCTCATCTCGGCCGCCCGGCCGGTGATGACTACCCGGAACGGGCCGCAGGCGGGCCGTCTCTGCAGCCGGTAGCACGGCGGCTCGGCGAGCTGCTCGGCCGCGAGGTCCCGCTGGCGAGCGACGTGGCCGGGCCCTCGGCGGCGCGGCTGGCGCGCTCGCTCGGTGACGGCGGCGTCGGCGTGCTCGAGAACGTGCGATTCGAGCCCGCCGAGACCAGCAAGGCCGACGCCGACCGGGCCGAACTTGCCGCGCGGCTGGCCAGCATGGCCCAGCTCTACGTCGGCGACGGCTTCGGCGCGCTGCACCGCAAGCACGCAAGCGTGTACGACGTGCCGGCGCTGCTTCCGCACGCCGCGGGCGAGCTCGTCCAAGCCGAGGTTGCCGTGCTGCGGCAGCTGACCGAGCGCCCCGATCGTCCGTACGTCGTCGTGCTCGGCGGGGCCAAGGTCTCCGACAAGCTGGCCGTGGTCGCCAACCTGCTGCAGGTCGCCGATCACGTTCTGATCGGCGGCGGGATGGCGTTCACTTTCCTGGCCGCCCAGGGCTATGAGGTCGGCCAGTCCCTCGTGGACACCACCAGGATCGCTGAGGTCGCCGGGATTCTGGCCGACGACCACGGCAAGCTCGCGTTGCCGGTGGATATGGTGGCCGCGACCAGCTTCGCGGCCGATGCAGGGCATGAGGTGGCCGCCGTTACCAGCTTCCCTGCGGACCGGATCGGGCTCGACATTGGCCCCCGGACCTGCGAGCTGTTCGCTGGCCACCTCGCCGACGCCGCCACCGTGTTCTGGAACGGCCCGATGGGCGTCTTCGAGTTCCCCGCGTTCGCGGCGGGTACCTTCGCCGTCGCCCAGGCCATCACCAAGGCGCCGGGGCTCACCGTCGTCGGCGGCGGTGACTCGGCGGCGGCCGTTCGCGCGCTGAAGTTCCCGGACGGCGCTTTCGGCCACATCTCCACCGGCGGCGGAGCCAGCCTGGAATACCTGGAGGGCAAGATCCTGCCCGGCCTGGCCGCCCTGGAGCGCCCGTGACGACCGGGCGGCGCAAGCCGCTGGTGGCGGGCAACTGGAAGATGAACCTCAACCATTTCGAGGCACTTGCACTGACCCAGCGCCTGGCGTTCCGGCTCACGGACAAGGACTTCGCCGCGACCGACATCGCTCTGCTGCCTCCGTTCACGGCGCTGCGCAGCGTGCAGACGCTGGTGCAAGGGGACAAGCTGCGGCTGACCTACGGCGCCCAAGACGTGTCACCGCACGGCGACGGCGCCTACACGGGCGATATCAGCGCCCGCATGCTCGCTAAGCTCGGCTGCACCTACGTGCTGGCCGGCCATTCCGAACGCCGCCAGTACCACCACGAGGACGACGCCCTCGTCAACGCCAAGGTCCGGGTGACGCTGGACAGCCAGATGACCCCGATCCTGTGCGTGGGCGAGCCACTTCCGGTCCGCGAGTCCGGCGATCATGTCGGGTATACGCTGGCGCAGCTAGACGGCGCACTCGACGGGCTCGCCGCCGAGAAGGCGGGCGGTATCGTCGTCGCCTACGAGCCAGTGTGGGCAATCGGCACCGGCGCGGTGGCCACCCCAGAAGATGCTCAGGAAGTGTGCTCAGCGATCAGGGCGCGGTTTTCCCAGTGCCACGGTCCCGAAGTGGGCACGGCAGTGCGTATCCTTTACGGGGGGTCAGTGAAGCCCGACAACATGCCTGCCATCATGGCGCAGCCCGACATCGACGGCGCCCTGGTGGGCGGCGCTAGTCTCGATCACGAGGGATTCGTACGGATCTGCCGGTATCGTGAGGCGTACGCCTGACCAGCGCGCTCGGAAGGATCATCACGTGTCAGGACTGACGATCGCGTTCTCCATCGTCCTGATCATCACGAGTAGCCTCATGGTGCTGCTCGTGCTGCTGCACAAGGGCAAGGGGGGCGGCCTGTCGGACCTGTTCGGCGGCGGCATCTCATCGTCGCTCGGGTCGTCTTCGGTCGTGGAGCGGAACCTAGACCGCATCACGATCTTTACGGGTATCTTGTGGTTCGTCTGTATCGTGGCCCTCGGCCTCCTGCTGAAGTAACGACGGGACACACCTGAAAAGAGGCCAGCGTGAGTAGTGGTAACGCCATTCGCGGCAGCCGTGTCGGCGCCGGTCCTATGGGGGAGGCCGAGCGCGGTGAGGTAGCGCCGCGGGTGCGAGTGTCGTTCTACTGCTGCAATGGGCACGAGACCGTGCCCAGCTTCGCCAACGACGCTCCGGTTCCCGACACCTGGGATTGCCCGCGCTGTGGTGTGCCGGCCGGCCGCGACTCCACCAGTCCGCCGTCGCCACCGCACGCTGAGCCGTACAAGACCCACCTGGCATATGTCAAGGAGCGCCGCTCCGACCGCGACGGCGCCGCGATCCTGGAAGAGGCGCTCGAGCGGCTGCGGCTGCGGGCCTAGCCGGCTCGCAGGTACCGGCAAAGCAGGAAGCCGTCGTCCTCGAGCACTGCCGCGAGCCCCAGCTCGGTCAGCAACTGATCCGGGCCCGTGGTCATCCTGGCCGCACGGCCGCCAGCGAGCACCGGGCTGATCGTCAGGCATAGCTCGTCAAGCGCGCCCGCCGCGACCAGCTGGCTAAGAAGGAACGGCCCGCCCTCGACCAGGATCCGCCGATATCCGCACCCAGCCAGCGCCGCAACCGCCACGGCCGCGTCCACGTGATGCTCTCCGGCCTCGAGTAGCTGCGCCACGCCGCTTACGCCGTCCCGGCGGTCGGCCGGTGCCTGCCGCGTGGTCAGCGCGATCAGGTCCCCGCCTTCCGGGTCGCTCATCAGCCGGCTGCCGAGGTCCAGGCTCTTGGTCACCACGGCGAGCGGCGGCGCAGCCGGGCGGCCCGCCCGGAGCTGCGGCCATATGTTCGCCACCTTGGCCCGGCCGTATCGCTCGGCCCGCACCGTGCTCGCGCCGACCACGATCACGTCGGCCAGGCTGCGCAGGATCGAAAAGACCAGCCGGTCGGCAGCCCCGGACAGCCCAGCCGACCGGCCATCGACGGTGATCGCGCCGTCCACACTCGCCACCATGTTGGCTCGCACCCACAGCTTGTCCGGGTAGGCGTAGGTCGCTGCCAGCCAGTCCACAAGCGCGGCCACGCCGGGTTCGGCAGCGGCCGATGGCGCTACCCGGCCGGGAATCGGCCAGCACGGAGCGGAGTCCGTCACTGGATAGATCTGGCGCACGCGTTGCCCTCCCGCCTCCGGCCCGGCCCCGGGCTCCGGCTCTGGGCCCCGCTCGCGACTCCCGCGCCGGGCTCCCGGTCTCGGCTCCACGGTAATGCAGTTGGTCGCGGCCCCTCGGCACGCGATGATGGCCACGTGCATGTCGAGGAGATCAACATCGGACCCAGCGACGCCATCGCGCCAGTCGACTCGGTCACCGCTCTGGCGGGCAAGGGCCTCAAGGGTGACCGGTACTTCTTCGAGGAGGGCGCTGAGCCAGGGGATGCGCTCACCCTCATTGAGGCAGAGGCGCTCGAAGACGTGGGCCTGACCGGGGCGCAGTCCCGGCGGCAGGTGGTGGTACGCGGCTTCCGGCTCAATGACCTGGTCGGCAGGCGTTTCCGGGTCGGGGACGTCGAGTGCCTAGGGGTCAGGCTGTGCGAGCCGTGCCTGCACCTGCAGGAGATGACACGCTCCGGCATCATCAAGGAACTCATCCACCGGGCCGGAATCAACGCCGACATCCTGACGGACGGCGAGATCCACGTCGGTGACCCGGTAATCGCGGAGTTAACGACAAGCTGAAGACTTTGCGGCTCTCTATGACGCTAAGTCTCCGCCTTACGATGATGCAGCAGTGCGACGTTCGGGCACAACGCCGCGCAGCACCATCACCGAGCGGGAGCCGACCTGGACCGCCGGGCCGGCCACTGCCGGAACACCCAGGACGGACGGCACCTGGCCGGTATCCACGACCACGTGCCACGCCACGCCGGGCGCACCGAAGCCGGCCGGAATGGTGAACGTAACGGATTCCGAGTGCGCGTTGACGAGCAGTACGAAGTCCGCGTCGGTGATCCGCTCGCCGCGCGGTCCTGGCTCGGTGATCGCGTGGCCGTTGAGGCACACTGCCAGGGACCTGAGGTCGGCCGCGTTCCAGTCCGAGCCTGTCATCTCCGCACCGGACGGGCTGAGCCAGATGATGTCCCGCTGGCCGTCATGCGACCCGCCCGTCTGCCCGCTGAAGAAGCGCCGGCGCCGGAACACCGGATGGGCCTTCCGCAGCGCCGAAAGCGCCGCGACGAAGTCGGTCAGCTCGGAGTGCTTGGCCGCGGCCGCCCAGTCCACCCAGGACAGCTCGTTGTCCTGGCAGTAACCGTTGTTGTTGCCCTGCTGCGTCCGGCCGAGCTCGTCCCCTGCCAGCAGCATCGGGATGCCCTGCGACAAGAACAACGTGACGAGGAAGTTCCGCACCTGCCGGTCTCTGAGCGCGACGATCACGGGGTCGTCCGTGGGGCCCTCGGCGCCGCAGTTCCATGACCGGTTGT
>Ga0126369_10001534_pt1 | contig 16024 bp, 12 predicted proteins | sample PanSoiMetaPlot_1_FD_109646 | JGI IMG/M metagenome (GOLD analysis project Ga0126369, IMG submission 109646) | Tropical forest soil microbial communities from Panama - MetaG Plot_1 | ecosystem: Environmental > Terrestrial > Soil > Tropical forest > Bulk soil | place: Panama | collected 2016-02-17 | reverse complement strand
TGTTGCTCCTTCTTGGCAGAATTTCTTCCTGACAAAAGAGTTATGCCATGAAGCCACAGCCTTTTTCTGTTTATCATGAGAAATTCGCGCTAGGAGGCGCGGCGGTCAGCCCAGATGGCTCGAATATCAATCCGGTTGCGCTAGCATTGCTCAATCTAAAGTTGCCGAACGGTAGCTTTCTTATTCCAACGCCACAGACTATCGATTCGGAGGCACCTTTTGCCGCTCAAGGGTTTTCGGTTTTTACCCAGCCCTGCCACTTTGACGAGGACCAATTTTCAACGAATTTTGATTACCTGATTTCGCCCAAGAGCAAAATCGCGGCCAGGTTCTTCTTTGCTAACGATACGGAGACGGTTACTTTCCCGGGGAACGGAATCAACTCCTCAGGAAATATCCCCGGATTCGCTAGTCCAGACAATTCGGGCTATCGCGTGTTTTCGCTCGCTCATACCTACACCTTTAATAACACGCGCCTGAACGAAGCTCGGTTTGGGTATGTCAGGACAAGTGGCAACACATCCGCCACAACCCCGTTCACGTGGTCGGATATCGGTGTGACGGCTGGACAAATGAACGATACCAACGAGTTGCCCAGCTTGAACATTCTTGGCTCCGTCAGCATTGCCTCCGGATATCCCAGATCGTTTGTGCAGAACAGTTTTGTTTTCACCGACGTTTTTAGCATGATTCAGGGAGCTCATTCCCTACGATTGGGCGGTTCAATCACCAGGCTGCAAGACAACGTTAATATCGTAGGCCTCGGATCGTTCTTGCAGTTTCTGAGTTGGCCCGACTTCCTATTGGGGTTCGACGCCCAGAGCAATGGCACCGGAACATTCAGCAACGTGTATGCCTCCGCCGACGATTTCGGCCTCTTCCAGCGCAACTATCGCGCGTGGGAGGGCGCGGCCTTTGCCGAGGACGACCTTCGTATCCGTAAATCGCTGACACTGAATCTCGGACTGCGTTACGAGCGCTTTGGCCAATTCGGGGATGAATTGGGGAGAAATTCGAGCTTCGACATGAACAAGGTTGATCCGAACCCTCCGCAAAGCGGAAGTCTCGCCGGTTATGTGGTCGGTTCGAATTTTCAGGCCACGCTCCCCGCTGGAGTCCAGCGCACGAGCGATACCGCTGGGAATTATGGTGATGGACAAGACACCATCGCACCCCGAATCGGTTTTTCGTGGCAAATTTTGCCGAGCGTGAGCCGTATGGTTCTCAGAGGAGGCTATGGGGTCTATTACTCGCAGCCTACTGGTCAGGCCTTTTTTCAAAGTGTGTTTGGAGCGCCATTCTCGGATCCGCGCTTTGTCATCGGACTGCCGAATGCCGGCGCGACCTTCCAAACGCCTTTCCTGCAGCCCTTTCCGACTCCCGATTCTTTCCCGTTGTTTACGCCCTATGGTCCCCATTCATCAACGACGATTTATTCCGTATCACCAAGTTTCCGGCCCTCCATGATTCAACAGTTTTCTTTGAATGCTCAGTGGGAACTGCATGAAGGCTGGTTGTGGGAAGTTGCCTACGTCGGCGCTCGAGGTTCCCATCTGTTGCGTCAGCGTTCCGCAAATCAGGCCGGAAATGCTACCTTGGACAATCCAATCAGGAGCCAAACCTCCAATACTCTGGCCAACATTTCATGGCGATCTCCTATTCTTGGCGTAGCTCCGGACTCCATGAATATAGTCGAGTCAGAGGGGAGTTCCTGGTATAACGGGCTGGAGCTTAGCCTAACGAAACGAATGAGTCATGGTTTTCAATTCCTGGCCTCTTACACGTTCTCGAAAACTTTGGATACCGATGGAGCTGACATCAATTCCATTTCAGCCGGCAATACGCTCACCGTCGGAGACCAGAACTCGCCCCAACAGCGCTGGGGCCGAGCGAGTTCCGATCGCACCCATCGTTTTGTCATCAGCGGAACCTGGATGCTTCCAGGTCCATCTCGCGGCCCGGAGCACGCCATTCTGGGCGGGTGGGAGTTGAACGGAGTTGCCATTGTTCAGTCCGGCAGTGCGCTCACAATTGCTCTGACGAATGCGGCGAATGTTTTTGGCATCAGCGAAGATCGGGTGCAGCTCACTGGCAACTGCACGAAAAATCAGCTCCTGACCGGCGGCCCCATCGGAACGAGCCTGACTGACTATTTTAACAAGTCGTGCTTTACCACTCCCCCGATCATTGGCGCCGATGCTAAGGGCACGGCGTTTGGGAACAGTGGCACCGGCATCGTCGATGGACTCGGACAGGCGAACGTGGATCTTGCCATTTCAAAACTGCTGGCTTTTCGCTGGCCCCACGATGGGAGCAGTTTTCAATTTCGTGCCGAGTTCTTCAACGCCTTCAACCATCCCCAGTTCGCCAATCCGGATGCGAATTTTTCATCTCCAACCTTCGGCGTCATATCCCGCACGGCCGTAAATGCCCGCGTGGGACAATTCGGTCTAAAGTTCAACTTTTAGGCTCCATGGAATGCTCCCCAATCCAGTCGAAGCTCCCTGAACAGAGGGGACAAACCAAGTTGATATTTTTAATTGTCGATCGGTTGGTTTTGAGTCAAAATCTCAGCCTAGGGGGGAGGACCATCTTGAGTCTTCTTTGCTAACCGTCGTCTCCTCTTGTTAAGGTCATGAGCCCACTCCCTCACCGCCCAAGGTGGCCGAGTTGGCTACCATCGGGTCGCTCATCCTTCCTGGCTTGAGTCAAGCCGAAATCTCTTGGTTCGGAAGTCAGCCAGTTAAGCAGAATTGAGGCTTGCTGCTCAAGGCGCCATTCCGAATCAGAAAAGAGCGAGGGATGTCCTGCAGCGGTCCAATTGTAGAGCTTCGCAGATTCATGGCGCAGCGGGTGAGTTGTGGGCGATTTGCTCTGCCGCTCCTGCTTTTTCTCTTCCTTACTTCTTCCTGTATTTCGGCGCCGGCCCCGGCCCCGGAAAAGTCCAGTCCCAAGAACGTTCTGGTGCTGTCCAGCTTTACTGGGCGCAAGGACTTCATAGAACTTGAGCCCTTGAAGTCGAGTTTACGGTTGCATCTCACCGTACCTGTGAACTTTAACGTCGAGTATCTTGATTCTGTGCGCTTTGAACACGCCGGCTATCGCAAGAGCCTAAGCGAAACACTTCAGCAGGCTTACAAAGGTGCGAGGCTCGATCTTGTGGTCGTCCAAGGCTATCCGGCGCTTCACTTCCTTCTAGACTATCGAGACCAAATGTTTCCAGGTGTCCCTATAGTTTTCATTAGTGTGGCTCCCGAGAGAATTCAGGGTGAAAAGATATCACCCGGTGTCACTGGCGTTACGACCACCGTGGATGTTCGAGGTTCACTGAATCTTGCGCTGCGATTGCATCCCGATACCCAAAATGTGGTACTGATCAGCGGGGTCTCGGAGTTTGAGCGCTATTGGGACGAAGCATTTCGCCAGGAGTTTCGCCTCCATCATGGGGACTTGAACTTGGTCGAACTTGTTGGACCTCCCGACAGCCATGTGCTCGATCAAGTCTTCGCGCTCCCCTCGCACACCATCGTTTTCGTTCAGCTCGCCACGCAGGATTCTGCCCAACCGGTTCTTAGCGCCGCAGACTTGCTTGCAGCAGTCAGCCGGCACTTCCCAATGTACTGCATCTTCGACTACTGCATCGAATACGGTGGCGTGGGTGGATCCTACCCGGATCAAGAAGCAGAAGGGAGGGAAGAAGGAGAAATTGCTGCACGTGTGCTCTCGGGTGAGAAACCGGAAAACATTACTGTACATGCCGGCTCCGAGGTTCGCGACGTCGTTGACTGGCGACAACTGCGCCGCTGGAATATTTCCGAAGCGTTGCTCGCACCAGGAACTATGGTCCGCAGTCGGCCTCCAACGATGTGGCAACTTTACAAATGGCGCATAATCGGCGTGGGATTGCTTCTAGTCATGCAAACTGTGCTGATCATTGCCCTATTCCTTCACCGTCGACGTCGGAAACGGGCGGAACAATCTCTTGCGAGACAGCTTCGCTTCGAAACCCTGATATCAGACATATCCTCTGAATTCATAAATCTGCCCCTGAGCACGACCGAATTGGGAATACAGAAGAGTCTGGTGAGGTTGAGAGAATTTCTTGACGTTGACCGAATCAGTATCTTCGAGCTCACCGATAAGGAAACCCACTTACGGCTGCGTCACGCCGCGGCAGTCGAGGGTGCAGTTGCATCACGCGAGGAAATGAGCAGAAAGGATTTTCCTTGGCTCTTTGCGCAGATTGGCCGAACGGAACCTCTTGTCATTACTGGGTTGGACGACTTGCCAATTGATGCAAAAGGAGAACGTGAACTATTTCGGAAGTCGAATCCAGACATGGTCGTGATCTTTCCTCTTAACGTCGAGCAGAGCCTGGTGGGCATCCTGAGTTTTGTCATGATCCGGGCCGTCAGGTCCTGGCCAACGGATCTCCAGCAGCAACTTAAGACTGTGAGCCAGGTGTATGCCAATGCTTTTGCCCGGGAGCTAAGCCAGAGAGCACTGTTAGAGAGTGAAACCCGATTTCGTGCCATGAGTGATACGGCGCCGGCATTCATTTGGACGTCAGATCAGGAAGGCAAACTCACCTATCTGAATAAAAGAGCTTTGAGTTTTACGGGGGCAAAGACCGAAGAACCAAATGGAGATGGATGGTACAGCTATATTCATCCGGATGACCTGCAAGAGGCCTTTCAAGCCAAAGAGCGTGCCGTGCGAGGCCGCGAACGATTCGTCAGGGAATACCGTATCAGGCGATTTGACGGCGTCTATCGCTGGATGTTCGATGTGGGAACCCCGCGTTTCGATGTCGAGGGTTTCTTCGTCGGATTCATAGGATCGGCCGTTGATACTACCGACCAAAAGTTAGCTCGAGAGGCATTGGAAAGGGTGAGCGGCCAACTGATCGCTGCCCAGGAGAAAGAACGGAGCTACATCGCCAGAGAATTGCACGACGACATTTGTCAGAGACTCGCCATGCTCTCGCTCAGAATTGAGAAAGTGACCAAAAGTTGGAGCCTTGGGCAAGCGTTCGCTGGCGATCAGTTGGAGCAAATCTGGCAACAATGCTCCAACCTCACGGGCGATGTACAGGCCTTGTCTCACGAACTCCACCCCTCCGTTCTCGACAATCTTGGCCTGGTTACGGCGATTAAGAGCTTTTGCCGCGAGCTCTCTGAGCAAAGTGGCGCCACGGTGCACTTTTCGCATGCCGACATTCCGGATTCTTTGACTCGCGAAGTGTCGCTCTCGTTCTTCCGCGTCGTTCAGGAAGCGCTGCACAATGCGGCAAAGTACAGCGGCGTGAAACAATTCGAGGTAAATCTGCAGGGGAAGCCTGATGGAATGGAACTGGAAATCGTCGATCGCGGAATGGGCTTTGACGTCGAGAATAACAAAAACTTCGAAGGGCTGGGGCTGGTCAGCATGCGCGAACGCATCCTCATGCTGAATGGCAAAATCAGCATCGAGTCCAAACCAAATGCCGGGACTAGGATTCGCGCTTACGTGCCGCTGACTACGAAGCCGGGCGTTTTTTTTGCTCAAGCGGACTGAGTGGGGAAAGAGGGCAAGGACAAATGAAACGAATAAGGATTCTCCTCGCGGATGATCACACACTGTTTTGTTCACTACTGCGAGACTTGTTGGAACCAGAGTACGAAGTCGTGGGCAGTGTCAGCGATGGTAAAGAGCTATTGAAGGCTGCACTTTCGCTACGGCCCGATGTTGTGCTTGCAGACATTGGAATGCCGTCACTGAACGGGCTGGATGCTGGACGGCGGCTCAAGCAGGCCAATCCCCAGGTGAAGCTGATCTACCTCACGATGAACAACAACGTGGAATATGCCCGAGAGGCGCTCCAGGCTGGGGCCTCGGCGTTCGTCCTCAAGAATGCACTCTCCTCCGAACTCCTGAAGGCCATTCGTGACGCATTGCGCGGTGTGTCCTATGTGGCTCCGGAAATTCGGCAGGCCATGGCCGAGGCTTTCATTCGGGATCCGAACGCCGTAAGCCGTCCGCAACATTTGACGGATCGCCAACGTGAGGTGCTACAAATGCTCGCGGAAGGGTGCTCGCTGGGAGAGATTGCCACCCTTCTGCAAATTTCCTATCGTACCGTGCGGTTCCATAAAATGAGAATCATGGAAGAATTGGGCATGTCCAAGAATACCGAGCTCGTGAAATATGCCATGAAACACGGGATGATCTCGCCCCCTTAGCGCCCTTATTAAGCGAATGCTGCTCGCGATTTGCGAATTATCCTAGGCACCTGTCGCTAGTGACAGGTGTAAAACTTCCGGCAAAGCCTATGGTCACAAACGGGAGGCGCCCACAGGCGCTGCGTGTCCCATGAGGGGACTCTTGTGGCCACAATCAGGGTATTGCTTGCCGATGACAGTGAAGACGTCCTCGCGGATCTTCGCGAGGAGCTGAGCAAAGAGTTTGAAATCGTAGGAACCGCAGGGAATGGGGAGGAAGCCATACGGGCCGTTCTCCAGCTTGATCCAGATGTCCTTGTGATCGATATCGCCATGCCTGTCTTGAACGGCATCCAAGCTTCGTCGCGCATTCGCAGGGCCCACCCGCGTACTAAAATTCTATTCCTCACTATCAACGAACAGGCTGAGTACATTTCAGCCGCGTTTTCCGCGGGTGCTTCCGGCTACGTTACGAAACGGCGACTTGCAAGCGATCTGGCCATGGCTATTCGCGAGGTTTTTCTCGGTAATACCTTCCTGTCTCCCTCTCTCGGGAAATAGTATCTCAATCAATTTCGCACCACCTGTCGCAAGCGACGGTTGTGAGGATATGCCTAGAAAGGTAGCGTAGCTACTCTGCTACGGCCCACCATTGACACGCGGCGATATAACGGACCGCCACCACAAAGTGCGTCAGTCCCGTCGGCCGTATTCCATGGGTGAACCCAGTTTTCGCGAGACAAGAGCATGCCTAAGAAGAAACCAGTAAGGAGGAAACAAATGAAAGTTCGATTTGCGATCTTGGTGGCAGTTGTTCTATCGGTGCTGGCAGCATAGGCCGCGCCCAGGACAGTCTCGAAGCCACGGGCGATTACTCCTATTTTCGGTTGAACCCTGGCCTCCCTTCGGTCTGGAATAGCCAGAACCTGAATGGCGGTGGCGGGCAGGTTGCCCTGTACGTCAGACCGTGGCTTGCGTTGGCTGCCGATTTACAAGGCTACGGCAGCTTTACGCAGTGCCCGAAATCCAGCTCAGTATTCATCGGCTGCGCCCAAGGTAACTTGTTCACCTACACATTCGGCCCCCAGATCAAGTACCGTGCGGGCAAACTTGAGCCCTTTGCCGAAGTTCTGCTTGGCGGTGCCCACACCAACTTTTACGCCAATGCCTGCAACCAAAACACCGGAGCATGCGGCAGCAAGTCTCCGAGCAACAATGCCTTTGCCATGGCGATCGGCGGTGGCGTGGATATTGCCGTCAGCAGCAAGATCGCGATCCGGTTGGTGGATGCGGATTATGAGCTGACCCGCTTCGGCAACAACTTCACCGGCGGCAACAACAGCCAGAGCAACTTTCGCTTCCAGACCGGCATCCAGTTGCGGTTCTAGATTGAAATAGGGCCGAGGAACCTTGGCGGACGGCGGAGGGGCGATCTTACAAAGAACTCCCTTCCGCATCTCCTTCTGATCACACTGGATTGACTCGATCACCCTGAGCGACGAGCAGTGTGGTTTCGGAGATGATCTTTCAGGGTGAAGGAACTGAGCACCAAGCGGGAGACTTATCCTCAGGTTGGCTTTACTCCGAGGCTCCCTGCACACACCGAGACTGATGACGGATCGGCAACGGTGAGTTCTCCAAATGCCCGCGAAGGGTCCGCAATCATCTCTCTCGTACAGAACAACCTTCACATTATTGCCCCAATACGAAGTCAGTGGCGCACCTGTCGCTAGCGACAGTGGACAGGCCAGGCCCAAAGCTTACATTGCCTAGCATCGTGTTTGCCCAGATGTCTGAATCTCGTACGCATAGTCTGAATGAATGGAGGAACAACATGAAGACACTCATTTACAGAATGATGATTTTCCTACTGTTTGCGGGTTTCCTGGGCGCGGGGGTCACACACGCGCAATCGGGGTTCGCGGTTGATTTCAAGGCATCGAGTTCTTTTTCTGCGGGTAATGCGACCTTTCCCGCTGGTAGCTACACGGCTAGACAACAGCAAGACGATCTGGGAATAGTGCAAATTTCAAGCGCTGATGGTCAACACACGGCATTTGTCGCGTGTGAACCCCTGGACGCAACTTCACCGGTAACAAAAACGGAATTGACTTTCCATAAATACGGAGACAGCCTTTTCCTAAAACAAATTTGGATCAGCGGAAATCCATCGGGTCTATATCTGGTGGGGGGGCCGCAGGAAAAGCAGGCTCGGAAAACAGGAAAACCAACTAAGGTGTCAGTTCCAGCTACCGCGAAGTGAACGGCTCACCTAAGTCCAAGGGCTGGTCAGTGATCAGCATGAAGAACGACTGGAAGCGCATTTTTCGCGCTCGCCAATTAAAGAATTGGGAATGAAAGAAGGGGCGGTATGAGCAGCACTTCTAAGAGAGTAATTCGACCGAGGGAGGTCCTTGGGATTCGGCTTTGGTCCAGATTCAGAAATGGGATCCTGAGTGGGCAAAGACCTGCCTCACAATGACTACGAACCCGTGGACCGGTGGAGTTCTATCCAGAAAATTCGTGGAGTTGATTGGTGTGTCGATCCGGCAGGCCATGGCTTTGGGCCCAAGATCTCCTATGCCTGGCTGATTCGAGAGGATTAGTTACATCGACATGGAGTAATTCAAATGATGGCGAACAATATGAACAAAATGTTATCGGTGGCGCTCGCTTTAGGTTTGATTGTCTTTTCGTCTCAGATACTGAACGGTGCACAGACCCCGGATGCAACAACTGCCGCTGACAGCGGAAGTCCTACAGGATCCGCTCCGCAGACTGCCAGCGAACTGCAGGCGTTGGTCGCGCCCATCGCACTGTACCCAGACTCACTGGTGGCACAGATTCTCACGGCGTCGACTTTTCCGGACGAGGTAGCAATTGCTAATTACTGGATTGGACAGAACAAGAGTCTCACGGGCAGCGCTTTGATGCAGGCCGTTGACAAACAGTCGTGGGATCCGAGCGTGAAGGCCCTTACGGAATTTCCTTCCGTCCTAGAGAATATGGCCAACAATCTCACCTGGACGTCCTCCCTCGGCGAGGCTTATCACAACCAACAAGCGGACGTGATGACGGCAATCCAAACCTTGCGCGCCGAAGCCGAAGCAAAGGGCAATCTCAAGACCACTTCGCAAATCAAGGTAGTTCAACAGTCACCACAGGTGATTGTCATTCAACCCGCCAATCCACAGATTGTTTACGTTCCTCAATACAACCCCGCCCTGATTTACGGAACGCCTTATGTCGTTCCGGGGTATGTAGCTCCCACGTATACCGCGGGCGACGTGGCGGCTGCGGGCATCATTGGATTCGGTGCCGGAATCGCGGTGGGCGCGATGATGAGCGGTGGGTGCTGCTCCTGGGGCTACAGCAGTTGGAATTGTGGCTGGCACGGCACTGCTGTTGTGTACCACGGCGGTGGGTACTACGGAAACTCCGCCTGGCACGGCGGCTACTACAACGGTGGCTATCACAACAGCTACGGCTACAACAATTCCTACAACCATTCCAACTACGGCACCTACAACAGAAACAGCGGCAATACCTATAACAGAAACGTGAGCGGGAATACGGTGAACGTGAACAGGCAGAGTGCGCAGAACTTTGGCTCGGATCACTCTGGCAGCTCGTCCTGGTCCAACCACAGTAGCTGGGGCGGCGGTTCGAATGCATTTAGCGGCATGAGCGGACATTCAGGCGGATTCGGCGGCTCGGATGGCTGGTCGTCGCGCGCAGAAAGCAGTCGCGGCTGGGGAAGCATGCGCTCTAGCGGATTTGGCGGAGGCCGGTTCGGCGGTGGAGGATTTGGAGGCGGTGGGTTCGGAGGATTTCGCCGGTAGAGTTCGGAGCGCGTGAAAACCTGCGAACGTAAAAGATTTCAGGCTTGGAGGAATGAGTATGTTGCATGTGATGAGGAATAAGGAAAATACCGTGCGGCGTGCGGAGGTGGCTTTGCGGGCTGCACTGCTGGTTTTGGTCTCGGGAGTGGTCGGTTCTTGTGGCAATGCTCCGCAAAAACCGACAACGGAAAGTACGGCGCAGAAAGCTTTTGCCAGTCCGGCCGATGCGGGTGCTGCGTTCTTGGAAGCTGCGAAGTCTGGCGACCAGGCCGCCCTACTTGCAATTTTCGGTCCGGATGGCAAGACTGCGCTGTTTTCGGGCGACGCAGTGAAAGATAAAGACAACTTGCAGGACTTTGTTGCGGCGTATGACCAGATGCACCGCTGGCGGGAGATTAAGGTCGGTGGAGAGGTTCTGTACGTTGGAGCGGACAACTATCCATTCCCAATTCCGCTCGGGAAGAATGCCGCCGGACAATGGGTGTTTGATACGGCAGCGGGCAAAGACGAGATTCTTGCGCGCAGGATTGGCAGAGACGAATTGACCGCCATTGCTGCAAGCAGCGCCGTTGCTGATGCGCAAGATAAATATTTCCGCATGCAGAAGCAGTACGCGCAGAAGTTTATCAGCGATGAAGGAAAGAAGGACGGCTTGTACTGGCCGGTTGCGGCTGGCCAGACGCCAAGCCCACTGGAAGACGTGCGCGATTTCGGCAAAGCCGCCGGCTACACCAACGCGGGAGAAAAACCGCAACCATTCAATGGCTACTACTTCCGCATACTCACCAGGCAGGGTGACAAGGCCAAAGGTGGGGCAAAGGACTACATCGTGAACGGAAAGATGACGGGTGGATTTGCCGTGTTGGCCTATCCCGCGGAATACAGGAATTCAGGAATCATGACGTTTGCCGTCGACAAAGATGGCATCGTCTATCAAAAGGACCTGGGCGAAAAAACAGTGGAACTTGCTCAAGCTATGGCGCAATACGATCCGGGCGATGGCTGGAAACCAGCGATTTAGCCTCGACTACTCGAAGCACAGGATCCCCTACGAGCAACATCTCGTACGTATCGCTGTGCCCTTCAGAACTTCGAGGCCAGTGAAGGAACAAATCACTTGGTTTTCGTGGTGTCGAAGCAATGGAGAAACAAATGAAGAAGGCTGTTAAGGATGGAGGCTTTTTCCTTTGGATCTTAATTAGTGTTGGCATTTGCTCCGTGGGCGCAGTCGCAGGAATAAACCAACCCAACCCCCCCAGGCCGGAGAGAAACCGGCAAAAGATCAGCTGAAACCAAAGGAACCTGAAGCCAATACCAGCAACGCAGAACCCCGTCGTCAGCCTCGTCAGTGTGCTGATTCAAAACAACAACAACTTTGGTATGAATCCAGGCTATCGAACACAGGACGTTTTGAACATTCAGCCCGTGATACCGCTCGCCATTTCGAAGGACTGGAACCTTCTCGTCCGATGGATCATGCCGATTGTCTACCAACCATTGCCCAACCAACCGGGAAATCCCGAAACGGGCGTGTACGGCCTATCCGAGAACGGTGTTTACGCGGGACTTTGGGACATGGTCGGTACACTGTCAATTGCGACAGTAGACGTAAGAGAACAAGGACTGTAGTTTCTGTTCGTGAGTTCCGTTCCCGGCGGAAAATCATGAAAACACGCGTTCGGTTAGTTACGTTGACACTGGGAGCACTAACCATTGGAGTTTTGGCGAGCCGGGCTCAAATAACGAGTCAACTCGATTTCAAGATGTCGCAGTCGTTTACGGTCGCGAATACTACGCTGCCAGCTGGAAACTACATAGTTAGACCGTTCTCGGGGGAGCAAGTACTTTTGGAGATAGCAAACGCAGGCGGCGAGCCTATTGTGATTGTAGAAGCGGAGCCTGCTCAGGCCGACGCGGCCCATAGTGGCACTCACCTAGTCTTCAATCGCTACAAGAGCCTGCTGGTTTTGTCACAGATCTTCCCGGGTGGGGGAAACACGGGATATCTGCTAGTTCAAGGGCATCCCGAGAAACAGGCTGCGAAAACCGAAAAGCCGACGCAACAAACTGTTACTGCTACCACCAAGTAGCTCGTGACGGGCGGTACAACTGGCGTAGAGCTTCGATAGGGCTTGCGCTAAGGGCCTTGTACCGAAGTGATGCGAGGCCTAGGGACGCAGCGGATATAATACGCCCGACTTCTTGTGCCGTGAAACAACGCTGCTCTTTCTTTGCACCGTCGTATGGTAGGGTCAGATCCGAAAGCGAGATACTCGCGGCTGCATACTCCCAAGCTTTCCCAGTCTGGAGCAGGGAAGAACGCGTCAGCACGATATTTTCCATTGTCTTGCGTGAACCTGACTTATACATTCAAACATCTGGAGATAACAGGGGACCGGCACGTCCCGCTTCCCGAGTCTGTGAATGTCTTTCCAGCCTGCGGAACAATTTCCCAATCGTAGCTCGTGGTGTGAAGAACGAGTTTCAAAACACCGAACCTATCCGCCTGACGCACTTCGCTGTTGGGTTTGGCACTTGCGAATCTGCGATGTGAGTTTTTTGCCCCCCGGTATCGGCGACAAATTCGCGAATGCCTTGTTGAGGATCAAATTTCCCCGAAGGATCTTGCGGCGCGAAACGCTCATAGTCGTGGTCATGTCCATTTAGCACCACCTCTGCATTTGCGGCATAAAGCGCATCCTGTAAGGCTTGAACTTCCTACTCGGCGGGAGACTTGCATGTTCCAGCCGACGTCTTGGGCGCGCAGCCCTGCAGATCTGATTCAATGGCGGTGGCGTCCAGGTCCCGTCGTCGAGTGACCCATCGTTGGTTGCACTCGCTGAGGAGAAGTGACTGGTAGTTTTGCCAATTACAAACTGAAACCCCAAAAAGGGAAAATCTCCCCGTTTCAAGGCTGCCTGATTCCGCCCCGCGTAGCAATTGAGCGTGCCCGTTTTTCCAAGGGCCCAAAAAATGAAGAGGAGGATGCTCATGAATTCAATCCGGAAAAAGACTCTTGTCGTTGTAGTGTTTCTCGCAGTAATGAGACTGGCAGCATCGCCGCCCGCCACCGCCCAAGAGAGGCCCAACATTGTTATGCTAATGACCGACGACACTGGTTGGAATGATTTCGGCGCCTATTCGGGCGGAGGCATGTCCCTCGGACATCCGACACCGAATATCGATAAGATGGCCAAAGAGGGCGCAGTCTTTACCAGTTGGTACGGACAGGCGAGCTGCACAGCGGGCCGCGCTTCCTTTATTACCGGACGCATTCCGATTCGTTCCGCCCTATCGATCGTGGTCGCACCGGGAGACGAAAACTTCCTTCGCAAAGAGACTCCCACGATTGCTGAATACTTCAAGAAGAATGGCTACACGACATATTTCTCAGGAAAGTGGCATTTGGGCGATAAACCCGAAGCCTATCCGACAGAACATGGCTTCGATGAAATGAAGGAATTCGCTGCCTACTACGCCGGCGTTTATTCTTACCCCTATACGGATAAGTGGTTCCATCCATGGTTTCCTTCCTACAACGAGGAGTTCGAGAAGATGTGGGATTCTGTGGTGAACTTAGGCGAGTGGGAAGGCAAAGCTGGCGAACCCGCCAAGAGAGTCGCGACGATAACATACGACTATATGGCGACAATGGACGAACGGCAGGCCGACTACGCGGTGGAGTACATCAAGCAACACGCGCATAGCGGGAAACCGTTCTTCATGGACGTGAACTGGATCAAGATGCACAACCCCACCAATGCGGCCCCCGATTTCAGAGGACGCTCACACTTGGGCGATTACTCGGATTCGCTGATGGAAATGGACGCCGACATCGGCAAAGTACTGGATGCGATCCGTGCCGAGGCTCCGAACACGATCGTTATCCTGACTGCCGACAACGGCGCCTGGCTGGACGCTTATCCCGATGCGGGGACGACACCGTTCCGTGGCGAGAAGGGTTCTGCCTATGAGGGCGGCTGGCGCGTTCCGGCCATTATGACCTGGCCCGGCCACATTCCTGCCGGAGTGCAGTACGGCGAAATGATGTCGCACATCGATTGCTGGTCAACCTTGTCCGCAATGGCGGGAATCCCAGTTCCGCCGACGGGCGAAATGAAGGACAACAACGGCAAGCCTATTTATTTCGACAGCATCGACAATAGCGCCTATATTCTGGGCAAAGCACCACACTCCGCTCGCAAATCTTGGATCTTTATTAATGGCGAGTATCTCCATGCAATTCGCACTGATATCGGCGGCGATCCAAAAGAGCCTTGGGTCAACATTGCCTGGAAATTTGTGTGGACGGCGAAAGATACCTGGCTGGGACCAAATCTGGATACCGGCTCGATACCGGCGGTCTACAACCTGACCATGGATCCATACGAGAAGTACGACATGATCTTCAACGGCGCCGCGCCGGTCCGGGCATTCACAAACTCTCCTGGAAAGTATGCCGGGCAGGATAACGGTTGGACGGCGGCACTTTTCAGCGTGGCGCTAACCGAATTCGACAAATCCATCATAAAGTATCCCAGCATCAAACGCTTCCCCGGAGGTGCATCGAACGATTTGATTCCGAATCTTCAGCATCCAGAAAACCCGGTGCCAGCGCTCGATCCAAACAATATGCCGAAGTCTCTTCCTACGGTGCAATAAGGCGGCGGAGCTAACACCACGGGCGGCCCTTCCGAGCCGCCCGATTTTCTGGCGTATTTTAACCCCCAGAGGCGGAACTAATTCTCGCCATTAAGCTACGACCAATGCCCTTCAAAAAACCTCTGGGTAAGCCTGACCGGTATCAATGAGGCTGCATCTATCTTTGTGAGCTGCCAAAACAACTCCTTAACGAGACAACGGAAGGCATCGTGCATTACCGGGACGGTGGCTCTCCTTGGACGCGAATTTCTGGTATGGAGGCGAGACCAGCTTGAACGGATTTCCGAATCCAAAAACGGTTCAGCGCAACTCCCGGCCGCTATTCCCATCTCGAAATATCAGTCAGTGAAAATCAGTTACAACAATGGCGCGTACATCAATTACGGAGGTAACTATCAAAATATTTCTTTGGCGTGGCAGTATCCCTGGGTGGGCTGGCCAAAATGAGGTTCGTAAACGGAGGTCCAAGATGCAGAGAATGCCGTGCCACGCCCAAGAAACCGCAAAAAATGAAGCTGGCTCACAAGACACTTTGGAAATGCGCTTTCCTCGTTTGTTTCCTGGCCTTGCCTGCTCGTGCACAGGAGCTCCAATTCCTCCCCGAGATTGACGCGCATCTCAAGCTGACTTCTTCTGTCCGAGCGTATCTGCAAGCGAAGGACGATCGAGATGGCGGGGATACGACGCAGTTCACGATAGGTCCGAGTATCCAATACTATTTAAAACCACTGCTTCGCCTGAAGAAGATTACATCGTCTGATCTGGATGATTGGAAATCAAGAGCGTTGATGCTGGAAACTGGATACCGATACATCATCGCGCCGGGTGCTCTGCCCGAAAATCGCATGGAGACAATCGCGACGTTCCATTTTCCGCTGAAGGCTGGGTTCCTGCTCTCGGACCAGAACCGCGCGGATCTTGACTGGAAAAATGGCAGTTTCACATGGCGCTACGAGAACAAATTCACGGTTGAGCGAGCTTTTTCGATCCGTTCCTATCACCTCATCCCGTATGTTGCCGCCGAACCATATTACGAGAGCCAGTACAAAAAATGGAGCACCACCGCTCTCTATGCAGGTTTCCTGTTCCCCGCAGGCAAGCACGTCGTATTAATACCTACTATGAGCACGAAAACAACACCGGCAAGAGACCCAATCAGCAGCAGAACTATATCGGGCTGGCTCTAAATCTTTACTTCTCTTCGGCGAAGAAGTGAGACGCGGATTGATCCTGAGGGCGTTTGGGTGCTTTGCGTTCCGCTCGTGGGGTTTTGGTAGATGAATTCGCCCTCGAAATTGTCCTCGGGCTGATCGACCATGA
>Ga0126369_10001533_pt1 | contig 16028 bp, 24 predicted proteins | sample PanSoiMetaPlot_1_FD_109646 | JGI IMG/M metagenome (GOLD analysis project Ga0126369, IMG submission 109646) | Tropical forest soil microbial communities from Panama - MetaG Plot_1 | ecosystem: Environmental > Terrestrial > Soil > Tropical forest > Bulk soil | place: Panama | collected 2016-02-17 | reverse complement strand
TTCGTAGCCGGTCAGCAGATCAAGAACACTTCGTCACTCTTGTACAACACTGTCATGGCTGAGATTGTCGTCAGCCTAAAGCTCGTCGGCTTGCCTTCTGACTATGCAACGCAACCAATCTACTGCACTATCAGGAGAGGATATGACAACCTCAAGGTTGTCGACTTTGGCAACATACCGCCTAACCAGCTAACAAGTCAGTTTCAATTATACAGTTTCAAGACTCCGAGCTTACCTAACTGGTCGACGACAAACGGCGACATTTTAGCGTTGGAGTACTACGGCGGAAACGCAAGCAACTACGTCGAGATCCAGTATGATACTACCTCAGGCTACGACGGAGCTAATAGTGCCTTTGTCTATGCTCTAGCAGGCTCTACCACTGTGAACACCGTTTCAGGAAGTGACACTGCAGGCTCACTGTGGGGCACAGGTCAGGCTGGCGTACAACCAACTCTTTTGTATAACGTGCCCTTTACCTCGTTTAGCTTCTCAGCTGGCGTTGGCATTCTGCCAATCCCGCTGGGCTACGGCGGCGCTATTATGGCGTCACAACAAATAATCGGCGCTGGCTCTGTGCTCATAGGCAAAACCATATACGAGATCGATATCTGGGTACAATGCCCTTCCCCAAACAACCTCACGGGGATGCTGCACGTCTTTATCTACGATAACAACTCTGGAACGATAAAGGCCGACTTTGGTAGCTATCCAGCTAGCAAGCTAATCCCACCGGCTAGTGGCCAGATGCAGCTTGTACCCTTTTTTTGTTATAGTAACACTTGGGTTAACGCCCTTAACACCTGGATCATAGTCGAGTACAAGGGAGACGACGCGGCGACCGCTGGCGTCTCAATAGCGGCAAACCTTACCGGCTCAGGCGGTCCGTTCGATTCCACTAACAGCCTCGTTTACACTTCGACTGACAGCAAGACATGGAATCTTTTATATCAGGGCCCTCAGTTCGGGGGACCGACCAACGGATCAACCGGGGACCTGTGCGCCCTCATGTGGAACAGCACAACGCCTCCGGTCGGTGGTCAGCCTCCAGTACCAGGCGGTAATATTATTAGCATAGGTAACACCTTACTAGCAAACGCACCAAGTGTCGCGTTCTTGGGCGGTCTCGTAGGCTTCCAGTACATGGCTGCAGGGATCTTAATACAGGACTCACAGAGTCACCTAATCGGCAAGATCCCAAGAGGCATCGATGTCAGCTTGGCACAAATCTCGAACAGACCAGACCCGACTGGCCAGGGCAACCAAGGCGGTACGGTAGCTGGTATTCTCCAAGTAACCGTGCATCATGCAGACGGTACAGCGGTTGGCAGCTCTGCAACCTACGACGTCTCTAAGCTTAGTTTCCCGTTATACAGCCAGGTAAGATTTAACTTCACCCTCACAAACCCAGCCAATTACAGACTACAGGTCGGAGACAGAATACTAGTATGGTTCGGCCAGTCAATAAGCGCCCCAGTAAACAAGTACACCCAACCAGGTGTAGGATTAGCGCTAACTCGAGATGCTTATGACGGAGCGCATACGATAGCAGTAACCTTCGGCCCGGTCACGGGAGTTAGCTCAGCCTCTAAGTGGGGCGGCTTTGTAGGTAACTGGACTTCTTATCCGGGACTTGACTTAGTTTGCAACATCTATTACTCTTCGTAGGAGCTCCATAACAGAGCCATGGCTATAGACCCAGCTTTCGCGTACTTACTTCCCTACGTCGGAACACCACAGGCTGCAAAGCCCAAGAAAGTAAGGACCAGAACTTCGAAGCCACGTAAGGCTAGAAAGCCTCGTAAAATAAGGATAAGAAAACCTCGCAAAATCAGAGTTATCAGACCAAAAAAGATACGAGTCAAAAGGATGCGAGTAAGAAAGCCCCGAGTGCTAAGACCACACAAGCCACGCAGAGCCCGCAGGTCTAGAAAGGCGATAGCTGCGCAGACTGGCTATAGGTCCGGTACAGGTGGAATGGCTCCAGGCTTTGTCGTCGTCTACTGATATAATATGACGATATATGAAACGCATAGCAGAAAGTAGTTGACCTGATCTCTACAAGCAGTTAACATACTGTTTTTTATTGTAGAGTCTTACTTTGCCTTCTACAATGAAAGGCAAGGAGTATGCAGGAGAACTAGCGCAGATAAGCGCGTTAGCTAAAGATATCTCCGAAAACAAGCTGAAAGCTAAGAAAATTTTACAAAGAGGTCTCGTCTAGTATGGAAAACGTAGGACAACACAAGTGTACGGAGTGCGGTCTTTGGTACTACAATATAGACTGGAATGCTCCGGACCTCGACCCGAGCGGCGCCCCCATATTCAGTGGCAGGCTAGACAAAAGGGGCAGACCAACAATGAGTTACAGAAATCAATACATCCCACAAAACATACACAACTGTAGGGGCGCTTCTAGTGCAACCAAAGCTAACAGGTTTGAGACCAAGTTAAGCGATGACAGGGAGAAGCTTAGACAGACAAGGGAGAGTGTCGATGAGGATAGTCGCATCAATCAAAGGCACATACAAGGCATAGCTACGGAGTTAGTTCAGATCCGCTCCAGGCTTGACAAGGTGGACGACAAACTTGACAAGCTAGTTATGGACGTAGAGACGGCTTTACGTCCTGAGGTCAAGAACTTTTTCAAGCCAGCTAATGAGCTAGAGATGATAGATAGGCAGGCCGAGCAGAAGGACTTGGTTGAGGAGATAGCCAATACGGACGACCAGACTGAGCTAGAGAGCCATAGCATTAACTACGTAAACGACGACGAGCGCCAGCAGCCAGCTGTTGAGGGTCGTTAGCTAGCTCGCTAGCTAAACAGGCAGGAGGCAGATTTGCAGCAAATGACCGCTAGCGAAAGCTTTCAACCAGACGCAAACGAGAGCATGGACCACAGACAAGCAAAAGAGCGCCTGGTAAAAATCTGTAGAGAAATAGGCATGGACGCAGAGATCGAGGTTCCGATCGTCACAGAGTACAAAACGTACTACTGCGACGTTCTCGCGTCTTTCTCGATATGTGACTCAAGCTCCAGAGCTAAGCTTGACCTTGAGGTTGAGGATCACGATCACAGCAAGCACGACTTTGACGATGCAGACAACAAGGCCAAAGAACTACACAGACATTTTGTTAAAACTATATGGTTCAAGTCTTCCGACATCGTGGGAAAGTCCTGCCAGAACCCTAGCGATATTCTACTAAGGATACTGGAGGATATGATGCGTAAACCACGACCCGCGAGGATGAATATCTAACTCACTCACCCACCCACGGACATGAAATGCAGAGCTGACAACTGTAAACGTATGTACCGAGGCGAGATCATACTCGTAAAGTTCGGCAGATATCTCAGAGGCGCAAAGCGATGCGGCCAATGTGAAGAGTGGTTTTATCCGCCAGTATCAATCGGACTTCTATGTTGCCCATGCTGTGGACTCATGCTAAGAACCAAAAGCAGACACAAACGAACCCGTTTGGCGCAGCAGGATATCTACAAGCGCATAGAGTGAGTGAACAAAAAGGTGCCAAACATAGCAATAAGCATCGACCGTGTAAAGATGCTGCTACGTCAAAACAAGATAGACCTAGAGCAAGTGCCAATCAATCTTCTCAGGCAGGCCGTCGTAAAGACAAGCTCGGTCACAGAGATGAGAGGCGACGGCCTCACAAACAAGCTCAGACAGATGGCTCAGTTCGGTATGATCCGCGAGGTCAGAAGTGGCATATGGAAGATTGTTCAGTAACATGAAAGTGCCTGAAAAGTGTGCATGTGCTGCGGCACAATGCATCCCTTCATACTCTAACTTTTTTTTCTATCGCTTTTTCACGCTCAAAACCTACTGACTAAGCCTTGGAAATGCCCTTTAACCGAAACAAACTGACCACTGTATCTGTACATATACATATACAAGTACGATCGTACTCCAGAATATATGTTCGTAAAAGTAAGTAAGAGTAGTCTTTCTGGAGACGACAGCACATGAAAAGGTACTGCATATCCGACGACATAGACAAAGCTGTCAGAACTGTCATAACACAGAGACATAAAGGCCAGTTTAAGAAGGGAATGCTGCAAGAGTTTGTTGAAAAAGCGCTTATCAAGGAAATTTATTTTGAGTATGGTATAGCCAAAAAGTCTGTTCACCCACACAAAAACAGCTCGATAGGGCAAAAAATGGATCGGTACCACTTGGGCGGCGTCAAGTACACTAAAGAGTACGCGAGACGTCTCAACGGTCAACTTCATAACCACATGCTTGACCTGGGACTACCCGAGAATCAAGAAAACCCCACAAGGCGGGACTACGAAAAGGCACTCGTCATAATGGGTAGGGACCGCAGAACCGTCAAGTCAAATCTTGCCCTTTTGACGGCTTTTGGCTTCGGACCTAAAGACGACGCTGAGACAGATGCAGGATATAGCGAAACGTGTGACATTTCGCCCCTCCAAAGGGATCTAAAGTAAAGTGAGCGAAAAACAGTTTGACTATGACGAGGCAGAGATGCCTTCGATCGAAGACGTACCAGAAAGTCTTGTCTGGCATCTCCAAAGGTCAAGAGGATATACCTGCGAGCGATGCTATGAGAAAAGATGGAAAAAGATAGTCCATCTTAATGGCGATCTGAGAGACAACGACCTCAATAACTTGACGTTATATTGTAAGAGTTGTTACGAGGATACGAACGACGAAGAGATCATTTACTAGCTAGTCTACTCTGGAACGTAGCAGTACTCACAGACCATCATAGTGTCATCCGCTACGTAGTGCATATCAGGCATAGGGACTACACGACCACAAATATCGCACTTTCCCAACAAAGTTTTGTTACGTAACAAACCACTAGTATATACGTAGCCTCTTATAAAAGCCCGACGTTATAAGGCGGCAACCGGTTCGCAAAGCCGGATCTCCCTGACAGAAGGTATGCTTTTCTCGCCTTGTCTGCACCATGAACTAGAAGCAGAAGCAGAAGCAAGAGCCTTACACTATTGACGCCACTCTTACTCTATGTAGGGTATATATTAGGTTTACCCCGTCCACTACAGAGGATGCAAACGGTTCAAATGAACAAGGAAGGGCCAACTCAGAGGGGCGATCGGATTCAAATAAACGTAACAGTCCACCCCACTGTGTTTGCCAAAATAGAAAAAGTGAGAGGCAGAGTACCTAGAAGCGTTTTTGTTTCAGACATTCTAGTGGAGTACTTCAAGCATCAGGAAGGTAGTAAAAAATGAACGAAACCGAACAGGTTGCACGTTCAAGTTCAAGCGTAGACCGGTTCGAGGAAGAGCCAGTCTCTCTGAATCTAGACGAACTCAGCGAAATGATTCGGTCGAACCAAAGGCAGCAGACAATGATGAAACAGTTAGCCCGCTACCTAGCGGTAGAAGAGCGTGAAAAAGCAAAGGTCAACTGGGAAATGGTAGCCGAGTTTCAAGGCTATCTAGGTCAGGTCTGGTCACGTACAAGTCTGAGGTACAAGCTGATAAACCGAGTTTTTGACGAGAATCATATCAGCTCAAAGTACGGGCACATAGGCTTCACACTCAAGGAAATGATCCATGGTGTCAAGTATCTGCCAGGCGTAGAGGATTACAGGTTCGAGCCAGTAGAGGCAATGAGGAAGATCATTGAGCAGTGGATCGCAGACGCTAACCGAGACAGAGCGGCAACCAAAGACGGCTACCGTATTCATGGTACACCTACAGGCAAGTGGTTAGAGTTCAGATACCGTATCTCCGGTGACGAGGACTATGACAAGCAGAAAGGCCATTTGGAGCAGCGAGTGCAGTGGGCTGACACTGCCAGACAGTCTAGAAAGGACGAGGCAACAGAGCTGCAACTTGTAAAGCAGCAGCCGCAGCAGCCTGCAGTTACTATAGTCTCAGCTCCGTCAAGCCAAGAAAATAAAGAGGGAGAAGGTGCACAGCAGTAACATGAAGTCTAGAAGATCAAACCCACTTATCGAGTCGACAGAGATCCCTTACGAGATCAAGGTACACTTAGACACTCTTGAGACGCAAGAGGAAAGACCTGTCATGCTATCAAAATGGGCCAGGGAGACCTTCAAGAAAGGTCACAAGTTCGAACGCTCCAATGAAGAGATAGCTGACTGGGTTGAAACATATGCGCTAAGAAAAGATTACACGCCTAGGCAAATACGTGCTGTGTTGAAGCAGAACGGCTATGTAAGACACCCTGAACAGGATCATAGTACTGGAAGAATCCGCGGAAGCACTTCCGCCAATTCTTATGTAACTCTGTTCCATAGTCTGAACAAGGATATCACTGGACTGGACGTAGACGACATGAACAAGATTCACTCAGTAGCGAGAGTGGTGGAGGAAGTTCAACCTAGACTAGTTGAGATCGCAAAGAAAAATACACAAAGTGAGAGAGGCGCCATGCTTCTAGCTGTTCAGCATGCTATTGGACTCCTACAGCGCTTGGAGCAGATCTTACTACAAGAGGCCAAGGGTATGCCGAGGCTAGAGCCGTAACTTGGCGTTATGGATTGAACAGACGGAGAGCGAGCAGGACGATAACAACAACTCGGAGTTAGAGCAGTCGCCCGTCCTTAAGTGGGCCACTCTAGTCATAGATAAAGGCCGCGAGAAAGGATTCTCGGACGAAACAATAAAGGGATGGATAAAGACCTGGGGTAGGTCACGTAACTACCCCAGTTCTACTATAACGAGTGTTTTGCTCGCAAACGGCATAAAGGCTTACAATAGAAGATATCCGGGCAACAAGCCCCAACTTGTCACTTGCCCCAAGTGTGGAACCTTCGGAATAGTTAACGTCGCCGGGACTTGTGCTGACGGTGAAACCAGATACCTCGTCATGCATGGACGCATGAGCGGCTTTTGGGGACATGGAGAAAGCCAGCGACCTCGTCGTCGACGGTGCTATATCGAAAGAAAAGACAACGAATACATCAAAAGAGAGGTTGCAGTTTACGAGAAAAGAGACTGGGCACCGAGATGGTTATCAGAGTAGTCATAAAGGAAAAGTTCTCCTGCGGTCACGCAGCCACACACACAGAGGATCATAATCCCGGCTGGAGCCTTGGAAGTTGGTTCACGAACGGCAACGGCTTCAAGTGTTTGAACTGTCCAAAATGTAAAAAGCCTTTCTCAAAGGTTAAGCTCAGCCTCAAGGTCTTAGCAAGAAGTCAAAAAGAGATCGACAAGCTATCAAAAAAACCAGAGAAAAAGCCGAAGTCGACAACGAAGGAGGTCGTACCACCACTACCACCGTCGCCATGAAAAAGCTTTGGACTGGAGAGAGCGCTTACTGCAGCTGCTGCCATGGTAAAAGAAGCTGGGAACTCGGACAAATAGTTCACAATAAAATCGGGAGACGTCGAAGACCCAAAGGAATGGTGATCTAAAGTAGTAGGCCCGTGTGGTTCAGGTCAGTACGCCGGAGAGAGATGCTTGATCCCTGGTAACGACAAGAAAGCCGGCAAGTATCCGATAACAGAGAACGGCAAGATAAGTATGGGTAGACTAAGGAACGTAGCTGTTAGAGCTAGCCAGTTTGGTCACATAGCCGAAGTGAAAGCTGGAGGCTTTTGTAACATCGCCAAACGTGCCGGTCTTGACTCCTCGATATGCGGCGACGGCAACGGCGGAGACGGCAAATAACTAAGTAAAGTCCCCAAAAGCGGCTAAAAAATATTAGTTATCAAGTATACTAAAAACTGTTTTGCCTTACGTGCTTGAAGCAGGGCTTAGTCGAGACTATTATACTCAAAAGATCTCTCACATCGAGCAAGATCTTCGTGACCTAGAGACTGGTATCTTTGCAGTCTACCGTTCAAAAAGTCAGCTAATCAACGACTGGGCACAAGCTCTTGAATCTATGGGCGAACCCGTAGACACTATATGTAGTCAGATCGTTCACCGCCTGATCACACTTGACCTGACGTCAGGTGTCTCGTTATGTTACAAGCTACTACCAGATAAGTATAAAAACTCCGAGCGCTCAGAGTTAACAAAAGCAGGTTTTTACAAGGACTCTGACAACGTGGAAGATTCCACGTTATATAAACCCCCTCCCTTCACCGGCATCGATATCAAGCACGCCTCAGTCGATAAGCTACAAGCTAACGAAGATTATTACAGGCAGCTATCCAGAGAAGTCCGTAGAAGACATACCGACTACGTGCAAGTCATGTGGGAGCGCGGCATACCAATAGCTGAAGACGTCGGTGATCAGACTCCCGTCAGTACACCCAAACCCTACAACCCCAAACAAGGCCACCTATGGAAGGCTGTTCAGGAGACAGCTATCGAGGTCAAAAAGCTCTACGACACATATAATCAGGTAGCTGACAACATAGAAGAGTATCCGCCCAGGATGGACGGACATGAACGAGTTCCAGAGTGCAGCTGCGAAGGCTGTGAAGCTGAAGACCTCAGGCTCTCAGAAGGTCAGAATATCTGGACGTTTTACTATGCTGCTTTAAGAGAGTACCTTCGTCCGCTTGCCGACAAAAAGTTTGCTCAATCGCACATGCACTGGCAGCGAACCGAGATAATGAATTCGGAGCACGGAAAACACGCGGCTGCGGTACTCAGCAAAAAGACCACGTATGAGGGAAAAACTAGAGCACTTACAAGAGAACAGGTCGGCGATAAACAATACGACATTTTTAACAAAAGTATCCGGTTTGCGGCAAGTCTGGAGCTAACTAACTATCTAGTGACAACGCTCCCAGACCGTTGGCGCGAAAGGATTATGGGGATCAACATAGCAGACAGACGGAATATGGTAGGTCCTATATTATCAGAGGGCGCTTTTGGGAGCGATAAGAAAAACAAATGAGCGCTCCATCACCACCACCACCACCACCTTATCCAGACGAGCTACGAGAGAAAGTACTTTGTGCTTTTTGTCTTAATCCTGGTCCCACTAACAACGTACCAGCCGGCGACGGTACAGCGTACCTGTGTGATGACTGCAACAGAGACATGGCTTCATACAGAAAATACCCCAAGTTCAAACACGTTATAGACACCACAGCAAAGACGGTACAAATGATTGATCTTCCAGAGGACGTCGTAAGTCCTCCTGTACAGCAACAGCAACCTCCTCAACAGCCGCCTCCGTAATTGGCTAGAGACATAGCTTGCTGGAACTTTCACAAGAAGGGCGACGGCGATAAAGCAAAGCGCATACAGTGCAAAAACGTAGCCACTTGGTTTTATAACGACAACGGCAAGCTTTTTTGCCAGCTCTGCGACGAATGCTACGAGGAAGAGAAGCAGATGCCAGAGAATCAGACAGTCTTTGACGTGTCCCTGTTTGTTCGCAGTACTGTCCTCAAGTGACCAGTCGGTCCGTTATTTAGTTAGGCCCAAACAAACGTAAAACACACCGCGAGCAGCTGCGACGCTCATGGTTGAAAAAAGTTCTAAAACAGTCCTTATCAAAGCAAACCCAGATCATGCCACACTCGCCGCATTGAGCGGCATGACCTTCGCGGTTTGTCTTCTTTCGTCCTCTCGTCACGGTCTGTACAAACACAAAACATATCTATCTTTTAGCTAATAATCACTACTACTATGGGCGCGTTCTTGCCGTGATGCGTCCGTGGTTTCATAGCTGCTAGCGAACAAGTACTCATATGCTTGCGGGATGTCCTGTCCCCAGTGCACCCGCAGCGTTCGCTAGCTTCTTTTAATATCAACAGGTCATACGCTATTATCATCGAATATGGCTAAAGTACTCCGTGAAATCAAGAACGATAAAGGCCACGTAGTTCAAACTCAGGAAGAGGAAGTACCCTCAGTCCAAGTTACAACTACCACGGTCGCACCTTCTAAGACAGACGTGGATGTCGAGGTCAAGCCAGCATCAGCCTCAGCTACTAACGTCAACGTAAAGGATACGGTCTCCCCTTCGTCAACAGTTGCTGCTAAGAAAAAGGCGAGTAAAATAGATGACGACTAGAGTTTTAGTACAAGTAACAAACGCCCAAGGCGTGGTTATCCAGACCCAAGAGCAAATCGTACCCGACGCTCAAGCAACCTACAGCAACACAAGCGTAGTTGCGATACAAAGCGCCCCACTGCCAGACGACAACGTCTCAAATCAGCCAGGTCCTACGTAGCTAAAAAATGACAACCCGAGTCTTACGTCAAATAACCGTTGGCGTCAAAATAATCCAGACGCAACAAGACGATATAGCCGACAGCGCTGTTAGCAGTACCCCAGGACTTATCGCGATACAGAGCGCACCCACTATTTACAACAACCCCAACACAACGAAGAACGGCAACCATCGCGTCTAAAGAAATGAAATGTCTGTTCCCGCAACACAGCCCTCACTAACACTCACGACCCCTCTGATGCCAACGGGCATGCAGATAAAGGTCTTTGTTGGCGATCCCACTTTGGTCGAGACTAGCGTGAACGCTTTCATTGCTACCAGCGGCATCGACCTCGTAGGCATATCTTACCAGTACGAGCAGGGCAGTCCTAGACTCATAGCCGTGGTTCACTACGTCCCACCAGCTGCGTCCCCTTAGCCCAGCAAAAACTGTATCATTCTACCCAGTAGACTTAAATACCAGGTAGAAGCAGTAGAAGACACGCCTAGAACGACAAAGTCAGTAAAAATCTACAAGGAGGACTATGACTACGTCACAAGCACCATAAACGAGTATAACGACACTTTCGCAGAAGCTTTTAACAGAATAGTATCCGGGACCTCCGAAGGCGACCGAGCAAAATCGCAAAGGGAGGTGAAAAGTGAATGAAGAAAAGTGCAATAATAAGCTTATCAGTGCTTTCCTTTGCAGTCGTAGCCTTACTATCCACATCCTTGGCGTACGCCCAAGTCACAGTGCTAAACCCGCCAGGGCCCGCAATTACAAACCAGTTACCACCGCAAGCAGCACCACAAGCACAATCAGCAATACCGCCTCAAGCGGCACCAAATCAGCAAGCGCCACCGGGACAGAGCCCACAACCATCAACAGGCGCAGCAAAAGCAGACGCAGTTCTTAACCAAGTGCAGCAGACTATGAAAGCACACCCAGGGACTACAGCAGACCAAGTACTGCAACAACTGACAGACCAAGGAATAATCAACTGTCCTGCTGTGAAGAACCCACATGCACACGCGTGTATCTTAGGTGAATTTAAAGCCAACCCACACAGTCCAATCACGCCTCCAGTTGTTATACCACCATAAATCGGTAGTTACTACGCTAGCAATAGCTGTCTCTTCGATAGCGGTAGCCAGTATGTTTGTACTACCGGCATTCCAGCAAAAAACGTTCGCACTTGTGCAGTTCGTCAAGTCTGCATATGTATATTCAAGCAGCAGCCCACATTATTGGTTCTACGCTGAATATAATGCCTATAACTACGGTGCAAACGGCCAACTGATCTCCTGGTATCAAGACTTCAAGTGGTGGTACTCATATGCGGGATGGAACGGACCTTGGACTTACTGGGGCGAACAAGACTTTCTCGTCTGCAGCGTCTACAGCTACGCATACCCGTGCAGCAGAGTGTAACAACAAGAGCGACAAACAACAACAACAACAACAACAGAAACAGAATGACTCCCCTTATTTTTTTGACTCTCTCTGTGGTACTGCTAGCTCCATCTTCTCTACGCCCAGTTATAACAGACAATGGTAGTGCTGGCACCGCATCAGTGTGTAAGATGAATGCTACGTACGCAATCATATGCAACGGTCACCAGAAATATATTATCAAGCTAGAAGCTTTTAGTGTAATCGGTCCCAACGGTACTCACCCTCAAGTAACTTGGAAGCTGATTCCAAAGTATGGCTTTTACACCTGTACAGACGACCCAGGCGTTTGGTGTCACGGAATCTACGTAGTTAACCAATCTTTCGCGAAAACGTCTTTAGGACTCATCCCTATACCAGGTCAATCAAACGACACGGGCACCGGCAGACCTCTGTATCCGCACTAGAAAAATGCACAAAGGAGCCTGTCGGTCTTGTTTAAGGGAAGGTATGATTCGCACGTACGTAACTCGCGGCGGTGCTAAATGGAACATCACAAACTTTGAGGTAAAACATGACGACCACAAGACGTGTAGGTATATTTGGCAAGACGCAGACTCTCATGAGGAGTACGGTTTTCCATCAGGTCTTAACAAAAGGTATATAAAGTACCACAAAGGCAGAATAGCTTTCACGCAAGAGGGCACGTTTTATCTAGGCTAAACGAACCACAGAAACCTTATTTTTTTATCGCGGCTTCTAGCACGTAGTAGTAGATAGACGTGCCCAAACGCACCAAGACTTTCGTAGAGAATGAGCTTAACGAAATATTCAAGTTGATAGTAAGAGGCGTCCCTGACAGCGACATATACAAGTCCAGGAACTTGCCAGTCCGAACGTACCAGCAATACAGAGACAGGCTAGAAGACAGACTCGTTGCTGTGCACATGAACCAAAAGACCGAGCAAATACTTTTCCACAAAGAGATAACCAAGGAACGCATCATGAAAGACAAGCGCATCTTTGAACAAGTTATGGACGACGAGAGTACCAGGCCCCACACAAAGGTAGAAGCTGCAAGAGCCGATATGGAGGCTAACGTGGTTCTATTCAAGCTAGAAAACGAGACTGTGATGTTTGTCAACACTATACGAAAGCAGCAAACCGACGTTCTTCGACTTGACGCAGTTAGTGCCAGGCTCCAGCCGATCTCAAGTGAGGTCATACCAACAACAACAACTAGCTAGCAATGTAGCGCAAGCCTACAAAGACCTGCCATTCTACTGCGGCCTCAAAGAGTCAGCTGCTATAAACTGTTGTTTTAACCATCTCATAGGTTTACCCATCAAGAACGACAAAAGGTGCCCGCTTTACGACTACGAGCTTGACCTGCTTCCCATCCTAGACTCAAAAAGATACCTGTGGCTAAAGAAGGCCAGAGGCCTAGGTATCACAGAATTCTTTCTCAGATACTTGTGTTGGCTTGCAGTTTGCAAGAACGAACGCTTTAAGTCTAAGAAATTCTTCCTTGTCAGCGGACCTAGAGAAGACTCTGCGATCGAGCTTATCAAACGTATAAAACTCATACTCGCCCCGCTCGGGATCCTCGAAGAAACAGAGCGCACAGTCGCCCAAGTCTGCGAGGTCAACATTCAGGCCTTCCCATCTCACCACGTTAACGCCATGCGAGGCTTTACAGATGTATCCTTTATCTTTATAGACGAGGCTGACTTTTTTCGCCTGAATCAGCAGCAAGAGACGAGGGACGTTGCTGAGGGCTACATCGCCAAGACCGACCCTTGGATCGTCATGGTCTCTACTCCCAATCTTCCGGGAGGACTTTTTGAGCAGATGGAGCGCAACACCGACGAGGACTTTATTTACCACAGAGTTTGGATGCCCTACACAGTCGGCGTCGGCAAAATCTACACGCAAGAAGAGATCGACGAAGCCAAACGAAGTCCGAGCTTTCCACGCGAATACGACCTCAAGTATGGCTATGGCTCGGGCAACGTCTTCAGACCCGAGCAGATAGAGGCCTGTATCTCGAGGGGAGGGGAGGAGGGGGTCGACGAAAACACAATAATCAGCATGCTGAAAAACCGTTTATCTGCTCCCGTGTCCATAGGGGTAGACCCCGGCTTTGGTTCCTCGAAGTTTGCCATCTGCGCTGTAACGATGCTCGACGGGCAGATTCACGTTATTGAGAGCCAGGAATACGAGCGAGCCGATATCACTTACATGGCCGACGTCTGCTTTGAGCTTATCAACAAGTACGAAGCTGGGAAAATATACATAGACGCAGCTAACCCAGGTCTTATCAAAAGTCTGAAGATATCGGTAGGCGAGAATCCCGAGTACGAGAAAGTCTTCGCTCAAGCCAAGAAAGACAAGGTAGACCCAGGCGAGCGCATGCGCATAGTCCCCGTGAACTTCGCGACAGACGGTCGTGGCCTCCTAATGTTCATGATGTCGCTTGTAAGCTCAAAGCTCATAAGGATACGTTCAGAGTTTGCAGCTTTGATACAGCAGATGCGTATCGCTAGGATCTTACCAACGACTGGCAAGCTCGACAAATACAGTGGCCCCACCATGGACAGTCTAGACGCTTGCATGTTGGCAAGCTGGCTGTGGAAGTTTCAATAGCATGACGACGACTGTCAGGACTGGTAAGGATCTCGACGACCTCATAACGTCTATCGTCTACAGAGAAGGAACAAACGGAATATCAGATGACCAGCTTTACGACCTTCTTTGTGACCCCGAGTATCTGTTAGAAAACTTCGACGCAGTTGTTGATGCCGTCTCGGTAGAGAGAGACGAGAAGCGTCAAAGACGTAAAGCCAAAATCGCTTCAAGGCCCCAGTTTTACGGCCCCCCCCGCTACTAGTTATGCAGCAATCCATGCGTGTAACGGTCCCAAACCTCGAGGTTATCAATAGCATTGTTTCCCCTGTTACCATCTTTGTGATGCACCTGTTCAGACTGCAACAAACGACGACCCAAATACCGCTCCATAATAACCCGGTGTTCTGGCTTGTATCTCCCTTTTTTGTCATAAACCAAAACATAACCGTCCATCTAGGTACCGCCAAGTACGAAAGTAAGCACACTTAAACTCCATATGTACCGTGTACGTCTGTCCTATTTTATGTTATTTTACGGTACTACCATGCGAAACTCGCAAATAAGTGACGCTTTAAGTTGCCATCGCAAAAAAGAAAGTCCAAGAGATAAAGTGCTCTGAACTTGCTTTCAAGTAGAGCGACTCCAACCACGTGCTTGAGGACCGAGTGCAGTCGCTCAACCAGCAGAAGGTACGCGTGAGCTATCTCGTCCCAATACTCAAGGACAACAGGCAAGCAATAGCACAAGGTACGAGCTTTATTATAACACGAAAGCTCCTTACGAAAAGTAATGAGTATAGTTACCGAGCAGTTAGACATCCTTGTCGACCAAGTCAAAGAGCTTGTCGAGATTATTGAGGTTTACAAGAAGACAAACGACATGCTAATGATCCAGCTCAACCACAGGCTGACCCAAGTGGAGAAAGACCTGAAGGTTTTGATAGACGCGTATGGTCGAGCTAGTTAGCTAATCGCCTCTAAGTCTCTTCAGCCAGTCCTCAATTTTTCCCAGGCGAGTAGAGAAATCATTCAGACCTGCTGTTGTCTCGTTCATGATCGAGCGTAGAGAATCAATCTGTTCTTGCAGCTCTTCATCTTTTTCTTTAGAAGTCGGTCCTATCTCCTCAGGTGTAAACGTCGCTAATCCTTCTGTTATCGGTTCCTCTGTCTCTGCTTGGTCTGGTTCTTCGTCTTCCTCTTCCTCGGCCTCAGAAGGTGGCATCATATCCTCGGGATCTGTTTCGCTAGTCACGGCCCAGTTTTGATTTTGCAGCCGCTTGCGTCGCCTTAATCCCTCAAGTCTGGCCTCTCGCATCCATTTGCAGTCGTGCTCTGTCTGCTCCTTGCTCCCGGCCAGGACCATAAAAGGCCGTGCTTTTCCGTCTCTTCCCAGTCTCCAGCGCTGCACTATTCGCTTACCGCAGCCAGGAGTCGGCATATCTTTCTCGCGGTCCCAACCAGTAGCACCGCAAGGACGGCAAAAATGACGCAGTGGATTACCGTACTCGTCTACTACACAGTATCTCGGAAGCTTGTCCGTCTTAGCCTGAAACGGCCACTTGCCTATCGAGTGGTCGTTTGGATCTTTCCAGTCCCAATCTATTTCGTCGAGACAGTGCTTGCAGATATCTGTCTCCGTTTGATCCCGTGACAAGTGTAAAAGCATGTCGTGATAGCTTAAGCTAAACTAAAAAGCTTGACGGTTTGATTAGCTTCACCACTAGCTAACTAACTAACTAACTATATAATTGGCTCCCCGCCCGCCTGTTACGGCATACCTTGGGGAATGAACCCAACATATTCGCACGTCTCTCCGTACGAGGGCAGGGAAATTGAGCAACGTTCGTTCGTTCGTTCGTTCGTTCGTTCGTTCGTTCGTTCGTTCGTTCGTTCGTTCG
>Ga0126369_10001532_pt1 | contig 16035 bp, 14 predicted proteins | sample PanSoiMetaPlot_1_FD_109646 | JGI IMG/M metagenome (GOLD analysis project Ga0126369, IMG submission 109646) | Tropical forest soil microbial communities from Panama - MetaG Plot_1 | ecosystem: Environmental > Terrestrial > Soil > Tropical forest > Bulk soil | place: Panama | collected 2016-02-17 | reverse complement strand
GTCGTCAGCACCAGTTGCTCGAGGTCGCGGATCGATTTCACGTACCCGCGGCCGCGCACCATGTATTCGCGGCCGGAGAGCTCGACCAATCGGCCGCCAACGTCGTTGTTCCCCTTGCGCACCGCCTCGATCACCGTATCGAGCGGCACCTTATAGGCCGCGAGCGAGTTCGGGTTGACTGTCACCTGGTACTGGCGCACCTGCCCGCCCACGCTGGCGACCTCGGCAACTCCGGGAACGCTCTGAATCGCGTAGCGTAGAAACCAATCCTGGTAGCTGCGCAGTTCGTCGCTGGAGTGAGCTCCGGAGTTGTCGACCAACGCGTACTGAAACACCCAGCCCACGCTGGTGGCGTCCGGTCCCAACTCGGCTTTCACGCCCGCCGGCAGCTGCGGAACGATCTTCGACAGATATTCCAACACCCTGGTCCTCGCCCAGTAGATGTCGGTTCCGTCTTCGAACACCACGTAGACGAAGCTGAACCCAAAGTCGGAGAAGCCACGAATCGCCTTGACCCGCGGGGCACCCAAGAGCCCGGTGATGATCGGATAGGTGACCTGATCCTCGATGATGTCCGGGCTGCGATCCCATCTTGAGTAGACAATGACCTGGGTATCCGAGAGGTCGGGTAGTGCATCGAGTGGAATGTGCCGCATCGTCCAAACTGAGATCGCCAGCAACACCAGCGCCGCGGCGATCACCAGGTATCGGTTCTCCGCGGAGAACCGGATAATCCTCTTGATCATCGCCTCACTTGCCTCCCATCGCGGCCAGAGAAGCGCGCAGCCGCGATTCCGAGTCGATCAAGAAATTGGCCCGGGTTACCACCCGCTCGCCCTGCTCCAGCCCCTTCACCACCTCGACCTGGTCGCCGGCTTTGGCTCCGAGCTGCACTTCGCGCGGTTGGAACTTGCCCTCCCCCAGGTCGACGAAGACCACGTCCTTGGTCCCGGTGTGAATCACCGAGTCCGCTGGGATGGTGAGCGCAACTCGGCTTTGTCCCTCCAACACCACTTCCCCAAACATTTCAGGCTTCAACTCGCCAGTCGGGTTTGGGAAATGAAGGTGGACTTTCGCGGTGCGCGTCTTCGAGTCCAGCAACGGATCGACGAAAGACACGTCTCCCCGGAACACCCGATTCGGATACGCTTGCAGCGTCAACGTCGCCGGCATTCCCACTTGCACCTTGGGCTGTTCCGCCTCGTAGGCGTCGGCCATTACCCAGACGGCACTCAGATCGCTCACCTCGTACGGGGTGTCCCCGGCCGCGAGCCGTGAGCCCTCGACCAGGTTCTTCGCGGTGACCACACCCGAAATCGGTGACACGAAGGTGAGTCTTCTGGAAGGTTGTCCGGTGCGCTCGAGCCGCGCAATTTCCGATTGAGGGACGTCCCAGAGCTCGAGCTTGTGGCGGGCCGAGGCCACCAGCGCATCTCCGTTCGCCGCCAAAGCTCCGCCGGTGGCCAGAGCGCTGCGCGTGCGCAAGGCCAGCAAGTACTCGTTCTGCGCCGCGAGCAGCTCGGGGCTGTACAGCGAGAACAGTGCTTCGCCTCGGCGCACCGGCTTGCCGACGAAATCGACGTAGATCTTCTCGACGTATCCTTCTACCTTGACGTTGATTTTTCGCACTCCAGTCGGGTCCACCTGAACCCGTCCCACCGTGCGCCAGCTGCCGGCGATGTTCTCGCGCTTTACCTCCGCGGTTCGCAGACCGATCAACTGTTGACGAGCCGGGTCGATGCTCACTGTGGCGAGGCCCTCTAGCGGTACAGCCCCGGCGTTTAGCTCGCCCTCGTAAACCGGAAGGTAGTCCATTCCCATCTCGTCTTTGCGAGGAACCGGTGAGGTCTGTTTTGGGTCCATCGGGGAACGGTAAAAGGCAATTTTGCCCTTCGGCGGCGCGCCGGTGCCGGCGTCGGAACTTCGCGGCACCGGTACCAATTGCATCCCGCAGATCAGGCACTCCCCGGGATGGTCCTGCACCACGGTCGGGTGCATCGGGCAGCGATAAAGCGCCCCGCTCTTCGCAACCACCTGCTCCCCGTGCTCACTCGCCCGATGCAGGGTGAAATAGACGGCAAGGCCGCCAAGAACCGCCCCAGCCAAGACGGCACCAATAACGATCATGGTGAAGCGACGGGGCGACCGATCAGAAAACGTGGGTGTCATTGGATCTCCTCTCGCTACATCCTGCTCATCGAAGAGGTGCCTGCCTCGGCAGGGGAACTTGACCGGGTCGGTGGAGCGTTGACCGCGGGTCCGGCTCCCGGCATCGAAGCGCTTCCCATCCCCGGTGCTGCCAAAGAAGGCGGATCAAGACTGACTTCCCGTTGCGCGATCGCAAGCCGCTGCGCGGACGCCAGCGACTCCAAAAATCCGTTGAAGTCATTGACGTATCCGGTGAGCGCTTCGAGCACCGACGCGAAAGTGACTCGCCCAACCCCGTACTGAGCCATGGTGCTCGAAACCGTCGCCTCGGATTGAACCAACAACCCGGAGCGATAAAGACGATTGGTTTCCAGCAAAGCTTCCAACAGGGTGAGCCTCTCCTGGACCCGGAGCCGCAGGAGTTGACGAATCTCCTCCACTGCCTGGGAATTGCTTCGCTGGCGCGCCTGGTTCTCGGCGACCGCCGGCGACTGTCTGGACCCCGCCCAAATCGGGATGTTGAACGACAGTCCCGCTTGCCACATCGGTTCGAGCCGGCCCCGCGGCATCACTCCGGCGCTTACCGTGAAATCCGGGAAGTAGTCTCTCTTCGCGATCGCGATGCGTTGGCCGCTCTCCTCGGCAGTCAGTTGCGCCCGGGCCAGCTCGGGACTGCGCGCTTCTGCGTCCGCAATCGCCTCGGAGCTGCTCGGCAATTCGGGATCCCTAAGGTCCGAAACACTCCCCGAAGTCGATACCGGGGTATCCAAGGGTGTGGTTCTCAACCGGTTGAGCACCTCGAGCCGGCGGCGTTCCTCCGCTCCAAGAGCCCAACGCCGCTGGCGCAGCCGGCTCCGCTCGAGCTGGGCGCGCAACAGATCCGATTGCGCCCCCTGCCCGGTTTCGTAGCGAGCGCGCGCCAGATCCTCGGACTGAGCCCAGAGCACTTCGAGCTTGGAGAGCAAGCCCAGCTGGTCGCGTATCAAGAGCAGGTCCAGGTAGGCGCGGCGAACATTGGCTTCGATGGCCAGCCGGGTCCGCGACAGGTCTGCCTCGGCTTGCCTAGCCTGCAAGGTTGCCACGTCCCGTCGCAACCCCTGCTTCCCGAACCAGGGAAAGGCCTGCGAAGCCACGATCCAGTACCAGCTGGTTTCCGCCTCTCCAATCTTGATGGCCGTGAAGCTGTCGTTCTGAATACCGAGCGAGAGAATCAGATCTGGCAATGCGCCTACCTGAGGTACGCGTTCGCGATCAGCCTCCACGGCTGCCTTGGCACGGGCGTAGTCCGGGTTGGTGTCGAGCGCCTCCGACACCAACCGCTCTACGAGATCAGCGTTGCTCACGCTCGATTCGACTGCCGGCACGGCCTGGGCGCGCATCGCGCCCAGCACCAGCAGCGCGGTGGCCACGCGAAGTACAAGGCGACTCGACATGGGAATCTCCGAACGTCATCCATCAATGGCTTGAACCAGGGGTCGGCGGGCAAGAAAGGCCGCCGCCCACACCTCACCCGCTACTTGGCGACTGCGACTTCGCGTCGCGCCTGCTCAGTGCAGCAGGGGGCGATTGAACTGAATCGGAGGCGGTGATGTGGCGGATACGAGCGGAGCCAACGGGCGAAGCGGCGCTGCTGCGTATCCTGCGGGTAAGAAAACCGGAATGAACCCGAGCATCGGGCTTCTGAGGCAGGCGCGATGGCTTACAGCTTCCGCTGGCTGTTGCGCGGCCTGAGCTTGAAACTCGCAGCAGGTAGGATTGAGAAGCTGCGCCGGGCCTTTGGCCTTGTTGCAACAGGGTGCCTCAGCACCACCCATCGGGCACGCAAAGCAGGTCAGCGGCGCAGCGGATGCCCAAGCCACGCTCACTGCCGCTAAGACCGATAGAGCTCGCCTCATCGTCTTTTCAACCGCAACCTAACAAGCTTATGCCACGGTGGCAGGCGTACGCGAGCACTGCCCTTTCCCTCCAACGCGCAGAAATTGCGTCTTTGCAGTACGTTTGCACGAGCGCACCGCCGGCCGTGGGCTATAGTGCGCGCCCCTTACAGAGGAGAACAACAATGAAGACAAGCAGAAGCCGTCTGATGTTGTCGCAGGTGTGTGTTGCGCTCGCGTTGGTGCCCTTCGCCGCGTCCGCGCAAACGCCGACTCCGTCCGGGCAAACGCCGGCTCCGTCCGGACAATCGCCGGCTCCCTCGAGCTCCGGCGGACCCCGGGCGGAGGTCACCAAGATCATGGATGATGCCGAAACGAAGCTCGTCAGACTGGCCGAGGCCATCCCGCCCGGGAAGTACAATTGGCGCCCGGCAAAGGGAGTACGCTCGATGGGCGAGGTGTTCCTCCACGTCGCGGGCGGCAATTACTTCCTGTCGAACAAAATTGGGGCCGAGTATCCCGCGGGCATGAAGCGAGAGGACTTCCAAAAGTACACCGGCGACAAGGCGAAACTCGTGGATACCCTTAAGGCATCCTTCGAGCATGCCAAACAAGCGGTGAACAAGTTGACGGACGCCGACCTCGAGAAGACGGCGACCTGGTTCGGTGGTTCAGAGGTGACCTATCGGTACGCGGCAATTTTCTTGACCGCTCACCAGCACGAGCACCTGGGCCAAGCCATTGCCTATGCCCGCAGCCTTGGCATCGTGCCGCCTTGGACCGAGGAGCAAGAAAAAGCACAGAAGGCGAAGCCCAAGACCTAGAGTTCGTTTCCACCCGCTAGGGGGCGGCTCTCTTTCCGGGCTGCGCCGCTCCCGGTGTGACCGGGAAGCCGCGCTTGCGCATCAATGCAGCAATGCCGGGATCTCTCCCGCGAAAGGCTCGGTACCCGTCGGCCGGATCGATGGTGTCGCCGACGCTGAACACATCGTCGCGAAGCCGGGTGGCGACCGCCTTGTCGTAGGGGCCGCCGTGCTCAACGAAGGCCTCCCATGCGTCGGCGGAAAGCGTGTCGGACCACAGGTAGCTGTAGTACCCGGCTGAGTAGGAATCCCCCGAGAATACGTGGAGAAAATGCGGAGTCCGGTGGCGCATCACCAGCTCGGAGGGCATGCCCAGGGGGGCCAGAGTTTCGCGCTCGAAGCGGCGGGGGTCGATGGGCGTTTCGCCGGCCAAGTGCAGTTTCATGTCCACCAGCGCACTGGAGAGGTATTCCACCGTTTGATAGCCCTGGTTGAAGGTCCGAGTTCGCTCGATCTTGCTCGCCAGCTCCGGCGGAAGCGGCTTTGCGGTTTGGTAATGGAGCGCGAACCGGCTCAGCACTTCGGGCGTTGAAACCCACTGCTCGAGTAGCTGGGAAGGAAACTCGACGTAGTCGCGCGCCACCATCGTCCCCGAAAGCGTGGGGTAAGTGACGTTGGAGTTGAGGCCATGCAGCGCGTGCCCGAACTCATGGAACAACGTCCGGGCGTCATCCCAGCTGATCAGGATGGGTTCGCCCGGCTTCGCCTTCACGAAGTTCGCGTTGTTGGACACGATGGTAGAGACCTCCCCGTCCAACCGCGACTGCCGGCGATATTCATTCATCCAGGCTCCGGAGTTCTTTCCGGGCCGCGCGTAGGGATCGAAGAACCATAGGCCCACGTGGCGGCCTTTCGAGTCGGTGACTTCCCAGACCCTGACGTCGGGGTGATAGACCGGAACCGAGCCATCGGTGATCTGCGTGAATCGAAAACCGAACAGCTCGCCAGCCACCCAGAACATGCCCTCGCGTAACTTCTCCAGTTGGAGGTAGGGCTTCACTTCGTTTTCGTCGAGATCGTACTTCGCCTTGCGCACCTTCTCCGCGTAGTAGTGGTAGTCCCAGGGGGCAATCCGGATTCCGGCCTTCTCCTTGTCCGCGATCGCCTGCATATCGGCGACTTCTTGGTGGACCCGCGCTACCGCAGGCTTCCACACCGCTTCCATCAGGCCCATCGCGCGCTCGGGCGTCTTGGCCATCGCATCCTCGAGACGCCAGTGCGCATGCGTCGGGTAGCCGAGGAGCTTCGCGCGCTTTGCCCGAAGCTGCAGGATCTCCGAGATGACCCGGTTGTTGTCGTGCGCGTCGCCATTGTCGCCGCGCGAGGTGAACATCCGCCATACCTTCTCACGGAGATCGCGGCGGGAGGAGTAGGTGAGAAACGGATCGACGCTCGAGCGGGTATTGAGGATCGCCCACTGACCCGGCTTGCCTCGCGATGCCGCAGCGGCCGCGGCGCCTTCCCGCAGGCTGACGGGTAACCCCGCCAGGTCCTGCTCGCGCCCGATCAGGACCATCTGGGATCCTTCCTCGGCGAGAACATTTTGACTGAAGGTGGTGAACAGCTCTGCCAGCCTTTGGTTGTACTCTGACAGTTTGCGTTTGCCGGCATCGTCCAGCTTGGCACCGGCGCGAGCAAACGTAGTGTAGTGCCGCCATAGCAGGCGACGTTGCTCGGGCGTAAGCTGCAGCCGATCTCGTATCTCGTACACCGCCGCGACCCGAGCAAATAATCGGCTGTTCTGAATCACCTGGTCGAAGAACGCTGCCAGCTTCGGCGCCATTTCGCGTTCAACCGCCTGCATTGGGTCATCGTTCATGGTGGACGTGTAGACGCCGTAAAGGGAAGCGACCCGGTCGAGGGTACGGTCGCTGCGCTCGAGAGCCAGGATGGTGTTTTCGAACGTCGGAGGCGATGGCTGCGTGGCGATCCGCTCCACTTCACGCAGAGTCTCTGCCATCGCACTTTCGAGGGCGCCCCTGAAATCCTCTGCGTTGAAACTTCCAAACGGTGGTACGCCGCCCCAAGGTCCTTTCCATAGGGATAGCAAAGGATTTACTCCAGCGTTGAAAGTCTCCATTTTTGCCGCTCCCTGCTCATTGGGCTTGGCCGACGGCGTGGCACAGGCGCTGAGCAAGAGGGTCAGTCCGAGCAGCGCTGCCAGCCGATGGTCAACCGCGTTCGTCATCATTCGACTCCTTTAGAGGGGGGCCCACTCCACTCAGACCGTGACCCAACGGCCAAGCGGCGCCACAGCCTTTCACGGCTTGTCGCGTTGGCGCAACGACGGCGACTTCGGCTGGCCTTAGGGGGAGTGAGCGTGATATCTGCGCCGGTGTATTAAAAGGGTCGTCGATGGGTTTCCAGTTTATCAGCGTTCGGTGCCTCGCCCTGGTGCTGCTGCTGAGCCAGGGATTGTCGCTCGCCTACGGGGTGGGGCCGTTCGTCTCGGGTCGATGTGCTTGTGAGCATGGCCCGCGGGTACCGTGCGACTGTCCGCACCATTCCACTGTTAAGGGCGAAGATCCGCCACCTTGTCATCTCCACGTCCAAGGGCATCCAGCTGGAGAACCGACAAAAGCGAGCTCGTGTTCGATCCGGGCACACTGCGGCAGCACCTCGCCGGTGTTGATGCTCGTGACAATTGCATCGGTCCCGTGCCCGGACGAGCCGCGTCCGCAACTCCTCGAGGCTGCAGCCTCATCGCCACCGCTCGTCGTTCACCCCTCCCCCCCCGCGTCGCCACCGCGCCCGCCTCCCAAAGCGCGACGAGTCTGATTCACCGACCGACTCGTCTGCCTTTGTTGAACTCTTTTGCTTTGTGGAGGGCGTGTGTTTCCGAGAAACCGACTCAGGGCGGTTGCGCCCATTTGCTTGATTGTCGCAGTGGTTGAACTTTGCGCGGGCCTGGCCGATGCGTGCTCGGTCTGCGGTTGCGGAGATCCGCTTGCGTCCGCGGCGGAGGCGTACCTCAAGGGTGGACAGCTTCGTCTGGCTCTGGACACCGAGCTTCTCAGCGCTCGGGCTGCCACCGAGGACCCGGGAGTGGAGGAGAAGGTCACCCAGTATACCTTGCGCCCTGTGGTGGCCTACGCCCCCATCGATGTCCTCACCTTCGTGGTGCAGATACCGGTGGTCCGAAAAGACTGGTCGCAATCCGGTGGGGATCAAGGGCCGACCACGGCCAACCCCACGGGGCTGGGAGACGTGGACGTGGCGGCTCGGGTCTTCGTCTATACCAACACGCGACTCGCGCAGATGAGCCGCGAAACCCTGGCGCTGGTCGCTGGCTCTTCGCTGCCGACCGGAGATAATTCCGCGCAGGAGAACGGGGTCCGGATCGACGAACATGCTCAGCTCGGCACCGGTGCTTTCGGGCCCTACGCTGGGGTACTCTACGGCTTCCGACGAGATCCCTGGAATTTCTTCGGCAGCGTGGCCGGCCGGGTGCGCACCAGAAATAGCTACGGATACAAATACGGCGCGGCTTTGCTCTGGAGCCTTCGCGGGGATTACCGCATTCTCGATTGGCTCTCGACGGGGCTGAGCTTGGATGGTCGCTATGCGGCTCGAGACGATCTGAGCGGGACCCTACAAAGTAACACCGGTGGTCTGGTGTTGGCAGCGGTGCCTGGAATCAAGCTGCGGCTGTACAGCGAGCTTTGGCTCTACGGCAGCGTTCAAATTCCAGTGATCACCCACCTGTTTGGCGATCAGAGCGTCGGGCCGGTATTCACCGCGAGCTTACAGTACACATTCGGCTAGCCGCGATTGGTTTATCGATCGAGCTTGAAGCCGAGGCGAACGGTCACCTGGAACTCGGCGACCTTGCCCTCTTTGACGAGCCCCCGCTGCTCGACCACCTGAAACCAGTTCATGTGTTGTACCGTTTTGGCCGCCTCGGTCACGGCGGATTTCACCGCCTCGGCGAAACTGACCGGCGAGGTGCCAACCACATCGATGAGCTTGTACGTCCCTGGCATCGCGATCTCCTGGATCAGAGTTCACTTCGTCTGAGGATTACCGCCCGCCCAGATGCGCTCCAACTCGTAGTAGTGGGGCGGGTATTGCGGTGTAAACCGAAGGAAGCTGGGGATCGGGTAGCGCACGCCTCCCTTATGTGTCCCTTCGAGACCCTCGATCAATTCGCTCATTTTCGAGCCCGGCAGCGAGAAGGCCATCTCCCAATCCTCGGTATGCCCAAACACCCGGTCGCCGTAGCAGGGAAGGATGACCTGATATTCGCCGGTCATCATGGTGCGAATGATCTCGTCCGAGCAGTCGATCCGTCCTGTGAAGGAGCTGGTGATGGCTCCGCCGCGTTTCCAGAGCGCACCGGTGACCAGCCGCATCACCTGGGCCGCGTTGCCATAAATGACCAATGCGTCCGGAACGAAGTCGGCGCGAGCCGCGGGGCCAACCAGCAAGTGCTTGTACTTGCCCTCTGGAAGGCGGTGCGTGGCTTCCTCAGTGCGCGCACCGGCCTCGAGCGTCGCGGTGTACATGCCGCAGGCCAGGTGCCCCTGCGTGTAGTGCTCCGTGAGCGGTGCCATTCCGAAAGCGGTTTTGGTCAGCACACAGTTAAGGTCCTCCGGCCCGACGGCGATTGTCCAGCCGTACCGGCGCGCCATGGCGATGGCCTGACAGATGGCAATTTGAACCTTCATGTCGCGCGACGGCCGCTTGGCCTTGTCCGGCACTGGGTCGTCGGTTCCGAGCAGCTTCGCCGCCACGGGAAAGCTCGCTGGACGAACGTGAGTCTCGACCGCCTGAGCGAAAGTCTTTGCGTCCATAGATGTCCTCCGCCGGCAATCTACCAGGGCGCGGCCGGCCAAGAAGGACGAATGCCGTAGCTCTTGGGCAAACTTCGCCTAGTCGGCAGTGCTGACTGCACGTCGTTTGGATCGTGGGAGGGGGAAGGATGTGCGAAGCTTGCGCGAGAAGACGAAGCTCCGCCCTCGCGGACGGAGCATTGAAGATGATCGAAATCAGAGCAGCGGTTACTTGGCCGGGTCACCGCCGCAGTCCAAGGTAGCTTGGATCAGGCCGCGGATCTCGCCGCCCGGATGAGCCACGGTGTGCACGTTGGCATAGGTATTCCCAGCCTGCATGTTTGCGACTATGTCGGCGACCGTAGTGCCACAGCTGGGCTCGATGACGTTGGCGTCGGTGAAGGTGATGTTACTCACCCATTCGCCGTCGATGTCCCAGCCCTCATTGCGCTGGCCCGCCAGCCAAACGACAACTGGCCCGTTGACTCCCGGCGGCCCGCAGTGAATGTGCGACATGATAACGCGCGTGCCATCGTTGACTGTGAGGGTGAATTCAACTTTGGACAAGTCGTCGCTGACCCGGAACTTCGCTCTCCCGCTGGCTACGGTGTCGACGGGAGGCACTTCCTGATCTCCGGTGAGCGTGGCTTTGAAGATTTGGTCCGCGTTGGCGATGCCAGCGGGCACAAGAATGCATAGCGCAAGTGCAGTAATGGATTTCATGTGTTCCTCCCCGATCGGCCGGTGGGCCCCGGCCGCATGTGACCTCTATCTCGACCTACTGATCAGCGTCAATTCCTCCAGGAGTAGACGAACGCCTCCTAGGGGCCTGACACCAGCGACCGCCGATCGTTGCACAGCCACGGGATCGGGGCGGTGACCTCAATCGAAACGCGCGCCAAAAAATGAGGTGGGAGCTCAGGTTTTTCGTCGTGCTGGGCGAACGCGCAGCGCTATTTGTCCGGTGGGGCACCAGTTGAGTAGTGCACAGTCTTGGTGCAGGGGATCCCTGGCGCGGCAGGGTCCTCGGCCGAGAAACACGAGCTGGTGTGGAAACTCGGCCCACTTGGACTTTGGCACCAGTCCCATCAGCTGATGCTCGATTCGCTCTGGCTGATCCTCGTTCGTGAGCGCCAATCGCTGGCTGGTGCGGCGAACGTGTGTGTCCACGAAAATACCGTGGTCCGACTCTGGCCTCGGACAGCAGTTGGACAGCACCACGTTCGCTGTCTTGCGCGCAACTCCGGGGAGCTCCACGAGGTCGGCGATCCGCCTCGGCACCTCACCACCGAATCGCTCGGTGAGCGCTTTGGCGCAACCGGTGATCGCTTTTGCCTTCTGGCGAAAGAATCCAGTGGGGTGGATCAGAGCCTCGACATCTTCCACTGAGGCGGCGCTCAGCGCTCTTGCGTCTGGGTAACGCTCGAAGAGGACCGGCGTGACCCGGTTCACCGTTTCGTCCGTGGATTGCGCCGACAAGATGGTGGCAACGAGCAGCTCGAACGGGGAGCGGTAATGAAGCGCGGTCCGCGCACGCGGGTAGGCGCGGGAGAGTGCGCGCAAGATGGGTCCGATGCGCTTGCGCGCGTCGCTGAGGCGAAAACCGGATTTTGGAAGGAACTCGGCGGTCACACTCGAAGGAACGATCAGTACCGATAGCCCAGGCGCTTCTCCGGGGGTGGAATTCGTACCATCTCGTGGCCTCCGGGCGCGATCGGCTCAACCTCGATCGTCTCGATCGCCGGCTGATTTCCTCGTCTCTCGAGGCAGGATTCCATCTGTTTCCAGTGAGCCACGATCTCCTCGGTCTCGCGTGCGACACCGATCGCTCGGCGGCTCTCCCAAGTAAAGACCTCGATCACGACAGGCTGCTTTTCCCGATCCAGGCCTCGATAGACGAGTGGAGGCACCTCGGTCACGAGGTGGCGACGGAGCAGCAATGGCCACTGCTGACCCAGCAATTTTAAGAACGAGTCTTCGCAATCCGTTTTGACGCGATACGTGTAAATGACGCTCTGGTGCGCACGGCTGGACATTGGACTGGCCTCCGGACCCGAAAAAATCGCTAGCGGAACGCTTCGGCCCTGTCAATTGAGACAATCGTGAAAGTTACAGTACCGGAGCAAGTAAGCGAGCCACCTCGACCGCGATCTTGAAGAAGAACGAGCGATCCTCGATTTCTCCCATCAGAAGGGGCCGGCAGCGCGCGAAGTCCGCCTCGAGCATTCGGTTGACTTCCCCTGCAAAGTCGCGATCCGCGATCAGCAGAGTAATTTCGAACTGCAGGCGGAAGGAGCGCGTGTCCAGATTCGCGGTTCCCACCGCGGCGAGCTCATCGTCGACCAGCAGCACTTTCTGATGAAGAAACCCGCCCTGGTACCGGTACAGCTTCACTCCAAAGGGCACCGTGTCCTTGAGATAGGAAAATGCCGCCAGGTACACCGCCAGGTGGTCCACCTCGGAGGGGAGCATGATCCGCACGTCCACCCCCCGCATCACCGCAAGTTGCAGCGCGGAAAGGATTGCCGCATCGGGGACGAAGTACGGGCTGGTAATCCAGATTCGCCGTTTCGCGGATTCGATCGCGTTAACGAAAAAAAGGCCGCAGTTATCGAGCGGATCGGCGGGCCCAGTGGGAAGGACGAGCACGGTTTTTCCGCTTTTGTGACCCGAATCGATGGACCAATCCAGTTCGGGCACTCCGCCGCGCGACCACGAAAAGTCATCGATGAACGACAGCTGCGCCGCCTTCACCGAGGGGCCCCGGATGGAAACGAAAGTATCCCGCCACGGTCCAAAGCGACGGCTGCGGCCGAGGTATTCGTCTCCGACGTTGAGACCTCCCACCAGCGCCTGGACCCCGTCGACGATCACCAGCTTGCGGTGATTTCGAAAGTTGATCTGAAAGCGGGTCTTGAAGTCGCGACTTGAACGAAACCTGCGAACCTCCACGCCTGCTTCGCGCAGCCTTTTGACATACCGCCGCGGCAAGGCATGGGAACCGATCTCGTCGTAAAGAAGATACACCCGTACGCCCTGCTTGGCCTTGGCGATCAAATGCGCCTGCAGCTCGCGCCCAATTCGGTCGTCGTGGATGATGAAAAATTGCACCAGAACGTATTTTTTCGCCTCTCGGATCGTAGAGAAGATCGCGTCGAAGGTCGCTTCGCCGTCGATCAGCAGGCGCGCTTCGTTGCCGCTCATGAACGGCATTTGTGCGAGTTTGGCGAAAACCCCAAGCGTCGTCGAATCGGCACTGGGCGCCGCGACCTCCAGCGAGGAGCGGGCCAGGGCTTTGCGGATCCCCTCGATTTGTTGCCCCTCTCCACGCCGGGCGGCGACGTAACCCATAAAGCGGTCGCGGCCAAAAACCCAATAGAGGGGCAAGGCAACATACGGCATGCCGATCAGCGCCAGTGCCCAAGCGATCGCCCCCTGGCTGGTTCGAGTTTTCATCACCGCGTGGCCGGCGGTGATAATGCCGACCGCATGGATAAACGAGGCCGCCACGGCGACCACTCTCCAGAGGTCAACGTGGGGCATGCGGCCTTGGGCCTGTCTACGGGACTACGGCGTCCGCTTCGATTTCGATCAGCATCTTCGGATCGATGAGTGCTTTCACCTCGACCATCGTGGTGGTGGGCTTATCGGACCTGAAGAATCCGGCGTGGGCTCGCCCGTACTCCGCCCACCGCGAAATGTCGGTGACGAACATCCGGGTCCGCACCACGTTTTTTCGGCTCGCGCCGAGCTGCGCGAGCGAGCGCTCGATCAGCTCAAGGCATCGCCACGCCTGGGCGTAGGCATCTCCGGGCTTGTGCACGCCAGTTCCTGCCTCGTCGATGGGCGCGGTTCCAGTGACATAAATATGGTTCCCGGCTTTGAGGGCGCGGCAGTAACCGACCTTATCTTCCCATGGGGCTTTTGAAAAAACGCGTTCGAGATTCATGCGCAGGAATCTATCACGTTTCACGATTGCTACGGGATGCATTGCCTGGCATGGTCATCGACAGCGATGGACAGTCGTACTCAGTTGAAACATCCGATTAGGCGAATAGACATCAGTCTCCACGGCGAGCAATACAGTTGTCGGATCGCCGGCAGCGGTCCGACGATCGTTCTTCTTCACGGGATCGCCGCGAGCTCGGCGACCTGGGAGAAGGTGATTCCACGGCTCGTCGAGCACCACACGGTGATCGCCCCGGACCTTCTCGGCCACGGTGAATCCGCCAAACCTCCGGGCGATTATTCCCTTGGGGCGTACGCGAACCTACTTCGCGATCTCCTCGAAGCGCTGGACCAGCGAGGCGGCACCATCGTCGGCCATTCGCTTGGGGGTGGCGTGGCGCTGCAGTTCAGCTACCAGTACCCCGAACGCACCGAGCGGCTGGTGCTCGTTTCCAGCGGTGGCTTGGGTCGGGAAGTCCATCCCATACTCCGAGCCGCGGCCCTCCGCGGCGCGGACGTGGTTTTGCCCTGGCTGTCGGCAGGGGGCGCCCGAGGGATTGCAACTTTGATGAGGGCAATGGGACGGCTGGGATTTCGCGCCAGCGTGGACCTCAGCGAGACCTGGCGCAGCTTCGTCGCGCTCGAGGAACCCGCGGCCCGAAGAGCGTTCCTCGAGACAGTGCGCGGCCTGGTCGATCTACGAGGGCAGCGGTTGAGTGCCAACGACCGGCTCTACCTGGCATCAGAGCTGCCGACGATGATCTTGTGGGGCGAGAAAGATCCTCTGATCCCGGTCAGCCACGCGTACGCAGCGCACGAGAGGCTGCCCGGAAGCCGCGTCGAGATTTTCACCGGGGTCGGACACTATCCTCACCTCGATGATTCCGAGCGGTTCGCTGCGGTCCTGCTGGACTTCATCAACAGCACTACGCCGCTGCGATTCGACCCCGAGAAGCTGCGTGCGCGCTTGCGGCTGGGACCGAGGTACGGCGTGGGCGAAACTTCTACGCCGCCATCGACGACCGCCCGATCCGCTTAGATAGCCATACCCTTAACTAGAACGCGGTCACCTGCAGGATCGCGTTGCAGCTGCTGACGACCAGGTCTCCCGCTGGGGTCAGCGCGATGCCAGAGGGGAATGACAGCTTCGCGGGCAAAGGTCCCGGGGCCACGACGCCGAGGCGGGCGGTCCCCGCGATCGTGGTGACGGTGCCGGTCGGGGTGATTTTACGAATGGTATGGTTCTCCCGATCGGCTAAGTAGATGTTGCCGAAGCTATCCAGGGTCAGGCCCGTGGGAATGTCGAAGCGGGCGGCAGCGCCGGTGCCGTCGCTGCTACCGCCCGTACCTGCGGACCCTGCGAGCGTGCCCACCACTCCGGCCGGGCTGACTTTTCGAAGGGTTTCGTTGTAGGTGTCCGCGACGTAAACAGTGCCAGAGCCGTCCACCCCGATGCCCAGGGGGTAACAGAACCGTGCTGCACCCCCGGTTCCGTCGCTGCTGCCGCAGATCTGTGGAAACCCCGCCAAGGTGCTGACCGTCCCCAACGGGCTAACCTTTCGGATCAGGTGATTGCCAGGGTCCGCGACGTAGACGTTGCCCGCAGCATCCACGGCAACCGCAGCGGGGGACCAGAAGCGCGCCGCGCTCCCAGTTCCGTCCACGGAACCATACAGTCCGGGTGAACCGGCGAGTGTGCTCACCATCCCGTTCGAGGTCACCTGCCGGATGGTGTGATTACCGCTGTCTGCGACGTAGAGATTGCCCGTCCCATCGACCGCCACACCGGTCGGGTAATTGAAGCGCGCCGTGGCCGCGGCGCCATCATTGCTTCCGGCGTTTCCCGGTGAACCAGCGAAGGTGCTCACAACGCCGGTGGAAGTCACTCTGCGAATCGCGTGATTGCCTGCATCGGCGACGTAGAAGCTCCCTTGGCCGTCCGAAGCCAGTGCAAACGGCGAGCTGAAGCGTGCCCCAGCACCGGTGCCATCGGTGTTCCCAGTCACCGGAACAGAGCCCGCGAGGGTTGTCACCGACCCAGCAGGCGTGGTGACGGTTCGAACGATGTGATTTCCAGTATCGGCCACGTACAGATTGCCGGAGGGACCCATAGACAGTCCGGAGGGACCGTTGAAACGGGCCGTGGGCCCGCTGCCATCGTCGACGCCCGTATATCCGGGGGAGCCGGCGATGGTGCTCACCTCGAAGGTGCTGCCCTGAGGCGCGACTCTTCGAATGACGTTGTGGCTGGCGTCCGCCACGTACAGGGTGCTGCCATCGAGGGTTAACCCCGCCGGCGCGCAAAAATGCGCGGCGGTGCCGATGCCGTCATCGCTGGCGCATGTGTTCACGGAGCCGGCGATAGTGCTGGTGGTGATGATAAGTCCCGTCTGAGTCACTTCCCGGAGCGTCGAATTGCCGGTGTCCGCG